>Ga0207641_10004112_pt1 | contig 12683 bp, 10 predicted proteins | sample KBSSwiS62_FD_184306 | JGI IMG/M metagenome (GOLD analysis project Ga0207641, IMG submission 184306) | Switchgrass rhizosphere microbial communities from Kellogg Biological Station, Michigan, USA - KBS Switchgrass S6-2 (SPAdes) (version 2) | ecosystem: Host-associated > Plants > Roots >... | reverse complement strand
GGCCTTTCGGCTTGCCCGCGTTGACCAAACACGGCGTGTTCGGGATGAATTCGCGGGCCAACATCACGCCGCTCATTTCGTTGTAGAAGAGATTCTGTTTTTGCGGGTCCTTTTCGGCACGTGAAACGTGGGCGACCACCCGGCGGACAATATCCGTCCAGGTCTCGATCGGTTCGCCGTTCTCGTCTTTCATCGAATAGCGTTTAGCGATCACTTTTTGAGCGTTCAAACCAAGGGGCTTGAATTCCCGTCCCGCGGCCGCTCCCGTGCCATCCCCGCTGTTTTTAGGGGCAAGTCGTCCCGTTCCGGCTGGCTCAAAAACTTTGCTCATCTCGTCTCCTGACCGTCCCTCTTATGGGACACCAATGCTTACTTAATACTATTGTAACACTCCGCGAGGGTTATTACGAATTGATTTTAAGTTGATTTCTCGGGCGTTGTGTTGGATTTAAATGGTACCGAGCGTTCCTAAAAGGTCCTTCAATAAGAATAATATAAACCCCAAGCGGTTCCACTGTCAACTAAAATTTACACAACATGTTGTGTATCACGATATGCGAGCGTAAGTTGATGTAATTCCTTAAGTTAGACGGCGAGGGTGCTCAAAACCGTCGGAGATTGCGTCGATTCCGCGGGGTCATTTACTTTTTCTGCCGGAGTCAATTTGACCGTAATTCGTGTGCCTTTTCCGGGTGCTGAATCGACGCTCAGCGTTCCGCCGATCATGCGAACGCGCTCGGCGATATTGGAGAGGCCAACGCCGCTATCGTGCACCTTTGCCGGCAACTCTATACCGTCCCCGTCGTCCTCGATCACCAGTCGGACCTCACCATCCGCGAAAGATAGTCGCACGGAAGCATGTAGGGCGTTGGAGTGTTTGATGATGTTGCTCAGTCCCTCTTGAACAATGCGAAAAAGGTTGGTGGCTTCGGCTGGGGAAAGCACGTCATTAACCGGCTCAAGGTCAGTCCAGATCTCCACGGGCGTAGAATCTGTCAGCCTGTGAATGACTGATTGGATTGCGTGTGCGAGGCCAAGGCGATCAAGCTCATAGATAGGATAGTTGTGAGCCATCACGTGCAGGTCTTCATTGGCGCTCGCTACGAGAGCCGACACCTCGGCTAGTTCATCGGGTTCAACACCTTTCTCATCAGAGTTTTTTATCAGCGTCTCAAGGCGGAGGCGCATAAGCGCAAGGGTTTGGCCAAAACTATCGTGCAATTCCCGGGCAATTCGGCGACGCTCTTCGTCCTGCAGGTGGATCAGCCGGCCCGCCAGTTCCTGCATTTGTTTGTGGTTCTCCCTCGCTATTCTTTCATTACGGTTGCTCTCTCTCAGAAGCACAGCCACGCCTAGCAGAGGTATGGACGTTGCATAGAAGACGAGTTGGATCCAAAGGATGTGGGAATCAGGCGGGTGTCCAGCAAAAGGCCCTTGTCCTTTTTCAGCGCTCGAGATAGCGAATGCCGCTACGATAAAGAAAGCGCTTGAGACTCCGGCCGGGCCAAATCTAGCCGCTGCGTACAGGAGCAGCGGAAAGGGAAGATACATCAATATCGGTGAACTGCTCAGGTCTCCGTCAAAGTCGCTCGATTCAAGAAGGCCAAGTAGTAAGAAAGTTCCGAAAAGCAAACCACCCTCGAGCCATCGCCATTTGTCTGCCGAACGGAATTCCGATGTACCCACGTTGCTCCAATAGAGAATCATAGGTGTGAGGATCAGGTTCGGAAGGGCATTTCCCAGAAACCATACCTGCCAGGCAACCTGGAAGGAGTCTCCAAAAAGATAATATCGGGTAAACGCTCCACCCGTCGCCGATAGAAAAGGAGTTAATACAACTACTATGAGGAAGAACTGAAAAAGTTCGCGGATGGTACCCAGTTTTGGGGTACCGTTGTTTAGTCGCGTAAGGATATAGGCACCAAGTAGCGCCTTAAGCGAGTCATTTACAAAGGAAATGGCCAAGAGCAAGTACGGAACACCTGGCGGCACCTCAACAAAAAGCCTTACAGGGATCGGAGCAAGCAAGAATAGCCACCATTTTCTTCGGGGCGTAAGTAACAGAGCGGAAAGAAGGATCGCGTCAGGCAGCCACAAAGGAGCGGAAGTGGCTGTATGGAAGGACATGCTTGACCGGTATGCAAGGTAGTATGCTACTTCGAAGACAAGAAGCTGCAACAGCGTTCTGCCCAGAGTTTCTCGTGGCTCGGCTCCTCGTATATCCATAGCCCGCGCAAACCTATTGGGAAGTACTATTTACTATCTTCTAAAGGTGAGGAGGTGTCCAAAAGCACCGATTAAACATCAAAATCGGAAATAAATCAAATTTACCCTTTCTGAGCTATTTGTTCCTACAAAACTGTAGGAATGGAACATCCAGGAGTACACTCCGAGTTCATTATTCGATGGCTTTACGCGTACCCGTCTCATAAATATAATTGTTTACACGTTGTGCAATACGTGGTACCTCCTTGCATGGGAGGAGTGTGCATTGAAATGTGGAGTGATAGATCTGGAGTGCTGAATGGAGACCCAACGACAATTGGCGTTGCCGTCATCCTATCGTCTTCTAGCAGAGCAGGACGGACGTCCTACAAAATTTGCTCAAACCGTGGAACGTCCTACAAAACTGGGTGAATTGTGGAACACTTTGCAGAAGCTCCAAATTTGCAAAAAGTGAGAAAACCCCAGAACAAGGCCGATTTTTATTGGTGTTCAAGATTTGGCCGAGAGGTCAGATCAGCGCCAGTCGCCGGGTCTCGGTTGGTATTCATGATCACGGATCCGCTGGTCATCGGCAGGGTCCCAGCTCGCGGCTTCATTGAGTTCAATCGGTGCGAATTGCTTAGATGATACAGGCGGCTCGTAGACCTCTTTCCAGCGGTCGCCTAGGAAGAACCAAAGGGCATAAACGCAGGCGCCGGTTCCGATCGGCATGCTCATTGACGCGAAGACGCTGGCGACGATACTGGCCATGCGTGCCCACGGCTTCCGTTTAAAGACGGCATAACTGGCGATCGCTGCCGGAGCAGTAAAGATCAACTGGAAGATGGCCATGAAGGCGAACATGAAACCGAAAAACTCAATTGGCGGTCCGGGATCGCCCGGCGGCGCTGGAAATCCGCGAAAGACGAAATAGAACCAGGCCGCCATCAAGAAAAGCATCAAAAACTGAAAGCCTGCATATGCGAGGAAACAAAACCCGATGTATTTATTGTGGTCTTCGCTGGTCATGTAGCTCGACTTGATTATAACAGGCCGTGTGCGGTCAATGCGGGATAGATCGATAGTCGCCGTGAAGATAGGCAAGCGGACGAAGGTCGTTAACGGTTACGCTCTCGACCGACCCGACGAAGATCGTGTGATCGCCTCCGTCGTGGGTAGCATGCAGCGTGCATTGGAGACTCGCGGCGACGTCCGCCAATACCGGAAGGCCGTGGATTCCTTCGTGATACCTGACAGTCTGAAACTTGTCTTCGATCTGCGATGCAAAATGCTCAGAAAGATCACGCTGGTTCTCGCTGAGAATATTAACAACGAAGATGCCTGGTTCGTGTAAGGCATTATGGCTTGAAGCGATCTTTTCTACGCAGACAAGGATCAGCGGCGGTTCGAGCGACACCGAGCAAAATGCCGAAACGGTTATTCCATGAAGCTGGCCGTCCGAGCCTCGTGTCGTTACGACGGTAACGCCACTCGGAAAGCGGGAAAGGGCCGCACGAAATTCGTCTGGAGTGACCGCCATAGCAAGGTGCCTTCGGAACAGGTTAGTAGCAATCTACCGCATCAATTTCTGTTAGGCAACGGAGCATGTAATTGAAAACCGTTCTTTGATAGCCGATAATCCATCACGAATGCACGACCTGCAGAAATTTTTTGCCGATACTGCAAGGCTAGTCGAGGAGGAGCTCGATCGGCTGATCCCGTCTGAAGACCGCGGCCCGACGACGCTTCACAAAGCGATCCGATGGAGCGTTTTTGGAGGCGGAAAGCGTTTTCGCCCGATACTCGTATTTGCCGTCGGACAAACGTTCGGTGCCGACGACCGATCTCTCGTTAGGACTGCAGCCGCGATCGAGATGATCCACACGTATTCGCTGATCCACGACGACCTGCCGTCAATGGATGATGACGACCTTCGCCGCGGCCGGGCAACTTGTCATAAGAAGTTTGGAGAAGCGACGGCGATACTGTCAGGCGACGCATTGCAGGCCTTGGCGTTCAAAACGATCGCCGAAGATGACGCCCTTGATTCGAATACCAGGATCCGTTTGATCACCCATATTGCTTCCGCCGCCGGCACCCCGGATGGCATGGTCGGTGGGCAGCAGATGGATCTCGACGCGGAAGGCAAGGATGTTTCCCGATCGGGGGTCGAATCGATCCATCGGAATAAGACCGGAGCGTTGATCAGGGCATCCGCTGTTTCCGGAGCCGTGATCGCCAACGCCAACCAGAAAGATGTTCGAAGGATCGAGCAATATGCTGACGACCTGGGTCTGCTGTTCCAGATCACGGACGACATGATCGATGTTTGCCAGACGAGCGAAGCTTTGGGCAAAACGGCTGGTAAAGATGTGGCAGCGAACAAGGCAACCTATCCCTCAGTTTATGGCCTTAGGGCCGCATCTAGAATGGCTGGCGAGCTATTGGCCAAGATCGAATCCGACATCGCTGATCTGGGCGGTACGAACTCGCTCCTCGTCGATATAGCCCGGTTTGTACTAGAAAGGGAATCCTAATCGTTGGCGATTACTTGACACCTTCGGGCTTGTTTTCGTAGGATTTGAATTTGCCTTTTCCGGGGCAAAACGAGATTTTTGAAGAAGGGCACGTACGTCAATTGGTAGACAGCCTCCCTTACAAGGAGGAAGTTAGGGGTTCGAGTCCCTTCGTGCCCACCAGCATTGATTTCATTCCATCGCGGGGTCGTAGTTCAGTTGGTTAGAACGCCAGCCTGTCACGTTGGAGGTCGCGGGTTCGAGCCCCGTCGGCCCCGCCACTCATATAAAAATTCAAAACAAAAAAAGGGAAGAGTGTTGTACCCTTCCCTAGCCCGTCGTGTAACTTTGCCTTTCTAGCCCTTTCTTAATTCTGTTAACACTTGTTTCGCAACCGCCTTCAGCGTATCGAAAACGCCGGTGCCATCCATGGCGACCGCTTCAAAGACGGGCTCGCCTTTTCTTTGTAGTTCCCCGACAAGGTCGTCTGTCGGGATCACATTCGGAAGGTCGCGTTTATTCAGCTGGAGAACATAGGGGATGTTATTCAGCTGATAGCCTTGCGTTTGCAGATTTTCTTCCAGGTTATAGAGCGATTCGATGTTCGCATCCATTCGCTCTTCCTGGCTGTCGGCAACGAAAACAACGCCGTCAACTCCTTTCAAGATGAGTTTGCGTGAGGCGTCATAATAAACCTGGCCGGGAACAGTATATAGGTGGAAGCGAGTCTTAAATCCGCGAACGGTTCCAAGTTCAAGCGGCATAAAATCAAAGAACAAGGTTCTATCAGTTTCGGTCGCCAGACTTATCAATTTTCCTTTCGCTTGCGGCGCGGTAGAGTCGTAAATATACTGCAAGTTGGTCGTCTTGCCGCACAGTCCGGGACCGTAGTAGACGATCTTGCAGTTTATTTCCCGCGATGCGTAATTGATGAATGTCATGGTTTTACAGTCAAATCTATGGGCTTACTGTGCAAAGAGACTATCAATGTCGTCGTCCGTTATTTCAGCAAAAAAGGCGGCGTTGTTGGTGCGGAAAGCAGCCGATTCGGTGAGGACTTCCTGAATTGCGGCGGCGATCTCGAAGCTTGCCCTCTTGCTGCGTATCTTAACGAGACCGACGGTAGAGCGTTCGTCGAATACGACAACCAACAGGCTGCGGCCGATAACACCGATGTAAATACTTTCGCGTTCACCTTCATGGACGACAGCGGGGAATTCATCCTCGCCGATGAGTTTCGCCATGCTGGTGGTCGCCGCTACATTACCGGCGGCCAGCGACGAAAAGCTTGTCGTGTCCATGTCGCCGATGTCGCCATGAAACGCTATCGGTTGGCCGTCTCGGTCAACTAGAAACACGACGCGAGCGGCGCATTCCACACACAGCCTCGCGAGGATACTCTTTATCCTCTGAAACTGTCGTTCTTGTATTATAAAGGGCGTTTCAGCCATTTCGGTTTTTTGGGTGTCGAAAAGAGTGACGCGGTAAGCTTAGCTCTTGAGAGTTGAACTGGCAATTTGCGGCCGGGCGGGGTTCCGGTAACTGACCGCAAAAATGAATTTAGCACATTTGTCTCGAAAGCGACAAGCTTTTTTTCGCAGGGCCTTTGCCCGTATTTCAGGCGCAAAAGCCGCCTGGACTGACAGATTTATTTTAGTTTAAAGTCCGGATATCGATGACAAAAACACTGGATACTCAAGACGGACGGCGACGAAACATAGTTGCGATCGGTGGGGGCAACGGACTATCAACCCTTTTATACGGGTTAAAACGTCACGTGTTTCCAGACGGCGATATTTCAGGATCGATAATAAGGCTTTCAGCGATCGTAGCCGTCTCCGATGACGGCGGAAGTTCCGGGCGTCTTCGCGAAGAACTTCAGATGCTGCCTCCCGGCGATATTCGGAATTGCATGGTCGCCTTGTCCGAGGATTCCCGTCTGTTGTCAAAGCTCTTCGCGTATCGTTTTCGCGGCCGCGGCGATCTTGGGGGCCATAACTTCGGCAATATATTTCTCGCGGCCCTGACGGAAATGACCGGTGATTTTGCCGAAGCGGTTCGATTGTCGTCCGAGATCTTGGCGAGCAAAGGACATATTTACCCGGCTACAATGGCGGACGTACGGCTGGCGGCTTTGCTTGAAGACGGCTCGACCGTGAGAGGTGAGTCGAATATAGGAAAAGTCGGAAAGGCAATTCGACGGCTCTATCTTGAGCCAGCTACCTGCAAACCTTTGCCTGACACCCTCGTATCAATCCGTGAAGCCGACTTGATCACGATCGGCCCTGGATCATTATTTACCAGTCTTCTCCCGCCTCTGCTTGTGGAAGGGGTTTCCGAAGCGATAGCCACATCGAATGCGACCAAGATCTTTATCTGTAACCTGATGACGCAGCCGGGCGAAACCGATGGATTCACTTCGCGCCATCATCTAGAGGTTGTTCGCGATCATGCACCAGACATCCAATTCGACTATATAATCGTAAACAACTTCCCGATCACGCCGCAGCAAAGAGAGATCTATGCGCTTGAAGGTGCCGAGCAGATCGGCGTTCATGGCTCAATATCAGAATCTACGATTGAAGGTGTAATAATTATTTATGATAATCTACTTCAAGAAGGAGAAATGGTTCGCCACGACCCGGCCAAACTTGCTAAAGTCGTACTTGCGTGTCCGTCAAAGCATTAAGATTCATAAGTTTAGGCTGTCCTGACGCTCGTTCCATATCGCGAATTTTCGACCTATGGTAACGTTCGAAAACGAACATAAGCCGCTCGACGTGCTGGTCCTCGCGGCCGGGTTGGGGACGCGCATGCGCTCAAATATTGCGAAGGTGCTGCATCGACTCGACGGACGTCCGTTGATCAACCATGTGTGCCGCACGGCAGCTGCTCTTGCTCCGCAAAAGATTTACGTCGTCGTAGGCTATCAGGGCGAAGATGTTGAAAAAGCAGTTTTGGAAGAGGTTGGTGCAGAGCACGCCGAGTTTGTTGTCCAGAAAGAGCAGCTTGGTACCGGTGATGCTGTGAATTCCGCAAGAGAGTTTTTTAAGGACAGAGATTCGACATTGCTCGTGCTTTCCGGTGACGTGCCGATGATCAGGCCGGAGACCCTGGCGCAGCTTTTGCAGCTCCATCTTGGACATCGAGGAAAGGGTGCGGCGTGTACGATCCTGACCGTAAAATTAAGCGATCCGACAGGTTACGGCCGTATTATTCGAGATGACGGTGGAAGATTTGAAAAGATCGTCGAGCAGCGTGACGCAACTGAAAAAGAAAGAGATATCCCCGAAATAAACGCCGGCATCTATTGCTTCGATACGCGAAAGCTTTTTGAGACCCTCACGCACGTTCAGAATCACAACGACCAGGGTGAATATTACCTGACCGACGTTCCGGCGCTTATACGGGCCGCCGGCGATGACGTCGCTATTTACCAGCATAACGACCCGCACGAGATTGACGGTATTAACAACCGGGCTCAGCTCGCCGATCTTGAGAATCTGCTTCGACGGCGAACGAATACCAAGCTAATGCTCGATTACGGGGTATCGTTCATCGATCCACGTACGGCTTATATTAGTGAGCGGACAAACATCGGCCGCGACACCGTGATCTATCCAAATGTGACCATCGAGGGCGAAAGCACGATTGGCGACGGCTGTACCATCAGATCAGGAACTCGTATCACCAATTCCCAGATCGGCCACGGGGTCGAGATACTCGATAACTCTGTCATTGTCGATTCTACCGTTGGCGGCCAATGCACTGTCGGTCCAATGGCCCACCTGCGCGGACACTCTGTTATTGAGGAAGATTCCAAGGTCGGTAACTTTGTCGAGCTAAAGAAAACCAAGCTCGGGCGCAAGTCAAAGGCAAATCATCTAACCTACCTCGGAGACGCCACGATCGGGGAAGAGACCAATATCGGGGCCGGCACGATCACTTGCAATTACGACGGCAAACAAAAGCATCCGACGGAGATCGGCAATAATGTGAAAATAGGTTCCGATACAATGCTCGTGGCCCCGGTAAAGGTCGGCGATGGTGCCGCCACCGGTGCGGGAAGCGTTGTGACGAAGGATGTTTATCCGAACACACTGGTCGCCGGCGTTCCGGCGAGGAAGATAAAAGATCTGGCTGTCAATGACGCTGACGCGGCGTCGGGTGAAACTAGATTATGAAGATCGTGTTCTATGTTCTGGCTGCGGCGGTAGCGTTGTTCGCCTTGTTATCGTTATTTAGAGGGATAGAGAATTTTCTAACCGGGAATGGATTTGAGTTGGTTCAATTTGCGGTTGCCATAGTTGGCATTCTCCTTTCGGGGCTTTGGTTCAAACGAGCGCGATCGATGCAGTGAGGCGAAGTTAGGTCGGTTTCTAATATGTGTGGAATTGTTGGATACGTAGGAAATAAACAGGTTGTGCCGTTGATCATTGACGGCTTAAGAAAGCTCGAATATCGCGGATACGATTCAGCCGGGATAGCTGTCGTTGACGGCGAACATCATCTGTCGCTCAGACGAGCGGAAGGAAAACTAAGAAATCTTGAGGAAGCGATACGTCTTCACCCGCTTGATGGTAACTACGGTATTGGGCACACGCGTTGGGCGACACATGGGCGGCCGACCGAAGAGAACGCTCACCCGCATCGTGACCAATCGGGCAAAGTTGTGGTCGTTCATAATGGCATCATCGAGAATTACCTGCCGCTAAAGGAACGACTCGCCGCGAACGGAAGCACCTTCAAAACCGAAACTGATACGGAAGTGGTTGCCCATCTGATCGGCCATTATAAAGACACCCAAAATCTTTCGCTCGAGCTGGCAGTTCGCAAAGCCGTTCAGGAATTGAAGGGCATTTTCGCTCTGTCGATCATCTCTGTTGACGAACCCGATACCATCATTGCTGTACGTGAGGGCCCGCCGGTTGTGATCGGTTTGGGTGACGGTGAATTCTTTGTCGCCTCCGACATACCGCCGATCCTGCAGCACACGCGCGACGTTTTTTTCCTTGGCGATCGCGAGATTGCCGTGCTGACAAAAGACTCGGTTCGCGTTACAGATTTTGACGGAAATGTTATCGAACCGAAACAGCAGCGGATCACGTGGGATCCGATCATGGCGGAGAAAGGCGGCTTTAAGCATTTCATGCTCAAGGAGATCTATGAGCAGCCGCGTGCAGTCCGCGACACTTCGCAGGGCCGGGTTTCGCTCGACACCGGCAAGGTTTACCTCGATCAGATGGATATTTCCGAGGACGATTTTCTTCGAGCTCGTTCGATCAAGATCGCTGCCTGCGGTACGAGCTGGCATGCAGGTCTTGCCGGAAAATACATGCTCGAGCAAATCGCGCGTATCCCAGTAGAGGTTGATTACGCATCGGAGTTTCGGTATCGCAACCCAGTGCTTTCGGAGGACGACCTGCTAATCGTTATCTCGCAATCGGGCGAGACCGCAGACACGATCGCTGCGATGCGCGAGGCAAGGCAGGCCGGCTGTAAAGTTCTGGCTATCTGCAATGTGCAGGGCTCGATGATCCATCGCGAGGCCGACGGCACGATCCTGACGCATGCAGGACCGGAGATCGGCGTCGCCTCGACCAAGGCATTTACCTCGCAGATGGTTGCGCTTTATCTGTTTGCAAGTTATCTCGGCCAGCTTCGTGGAACGATTGACGAACCGACTGCAAAACGTTTGGCGCAGGATTTGGCAGAATTGCCGCTCAAGATCGAACAGCTTTTGAATGACGCCGACTCGATCGAGGAACTTTCGAAAGACTTTTTCCGCGTGCAGGATTTTCTTTACCTCGGCCGTGGGATCAACTTTCCCGTCGCTCTCGAGGGAGCCTTAAAGCTCAAAGAGATCAGCTATATTCACGCTGAGGGTTATCCTGCGGGCGAAATGAAACACGGACCGAACGCGTTGATCGACGAAAAGCTTCCTGTCGTCGTCGTGAACACTCGCGAAGAAGGCAACGCCGCGAGCGAACTGCGATACGAAAAGACCCATTCCAACATCGTCGAAGTAAAGGCTCGCGACGGCATCGTGATCACTGTTTTGACCGAAGGCGACGGCATGAGTTCAAAGGTGGCAAATCATGTGATCGAAATACCGGCGACGTCCGACTTGCTCGGACCTATCCTGTCGATCGTGCCGCTGCAACTGCTGTCATATCACATCGCGATCCGCCGCGGCTGCGATGTCGACCAGCCTCGAAATCTGGCGAAATCGGTGACCGTAGAATAAATTCTGAGTCCGTCTTCTGGACGGCCATTATCACTAAAACTGAACTCTTGCGGGCGATGTCGCACGGATGCGGATCCGTCTCTAACGTATGCCAGTCATTATTCTGTTGATGCTCGCTGTGTTGTTGACGTTCAGAGCAAGCGCTCAAACAAAGATCCAGGGCTTGCTGACTGAAAGTGAATCGACGCCGCTTGGGATCGATGTAATTCAACCACATTTTACGTGGCAGATGTCGTCGCCGAAACGTGGTGCGATGCAAACTGCTTATAGTATCCACGTTGCGGATTCAAAGGGACAGCAGGTTTGGGATTCGGGAAAAGTTTCTTCCGGCGAGTCTCTAAATATCCTTTATGCCGGACATGATTTGAAACCTGCAACGCGGTACGGCTGGAAGGTTATAGTTTGGGACCAGAACGGAAAGCAATTCATAAACTCCTCTTGGTTCGAAACCGGGTTGCTAAATCCCGATCCGAACCTTTCTGCCTGGGACGGAGCAACATGGATCGGAGGCAGCGATGACGATCTTGTTCTCTACGCTCAATATTCTTCGATCTACAAACTCAGCTACACACAGAGGATCGATGAAGGCAGCACCCTTGCAAGCTTCATCGTCGGGGCCAACGATCCGCGTCTGATGGATCGATACAAAAACGTTTTTCAGCTCGAGAATAAAAAGGATGAGAGCTATATCAAGTTCGAGCTTGATATTTCAGGTCTTAGCTCGACGGATGGTAACGCGAGGTTCAACGTCTATCGCGTCGGCTATACCGACACGGACAAGGCTGACATCCCGTTTGCCAGTTTCGACGTACTGCCGACACTAATAAATGACGCAAACAAAAACGCTGAGCACAGGTTTGAGTTAAAAGACCGCTGGGGTGGCTTTCTGATCTCGATTGATGGAAACGACAATTTCGCCGTTCCCAAACTTGATGCGACGCCGACGCCAACTCCACCGCCCAATGTGAACTCAAATCAGCCACGGCCCATAAACGTGGTTATAAATCCGTTCGGTGGCAACGGCGCGGTCAACACTTTCGGGATGCTCGGCGATATGGGCTTCTCAGTTCCTGCGGGGCAAAGCGCTGATTTCTCCAATGTCGTCGTTTCAAATCTTCGCAGCCCTTCGAATGTTCTCTTTCAGGAGGATTTGAGTAAGCCTCGCTACGACGGTCTATATGCAAATGCCGACGGACTACAAATAAGAAACGGGAGTTATCACATCGACGGCGGCAATGCCGGCGCGTTCATCGTCCGCGACCCGAGTCGCAATGCGATGCCGATGATGCGGACAAGATTTAATGTTGCCTCCAAGGAGATCGATCACGCACGGTTGTACGTTACGGCTCGCGGCATTTACGAAATGTACCTAAACGGGGAACGCGTGGGCAAAGACTATTACAATCCGGGGCTGACGCAATATCCGCGCACGCTGATGTATCAAACTTACGACGTAACTCGCCTTGTTCATCGCGGCGACAATGCCCTCGGAGCGATTCTTGGCGAAGGCTGGTGGAGCGGGCTTCTTAGCTTCGACGCGATCGTAAATCATTTTGGTGACCGGCAATCGCTGCTCGCGAAGCTCGTCGTCACTTACTCGGACGGCACGAGCGATATTGTCACCACAAACGACAGGACCTGGAAATATTTTAACGGCGGCCCGGTCGTTTACGGCAGTATGCTACTCGGTGAAGTGTATAACGCGAGGAGCGAGG
>Ga0207641_10004111_pt1 | contig 12684 bp, 10 predicted proteins | sample KBSSwiS62_FD_184306 | JGI IMG/M metagenome (GOLD analysis project Ga0207641, IMG submission 184306) | Switchgrass rhizosphere microbial communities from Kellogg Biological Station, Michigan, USA - KBS Switchgrass S6-2 (SPAdes) (version 2) | ecosystem: Host-associated > Plants > Roots >... | reverse complement strand
CGAGGTGATGGTCCTGCCCTCGCGCAAGACCTCGACGATCGACCGGATCGACACCCCCGACGGCGCCGTCGAGCAGGCCTTTCCGCCGATGGCGGTGACGATGCTGCTCGACGACGAGCTCGACATCTCGCGCGGCGACATGATCTGCCGCCCCTCCAACCAGCCCAGCGCGAGCAACCGCTTCGAGGCGATGATCTGCTGGTTCGACGAGACCTCCTCGCTGCGCACCGGGGTCCAGTACCAGCTCAAGCACACGACCCGCTGGATCGCCTCCGAAGTCGAGACCCTGCGCTACGAGCTCAACGTCGACACCCTGCACCGCGACCTCAGCGCGGAGACGCTCGAGGTCAACGACATCGGCCGGGTCGCGATCCACACCACCTCGCCGATCTTCTTCGACGAGTACCGGCTGAACCGGGCGACCGGCAGCTTCATCCTCGCCGACCCCGCCACCAACCTGACCGTGGCCGCCGGGATGATCATCGGAGCCGGCGGCGAGCCGGCGGCGGTCGCGACCGAGTCGGTCGTCTCCGAGAACATCACCTTCCACCCCAGCAGCCTCTCCCGCGAGGAACGGCGCGAGGCGCTCGGCACCGCCGGCGCGACGATCTGGATGACCGGGCTCTCCGGCTCCGGCAAGTCGACGATCGCCGCCGCCGCCGAGCACACCCTGGTCGGGAGCGGCCGCAACGCCTACATGCTCGACGGCGACAACCTCCGCCATGGCCTCAGCTCCGACCTCGGCTTCAGCGAGGAGGACCGGGCCGAGAACGTGCGCCGGGTCGGTGAGGTGGCGAAGCTGCTGGCCGAATCCGGCGTGGTCGCGATCGCCTCCCTGGTCAGCCCCTTCAAGGAGGCGCGCGACAAGGTGCGGGCAGCGCACGAGGCCGCCGGCGTCCCCTTCTACGAGGTCTTCGTCGACACGCCGCTGGAGGAGTGCGAAAAGCGCGACCCGAAGGGGCTCTACGCGAAGGCGCGGGCGGGCGAGATCACCGACCTGACCGGCGTCGGCAGCCCCTACGAGGCGCCGGAGAGCCCGGACCTGACGACGGACCCCGACCTGGAGACGGCTGTCCGCCAGGTTTTGGCGCTGCTGCCCTAGGAGCTACTTAGCGAGGCGTTCGAGGACCTCGCGGTCCTCCTCGAGGCGTCGCTTCAGCCGCTTCTGGAAATCCTTGTCGGCGCGCCGCGCGGCGATGTGGTTGTCGATCGCCTCGCGCACGGCCTCGGACACCGGCATGTCGTCGGCTCGCGCGATTGCGGCCAGCTCGGCAGCTTTGTCCTCTGAAAGACGGAGGCTCATTGCTTTAACCGCCATGCGCTCCCTTTCTAGCTGGTGGACCGGATTAAAGCTCTATTCAATTCAAGCATAATTGTCCTCTTGGTTCTATGGTGGTTTGGTAGCTTGGCATCAACATGCCAGACCGTTTAGATTTCGCAGACCTTCTTCTCATCGCCGAAGCCCTGCTCGACGAGCCCGCTGAGCTCCTCGCTCGCATCGTCCTCGTGCCGAGCGCCGAGTCGGCCCTGGCGGCACCGTTCGCCAGCTTCGGCGGGATCGATTTCTATCCCGATCCCGCCGAGCGCGCCGCGATCTGCTGCTCGCGGATCGTCCGCAACCACCCGCTCCCCGATGGCAACAAGCGCCTCGGCTACGAGTGCATGCGGGAGATGCTGGAACGGAGCGGCCTCCCCTGGCCGCGGCCGAGCGAGGACGTGGACGAGATCGCCTCGACCATCGAGGGGCTCGCGGCGCGGACGATCTCCGAGCGCGACTTCGTCAGCTGGGTGCGGCGGCGGACGGCGATCCGCGAGTAGCTAGAGCGCGGGAGTCCGCACGACGACCGTGCGGCCGTCTTTGCCGGCGACGACGGTGTCGGCGGGGGAGTAGTCCTGGGCGCAGAGATGGCGCCGTGTCCGGAGCTAGGATGCGCTGCGTCTGCTGGCCAGCGAAAACGAGGATGACTGCCGATGATTAGCTCGAGGAGAATTTTGTCTGAATTTCGACTCTCGACGGTGCGAGCGACGCTTGCTCTGCTCGCAGGCGCTACTGCGCTGTCGCTCTTGTTCGCGGGGGCTGCGCAGGCAGAGCCTGGGGCCTACAGGGTCCTGCTGGCCGAACCTTATGAAGCGGCGCCACTAAGGCTGAAAGCGCAGATCGCCTCGTTCCCCGAAATCGCCGCGATTGACACGGTCAATACCGGTGAGGTAACTCCCACCGCCGCTGAACTCGCCAGCTATGACGTGGTTGTAAGCATCGGTGACAGTTCCTACGCCGACCCGGAAGCCTGGGGCAACTCGCTCGCAAGCTACGTCGATGGTGGTGGCGTCGTTGTTCAGGCCGGTTACGACAGCTGGGAAAATGAACAATCCTTCCCAGGTGGCCGCTTCGCCAGCGGCGGCTACGCCCCGTTCATCCCGGGCAACAACGGCAACGACATCACCTCGCTCGGTGCTTTCGACGCGTCAAGTCCATTGATGCAGGGCGTCACCACGCTGACGACTGAAGACAACACCGAACCGGAGCTGTCTCCAGGCGCGACCTCCGTCGCCAAATGGGCCACCGGCAAGAACGCGATCGCCGTCAAGGGCCACGTCGTCTCGATCACCGCTTTCATCGGTGATGACTACGGCGATGAAGGGATCTGGTCCGGCGACTACGGCCGGGTCGTCGTCAACGCGATGCGGACGCTGGGGCGTCAGAGGCTGAGTGTCGTCAACTCGAACCCACTCGGCGGCACCGTGACGAGCAACGTTGGTGGGATCAATTGCGGCGCGACCTGCGGCTCGATCTTTGCTCCGGGCACCGCGGTGAGTCTTGTCGCGGCCGTCAATCCGGGTTTCGCGTTCGCCGGCTTCTCCGGTTCCTGCACGGGCACTTCCTGTGATCTGACTATGACTTCCGCCAAATCGGTGTCCGCCAACTTCACCCCGTTCGTATTCGGCAAAAAAATAAAGCTCGACAGGAAGAAGGGCACCGCGCAACTGACCGTGTACGTGGGGGGCCCGGGGCTGTTGGCGGTCAGCGGCAAAAAGGTCAAGACGCGAAGCGAATCCGCATCACAAGCGGGCAAGGTGATTCTGCCGCTGCTCGCCAAGGGGAAAGCGCGCTCGACGCTGCGCAAGAGCGGCAAGGTCAAAGTCGGGTTCTCACTCGCCTTCACTCCGCCCGGTGGCGTTGCCGCGACGCAGGCGAAATCAGTGACGCTGAAGAGAAAGCTGACCCCGAAAGCAGGGGCGAAAAAATAGTCTGGTGCGCGAGGGTCGCTAGACCCTCCTAGGGATGCGGTGGCACCTGCGGCTCACCGAGCCCGTAGGTCTCATATGCCCCGAACTCGGCGAAGGTCTTGTGGGTCGGCCCGTGGTAGTCGGAGGAGCCGGTGGGGAAGAGATTGAGCTCGTCACAGAGGCGCAGCAGGTGCTCGGTCTGCTCCTTGCTGTGGCTCGGGTAGAAGGTCTCGATGCCGTCGGCGCCGAGCGAGCGGATCAGGTCCTCGACCTTGTCGGGCTCGGAGATGTCCCAGTAGGGGTGGGCGATGACGGCGACGCCGCCGGCCGCGCGGATCAGCTCGATCGCCTGCGCGGCGCTGGGCCAGCGCCGCGGCACGAAGGCCTTGGCCCCGGGCACCAGGTACTCCTCGAAGAAAGGGCCTAGGTCTCCGGTCGCCCCCGCCGCCTTGGCGATGTGGGGCCGGCCGATCGAGTCGGCGGCGCCGGCCTCGCGGATCGCGTCGTCCAAGGTCAGGTCGAAGCCCTCGCGCCGCAGGTTCTCGACGATCTCCCCGGCCCGCTCGCGCCGTCCCAGCTGCGCCCGCTCGCAGGCCGGCGCGATCTCCTCCAGGCCGACCCAGTAGCCGCAGATGTGCAGGTCTTCGGCGTACTCGTGCACGCACGACATCTCGATCGCCGGCACCAGCTCGATGCCCAGCTCCCGCGCCGCCTCTTCCGCCTCCGGCACTCCGGCCACCGCGTCGTGGTCGGTCAGCGCCAGCGTCGTCACCCCGGCCTTGGCCGCTTCCTCGACGACCCCGGCCGGCTCCAGCTGACCGTCCGAGACGACGGAGTGACTCTGTAGCTCGATCAACATGACGGCGCAGCCTAACGGCGCCGACCTAAATAGACTGCGCCGCCGTGTTCGAGAAGGTGCTCATAGCCAACCGCGGCGAGATCGCCATCCGGGTCGCCCGGACCCTGAAGGAGATGGGGATCACCTCGGTCGCCGTCTACTCGGAGGTCGACCGCGACGCCCCGCACGTGCGCGCGGCCGACGAGGCCTTCCTGATCGGCCCGGCGGTCCCGGCCGAGAGCTATCTGAAGATCGAGAAGATCATCGAGACGGCCAAGGAGGCCGGGGCGGAAGCGATCCATCCCGGCTACGGCTTCCTCGCCGAGAACGCCGACATGGCGCGCGCCTGCGGCGAGGCCGGGATCACCTGGATCGGCCCGCCGGCCGAGGCGATCGAAGAGATGGGCTCGAAGACCCGGGCGCGCGAGATCATGGAGGCGGCCGGAGTGCCGATCGTCCCCGGCTCGACCGAGGTCGCCAAGACCGTCGACGATGCCCGTAAGCAGGCCGAGGAAGCCGGCTACCCGGTCGCCTGCAAGGCCGCCGGCGGCGGTGGCGGCAAGGGCTTCCGCGTGGCGATGACGCCCGACGACCTCGAGGAGGCCTTCGAGGGCTCCGCCCGCGAAGGCGAGAAGTTCTTCTCCGACGACCGCGTCTATGTCGAGCGCTACCTCGAGGACCCGCGCCACGTCGAGGTCCAGGTCCTCGCCGACTCGCATGGCAACGTGATCCACCTCGGCGAGCGCGACTGCTCGATCCAGCGCCGTCACCAGAAGGTGATCGAGGAGGCCCCGGGCCCGCACGTCGACGAGGAGATGCGCGAGCGGATCGGCAAGATCGCGATCGACGCCGCCGCCGCCGTCGGCTACCGCGGCGCCGGCACGATCGAGGGGATGCAGGTCGGCGACGAGTACTTCTTCCTCGAGATGAACACCCGGGTCCAGGTCGAGCACTGCGTGACCGAGATGATCAGCGGCGTCGACATCGTCCGCGAGCAGATCCTGGTCGCGGCCGGCGAGCCGCTCTCGATCTCCCAGGAGGAGGTCGAGCTGCGCGGCTGGTCGATCGAGTGCCGGATCAACGCCGAGGCGGCGCACAAGAAATTCGCCCCCGCCCCGGGCCCGATCGACGACTCCTACCGCGAGCCCTCCGGCCCCGGCGTGCGGGTCGACTCCGGTGTTGAGGGTGGCGGCGAGGTGACGCCGATGTACGACCCGATGGTGGCCAAGCTGATCGTCTGGGACGTTGACCGCGAGAAGGCGACGCGCCGGATGCTGCGCGCCCTCGGCGAATACGACTCCGGCGGCCTGACCACGCTGATCCCCTTCCACGAAGCGATCCTCGCCACCGAGCAGTGGGCCAGGGGCGAGACCTGCCGCGACCTGATGGAGGATCGCGACTGGCTCAAATCGACCGCTCCCGCCGACGCCAGCCCGCCCGAGCCCTCCGAGGACGGCGGCGAGATGGTGACCCGCGACTACAAGGTCGAGGTCTCCGGCAAGCTCTTCGACGTCAAGGTGATCGGCGAGGCCGTCGCCGGCGGCGCCGCCCCGGCGGCCGGTGGCAAGAAGCCGCCGAAACGCGAGCGCAAGGCCGGTGGCGGCGGTGGCGCCTCCAGCGCGGCCCTGGCCTCGCCGCTGCAGGGCACCGTCTTCAAAGTCAACGTCGAGCAGGGAGCCGAGGTTGCCGAGGGCGACCTGATCTGCGTGATCGAGGCGATGAAGATGGAGAACGAGATCACCGCCCACCGCGCCGGCAAAGTCACCTCGCTCAACGTCGAGGTAGGCGCCGCCGTCTCCTCCGGCGACACCCTCGCCGTCATCGAGTAGCCCTCTAACCGCTCCTACTTGCCCGGTTTGGGCGCCTTTTTGTGGTGTTCGCGTTCTTCCTGTTCCTTCTGCTTGATCCGTTCTTCTTCGCGCCGTTCCTTGTCGACCTTGCGCTGCTGGTCGCGGGTCAGCGGGAATTTCGGCGCCACTTCCTGGCAGGTGCGGCCGACGCAGGTCTCGAGCCGGATCAGCTGGCTGTGCAGGAAAGCGCGGATCGGGAAGAGATTGGGGTCGCGGGCCTTGTTGTTGAGCTCGTAGGGGTCCTTGTTGATGTCGTAGAGCTCTTTCTCGCCGTCGGGCCACTCGATGTACTTGTAGGGGCCGAGGCGGATTCCCTCGTAATCCTTGGGCGGGGCGACGATCGAGGCGCTGGCGCCCCCGCGCTTCCGCGGCAGGGCGCTGGCCGGCCGTTCGTTGATCTGGGCGCCGCCGCCGGTGTTGCCCGCCGCCACGCCGACCGGCGCCACCGGCGGGCCGCCGCCGTTCTCTTCGACGTCGTTGGTCTCGACGAAGGACTCGAAGAGGATCGGCCGCCGCGTGCGCAGGCTGGGGTCGAGCATGAAGGGGACGAGCGAGCGCCCGTCGATGCTCTTGTCGGCTTCGACGTGGGCCAGTTCGAGGATCGTCGGGGCGATGTCGATGTTGGCCGCCAGCTCGCCCGTCGAGGTGTTCGGCTTGATGCCCGGGCCGCGGATCAGGAACGGCAGGTGGGTCGAGGGCTCGTAGGCGAGGAACTTGCCGCCGGTGAGCCGGTGCTCGCCGTAGAAGAAGCCGTTGTCGGAGGTGAAGATGATGTAGGTGTTGCGCAGCTGGTGCGCGGCCCCGAGGGTGTTGATCACCTGCTGGACGCCGTCGTCGATCGAGCGCAGCGAGGCGAGGGCGTTCTGGTAGTAGGTGCGGTAGGTGTGGATGTCGGTCGGCGAGAGGTACGGCGCTTCGCGGATGAAGCGCGGCTTGTCGTTGACGTTGCCCTCGTTGAAGCCTTCCGAGGGGCCGTGTGGGAAGGGGGCGCCGTTGAAAGATTCGTAGTGGCGCGTCGCCGGCTCGGGCCCGGCCGGGCGGCGGAAGTCGCCGTGCGGCGCCGTGTAGTCGAGCTGTAGGTAGAAGGGCGTGCCGACGGGCGTTCCCTGGATCTCTTCGCTGGCGATGCGGCTGAAGACGTCGGTCTCATAGAGACAGGGCTGGCCGTTGAGCGGCGCCGAGGGGCAGCCGAAGTCGTCGCGGACGCCGTATTCGCGGGTGTCCCAGCTGCCGGAGTCCCCAAACGGCCCGTCGATCGAGCCGTTGTCGTTGAGCGTGTAGCCGTAGTAATAGTGGTGGGTGTCGGCGTTGAGGACGGTGTGCCAGGCGCTCCAGCCCGGCGGGATCGAGGTGCCGTTGTCGAACGGTTCGTCGCCGTAGCCGTTGAGGAACTTGCCGACGTGGATCGTGCGGTAGCCGGACCCCTGCAGCCAGGTGGCGATGTTGTGGCTGTAGGCCTGGCGATTGGCGAAGCCGTTGTAGCCGCCGTTGGGGGGGACGTTGCCGCGGTCGTTGTGGTTGTGGGCGTAGCGCCCGGTCAGCAGGCTGACCCGCGAGGGGCAGCAGAGCGGGTAGGAGACGTAGTAGCGGTTGAAGGTCTCGCCCTTGGCGGCGATCTGGGCCAGCGTGTTCGGCATCGCCTGGATCGGCGCGCCGCCGGGGGGCGTGTAGCTGGCGTAGAGCTGGTCGAGGGTCTGGTCGTCGGTCTGGATCACGACGAAGTTCGGCCGCTGGCCTTCCGGCAGCAGCGCCAGGTGGCTTTTCTTGGTCCCCTTGGCGGGGACGGGCCCGGCAGCGCTGGCGCCCTGCTGGCCGAGGGCGAAGACGAGCGCGGCCAGCAGGGCGAGCACGCTCGCGGCCAGGGCAAACCGTGCCCCGGCGAGGGCATGCATCTGAGTTCTTGGCTGCGCGAACCTATTCATAGGGGACACCTGGGGGTCGAAACCGGCGCCTGCCGCCGGAGTTGCGCCTGAACGCTAGAAAACGCTCAGGACGCGCCGAGCTTTTTCGCTGCTTCGCGGAAGTTTTTGACCGTGGCGGAGGGGGCTTTGCGCCCTTCCAGTTTCTCGCCATGGCGGTTGACCCAGATCACCGGCACGTTCATTTTCAGCACCGGGGCGATGTCGGTCGCGTAGTCGCAGCCGATGTGCAGCCAGCCTTTCTTGCCGCCGATCCGCCGCGCGCACTCTTTGAAGTGGACCGGGTCCGGCTTGTAGCTGCGCACCTGCTGGGCGGTGACGACGAGGTCCAGTTCGGTCCGCAGGTGGCGGCGCGAGATCCCCAGCAGTTTGTCGTCGACGTTGGAGATGATCCCGATCTCGTACTTCTTGCCGAGCCGGTCCATCGCCGCGTTGGACTCGCGGAAGGGCAGCCAGTAGGCGACGCTGTTGGGCAGGAACTGGGCCCGCGAGGGCTCCACCTCCCAGCCCAGCTCGCCGGCGACTTTGACGATCGTGCGGCGCAGGACCTCGGCGTAGAGCTCGTAGGAGCCGGCCATCACTTCGGCCTGGACCTCCATGAAGCGCTCGAGGAAGGGGCCTTCTTCGAAGCTGAAGCCGTCTTTGGCGGCCTCTTTCTTACAGGCCTCGACGATCCCTTTCTCCCAGTCGATCAGGGTGCCGTAACAGTCGGTGGTCACCCATTTGATGTTTTTGAGACTGGGAAGGGCCATGGCCAGCGCGGCATTATGGCAATCGCCCGGTCCAGGGGCGGTCACCCCTGGCGGGGCGCGTCCCGGCGGCCGTCTGGGATAGGGTGCGCGACCGCGCCTCCGGGTGCCCTCACTTATGGACCTCCTCGAGTATCAGGGCAAGCAGCTGTTCGCCAAGCACGGCGTCGCCGTGCCCAGTGGCGAGGTCGCGAAGACGGTCGACGAGGCCGTCGCCGCCGCCGAGCAGATCGGCTACCCCTGCGCGATCAAGGCCCAGGTCCTGATCGGCGGCCGCGGCAAGGCGGGCGGGATCAAGATCGCCTCCGACCAGGCCCAGGCCCGCGAGTACGCCGACGCGATCCTCGGCATGGACATCGTCGGCCCCCACGGCGAGGGGCCCTTCCGCGTCGACCAGGTCTGGATCGAGGGCGGCTCCGACATCGCCTCCGAGTACTACGCCTCGGTGATCCTCGACCGCGGCGAGAAGAAGCTGCTGGCGATGGTCTCCAGCCAGGGCGGGATGGACATCGAGCAGGTCGCGGCCGAGAGCCCCGACGCGCTGATCAAACGTCACATCGACCCGACCCGCGAGTTCGACGCCGCCGCCGCGCGCGAGATCATCGACGCCGCCGGCCTCGACGAGGACATCCGCGACCAGGCCGCCGAGGTGCTGGTGAAGCTGGCCGAGGTCGCCGGCAACGAGGACGCCAGCCTGATCGAGGTCAACCCGCTGATCGTCACCTCCGAGCGCCAGGTCGTCGCCCTCGACGCCAAGGTGACGATCGACGGCAACGCCCTCTACCGCCACGAGGACCTGGCCGAGATCGCCGACACGGTTGATGATCCGCAGGAGCAGATGGCGAAGGACAAGGGCCTCACCTACGTCAAGCTCGACGGCAACGTCGGCATCCTCGCCAACGGCGCCGGCCTCTGCATGTCGACGCTCGACGTCGTCGCCCAGGCGGGCGGCGCCCCGGCCAACTTCCTCGACGCCGGCGGCGGCTCCAAAGCCGAGGCGATCGTCAACGCGCTGGAAGTGATCAAGTCCGACGCCAAGGTCAGCGCGATCCTCTTCAACATCTTCGGCGGCATCACCCGCTGCGACGAGATCGCCAACGGCATCGTCACCGCCTCCAGCCAGCTCGACCTCGACCTGCCGCTGGTCGTCCGCCTCGACGGCACCAACTCCGAGGAGGGGCTGGAGATCCTCGCCGCGGCGAACCTGCCCAACCTGCACCAGGAGAAGACGATGCTGGACGCCGCCCGCCGCGTCGTCGAGCTCGCCGGAGGAGCCGCATGAGCATCATCGTCGGCAGCGAGACGAAGCTGGCGGTCTCCGGCCTGACCGGCCGCGAGGGCTCCTTCCACGGGCTGCGCAACCGCGCCTACGGGACCGACCTCGTTGCCGGCGTCACCCCCGGCAAGGGCGGCCAGGACGTCGAGGGCGTGCCGGTCTTCGACACGATCAAGGAGGCCGTCACCGAGGCCGGCGCCAATACCTCGATGATCTTCGTGCCGGCGCGCTTCGCCGCCCCGGCGATCGACGAGGCGATCGACTCCGGGGTCGAGACGGTGATCGCGATCACCGAGGGGATCCCGGTGCTCGACATGCTGAAGACCTACTGGAAGGCGAAGGAGGCCGGGGTGCGGCTGATCGGGCCCAACTGCCCCGGCGTGCTCTCGCCCGGCAAGGCCAACGTCGGCATCATCCCCGCCCAGTTCTTCGACCCCGGCAAGATCGGCGTCGTCTCCAAGTCGGGGACCCTGACCTACCAGATCGGCAACGAGCTGAAGCAGGCGGGCGAGGGCAACTCCTCGATCGTCGGCATCGGCGGCGACCCGATCGTCGGCTCCGACTTCATCGACATCCTCACCATGTACGAGGCCGACCCGGAGACCGAGCTGATCGTGATGGTCGGCGAGATCGGCGGCGACGCCGAGGAGCGCGCCGCCGAGTTCATCTCCTCCGAGGTCTCTAAGCCCGTCGTCGCCTACATCGCCGGCTTCACCGCCCCTCCCGGCAAGCAGATGGGCCACGCCGGCGCGATCATCTCCGGCTCCTCGGGCACCGCGCAGGCGAAGAAAGACGCGCTCGAAGCCAAGGGCGTGCGGGTCGGTCAGAGCCCGACCGAGGCGGCCGCGATCGCCGTCGAGACTCTGCGCGCGCTCTAGCCGCGCTCCCGCCTCCTTCTCTAGTAGACCGGCTTCGGACGCAGCTGTAGCCCGCGGACGATCGCTTCCATGCCGGCGAAGGAGTCGTACGGGGTGTGGAAGATGTCGGTCGGGCTCCAGGGGGCGTTGACGACGAGGTGCATGCCGCCGATTTCGGCCCGGGCCGTGAAGGCGGTGGGGGCTTTGTCGGGGCAGCGCTTGTAGTTGCGCCGGTAGCCGCCGTAGATCGTCGCGCTGCCGCCGCTGGGCAGGGCCAGCGTCCGCGTCTCCGTGCAGTGCCAGCCGGTGAGCACGTGGGAGACCGGGGCTTCGAGGTAGAGCGGCCAGGTCTGTGCCGACCAGGAGTCGACGTGGAAGTTGTAATAGCGCAGCCCGAGCACCGAGCCCGGCGCTTCTTCGAGCCCGATCGACGATTCGCCCGTGGGCGCGTACGGCTGCGGCGCGTAGCCGTCGAAGAAGCGGTTCGAGGGCAGGCCGTGGCCCGGCCTGAAGTTCAGTCCCAGCCAGTAGACGGGGACTTCGAGGCTGGGATCGTCGAGCGGGACGTCGCCGTCGAAGCGTTCGGCGCCGGTGTAGGGGGTCGGGTGTTGGATATGGGCCTGCTGGCGCGATGCCAGCTCGGCCGCGATGCGGTCGCCTTCGGCGAACGAGTCGGCGCCGACCATCACGTTCGCGATCGTGTTGCCCGAGCGCCAGACCAGGAAGGAGGTGGTGCCGTCGCTCTTGCGATTCAGGGCCTTGCTGTGGAAGAGGCGGGTCGCCTGACCGATCTTCACCGGTGCCGGCAGCTCGCGCGGCACCTTGTCGTGCAGCAGCCGCCCCAGCAGGATCGGCACCACGGCCCAGCCGGCGTCGGTGGCCCGCCCGCTGTCCAGCACCAGCACCCCGGTCCCGACCACGGGCGGGGCGAATTCCTGGCCGGGCACCGTGTAGAGGCTGTAGTAGCCGCCGATGCAGCCCCGGGGGTGGAAGCGGCGGACAAACCGGGCCAGCTTCGGCGGCGTGTCCTCGGGATCCGTGAGCCGGGCGCAGTAGGTCTCGTCGTTCTGCTCCTCCTGGAGGGCGGCGTTGAGGTATCCCGGCGGCAGGTCGGAGAGCCGCAGGATCAGCTGGGTCTGGTTGGGGCCGGCGGTGCGAGCGGCGGCGACAGCGACCAGCCCCAGCACGGCCAACGCCGCGAGAGCGACGAACCGCCAACGGAACCATCCGGACACCCGCGCCATCCGCCCGAGTATAGGTTCGCCACCCCGGCGCGAACTGCATCAAGTTCGTAGCCTTGAAGGGTACGAACGTGATGCAGTTCGGGGGATCGCGGGACGGGGTGCGTTGCTAGGGTCAAAGGACGATGGCCGGCGACATGATCTCCTTCGCGCGCGGCGCCCCGAGCGCCGACATCCTGCCCCACGAGGCGGTGCGGGACGCGGCTGCGCGGGCGCTGGAGAGCGACTGGGAAAAGGCGCTCTCCTACGGCGTCGGCATCGGACATCCGGGGCTCTGCGAGTGGATCGCCGAGCGCCACGGCGGGCTCGACGCCTCACAGGTGATGGTCACCAACGGCTCGCTGGAGGGCGGGGCGATGCTGTTCGAGCACCTGCTCTCGCCCGGCGACCGGGTCGTCGTCGAGCAGCCGACCTACGACCGCACGCTGCTGCTCCTGCAGCGGCTCGGGGTCGAGCTGGTGCCGGTGCCGCTGGAGGACGACGGGCTCGATCTCGGCGCCTTCGAGGCCGCGCTCGCCGCGGGGCCGATCAAGCTCGCCCACATCATCCCCAACGCCCACAACCCGGCCGGCTGCACGCTCTCGGCCGCCAAGCGGGCGCGACTGGTCGAGCTCGCCGCCGAGCACGGCTTCTGGATCTTCGAGGACGACCCCTACCGCGAGCTGCCCTTCGCCGGCGAGCCGCTGGAGACGATGCTCTCGCTCGACGGCGCCGACAGGGTCATCC
>Ga0207641_10004109_pt1 | contig 12684 bp, 10 predicted proteins | sample KBSSwiS62_FD_184306 | JGI IMG/M metagenome (GOLD analysis project Ga0207641, IMG submission 184306) | Switchgrass rhizosphere microbial communities from Kellogg Biological Station, Michigan, USA - KBS Switchgrass S6-2 (SPAdes) (version 2) | ecosystem: Host-associated > Plants > Roots >... | reverse complement strand
GCGTCCGCATCTGGAAGGTGTAGCCCTCGAAGTTCTTGCGGGCGTGGTCCAGGACCTCGTTGGTGTGCCAGTTGTCGGTCAGCAGTGCGTCGCCGGCGTGCACCCGGACCACGGTGTAGAACTTGTCGTGGACTGCCTCCGGCCGCACGTCGCGCGTCGAACCACGCTTCTTGCCCTCGGAAACGATGTAGCTCTCTTGAACGGCAGGTTTGTCGCTCATACCGTTTGCGCGACCGCCGCGGCCGCCTCAGCTGATGCCATATCAATCAGCGACTTCGGATCGGTCGCGCGAACCAACGCTTCCGGCAGCGCCACACCCATCATCTGCCACTGCTGGTTCGCGAAACGCTGCAGCGTCGCGATGTGCTCCGCATGCAGATGACCGAAACGTCCCTGCAGCTTGAGGTATTCGGACACCGGCCGCATCGACTGCGGGCGGAAGCTGTAGTCGTACTCGCGCTTCTCGTTGTTCCACTCCCAGATCGGATAGAGCCCGCATTCGACGACGAGCCGGCCGAGATCGATCGACCGCGGCGTCTCGTACACGAAACCCTTCTGACACGGCGTGTAGATCATCAGGAACGAGGCGCCTTTGAAGTTCAGCCCCTTGCGGACCTTGTTCATCAGATCAATCGGATAGCCGACGCTCGCCGTCGCGACGTAACAGTGGGGATGACCTGCTGCCATCATCCGCGCGAGATCCTTGGGGAACAGCGTCTTCGCTTCGGGGACCATCGGTCCCGGCGGCGAAAAGGTCGTCATGCCGCCGTACGGCGTCCGCGACGACGCCTGGATGCCAGTGTTGGCGTACTGCTCGTTGTCATAGCAGATGATCAGGCAGTCGTGGTTACGGTAGAGCGCGCCCGAGATCGACGCGAGGCCGATGTCAGACGCACTGCCATCGCCCGCCTCGCAGATGATGTTCGGGAACGCGCCCTTCCACTTGCCCTTGCGGATCATCGCCTCGTAGGCGGCCGAGACGCCGGCGGTGAAGCTGCCGGCGCTGCCGATCTGCGTGTGCGCCCACGGCACGTTGTACGGTGTGCACAAGTACGAGCTGTTCGCGACGTACATGCACCCCGTCGGGCCGACGAGAATCGTGTTGTCGCCGGAGGCCTTGCTCGTCATCCGGTACTGAATCGACGGCCCGCAGCCGGCGCACGTGCGGTGACCGGGCACGAACGGCTCGGTCTGTGGCAATTCGGGGTTGTAGAACCGCGCGCCCTGATTCGGGCTCCCGAGCATCGGCAGCATCTGGCGTTCGACTTCAATCGCAGGCATTGTTCCTCCACGAAGAACGCAAAGTCCGCAAAGTCCGCAGAAAAAGATCGCTCTGCGATCTTCGCGCTCGTTGCGTTCTACCGTCGTGACATGTTACTCCTCGAACCCGACCCAGTGCGTCCGCTTCTCGATTTTGCCGCGCTTCTGGACCTCGAGCATCTTGTTCGTCATCCAGTAGAACTCTTTCAGCACGATCGCCTCGCCGCCCATGCCGGCCATGAAGGAGAAGACCAGCGGACGCTTCGTGCTCTCGTAGAGCGCCGCGCACGCCTCGGCATACAGCGACCCGCCGCTGCTGACGCTGCCGAGGCCCATATTGGTTTCGATGACGCCGACGACCTTGAACTTGCTGAGCGACGCCGCGACTTGCTCGGTCGGGTAGGGCCGAATCGTTCGCAGCCGAACCATGCCGACCTTCGCGCCACGCTCGCGCATATGCCGGATGGCGTGCCGCGCCGTGACCGCGTGGCCGCCCTGCAGGAAGAACACCACGTCGGCGTCGTCGGTCATGAACTCCTCGACCCACGGATCGTAGCGACGGCCGAAGATGCGCGCGAACTGGTCGTGAACTTCTTCGATGACCGGCATCGCGCCTTCCATCGCGCGGGCGCGCTCGAGCTGCAACGGCGGACCCTGCTCGGGCATGATCTGCGGCCCGTGCGACACCGGGTGCCTCGGGTCCAGCGGATACGGGTGCTTGTACGGCGGCAGGAATTCATTCACCTGGCCCTGGTCCGGCAACTCCACGTCCGTCGTGATGTGCGAGACGAAGAAGCCGTCCTGACACACCATCTGCGGCAGCAGGACCCGGGGGTCCTCGCCAATCCGGAACGCCATCAGATGGTTGTCGAACGCCTCCTGAGCATCGCAGGACCACCCCATCAGCCAGCCCATGTCGCGCGTCGCGAGCGCATCAGTGTGCTCCGATCCGAAGTCACCGGGAGGATCGAGGGTCCGATCGGCAATCATCATCTGCACCGGCATCCGGCTGCCCGAGATGGGTGAGTACAGCTCGTACGCGAAGTGGACGCCGACGCCCGAGCTGCCCGTGAACACGCGCGCGCCGCTCGACGCGGCGCCATGCGCGATGCTCAATTGCGAGTGCTCGCTGTCGGCGACGATGTACTCGGCGTCCAGCTCGCCATTCGCGACCATCTGTGCCAGCGCCATCATCGTGGCGGTGTACGGACGGATCGGATACGCGGCGATGACGTCGACATCGGCGTACTTCGCCGCCTGTGCCGCCGCGACGCAGCCGTTGATGCGAACTTTCTTTTTCTTGCCTGCTACTGTGGCCATACACCCTCAAAAAGTAGCGTCCCTAGCCCCTACTTCCAGTTCTCGATGTCCTTCGGCGTCTGCGCCGGCACCGCCTGCAGCTCCGCCGCCTGCCGCCCATGCAACCCCTGCGTGATCGCGAACGCCGTGTCCATCCGCACGACACCGGTGTCGAAATCCAGCTCCGGCACGCCTTCGAGGCACCCGGTGGGGCACTCCTCGATGCAGACCCGGCATCCTTTGCAGTAATCCACGAGGATCTTGTACAACCCGTTCGAGCGATCGAGACGGACGATGCACGGCTCCGGGCAGACCAGATAGCAGTTGTCGCAGGCATTGCAGGTGCCGCAGCTGAAGCAGCGGCCGGCCTCGTCCATCGCCTGTTCTTCGGAGTAGGCCTGAATGACTTCGTCCTGTGTACGCCGGCGGCTCACCGGCGGCAGCATCGCCTGCGCCACGCGCGGGAATTTCGGGAAGTACGTCATGTTCATCCGCGCGAGATCCGTGATGACGTCGATCGAGACCATCCGCTCCTGCAGCGGTTCACCACGGACGACCTTGTCGAGGTTGAACGCGACGCGTTTGCCGTCGCCGACGGCGTTGACGACCATCAGCGGTTGCCCGGATCCGAGCTGGACCACGTCGCCGGCTGCGAAGAACTTGGTATCGCCGAGGCGTCCGAACCGATCGATCGTGATCGTGCCGCGCTCGTTCTTGAACCGCTCGGGCAGCCATTTCAGCGCCGCATGCTGGCCGACAGCGATGATGACGTTGTCGACCGCAAACCTTGCCGAGGGCGCCTCCTTGTCGACCGTGATCGGCGACGCGTTGATCGCGCCCGAGAAGCGAGCCGGGTGCAGTTGCAAGGCGTCGACTTTCCCGTTGCCGAGCATCGCCGTGACGGCGAAGCCGTGCATCAGCTCGACGCCTTCCTCGACCATGTCGTGGAGGTCTTCGGGCACCGCTGGCATCTCGCTGGTGTTGCCTTCGACCGTGATCATCGTCACTTCTTCGGCGCCCTGCCGAAGCGCCTCGCGCGCGCAGTCGATGGCGGTGTTGCCGCCGCCGATGACGGCGACCCGCGGTCCGAGCGTCACCTTCGACGTGCCCATGCCGATGTCGCGCAGGAACGGCAGCCCGTACAGGACGCCGTCCTTGTTTTCGCCCTCGGCTCGCACGCTGTTTGGCTCGGTCAGGCCGACGGCGAGCACGCAAGCGTCGTAGTTCTTCTCGAGATCATCCCAGCTGACGTCCTTACCGATCTCGGTGTTGGTCTTGATCGTGATGCCGAGCTCCACCAGCCGCTCGATTTCACGGTCGAGCACGTCCTGCGGGAGCACCCAGTCGGGAATGCCGCCCCGATTCAGGCCGCCGGCCTTGGGCGATTTCTCGAAGATCGTGACCGCGTAGCCCAGGCGCGCGAGCTGGTAAGCTGCGCTGTGTCCGGCCGGCCCGGACCCGACGACGGCCACTTTCTTGCCGTTCGGCGGCCCCGCCTTGACGACATCGCGCGGCAGCGCCTGGCCGAGGTCGCCGAGGAACCGCTCGACGGCGCGGATGGAGATTGCTTCGTCGTACTTCCCGCGGTTGCACGCCTGCTCGCACGGGTGATAGCACACGCGGCCGGTCACCGACGGGAACGGCATGTCCTCCTTGATGAGCGCGTAGGCGTCGAGGTATTTGCCGCGCTTCACCAGATCGAGATAACCCTGGATCTTCTCGTTCGTCCCGCAGGCGTTGTTGCACGGCGGCATCTTGTCGCGATACACCGGCCGGATCGCGCGCCAGTTGCCGGTGGGAAAGAGATCCTGTCCCTTCTGCGAAGGCGCTGGCGTGATGCCCGCGAACGGAACCTGCAGCCAATCTGGAATGTGTGTGCCCTTGGTCGACATCTAGTACCTTTCAGCAATCAGTGAATTAGTGATGTGGCGATGTGGCGAATTCAATTCACCAACTCGCCCATTCACCTACTCGCCAATTTACGCGACGGCCGCGTTCAGCGGCAGAATCTGGAGCGATTCGAGCGCGGCGTTGAACGCCGCCTTGTTCGCGATCATGGGTTCGATGGTCTCGATCTGTACAATGCCCGTGGTCTTGACGACGGCGGCAATCAACGGCGCGGCGATATCGGGAGCAACCGCCTTGCTGCGCTCGGCGGCGCCTTCGGTCGACAGCCGATCCAGCCCGAGCTCGCCGAGCCGGTAGTACAGCCACTTGTGGTCGGCAAGCTTTGCGGCGTCTACACACACCAGCTGGGAAAGACGCTCGGGTCCGGGCACGAACCGGAGCATGTACTCCGGCGAGTAATGCGTATTGATCACGAGCGTTCCGCCGGGCGGCATGCCCCGCATGTAGTCCCACCCCTTCACCATCGTCTGCTCGACCAGCACGAGGATGTTCGGCTGCTCGTTCTCGTAGGTCAGCGCGTTTTCGATCTCGTGATCGCTGATGCGGCAATACTTGCGCGTGGGGGCGTTGGTGCGGTCCGGGTTGTCGACGTAGTTCTCCATCGCCTGCGCGAACTTACCCTCGAGCCGCGCCGACGCGGCGATCGAGTTGACGATGTCGCGTCCTTCCTTGTCCATGATGATGCCGCGCGTCCAGACGGTCAGTTCGGTGTAGGCCATCTCGTTCCTCGTCGTCTACGTTCCCGGTTCTACGTTCACAACGGCGTCGAAATCAGCCCGGCTGACCACGAAGGCGGCGCCTGACTGGGCTTTCTGATAGTCCGCGATCGCCAGCAGCGTGGCCTTCTTGCACAGGCTCTCGATGTCGGCGCCGGTCAGACCCTCGGTGCGCCGGGCGATCGCCTCGAGGTCGACGTCAGCGGCGAGCGGGATCTGCCGGCAGCACAGCCGCGCAATCGCCGCGCGATCGGCCGCGTCCGGCTTCGCGAACCGAACGATATAGTCGAACCGGCCGCTTCGCAAGAGCGCCGGCTCTACCTGTTCCGGCCGGTTCGTCGCGCCGATCAGGATCACGCCCTTCACGTCGCGCAGGTTGTCGATCTCCCGCAGCAGCTGGCTGAGTATCCGGTGGTGGACGTCGGCGCCCTGCTGGCCGGGTTCGACCCGTGGCGCCACGGCGTCGATCGTGTCGAAGAACAGCAGGCACGGAGCGGCGCGCCTCGCCTTCTTGAACACCTCGCGCAGCGCCTTCTCCGATTCGCCCAGCCATTTCGAATACAGCTGTGGTCCGTCGATCGCGATGAGCGGAATCTGTTTCTCGCCGGACAGCGCGCGCGCCATCGCCGTTTTGCCGGTGCCGGACGGGCCGATCAGGAGCAAGCCGCGCGGCGGCGCGAGCCCGACCCGCTCGTACAGCTCGTCGTGCATGTGCGAGTGCTCGACGACCGAGTCGAGAAGCCGCTTCACCTCGTCGAGACCGCCAATCGACGCGAACGTGGACGTGCTCTTTTCGATGAAGAACTCACGTGTCGCGCTCGGCTCGACCTCCTTGAGACCCGCGAGGAAATCGTCGCGCGTGACCTGCAACTGGTCGAGCGGCCGGTCTTCAGTCAGGCTCGCCGACCCGGCATCGGCGCGGCCGCGGCTGCCCGGATGATCGCGGAGAAAGCGGCGCAGCGCGATCATGCCGACTTCCTGGCACAGCGCCTCGACGTCCGCGCCGACGAAGCCGTGCGAGTGCTCGGCGATTTCCGCAAGGTCCACGTCGCCGGCGAGCGGCATCGCGCGCGTGTGAATCTTGAGAATCTGCAGCCGCGCCTGCGTATTCGGGACACCAATCTCGATTTCGCGATCGAAGCGCCCCGGCCGCCGCAGCGCCGGATCGAGCACCTCCGGGATATTCGTGGCGCCCATCACGATCACCTGGCCGCGCGACACGAATCCGTCCATCAGGCTCAACAGCTGCGCGACGACACGCTTTTCGACGTCGCCCGTCACTTCCGCGCGTTTCGGCGCGACGGCGTCGATTTCGTCGATGAACAGAATCGCCGGCGCGCGCCGTGCCGCTTCCTCGAACACCTCCCGGAGCTTCGCCTCGCTCTCCCCGTAGAACTTCCGCATGATCTCGGGGCCGTTCAGGTGGATGAAGTGGACGCGGCTCTCGGCCGCAACCGCGCGGGCCAGCAGCGTTTTGCCGGTGCCGGGCGGGCCGTAGAGCAGTACGCCCTTCGGGGCGAGAATCCCGAGCTGTTCGAAGAGCCGCGAGTGCTTGAGCGGCAGCTCCACGATTTCGCGCACGCGCGCGACCTCGCGCTCGAGACCGCCGATGTCCTCGTATGACACCGACGGCGCGGTCCCGACCGTCGGCTCGCCTTCCACGATGCGGATGTCGGTGCGCGGGTTGATGATGACCGGACCGCCGGGCATCGTGCGCACGACCTGGAAGTTGATCGCCTTGGCGAACGTGGGCACGCGGATCGCCGATCCGGTCATCACCGGCACACCGGCGAGATCTTCGAGCAGCCGCTCGTGCGCGACGATGGCGGGGGCCGCTCCCACCCATAGCGGTGTCAACCGCACGGCCACCGCCTGCGCAGCTTCGACCACCGCCGCGGTAACCGGCTCCTCGAGGCCGGCGCCGCAGTTGCTGCGCAGCGTGCCGTCGATCTGGATGACGCCGTCGGGTCCGGACTCGGCGACTTCAGCGCGCGCGACGGCGGTCGTGCGGCCCGTGATCTTCAGGATGTCGCCGGGATGTCCGCCGATGCGCGTGAGATCCGCGGCCGACAGGCGCGCGATGGCGTGCGCGATGTCGCCGACCCGCGCTTCCGCGACCCGCAGCGAGATGGCGGGGACGGAAGTCGTGGCCGGTGCGGAGGTGGCCGGGTCGGTCATTGGGAACTCGGCCGGTCCTGCGGCTGCATCAGGTGACGGTGCAGGTCCGCCGCGAAGCGGTCGAACACCGCTTTGAGCGCCGGCTGCGAGGCGGCTGTGGAATCGCGCGCGACGATGGCGACCGACACGGAATGGGCGCCCAAATCGGTGACGCGGATCGTGCCGAGGTCCGTGTGCTCGATCGCCCAACCATCGGCCTTGACCGACGTCACCGCGATGGTGAGCGTCGTGGCGTCGCTTTCCCACGGCACGACCAGCGCGCCGACGCGGCCGGTGGCGCGCGCGTACTCCTCTACGGCGCGGGCCACGTCGCGCGGCGATCCGGGTATAGGAAATTCAGTCAAAGTTGAGACTTAAAACGTAAAAGTTAAAACCAGGAAGACGGTCGTGTTCCTCTTTGTTGTCTTCGCTCCTCTGTACGGCGTTCTTTCTACGTCCCGTTGTTCTACCTCTCCGATGTTCGACTTTGACTTTGAACTTTTCCCTTTTGACTTTGAACTTTCCCAGCTACACTGGCCCAGTGGTCCGACCAGTTGGAAGCGGCAGTGTGACACTCGCCCCGCGACGTGTCAAGCGCGCCGCGTCGGTCCGCGCGCTGCCGGGCGGGCTCATCCGGCCGATCAAGAAAACCCGGATTGCCGAGGAAATCGCCGATCGCATCCGGGTCCTGATTCTCGACGGCACGCTGCCGCCCAATCGGCCGCTGCCGGGCGAGCGGCTGCTGGCGGCGCGCTTCGGCGTCAGCCGTGGCTCGGTCCGCGACGCTTTCCGCCTGCTGGAAACCATCGGCCTGCTCGAAACGCGGCACGGGCAGGGCACGTTCCCGCGCGAGCTGGACGTCGACCGCCTGGTGGCGCCGCTGGCGTCGATCCTGACCTACCGGCGCGATTTGCGGGATGAGCTGCTCGACGTTCGACGCATGTTCGAGCCGGCGGTAGCCCGGGTCGCGGCCGCGCGCGCGAGTGACGAGGACCTGGCCGACCTCCAGCGCATTCTCGACACCCAGCGGCGCAAACTCGCGGCCGGCGGCTCGGCCATTGTCGAAGACACCGCGTTTCACGCCGTGCTCGCCCGCGCGACCGGCAACCGCGTGGTCATGCGCATCATGGAGACGCTCAATAACCTGCTGATCGAATCGCGCAAGCTGACGCTGAAACAGAAAGGCCGCCCGGAGCGGTCGATCCAGGGCCACGAGGCGGTCGTCGCCGCGCTGCGCCGGCGCGACGCCGACGCGGCCTCGCTCGCGATGCTGGTGCACATCGACCAGATTGCCGATCTGATGCGCCACGCCGTCGAACCCCGCAGCGCGAAACGGCGGTCGTCGTGATCCGCTCGTGATGGTACCGGTGACCGACGACCTCCGGGCACAGCGGGATTACGCGCTCCTTCAGCTCGCGAAGCTCGAACGCCGCGGGACTGAGCTCCACGCGTCACTCATAGCCGGCTCCGATCAGCCGGAGCGCGACCAGGCCGCCACCAGGCTCTGGCAACAGGACTGCGCGACAGCGATCCATCAGCTCGCCGGCGGCAGCAAGACGCACTGGCTGTCGCGGGCATTCAGCGATGCCTTGCTGATTCGGTCCGCAGGGGCCGCCGCCGTCGTCGAGGCGGAGCCGACCGCGATCGTCCTCCGAATCGTCGACGTGCTGGCGCGGGCACGCCGCTCGCTGTCCGACATGGAGGATGTCGAAGTCGCCTCGTCTGCCGCGCCGCCGCCGCCGCGCTTCGAGTTCGTTCACAACGCGACGCTGCGGCCGATCTTGGAGCGGGCGCTCGACGAGAGCGCACGCGCGTTCGACGAGCACGATTTCAGCCGCTCGCTGATTACGTCGTGCAGCATTCTCGAGAGCATCCTGACCGATGCGCTCGAGTCTCGCGCCATCATGACCGGCCCGGCTGAAGCCTGGTCGTTCGACGCACGCATAGCGGCCGCGGAGAAGAGCGGCCTTATTCACGGGGGCTGTTCCCGTCTGCCGGCGATCGCGCGGGCGTACCGTGACGGCGAAACGCCCGCGGTCGTCACCGCGCGCGAGGCCAAAGTGGCACGACAAGTGCTCCACGTAGTGATGCGAGATCTGAATCCCGGCAGGTGAACCCAGGTGGAAACCTCAACGACTCCCACGACACTGCTCGAGCTGCTCGACGCGGGGCCCGCGAGCAAAACGGCCGTCGTTCTTCCCGAGCAGCGCGTCGAAATCTCGTACGGCGCGTTGCGTGCGCAGGTCCGCGGGCTTGCTGATCAGCTGACCGACGCCGGCGTCTCGCGCGGCGATCGCGTCGGTATCGCGCTGCCGAACGGCTTGCCGATGCTGGTCTCGTTCCTGGCGGCGGCAGTGGCCGGCACGGCGGCGCCGCTGAACCCCGCTTACCGCGAAGATGAATTTCGCTTCTATCTCGAGGATACGGCTGCCCGCGTCTTGATTCTGCCGCCCAATGGCGCTGAAGAAGCCCGGCGCGCGGCAGGCGATCGCGCGCCGATCTTCACAGCAGATGTGGACGCTACCGGGATGGTCCACCTCGTAGCACAGACCTTGAGGGCTGCGCCGGCATTCTCGCCGCCTGTCAGTGACGACGTTGCACTGGTGCTGCATACGAGCGGAAGTACGGGCCGCCCGAAGCGTGTCCCGCTTTCTCACGCCGACATGACCATGTCCGCCGCCAACATCGCGCGGTGCTATGCGCTCGGGCCCGACGACGTGGCGATGTGTGTGATGCCATTGTTCCACGTCCACGGACTGATGGCGTCGACGCTGGCAACGCTGTTGACCGGCGGCACGGTCATTCTGCCCGCGCGCTTCAATCCGCTGTCGTTCTGGCGCGTGGCCCGTGACTATGGCATGACGTGGTTTTCCGCCGTGCCGACGATCCATCAACTGCTGCTGGCGCGCGCCGCGGATCCCACAGGCCGACGACCGGCTGGCAGCGAGAAGCTTCGCTTCATCCGTTCGTGCAGTGCGGCGTTGCCGCCGCGAGTGATGCGTGCGCTCGAAACCGCATTCGGCGCCCCGGTCCTCGAGGCGTACGGCATGACGGAAGCCGCGCATCAGCTGGCGTCGAATCCGTTGCCGCCGGCGGCGCGGAAACCCGGCTCGGTCGGCCGCGGCACCAACGTCGAGATCAGCATCGTGGACGCGCACGGCCGGCATCTGCCCACGGGCAAGCGCGGGGAAGTTGTCATTCGCGGTTCCAGCGTGATTCGCGGCTACGAGAACAATCCGGAGGCCAACGCCGCGGCCTTCGTCGACGGCTGGTTCAGGACAGGCGATCAGGGATGCCTCGACGCGGACGGCTATCTCACGCTGGTTGGGCGGATCAAGGAATTGATCAACCGCGGCGGCGAAAAATTCTCGCCTCGTGAGATCGACGAAACGTTGCTGGCGCACCCAGCGGTGGCCGAAGCGGTCGCGTTTGGTGTGCCGCATGCCACGTGGGGTGAGGAAGTCGCCGCGGCCGTTGTCGTGCGCGAACCGGTCAGCGAGGCCGTGCTGCTTGCCTACTGCAGCGAGCGCCTGGCGGACTTCAAGCGCCCGAAACAGATTCACATCACGGACACGCTGCCGCGCACGGCAACCGGCAAAATACAGCGCGGGGCCATCGCGAAATCGTTCAGACACAAAGCCAAAGCGTCGTGAACTTCGTCATCGCCGGCGCCGGCGCGATCGGCGGGTACATCGGCGCGATGCTGACCAGGGCAGGGACCGACGTTGTGCTGTTCGCGCGCGGTCCACATCTCCGCGCCATGCAGGAGCGCGGGCTGCGGGTGATCAGCCCTCTCGGCGATTTCGAAGTCAGGCCAAAAGTGACCGGCGATCTGACCACCATCGGTCGCGCCGACGTCGTCGTGCTGGGTGTCAAGGCTCACAGCCTGACGTCGCTTGCGCCGCAACTGCGGCCCCTCGTCGGCCCCGACACCGTGGTGGTCAGCACGCAGAACGGCATCCCGTGGTGGTATTTCCAGGCGCATGGCGGCGAACTCGACGGCCTCCGCCTGGAACGGGTCGATCCAGGAGGCGTCATCGCCTCGTCCATCGAGCCGCGGCACGTCGTCGGCTCGCTCGCCTACTTCGCGACCGACATCGTGGAACCTGGCGTGATCAGGCATACCGAAGGCAACAAGATCAGCTTCGGGGAACCCGACGGCACGAAGTCCGACCGGCTCCGCCGAATCGTCGAACCGTTGATTGCTGCGGGGTTTCGCTGTCCGATAACGCCGCGCTTTCGCCACGAGATCTGGGTCAAGTTGCTCGGAAATGTCGCGTTCAACCCGATCAGCGCACTGACCGGCGCGACGCTCGAGCAGCTCGCCCGTCATCCCGACGTGTCGCGGGTCATCCGCGAGATCATGACGGAAACGGAAGCCGTCGCGGCGAGACTCGGCATCGAGCTGTCGATTTCCATCGACCAGCGAATGGCCGGCGCCGAGAAAGTCGGCGCGCACAAGACTTCGATGTTGCAGGACCTGGAGGCGGGGCGGCCGTTCGAACTCGAAGCCGTGGTGGGGGCGGTCGTCGAGCTTGGGCACCGGCTCGGGCTGCCGATGCCGGTCACCCAAACTGTCTATGCCTGTGCGAAGATGCTGGGCGAAAAACAGTCCAGGGAGAAAGCCTGATGCCGACAGTCGGAAACCGCCCGCCCGCCGAAGCGCCGGTGAACCGCTGGGTCCAGCTGGTGGCCGGTGTGGTTTGCATGGTGATGATTGCGAACCTGCAGTACGGCTGGACGTACTTCGTCGATCCGATCGATGCGAAGTTCCATTGGGGCCGCACCAGCATCCAGGTGGCGTTCACGATCTTTGTGGCGACCGAAACGTGGCTCGTGCCGATTGAAGGGTGGTTCGTCGATCGATTTGGACCGCGAATCGTCGTCATGTTCGGCGGGATTGTCGTGGCGGGCGCCTGGACATTGAACTCGTTTGCCAACACGTTGCCGATGCTGTACACCGCCGCCGCGATCTCCGGCGTGGGAGCGGGAGCCGTCTATGGCACCTGCGTCGGCAACGCGCTCAAATGGTTTGCCGATCGCCGCGGCCTCGCGGCCGGACTGACCGCGGCAGGGTTTGGCGCCGGCGCGGCCGCGACGGTCGTGCCCATCATCTCGGTGATCAGGAACTACGGATACGACCGCGCGTTCCTCTGGTTCGGCCTCGGTCAGGGTCTCGTGATCCTGGTGCTGTCGCAGATCTTGAAGGCGCCGAAGCCGGGCGAGGCGCCCAAGGCCGCGCGGAAGCTGAGTCAGGGCACACGCGACTATCAGCCGATGGAAATGCTGCGGACGCCGCTGTTCTGGATCCTCTATGTCATGTTCGTCCTGGTGGCGGCCAGCG
>Ga0207641_10004105_pt1 | contig 12689 bp, 17 predicted proteins | sample KBSSwiS62_FD_184306 | JGI IMG/M metagenome (GOLD analysis project Ga0207641, IMG submission 184306) | Switchgrass rhizosphere microbial communities from Kellogg Biological Station, Michigan, USA - KBS Switchgrass S6-2 (SPAdes) (version 2) | ecosystem: Host-associated > Plants > Roots >... | reverse complement strand
TCGAGCACCGCGATCTCGTCCTGGAGCTTCTTGATCAGATCCAGCATGTAACACTAAATTGTACCGCGCCCCGAGGCCGGGGTGCCCCATCTGGCCTCGGCCGCCTCCGAGGGGGCTGGGGTTTTCGAGGTTCTTTGCGCCGCGTCCAAATGCTAGGATGACGCTTAAATGCTCACTGTCATCCTCCTTCTGATCTCAAATACCTTCATGACCTTCGCCTGGTACGGCCATCTGAAACACCGCTCCTGGACGCTGCTGCAAGCCATTATTTTTAGCTGGCTGATCGCGCTCGGCGAGTATTGTTTTCAGGTACCCGCCAATCGCTTCGGCTACGGCCGCTTTACCGGATATCAATTGAAGATCATCCAGGAGGCCATCACGCTGGTGGTCTTCGTGGTGTTTGCCTATCTCTATCTGGGCGAAGATCTGCGCTGGAATTATGCACTCTCTGGCCTGTGCCTGTTCGGTGCGGTGGTGTTCGCGTTCTGAGGCCGCGCATAAGGCTTAGAGCCTGACCTACCATCTGGTTATGGAAAAGCCCACATTCGATCCCGGCTTAACACAGCAATACACCGGAGTCCTGCGGCGCAGCATTAATAAGGACGGGAGCTTCAACGTTTACCGGCGCGGCGGGACTTGGCGCGACTTCCATCCTTATTTGCAGATGCTCAGTATGACTTGGCCGCAATTCTTCGCGACAATCCTGGGCGGGTACACGCTAATCAACATCGTATTTGCATTGGTGTACTTCGCCCTCGGACCGGGCCAGTTGAAGGGCGCCGATGGCGCGTCGGAGGTGGACCGTTTCCTCAACGATTTCTTCTTCAGCACCCATACGCTAACCACGGTGGGATATGGAAACATCGTGCCCGCGACCATCATCGCGAACGTCGTGGTTTCGCTCGAAGCCATCGCCGGCTTGATGTCGGTAGCTCTGGGCACCGGCCTGTTGTTTGGGCGTTTCTCAAGGCCCTCCGCCAAGATCGGTTTCAGCGAGAACATCTTGATGGCGCCCTACCAGGAACAAAGCAGCCTGCAGTTCCGCATTGCCAATCTGCGTCCCAACGTCTTGATGGAACTGGAAGCGAACTTGGTGCTGATGACGGTGGAAGGGCCTCCCGGCAAGCTGAAGCGGCGTTTCGAGCCCCTCAAACTGGAACGCGACAAGATTTATTTCCTAGCGCTGACCTGGACCATCGTGCACCCTTTGGACGAAACCAGTCCGCTGTTCGGGAAATCCGCTGAGGATCTCGAACGCCTGCAGGCGGAATTCGTGGTTCTGATCAAGGCTTTCGATGACACCTTTAGCCAGGTGGTTCACACGCGCTATTCCTATCGTTACGACGAATTGAGATGGCAAGCGAAATTCGAACCCGCCTTCGAAATCGATAGTAGCGGAGACATGATCTTGAACCTGGACCGCGTCGGCCGCCACGCCGTATTGAGCGACGGCCGATCGTGAGGCGCGTGACCGGCGTCAAGAAAGCGCAAGATAAACACCGTAACATGGTATATGCGCAATACCAAGATTGTCGCCACCATTGGGCCTGCCTCACGCTCCCCCGAAATGCTGCGGGCACTGTTGAAGGCCGGGGTGGATGTGTTCCGCATCAACGCGTCCCACGGCGTTTATGGCGAACACACTGCGGTGATCCATCTCATCCGCGAGATTGCCGCGGATTGCGGCGCCACTGCAGGCATTCTGCTGGATTTGCAAGGACCCAAAATCCGCCTGGGTAAGTTCGACGGCGGTGCGGCGACGCTTGAAACGGGAGCGCGCTTCAGCATCACTGTAGAAGATGTGATCGGAAACGCGAAGCTCGCGCCCACCAGCTATAGTGCGCTGGCACGCGATGTTACGGCGGGCGACCGCGTGCTGCTGGCTGATGGCTCCGTGGAGCTGCGCGCCCTGGCAACCAACGGCGTGTCCGTGGACTTCACAGTGGTATCGGGTGGAACCATTCGCGACAAGCAAGGCATCAATCTGCCTGGCGTGCGCGTGAGCATCCCTTCCATGACTGAGAAGGACTGCGCGGATCTGGAATTCGGCCTGGCGCAGAGCGTGGATATGGTGGCGCTTTCGTTCGTGCGCACCGGCGAGGATGTGGCGGGCTTGAAGCGGCGTCTCAAGGACCGGGGGCGCAAGATCCCGGTGATCGCCAAGATCGAGAAGCCCGACGCCCTCGACAATCTCGAAGATATTCTTACGGAGTCCGACGGGGTGATGGTCGCGCGCGGCGATCTAGGCGTGGAAATGACGCTGGCCCGTGTGCCGGGTGCGCAGAAAACGATCATCGAGCGGGCGCGCATGCGCGGCAAGTTCGTGATCACGGCTACGCAGATGCTCGAATCCATGGTCACTCGAAACACGCCGACGCGGGCGGAGGTGACCGATGTGGCCAACGCCATCTTCGATGGCACCGATGCAGTGATGTTGTCGGCCGAGACGGCTAGCGGCCAGTATCCCCGCGAGGCGGTTTCGATGATGGCGACCATCGCCGTCGAGGCGGAAGATTATCAGAGCCAACGGCACTTTCCGGAGCCGCCGCAGGTCCCGAATCCTACGCATGCCCAGATTATTACGGAAGCCGCGTATCACGCGGGCCTTTCGGCCAGCGTGAAGGCTCTGTTGGCGTTCACCACGTCGGGTGAAACAGCGCGCCTCATCGCACGCTTCCGGCCGCGTGTTCCGATCTTCGCGTTCTGCGAAACGGAAGCCGTCGCGCGCGAGCTGGCGGTGGTTTACGGAGTCCACCCGGTGGCGCCGGTGAGCGTGGATTCCATCGAGGAGATGTTGCGCGTATGCGATATGAAACTGCTGGGCGAGGCGTGGTCGCGCATCGGCGACAGCGTGATTCTGGTGGCGGGCGCCCCCTTCGGCAGATCGGGCAGCGCGAATTTAATTAAGCTGCACCACGTGGGGCAGGTCAGTTTTCAGGAATCGCTGGAGTAATAGCAAGGCGCGGTTCTTGCTGCCGCGCCTGATTCTTGCGAACTGCGACTGACTACTTGTCGGTCTTCTTGCGGCGAACGGGACGGCGCTGTCCACCACCCCCGCCGGCAGCGGGCTTGGAAATGCGTTTGCGAGCCGGGGCGCGCTTGGCTTTGGCCGGGGGTGGATTGGGTTCAAAGATGGTCGGCTGGCCTTCAACATAAGGCTGCGGCTCATCCTCCTCGATCTCTTCCTCGACGGCGGCCACCGGTTCAGGCTTCGGCGGTTCGGCGGGCGGATAGAATTCCGCGCCGAGATACACCAACACCGTGCCTTGATCCTCATGCGGCTCCAGGCGAACCACGGTTTTATCCTGCGCGTAATTCAGGAACTCGGTGAACTGCTGGAAGCCGTAAGCGGCAACGTCGAAGTTGGGCTGCTCGATTTTGAACCACCCGGCCAGATCTTCCACCGGGCACCCATTCTCGATTTCGAGACGATGGTTTTCCAACACGTCGCGCAGCGGCGGCAACAAATCTTCGTGTTTGAGCGAGGGATGCTCAGCCGAAGCCGATCCCTTGCGCTCGATGACATAGCGTCCGCCCGTGCCTGAAACATTCACCAGATCGGCTCGCTTGAGCTTCTCGACAAAATCGGAAAAGCTGGACCCGCCGTAGGCACGCTCGTTGAAGGCAGAGTCGAGCTGCAGCATCGTGGACTTCAACAGTCCCAGCTGTGGCTGCACACCGCGACGCTCCAGGACCTGCAGGGCGCGCTCCACCAACGGCATGGCCTGCACCAGATCGAGCGGGGCTGGACGCTCGCGGCGTCCGCCACGGTCGCCTTGCTGCCTATCCCCTTGCGGCGGTCGGTCGCCTTGTTGACGATCGCCACGCTCCGGCCGATCGCCGCGCGGGCGCGGCTGGTGAATCGCGCGAACTTCGAGCGCAGCGACGCTGGCAGGTACAGAGGTGTCGGACAGCAGCGACTCAAAGCTGATGAACTCGTGACAATTCTGCTGGAGAATCGTCGAGGTAAACGCCTTGCCGCCGACCACGAAAACCGTCTTGCCGTATTCTTTGAGCTTGTTCACCAACGGGATGAAGTCGCTGTCGCCGCTGACGATGGCGAAGGCGTTCACATGCGTGTGCGTGAAAGCCATCTCCAAAGCGTCAAGCGCGAGGTTAATGTCGGCTCCGTTCTTGTCGCCGCGGGGCGAGGGAATTCGCTGGACCATTTGCACGGCGTTTTCGGCCATCTGCCGGGTAGCGCCATCCTGGCGTCCCCAGTTGGCATAAGCGAATTTGGCGACAATGTCGCCGCGCTCCTTGAGCGCATCCAGGGCGAGCGAGACGTCAAATTCCCGCCGCAACGTGGATTTCAATCCAATCTCGATGTTGTCGTAGTCGACAAACACCGCGATATTCAATTTTTCTTGCATTCTTACTCCTGCACTCGCTAAACGCGGTGCGTTCTTTCCTTGCTTTCTGACTTCAGGTGAGCGATGCCGGCTGCTTCACCGCGCCGCGGATGAATTCCACAATATTCCGGAGCGAAGAGCCGGGTTGAAACACGGCGCCTACGCCTTGGCGTTTGAGTTCGGCGGCATCTTCATCCGGAACGATGCCCCCTACGATGACCACCACATCGGTCATCTTTTTCTGCTGCAGAAGCTCCATCACGCGCGGAACGATGGCGTTGTGCGCGCCGGAAAGAATGGACAGGCCGATGACCTGCACATCTTCCTGGAGCGCGGCGTTGACGATCATCTCCGGCGTTTGGCGGAGTCCGGTATAGACCACCTCCATGCCAGCGTCGCGCAGCGCCCGGGCGATTACCTTGGCGCCGCGATCATGTCCGTCGAGGCCGGGTTTTGCCACCAGCACCCGGATTCTAGAATCCATACGTTAAGGGAGCTAACTGGAACGCGCCGCAACGCCACACAGGGGCAAGGCAGTGCGTTCTCTTTGAACCACGCACTACGCGAAGGGCGCGGTGCACAGTCCGTATTCAGTATAGAACGGATTGCGTCAAGGCAAGGGGGCCTTGGCGGAGCATGTGAGTGGCACAGCAATTGCACTCCCAGCGGGGAAAGGTTAAATATGCGCTGGAAACCAAATCTAATCATGCTAAGCGGATTATTGATCGCTACTACGGCTTGTGACCGCCCGTCAAGTGTTGACGATCGCCGCACCCAGGAAGAAAAGACCGACCGGGCGGCTCACCAGGCGGGCGAGGACGCCTACAAAGCAGCAGCGAAAGCCAAAGAACTTGCACGCGAGGCGGCGGAGAGGCTCAAGAAAGCAGGTCGAGAGGCCCGCGACGGGTGGGAGGATGCCAAACACAATGATCCCAACGCCGACGCCCAACACACGAAGTGAAGGGTTCCCCAAAAGGCATGAGAAACGGCTTTGAAACAAGTGAGTGGACGCCTTGGTCTAACGGGTATGAAACCCCTAACCCGTTATTTCGGTATCGGTCTGTTAAGCGTCACGTCGCTGACGCTAGTGTCGATTCTACCAGGCGCCGCTCTGGCCCAAGATGACCATCGGTACGACCAGCGCAGAGAGGCTGAGAACAATCGCCGTTACCAGGACGCCAGGCATCATGATGAACATGCATGGAATGAACATGAAGATCGTGCATATCGCATGTGGCTCGGGGAAAGACATCGCAAATACAATGATTTCGACCGGATCAACCGGAGAGATCAGCAAGCCTATTGGGATTGGCGCCACAGTCACTCGGACGCTCAGTTAAAAATCGAAATTCGATAGGGCCCCACGCTTGGCGGGATCAAATCGTCGGAGCTAAATCTGGCGTCATCGCGTTTACGAGGCGTGCATACGGGTGTCTGGGAGTGAGCGTTAATTGAGTATGTTATACTCACATTGTGAGTAAGCGGCTTCAAGTCCTAATTTCCGATTCCGAGATGGAAGAGCTCCAACGCCTGGCTCGACGCGAGCATTTGGCGTTGGGCGAATGGGTTCGTCGAGTTCTTCGGGAAGCGCGGCTGCAGCGGCCGGGGCAGGAACCGCAAGCAAAGCTGAAGGCAGTCCGGAAGGCAGTAGGATATGCCTTCCCTACTGCTGACCTCGATCAAATGCTCGCCGAAATTGAGCGAGGTTATGGCGAGTGATTTTCGTCGATTCGAACATTCCAATGTATTTGATCGGAGCGGCGCATCCCAACAAAGCAACTGCGCAGGTCCTTCTCGAGAGCCTGATCGCTAAGGGAGAACGCCTGGTCACAGACGCCGAGGTTCTGCAGGAAATCCTCCACCGCTATACCGCGATCAACCGCCGGGATGCGATTGATCCCGCGATTCAGTTAGTCCTTTCGGTAGTGGACGAAGTGTTTCCTATCGAAAAGGCTGAGGTACTGCGCGCAAGCGAAATCGCACAAAGCCGAACGACGCTCTCGGCTCGCGACGCGCTCCATATCGCAATTATGGAGCGCCAGCGGATTCGTTCGATCCTAAGTTTTGATTCGGACTTCGATCACTGGCCCAGGCTGCGGCGCTATCACGAAATCTGAAGCCTAGTTACGGTTTGGGAGCGTTAGTCGCGAAGCAGTAGAACAAACCCGCGCCGCCTGTGCTGACCAACCCTTCCTGGCTGCAGCCGCGGCTGGGATGCGCGGCGTTCCACGACGTGTTCGGACCGCCGGTGCGGTCGAAGTGCCCCAGCATGGCGGTACCGTCTGAACTGCTGGTCCAGTTGTTGCAGGTGTGATCCATCGCGTCCGTAAAGGTGCGGCCGTCGGGCATTGAGCCTGTGAGCATGTCGTGTTGGTTGGGAGTGTCACCAACGCCCTTCACTGGTTCACCCTTCTCGGTCAGGACGGTCGCCTTGGTGAGACTATTGCCGACGCGCGCCTGATCCAGCGTGTCGCCATGCAGGTCGGAAAGATTCTGGGCGACGCGGGCTCCCTTGGCGTTGAACCACGGGCCTTCGCCAATGCGGTCGCGCGCATTCACGGCTGGTTGGCCACCCTTAGCCTGTGTGCTTAAGTAGGCGTGCCACGTAAAGGTGCTGCCGGCCGCGGCGGCGAGCGTCTGACAGCGCTGGTCAGCGCCGGCGAGGCCGCCAAGATCGGCTCCCTTGCCGGAACCGGCACTGGTGACGAAGAAACTCATGGGTTGTGGCGCCTGCTTCCCCTGGGCGAGCGCGAACGAGGACCCTAAAATGAACAACGCGAAACTAACCGGCATCGTTTTATTCATAGGTATTTCCTTTCTGCGCTAGCGTACCATGGCGCGATCTTGGCGTCGCGGCGCCGGACCGTTCAATGAACCGGCCGCAAAGGTTAAGCTAGCATCAGACCGCAGAATCGAGTCGCATGAACCCAGCTAACGCCGTTACGGCGCCCGTCCCGAAAATCGCCGCGATCATCATTGCCCACAACCAAGCCGCGGAATTGCGGCGGGCGATTGCAGCGCTGGAAAGATCCGAGCAGCGCGAGCAACTGGAAATTCTAGTAGTCGATTGCGCAAGCGACGATTCCACCGCTGAAGTTGCCGAAGAATTCCCCGGCATTACGATGCAGCGGCTCCCGGAGAATTTTGGTGCAACCAAGGCGCTGAATATTGCGACGCGTACGGCTCGGGCGGAGTACCTGTTTCTGCTCTCGCCGGACGTGGAAGTTGCGCCGGATACGGTCGCGCGCCTGGCTGAAAAGCTGGATGCGGATACCGGCGTCACCGGCGCTTGTCCCTTGTTGATAGACGGAGATGGCAAACCGGTGATGCGGATGCGTCCCTATCCGGATCGGGAGTCGCTGGCCGAAGTCCGTGGGGGTGGTGAACCGGGCTGGATAGCGATTCCGGAACAGGCTCTGAAGCAGGAGCGGTTCGCGATGCTTTATCCGGGCCGTGAGGCGCTGCTGGTCCGCAAGCAGTTCGTTGCCGGAATGAACTACTTCGATGAACGCTTCGGCGAATACTGGGCCGACGCCGACCTGGCGATCAAAATCCGAAAAGCTGGCCGCAAATTGGAGATGTATCCCACGATCCGCGCGACATGGCATGCGCCGGAGGTGGCTCCGAACGGTACCATACATCGCTCAGACCGTATTTTGGGGGCGGCCGCGCTATTGAGCAAGCACGAAGGTTTCTTGGCGGGATTCGGCTTCCGCATCGCAGCAATGCTCGGCGCCTTGATGCGCTTCGATTTCCCCCTGCTTACCGGTCTGGCCGGCGGGAAAAAGGTGGGGTCCCAAGCGAAATAGCCGCGCCGGCATGGATTTGTCCTATGTCGCCTAGGGTTTTTGGCTTAAGACGCTAACTTTTTTCCCATGCGCGTCCGATAGGTTCCTTAGCAGGACTATCGTATGCAAATGGAAGCTTTTCTTTGGCTGTTCTTGCCGGTTTTCGTGGCCGGCGGGAGCGCATTGCTGTCCTACTATGTGATGCAGGCGCGAATGGAAGTGGCGCTGGCGAAGGAGCGTGAGTCGCTAGCGGAAGCGAGGGCGATGATCAGCGCGCACAAAGTCACTCTCGATGAGCGCGTAAAGGCCACTGAGGAAGCGTGCAAGCGGCAGGCTCTTGACGATTTCATGCATGACATTCGAGTGGACGAACGCAGTTATGTGCGCGAGAGCAAATCGCTGAATGGCTCGAAGAAAACCATGGTTATGCAGGAAAGGGTTTTCTTCCGGAATATCCCACTCTCCAATTGGATCGAGCGGGAGATGCTGATTGAAGACGGCCTGGAAACGCGGCAACTCACGGCGGAATCGATGTTTACTCCGGCGGCGCTGCCGACGGTCGAGACCCCCTTGGCGATCGCGAAACTTCTCCAGGAAGTGAAGGCTGCTCCGCCCAAGGCAGCGCCGCCTCCGCTAGCTCCCAAAGTGATAGAGCCAGTGCTGCTTACGCAGCACGCGACGGCGTTCGGCGCGCAGTAGCCAGCCCGGTCGGAGGCATTGCGCCGACGATGTAATCCTCGCGACGTTTTCCCCGTCCTGAAGAGTATGATGAGGCTGGTGGCCGAGCCTCTGGTAGCCGGACGGGTTAATACAGGTTTGCTACGGGATTTCGGCACATGGATGACGTCTGAGCAGCGCCGCGTGAATGCGCTATGCCGGCGCTTACTCCACGACCCCGACGAAGCCGACTCCGCAACCCAAGATGTTTTTCTCAAAGCCTATCAAGCGTTATTGCGAGAGGAAGGGCGAGGCGAGAATGCAAAGATTCTCGACGATCCTACGCGATGGCTGTCGAAAATTGCGGTGAATACCTGCCTGGATCGGCTACGTTCTACGAAGTGGCAGATCTGGCGGCGAAGACCGGCTCCGGAAGACGAAGCGATCATCCTGTCGATGACCGCTTCGCGAGCTCCGGAATCAGAGGACCGGTACTTCGCCGGCCAGATCAACGGGCGCCTGGCGGCGGCCCTGGCGCAGCTCTCCGAGCGGCAGCGCGTGGTGTTCACTCTGCGGCATTATGAAGAAATGAGCCTGGAAGAGATTGGACAGATTCTAGGCCTGGATGTGGGCACGGTAAAAGCCCACATGTTCCGCGCGGTAAATAAGCTGCGCGTGGACTTGCGGGATTTATATGAGGGAAGGCACCATGAGCGGGCACGAACATTTAAGTGAAGACGCGCTGCTGGACGCAGTTTATGGGATCGCGGGGAACGATGCCGATGCGCATTTGCGCGGGTGCACGGATTGTGCTCGGCGCTTGCACGAATGGCAGGAGAAGCGGGCATCCACGGTTGCGAGTAGCGAAATCCCGGACGAGTTTCTGGCCGCGCAACGCAGAAAAATTTATGAGCGGATCGAACGGCCTTCGCGCAAACATTGGATGTGGGCGCCGGGACTGGCTGCGGCGTGTGCGTTGGCTGTTGGGATTTTCGTTTACCACCCGGCTCCCCAACAGCATCCGGTGAACAAGCCTGCGGAGATCAGCGACGCCCAATTGTTCGGCGATGTTTATTCCATGGAACAGGTAGTGGAACCGGCGGCAGCTGCTCCCGCGCGCGCCTTGTTCGAGGAGCAGTGATAGCGATGCGGAGCTGGTTTTGGGCGGCAGTGGTGTTTCCGGCGGTGCTGTCGGCGCAGGGTCCGAGGCCGGGGCTGCGGCAAGGTCCGGCATTGTGGGAGGGTGCGTGGTGGAACAGCCCGATCGTTCAGAACCTGGATCTGAGCGAGACGCAGCGGAAAGACATTCGCGGCACCGTGCGGGAGTATCGCGGTCATTTGTTGGACCTGCGGGAAGCGGTGCAGCGCGCCGATAGCGACCTGGAGATCGCCCTGGGCGAGAATCCGCTCGACCAGCGGAAGGCCAACGAAGCGATTGAACATTTAGCGACCGCACGCGGCGAATTGACGCGCACTCTTTCGCAGATGACCTTACGGCTGCGCAGCATTCTTACCAGCGACCAGTGGCAGGAATTGCAGCGGCGGCAGGCGGAACGAAGATCGGGTGCTTTTCGTGGGCGCGGAGGGGGAGAACAGCCCAAGGCCCCACCCGCCGCGACGCAGCAGCGTTAGACGCGCGCGGGCGCTCCGGGCAAACCGCGGGCGCTCTTACTTCGCGGCCCAGGGCTTGAACCAGCCCAGGCCGTCCACAGTTTTCCCGGCGGGGCGATACTCACAACCTATCCAACCTTTGTAGCCGATATCGTCGAGTACCTTGAACAAGTACGTGTAGTTGACCTCGCCGGTATCGGGCTCGTGGCGCTCGGGGACGCCGGCGATCTGGATGTGCTCGCAGAGCGCGGCGTATTTCTTCAGCTTGGTTGTAATGTCACCCTCGGTAACCTGGATGTGATAACAGTCCATCTGCATTCGCAGGTTGGGTCCGACGGCCTCGCAGAATTCCGCTGCTTCGGCCTGCGTGTTGAGGAAGAAGCCAGGAATGTCACGGGTATTGATGGGTTCGATCACCAGAATAATCCCGACGGCGGCGAGCTGTTCCGCGGCGTAGCGCAGATTGGCGATATAGGTGTCCCTGCAAGAGGCGCGTGTGGACCCGGCAGGGACCAGCCCGGCCATGGCGTGGATGCGCGGGGTTTTCAGCGCGCGGGCGTAAGTGATCGCGGTAGCGACGCCTTTGCGAAATTCCTCTTCACGTCCGGGTATGCACGCGATGCCGCGCTCCCCGGCGGCCCAATCTCCGGGCGGCATATTGATGAGAACGTTTTCGAGATTCGACGCTTTGAGACGTTCCGCGACGACTTCCGGGGGATGTTCGTACGGGAACATGAACTCGACGGCTCGGTAGCCCGCGGCAGCAGCGGCGGCAAAACGCTCCAAGAATGGGACATCCTGAAACTGAAAGCTGAGATTAGCGGCAAAGCGAGGCATAAGCGAACAGTTTAGCAAACGCGGCGAAGAACGCGCGGCGTGAGGTTCCTTGAAAAGCTCGCGACAGCTTTCCGCAGAACCCAGGTTGACATTGCGGGTCCGGGCACGGTATCTGTGGGATAGCTACGCAGCATACAGGGCGCGGTAGCCAAGTGGTAAGGCAGAGGTCTGCAAAACCTTTATTCGTCGGTTCGACTCCGATCCGCGCCTCCAACAACTCGGGCATTCCCGAACATCAAACTGATTACCCGGATAAGTTTTCGAAGTTGCAGGTTCCCTAGGCTTCGCATGGATATCGGGTTTCAGGATCGCCCGTCACTTCGACGGATCATTCAGTTCTTGCTGCGGCAGTGCTTCCGCGCGGCCCGCGTCCACTCGGTTTGAGCGGCGCTCCGCATTGCTGCGAATTTGTCCTTCGAGCTTCGCAGGATGACTGCGGGGAGCTGCCAGTTCGTTACCGCTAGCAAGCGGCAACAATCCTCTTCGTAACTCACCTGTAGGACCCGGCCCTCTGCTGCGTAGCGGTGAATCCGGTCGAGAACCGGCTTCGGCAGAGCGTTGATCGCGTCGGATTGTACTTTCGATAACACTGTCCTGATCATCGGCAGTTTCAAGTTATTCAATTAGGCCAGCTACTTTAGCCCCCACAGGCGTTTTCGACAAAATTCGAGCGGACAGTGTCAAGATCCTGTCGGAAAAGCACGAAGCAAGTCGTGGAGCGCGTTGATACCGGGTAGCCGGAACGTTGGCTTCCCAATTGCTATTGGTACTTCCGGAGCTATCGGTGTCTTTACCCTCAACCGCTAGTACAGACGTGACCAGTCGCATTGATGAAGCGACGACGCGAACTCCGCCGGATAGATGGATCCTGGCTGGGATCGCCATCGCAGTTACGACCATCATCGCGGGAATCGCATCCACCGGCGTGAGCCTCCGTTATTTCCTTCAACCTACGGCCGCATGGATCGTCATAGGGGGAACGTTGGGAGTCACGCTGATCACGACCCCGCGGAGTTCGCTCCTTCATGCGGTTAGGCGGGTATTCGGGCTGCTCCGCCAGCCCGCCGTCAATCGCGAAGAACTGGTGGACGATATCGTCGCATGCGTGAGAACTGCCCGCGTTCAGGGAATGCTCGCGGTGGAACCGAGAATCGGGCAGATCAACAATTCGTTTCTGCGGGAGATGCTCTCGCTGGGGCTCGACGTGAAGAGTCGGAGTGAATTTCAAGCCACTCTCGAAACCAAGTTGCGATTGCACGAGCGGCAGGGCGATGCGGATGCCAAGGTTCTCGAAGTTGCCGGTGGATTCGCGCCTGCGATCGGCGTCATTGGCACGGTGGTGGGGTTGATCGACGTGCTCCGCCAGTTCTCAAACATGAACTCGGTGGCGTTTGGAATTGGAACCGCTTTCGTTTCGACCATGTACGGACTGGCGCTGGCAAAC
>Ga0207641_10004104_pt1 | contig 12691 bp, 4 predicted proteins | sample KBSSwiS62_FD_184306 | JGI IMG/M metagenome (GOLD analysis project Ga0207641, IMG submission 184306) | Switchgrass rhizosphere microbial communities from Kellogg Biological Station, Michigan, USA - KBS Switchgrass S6-2 (SPAdes) (version 2) | ecosystem: Host-associated > Plants > Roots >... | reverse complement strand
CGGGTACGTGCTGGCCGCGCCGCCGCGTGCCGCTCCGGCCGGCAACTTGTACTTCGACGAAAACTCCGTCAGCTTGCGAGTCGCCTCCGGCGACCCAGGAAGGTGATGCGGCACCTCACCTTTGCGCCGCACGGCGACCTCGTCGACCACATCGAACTGCGTGCGCCGAACTTCCTGGTCCGGATTGAGTACCCAATTCGTCGTCCGGATGAACGGCTCTTCGAGGTAAATCGGGTCGTCGACCATCGTGACCACCGTCAGGTAATTCCCGTGCCTGATGAACCGCTCGGTCATCGTCGCTCTGTCGCTGTGCGCGACGCCGTTGCGCTGAAGCCACCCGACCTTGAGGTGCGAGGTGACGACCTCCAGGCTGTTGCCGTCCCAGCGTCCCGTCGAGAAGCCGGCCCACGTGTGCGCCGCGTACTCGGGAGGATGCGGGCGCCCGTCCAGCCAGATGAGACGCGTCGCCTGTCCAAATGTCCCGAACAGCTCGTAGCCGATGGTTTCCTGCGTGACAGGATCGAGCTCGCGTGTGATGCGGATATTGGCGGGTCCGCGCAGGGAATACGTGGAGGGATGTGGCTTGGCCTGATGCTCGCGCAGCGTGAGGATCGACGCGTCCCAGCTGTCGGCTTTCAGGCGGCCGGCATCGTTCAGCGGGATGCCAGTGTAGTCACCGAGCTCCGGCCCGGGAATGCGATGCGGCTGATCTTCGTGGTACAGGGCAGCCCAGTTGCCGGCAATATCGCGCTGCGCGAACGCGGGAACGGGGGCGATCAGCAACAGAACGGCGCCGATCGCCCGCGTCATGCTCAGTTCAGATCAAACGCCCAGCTGAATTTGATCAGACGGGCATTGAGGATCTCGACCGGTCGCAAATAGGAGGCGTAGGCCTGATTCTGAACAATCATCGCGTTGGAGTTCAACGCATTGAAGAGATCCATGCTGACGACCGTCCGCGTGTTCGCGAATCGCAGCACCTTGCCGATCCGCATGTCGAGTTCATTCCGACGCTCGGTAAATGTCGCGTTCGGTTCCTCGATGCCGATCACCATGTTTGCGGCATTCCCCGAGAGCGGCCGGCCCAGTGTCGACGTCGACGCGAGGATCGCGTTTGTCGCCGTGTAGCCGACAGCGAGCGTGGTTCCTGGCGTGCTGCGGAACGACGCGGACACCTGCACATCGATCTTCGGGATGATATAGATGCCAAGAGCCTTGAATCCCGTCAACCACGGCTGCTCGCGGTGACAGAAGTCTGCCGGTCGCCACTGCGCCGGTGCCCCCGTCGTGCTCACCGCGCCGATGTCGGCCGCACTGAGATTCAGCATCTCAGGCACCTTGGCGACGATCTCGCAGTTGTCTTCGACTTGCTTGCCAGTGCCCATACCGCCCTGGATGACAAGCCCGTTCCGAAGCCGCGCATTGACACTCACGTCGAAACCATTCCAGTGGTCGATCTGCTTGCCGTAATTGTCAGACAGGGTGTTGAAGTTCTGCACCTGACCGAATTTGCCCGGCACGACGTTGTAGAGGCCGGTCAGAGTTGTGCCACTGGTCGTGAGATTCGGATCGGTCGGGACCGTCAGGCTGAACCTGGTGAAGTCTTCGGGGCCGACGAGCAGGTTGTCTGTCACCTGGAAGTTCTTCCAGATGCGCCGGAAGTAACCCACGTCGAGCGCGACGTTGCGCATCAATTCGCGCTGCACTCCGGCAGAGAACTCCCAGTTCTGCGGACGATGGCCCCACCCGGTGGTCAGCTCCTTGTCGTAGAGATCGACGGGGCGTACTGTCCCAAACGACAAATCCGAGATCTGTCCGCATACATCGCCGACGCCATTCTGCAGCGGGTTCAGGAGGTCGCACTGCGGAATGTAGTCACGATTGGTGTCAGTCCAGGACCGGTTGACTGACTGTGTTAGCGCCAGCACCGGGTTCGGGTTTCGTCCGATGGCGTTCAGCGTCTGGCCGAGGAGGTATTTGTTGGCGGCAACTTTGATCGCCGTCTTGCCGTTACCCCCGAGGTCGTAGATGAAGCCGGTTCGATACGTGATGTCCTTCCAATTGAGATTGTCGGTCTCGGGGAAGGTGATGTTGCGGGTGGGGACGAGCGGCGCCGGTCCGACCGTCTGCTCGGGGAAGCTGGTCTGCAGCGCGTCGAACCGGATCGCCAGGTTCAACGTCATCCGGTTCATTGTCCAGCGGTCTTGCCCGAACAGGCCAAAATCGTTGTCCATGTTCGACGTCGCCGTGTATGGCCGGTTCATCATCGTGATCTGGTTCGGGACGCCGTTGTTGAACCGGTAGCTCACCGGGTTCATCGCATATTGGTATTCCTCGAGGAACCCGTGTGTGCGGTTGAAGCCGACCTTGAACGCATGCGTGCCGGTCACATACGACATTGCCGCGCGATAGGCCCAGTTCGGCACCAGCGTGTTGTTGTTGATCTCGCGTCCGCGGTAAACGAGGTTGTTGCTCTGTTCGGTGACCGAGATCAGCTGCGGTAGGAGAGCTTCGAGCGCTGGATCGTCGAGCGACCCGCCATCGTGCCGTAGATGCATGTCCCCCCAGCGCTCGAAGAGGTGCATGGCGACGGCTTCGAAGAGCAGCCGGTTGGTGATCGGGGACGTAATCTCCGCATGCTCCTGCCTCAGACGCGGGAACCGGCGATCGCGTGCCGCCTCGGGAGCTCGTGTCGCGCTGATCTGGTTCGGGCAGTTACACCATTTGTCGGCCTTGTAGGTTCCAGCGATCTTGACCTTCGGATTCATCTGATAGGTGACGCGCAGGCTGTTGTTGAACTGCACGCCTTCGTTGACCGCCGGCACCGTCGTCGGGACATAGAGCCAGGCGTTCGGGTTGAACGCATTCGCGTTCTCGAAGATGCCCGCTTCACCCTTGACGCTGTTGTAGCGCGTCGAGAACCAGAACCATACCTTGTCCCGCTTGAACGGACCACCGAACGACTCGTTGAGATCAAAGTTGCTGACGATCTTGGTTGGCGTCGCGAGGCCGGCGGCCTTCAACTCGTCCGAGAAGTTGTCTCCCTGCAGGCCCTGATTCGCGAACGTGAAGAATGCGCTGTTTGTGAACGTATTCCCGCCATCCCGAGGGATGAAGTTGATACGCACACCGCCAGTTGGAAGATCTGCTGAAAGTGACGTCGTTTCGATCGTCACTTCAGCTGCCGAGCCGACATCCGGTGTCTGACCGCCGATATTGCCGCCTGCCTGCAACGTCATGGTATTGATGCCGTTCGCCGTGACGCGCTGGTCGGTCGTGCGGCTGCCGTGAACCGTCAGGCTGCCACCCACGTCCTGAATCAGTGACCCGCCGACGTCGTTGGAGCCGTTCCCGGTTGCTGTTGTGCCAGCGACCATGCGCCCCAGCGTGACGTAGTTACGCGCGCTGGGCAATGCGTCGACGACGTCGGCGCTCAGCACCTGTTGCTTGGTCAGGGTATGCGTGTCGACAATCGGCGACTCGCCCGTCACCGTGATCGTTTCCTCCAGGGAGCCGACGCGCATCTCGGCATCGACGGTCGACGCGGCAAAGCCGCTGAGAATGACGCCATCACGCTTGACCGTGTTGAACCCGGGGAGGGTAAACGTGATCGCGTACTCACCTGGACGCAGATCCACGATCTGGAACCGACCGTTGCTGTCGGTCACCGCCCCACGGACCTTTTCGATCAAGACCGGACTCGCAGCTTCCACGGTCACTCCGGGCAGCACGGCGCCCGAGGTGTCCTTGACAGTACCTGTGATTGACGCTTGCGCGAAAGCCAGAGACGGTAACAGGGCCGTCCATACCAGAACGACGGCACACCGTAGCGCGACACGCATGTGTTCTCGCCTCCTGAGCGTTGGGTCTTGCCAACGCCCCGACAAAGGGGTGACCGACCTTGGGAACGAACAACCTCAGAGTGCGACGACCGATTTCTGATAGGTCAGAGGGTGCCGTGGAATCTACGCCTCGCAGCTGATGAAGTCAATCGTGCTGCGGTTTCGATCGATCCCCCTGCAGCGGCGGCTGGCGGAGGCGGGCAACCCTGACCTCCAACTCCCAAACCATCAGGATTTGGGAGTTGGAGGCCGGATGTTCAGAGGATTAGAAATCGAAGTTGACGCTGAACTTGGCCACGCGCGGGTTGAGGATCTGCGTAGGAACCAGATAGGTCGCGAACGCCTGATTGACGTCGGTGACGGCGTCGGAGTTGAGCGCGTTGTAAAGGTCCATGCTCACGATCGCGCGAACGTTCCGGGGCATCCGGAATACCTTGCCGAACCTGAGGTCGAGCTCGTTTCGGCGGTCGAGCCACTTGGTGTACGGCTCGAGCAGTTGCAGCGTCACGTTTGGCGCGCTGCCCGAGAGCGGCCGGCCAAGCGTGGAGTTAGTTGCGAGGTACGCGTTCGTCGCAACGAATCCGACGTTGACGTCGTTGTTCGGCGGGTTCTGCTGATTCTGGCCGGGGATGCTGCGGAACGACCCGGACACCTGCACGTCGACCTTCGGGATGATGTAGACGCCGTAGCCTTTGAACTGCGTCAGGAACGGCGATTCGCGATGGCAGAACTGTGCCGCGCGCCACGATGCGGGAAGCGTCGAGGTGGTGTTCGGCGCCGAGGGTGGGGTCGCCTGGTTGTTCATCTCGGGCAGTTGGGCGACGATCTCGCAGTTGTCTTCCATCGTCTTGCCTGTGCTCAGGCCGCCCTGGAACGTCAGACCGTTTCGCAGCCTGGCATCTACTGTCACGTCCACGCCGTTCCAGTTCTCGAACTGCGAGCCGTACTTGTCGGACAACGCATTCAGGTTGCGGACCTGTCCGGCCTTTACCGGCACGACGTCATAGAAACCGGTCAGCGTGTATCCGCCGCCGTTCGGCAGACGTGGATCGGCAGGTGCCACGAGATTGAACGACGTGAAGTCCTCGGGCCCGACCAGCGTGTTGTCGGTTACCTGGAAATGGGCCCACGCGCGACGGAAGTACCCTACGTCCAGCGCGACGCGCGGCAGCAGCTCGCGTTGCACGCTCGTGGAGAACTCCCAGTTTGCTTGACGATGGTTGAAGCCGGAGATGAGGTCCTTGTCGTAGAGCTCGGCGGGTATCGTCGAGCCGAAGGCCAGGTTGTCGAGTGGACCGCACTCGCCGTTGGCCAGCGGGTTGATCAGATCGCATTGCGGAATGTAGTCGCCGTTGATGCCACGGCCGGCCCGATCGTCCCACGGACGATTCGCTTGCGTGACCATGGCCAGTACGGGATTCGGGTTGCGGCCGAGGCCATTCAGCGTCTGCCCGAGCAGGTACTTGTTGAACGCGACCTTGACGGCGGTCTTGCCGTCGCCTGTCAGATCGTAAGCGAGTCCGCTGCGATAGGTCAGATCCTTCCAGGAGATGTTGTCCTGCGCGGGGAACGTGATGTTCCGCGTGGGAGTGAGATCCGACGGCCCGACCGTCTGGTCAGGAAAGCTCGTGGCGAAATAATCGAATCTGATTGCGCCCTGAATGGTCCAGCGGCTCACCGACCAGCGGTCCTGCGCGAAGACACCGAGGTCGTTGTCAAGGTTCGTGATCGCGCGGTAGGGGAAGGCGCGCTCCGTGATTCGGTTGGGTATGCCGTTGTTGAACCGGTAACTCAGGTTGTTGAGCGTGTACTGGTACTCGTCCAGATGGCCGCTCGTGTTGTTGAACCCCACCTTGAAGGCGTGCGAACCGGTGACGTAAGTACCAGCGGCGCGATACGTAAAGCTCGGGACCGCGGTGTTGTTGTAGTTCGCCTGCGAGCGGTACGTCAGGTTGTTGCTCTGCTCGGTCACGCTGATCATCTGAGGCAGAATCGCTTCGAGGGCGGGATCCTCGAGCGAACCCCCATCGACGCGGTAGTGCATGTTGCCCCAGCGTTCGAACAAGTGCAGGCCGACGGCTTCGAAGAGGAGCTTGTTCGTCACCGGCGACGTCCACTCCAGGTGCTCCTGCGCCAGGCGAGGGAAGCGCCGGTCGCGGCCAGCCTCGGGCGCGACGGTTGCGCTGATGTTGTTCGGACAGTTACACCACTTGTCGAACTTGTAAGTACCGGCAATCTTGTTGCGCGGGCTGGCCTGCCAGGTGAGCCGGAGGCTGTTATTCATCTGGTGTCCCTTGTTCGCGCCGGGTGTGCTGGGGTCCGGGTCGTAGAGGAACTTCGTCGGGTCGTAGGCGTTCTTGTTCGCCAGCACCGACACCTGGTTCTCGGTTTCGTTGTACCGCGTCGAGAACCAGAACCACACCTTGTCGCGCTTGAGCGGACCGCCAAGCGACTCGTTGATGTCGTAGTTGTTCACGATGCGGCCGGGCGTCGCCAGACCGGCTTGCTGGAGCTCGGGCGAGAAATTGTCGCCTTGCAGGTTTTCGTTGGTGAACGTAAAGAACGTCGAGTTCGCAAACTTGTTTCCGCCGTCTCTCGGCACGAAGTTGATGCGCACGCCGCCGGTCGACAGCTCGGCTGAGAGAGAGTTGGTGTCGACCGTGACCTCTGAGGCCGATCCGACATCGGGGGTCTGCCCGCCGATGTTTCCGCCCGCCTGCAGCGTCATCGTGCTGACTCCGTTCACGGTGACACGCTGGTCGACGTTCTTGCTTCCATGGACGACAACGCTCTGGCCGACGTCTTGTACGAGCGATCCGCCGACGTCGTTGCCGCCACCGAGAGTGCCGGGGATCATCCGCGCCAGGCCGAAGTAGTTGCGTGCGCTTGGCAACGCATCAATGACCTCGGAACTCATCACGCGCTGTTGCGTGGTGCTCGACACGTCCACGAGCGGCGTTTCGCCGGTTACGGTAATCGTTTCCTCGAGAGACCCGACGCGGAGTTCGGCATCGACAGTGGCCGTGGCAGTACCGCTAAGGACCACACCCTCGCGCTTGATCGTATTGAATCCGGCGAGCGAGAACGTGATGGTGTATGTTCCGGGTCGCAGTTCGACGATCTGGAATCTGCCGCTGGCATCTGTGACTGCCTCACGGGTCTTTTCGATGAGCACGGGACTCGCGGCTTCTACAGTCACCCCGGGGAGCACAGCTCCCGAAGTGTCCTTCACCGTTCCCGTGATGGAAGACTGAGCGAACGCAACTGAAGGTAGCAGGGCCGTCCAAACCAGAATGACGGCACACCGGAGCGCGGCACGCATGTGTTCTCGCCTCCCGAGCATTGGGTCTTGCCAACGCCGAACAAAGTGACCGACCTTGGGAACGAACAACCTTCGAAACTGACGACCGTATTCTGATAGATCAGAGGAGCCGTGGAATCTTCTCTTCGCGCCATGGTGAAGTCAATGGCGCTTCACCTCCTGTTCTTCTGTTCTGGTCTGAGCGGCCTGCTGTATCAGGTCGTGTGGGTCCGGCAATTTGGACACATCTATGGCAACACCATTCACTCAGCATCGATCGTTGTCGCCATCTTCATGGTCGGGCTTGGCGCGGGCAGTTACCTGCTCGGCACATGGGCCGATCGGCGCTATGCGTCTCGTCCCGAGAGCCTGGTCCGTATCTATGCGGTGCTCGAATCCGTCATAGCCCTTTGCGGACTCCTCATCTCCCTTGCTTTGCCTCATCTCGCTGCCATCGTCGGACGGCTCTCGTCGTACGAGATCGATTCGGCCGGGTGGCATACGTTAACGACTGCGTCTTACCTCTGGCGTGGAGCACTAGCCACCGCACTACTGGCACCTATGACGGTGTTGATGGGCGGGACGTTCACAGTCCTCATCCGTGCCCGGGTGCATTCCGACCTTGGTTCGAGCGGCTGGCGTATCGCGCTGCTGTATGGCGTGAACACCCTTGGCGCCGCCGCCGGAGCCTTTCTCACGGATTTCGTGCTGGTCCCGCAGATCGGTGTTTTCTTTACCCAGCTCGTTGCAGTCGCACTCAATCTCGTCGCGGCGGGCGGTGCGCTCTGGATCGGTCTGCAGACTAGCGAGACGACGCCGGGTCCGGAAATCAGGACCAGGCCTACACGGCAGATCAAGTCCCGGCCTACGCAGCAGATCAAGACGCGGACGATGCAGCAGGTCGTGACTGGTGCCTCGGAGCCGGCTTTCAGCCCGGTCCGCTGGACTGCTGTGGCCCTCGCGATGTCGGGCTTTGCTGCGCTCGGTATGGAAATGCTGTGGCTGCGCCATTTGGCCGTACTGCTTGGAGGATTTCGGGCGGTCTTCTCGCTGCTGCTCAGCGTGATGCTCCTCGCGATGGGAACTGGAGCGCTCGTTGGAGGATGGCTCGATCGTCGGCTTGGCCAGCCCGCGCGCACGCTGATGATCGTCCAGGCTCTCTTTGCGACCACGACGTTGCTTGGCCTGGCGTCGGGCGGCGCGGAGGTGCTCGCGGCGCGCGGTGGTGCGATCGCACAGTCGCTCGCGGGGTTGTCGTACACCTCGCGCGTCTTGCGCGAACTCTGGTTCGACCTGCGTCCGATGTTGCTCGAAGTGGCGCTGCCCTCACTCGTCGCCGGGTTGGCGGTGCCGCTCGCGAACGCCATCGTCCAGCGCGTGGAAGCCTCGGTTGGTCGTCGCGCTGGTGCCCTCTATGCCGCGAACACAATCGGGGCAGTCGCAGGGTCTCTCGCCGCCGGTTACCTGCTGCTGCCTCCATTAGGGATGCAGATGTCGGCCGGGATACTGGCCATGTTCGCCGCTCTCACGATCTGGCCTCTCTATCTCGCGCAACCAGCTGACTTGCATCGACGGACAGCCTTCGCCGTGTCCGGCCTTCTCGCTGTCGGCGCCCTTGCCGCCTGGATGACGCTGCCCGCCGACTTCCTCGTCCAGCGCGCACTGGGAAGCCGCGGTAACAACGAACGCATCGTTGCTCTCAGCGAAGGCTTCACCGAGCTCATTGCCGTCGTCGAACGGCCGGGACGAGGACGAGGCTTGATCACCAACGGACATGCGATGTCGTCCACGGCGCTCCTCGACCAACGTTACATGCGGGCGCTTGCACATATTCCGCTGCTCGCGATGGAACGACCACAGCGAGTGCTGGTCATCGGGTTTGGCGTCGGCAACACGGCACATGCCGCCGCGCTCCACTCATCGGTCGCGCAGCTTGATGTCGCTGATTTGTCCCGGCACATCCTCGAGTACGCCGGCTACTTTCGCGATGCCAACCGCAATGTCGTGAAGGATCCGAAACTGAGTGTGTACATCAACGACGGGCGGCAGCACCTCCAGATGACGCCTCCTGGAAGCTATGACCTCATCACACTGGAGCCCCCTCCGATCGCACACGCTGGCGTCGCAGCTCTGTACTCACGCGAGTTTTACGAGCTGGCACGATCGCGTCTGACGTCTGGCGGTTACATCAGTCAGTGGCTTCCGGCGTATCAGGTGCCTGCAGAAATCAGCCTGGCGATGGTGCGCGCGTTCATCGACGTATTTCCGCAGTCAGTGCTGCTGTCGGGTACGCAAGCCGAGTTGCTGCTGATAGGGACAGCCGCTCCGCGTATCGAGATCGACCCCATGAAACTGGCTGCCGCGTTGGAGCACGAGGTTGCCGTTCGAGAGGACCTCGCTCGCCTCGACCTTGGCTCCGTACGCGAGATTGCTGGAACATTCGTGGGATCGGCGGCGACACTGGCTCGTGCCACAGCTGGATCGGTCCCTGTAACCGATGATCGTCCGCTACAAGAATACGGAGTGCTCTCTGGTCTCAGCGCCGGGCTCATGGGAGTGCCCTCGGCGTTGTTCGATGTGACGGGCATTGCAGCATGGTGTCCGCGGTGTGTCGACGAACGCGCCGGGGAGGCGACGCGTGATCTCGATCTCTATCTGCGGCTGCTGCAACAAGCCTATCTGGCGCCAGTGACAGATGCAGCTGCCCTTGCTGCCACGAAGGGAGACCGGCGCCTTCTCGGGAGCGCTTACCTCGGGGCCGTCGTGCCCGACTCGGCCGAAGTGCACAATCTTCTTGGCGTTGCCGAGATGCGCGCCGATCGTGTCGATGAGGCCGTGCGCCAATTCGAACAGGCTCTGAAGCAAGAGCCGACGTCGGCCAATGCGCGCGCCAACCTTGGACAGATTCGGTATGAACAAGGCGCTGATTTCCTGGAGTCGCGCCGCTATGTCGATGCCGAGGCACGCTTGCGGGAAGCGGTCGATCTCATGCCCGATTCCGCAGAGGCGCACAACAATCTTGGTGTCGCGCTCGCTTCGATGGGACGCGTAGCAGAGGCAATGCAGCACTTTCAGCGGGCCGTCCAACTTGCGCCAGGGTTTGCGGAAGCGCGCCGCAATCTGGAGTCAGCACAGCGTCGCTCTCCGTCACGTACGACGTCTTGAGCCGGATAGGGTATCCTCCGTCCGGCTGAATGTCAGGCTAAACGTCCGGTTAAAGCCGGACACTAGGTACGGGTCATGAGGGCCCTCGCATTATGACAAGGCGGATTCTCGTCGCGGCCATCGCGCTCCTCGCTGTCATGGTGTGGCCGCTTTTTCCCCGCGGCCTGCGCGCACAGTCACTGTCGCTTCCGTCATACACCGCCGGTCAGGCCGCGCTGGGCAAGCCGGCTTACGACCAGGCATGTGCGTCGTGTCACGGCGTGAATCTCGATGACGGCGAGTTCGCGCCGCCGCTGAAGGGTGGTGACTTTCGGCTGCGTTGGGGCGGGAAGTCTGTCGAAGCCCTCTTCGACCAGCTGACTCGCACGATGCCGCCGGGCTCACCGGGATCGCTTGGCGATGCCGCTTACACGCAAGTGCTCGCGTATCTGATCCAGGAGAACGGCGTAATCGCCACCGATCGGCCGCTGCCATCCGATTCCGCGGCACTGCGGACCATGATGCTGCCAGCGGCGGCCGGAGGCCCCGGCGGTGGGCTCACGATTGGCGTGGCGATCCCGCCGTCACCCAGCCGATCGAATCCGCTCGATCGACTGACGCCGGTGACCGATGCCATGCTGAGCGATCCCTCCGATGGTGAGTGGCTCACATGGCGGCGTGCTTTCAACGCCCAGGGCTTCAGCCCGCTGACGCAGATCACTCGCGCCAACGCGCGCGATCTGCGCCTGGCATGGAGTTGGTCCCTGCCAAACGGCGCCAACGAAGTGACGCCCCTGGTTCATGACGGTGTCATGTTCGTACACGCCTTCGGTGACAAGGTGCAGGCCCTCGATGCCGCCACCGGCGATCTTCTGTGGCAGTACTCGCGGCGATTGGCACGTGGTCAGAATCCCACGGTGAAGCGGGGAATCGCTCTGTACGGTGGACGCCTGTACGTTCCAACGTCCGACACGCACATCGTCGCGCTCAACGCCAGGACCGGCGAGGTCGTGTGGGATCAGGCCGTCGCCGATCCAAAGGCCGGCTACGGCATGACCGGCGGGCCGCTGGTCGCCAACGGCAAAGTAATGATTGGGACGACCGGGCGCGCGCCCGGCGGCAACTTCATCGTTGCGCTCGACGCCGAGACCGGAAAAGAAGCGTGGCGCTTCTCCACGATTGCCAGGCCGGGCGAATCGGGAGGGCACACGTGGAACGGGCTGCCTCTCGAACGTCGCAATGGCGCATCGGTCTGGGTACCGGCCAGCTACGACCGCACGCTCAATCTTGCGTTCTTCGGACCGGCCCAAACCTACGACACCGGCCCGCTACGCAATCCGGCCGATGAAGGTGACGTCACCAACGACGGTCTGTACACCGATTCGACGCTTGCCATCAACGTAGACACCGGCAGGCTCGTGTGGTTCTTTCAGCATCAACCGAACGATCAGTGGGATCTCGACTGGGCCTTCGAGAGACATGTGATCCCTCTGCGCGTGAACGGGGCTGAGAAGACGCTGGTGGTCACCGGTGGCAAGCAGGCGATTTTCGACGCCATGGACGCGGCGACCGGTGCGTACGCGTTCTCAATGGATCTTGGAGTGCAGAACGTCGTGACGGCGATCGATCCGAAGACCGGTGCGAAGACGATCGATCCGACGCTGGTGCCCGGCGACGGACAGACGAAATTCGTGTGCCCTCATGCCGGTGGCGCGAAATCGTGGCTGCCTTCGTCGTACAACCCGCGAACCAAGATGCTGTATGTGCCGCTAGTCGAGTCGTGCATGGATCTCACGCCGGTCGAAAAGGGCGGGCGCGGCAGCCTGTCGACTGGCGTGCGCTGGAGCCTCCGCCCGCGTCCGAACAGCGACGGCAAGTACGGCCGGATCCAGGCGATCAACCTGGAGACACATCAATCAGTCTGGATCGAGCGGCAACGCGCGCCGCAGACGACGGGGACGCTGGCCACAGCCGGAGGTGTCGTGTTTGCCGGCGCGCTCGATCGCGTGTTTGCCGCCTACGACGATACGACTGGAAAGGAACTCTGGCGCGCGCGGCTCGGCGACGTGCCAAGCAACGCCCCGATCAGCTACCTGGCAAACGGTAAACAGTACGTCGCCGTGATCGTCGGCAACGGCGGCGCACAGGCCATAACGTTCCCGGCGCTCGTTCCCGAGATCAGAAATCCACCGGATCGCGGCGCCGGACTTTTCGTCTTCGAGTTGCCGCGATAGGCGCGCTGGCGTGGGGCGGTTCTAGCCCGCCGTGCTAACGGACCTGACAAGGAGTTGGCTTCCACTTCGAGCCGTCAGGTTCTTTCTTGAAGTGGCTCGTCATGACCCACGGATCGCCGAGGTACAGCGGGTCGCGCACGGTCGTCGTGACGACGAACCACTCGGGACCA
>Ga0207641_10004102_pt1 | contig 12700 bp, 16 predicted proteins | sample KBSSwiS62_FD_184306 | JGI IMG/M metagenome (GOLD analysis project Ga0207641, IMG submission 184306) | Switchgrass rhizosphere microbial communities from Kellogg Biological Station, Michigan, USA - KBS Switchgrass S6-2 (SPAdes) (version 2) | ecosystem: Host-associated > Plants > Roots >... | reverse complement strand
CGACAACTTCAGGACGCTGATGGTGTGCGGATAAGTTCCCCCGAATATGCCCATGGCGTTCCCGGCGTTATGAAAAACGCGTTGGACTGGGTCGTCGGCAGCGGAGAGTTGGTGAATAAACCCGTTGCACTGTTGAATGCCTCTTTGCGATCCACACACGCACACGCATCACTCCTGGAAACGCTGACTGTCATGTCCGCCCGAGTCATTCCGCAGGCATGCATCACGTTACCGCACTGGGACAAAACGCTGGACGCGGCCGGAATCGTGTCACACGTTCAGATCTCCCGGCTGCTGCGTGAGTCCATTGACGAACTGGTTCGCGCCATTCAATGCGAACAGCAATCGCCGGTATAACTGTCTCGAGATCAGCAAGACTCCGAAAGCACTCGAGCGCTCGATTCCAGCCTGAGACATTACAGTTCACCCACCTGAACAGATCTCGCATTACCAAACGTTACCCAAACTTTACGGCAAGTTTATGACATCCCTCTGCGTCGAGCCTAAGTTGCTACATGCAGGCTGCCCCGTTCTCATGGGCTGCCCCTCGCATGACTTTCTATATCGACGATCAGCAGATCGCAACTGAACTTCCGGCTTAACAAGGAGAATATCGATGACTTGGACATCACATGAAACTTCGGTTCGCAGCACGAGGAGAAGCCCTGCAAAACGGGCCGCCTTACCCTTGGTCGCATTGTTACTTATCGCTCTACCTTTTGCGCACGTCATGTTGTCTTCCCCAGTAAAGGTTGTGCAACATACCGTTGTCGCCACCTCTGGCGTTGCAGCTCCCGCTGGTGGAAACTACTTTATTTTCTTCAACGCCAGGTTGAACGCACGGCCTGAGGTCATTTTCGATGCCCTTCTTAGTGGTCCGAGTACGACCGGCGTATTCGTCGGAGACGGCAGGACCACGTCAACGATTGCGCTCGGAGGGAATCCCGACCCTGTCGCAGGCAACTTCGGATTCGTGATCAATCCCCTGGTCACTTCCAATGGCAATGTTGTATTCGACGCCAACTCAACTTCTATTTTCACGAGCAACAGAAGGGAAATCGTTCCTGTTGTTCAGGACGGGGACCAGTCGCCCATCGGGGGCACCGTAACGCCGATAGGGCACGCCTCCAACGATGGCGGCACAATCGCTTATCTGGCTCTCGTGAGTGGCGCGACGGCAACACAAGGAATCTTTCGCACCGATGGAGCACAGACAGTTACGATCGCGCGAGATGACATCGACGCACCGACAGGCGGCAGGTTCATATCCCTGCGTGATCCTGTCATCAACAATCGAGGGCAGGTGGCGTTCGAAGCGGAGATGAGCGGAGGTGCAGCTGACTTCGGCATTTTCCGTGGTGATGGCGGGAACCTACTGCCCATATTCGCCGCCAATCAGATCGCACCGGGTGGGGCAACATTTGAGGACTTTGGCAATCCGGTGATCAACGCGCACGGTCAGGTCGCTGCGGTCGCTTCCTTGACGAACAGTGCGAGCCGCCTCGGTCTGTTTGTCAGTGATGGAGCGCAAGCAGTCGCAATCGCCCTCGAGGGACAACCGGCTCCGAAAGGCGGCGCCTATGATTCCAGGGCTGGATTCTCACAACCGCTCAGGATCAATGACCGAGGTGAGGTCGCCTTCCATGTCGGATTGGCGGGTGGCACAAGCAACCAGGGCATTTTTCGTGGTAACGGTGAGCACACAACTACAGTGGCGCTTGCCGGGATGGCCGCACCAGGAACGACCGGTACGTTCCAGTTGTTCCACGACATCAAGCTCGCAAATGACGGCCGAGTCGCCTTTGTTGCGACGTTGGCCGTCGGCGTAGGCGGCGTGAACTTTACCAATAATATGGGGATATGGATCGGTACCTCGGACGAAGACCTGCAACTGGTGGTACGGACGGGCGAGGTCATCGGCGGGAAGGTGCTGACCCGACTTCCGACGGATATGGCTGGATTGAGTCAGTTCGATATGAACCAGGACGCGGTAGTCTGGATCGGCAGTTTTCAGCCGAATACCAGGGCAATTGTCTTCTCACGCATTAGCACCGAGAACGGCGGATCTGGCCAATAACAAGGAGTCTGTGCCTGGACCTTCCGCTTGAGCCGCTGATTCATTGGGCAACGATCTCGGCAGGTTATGCCAGTTGCGCAAACGTCTCAGCAAAGCGTGAAGGTCCTGCGCTCCCGACTGCTCCGGCGAGGAATGTCTTGCGAAGAGCGCTTCACCAAATTACTGTTATTGACGCTGGCCTTTCACAGGGTTTTCCAGGGTGGTTCGACGGAAATGGATACAATGAAGAATATGAAACTTCGATACCCTCGCGCATCAACAGGATCTCGTGGTTAAAACGAAACGCCCACCCTACGGTGTTCGTTCGGATTCAGGACACCCCACGCGTCCCTTGAGGATCGTTCCCGAATCCGGTCGGCAAGTTGATGCCGAAGACTCCCCGGCGTTTCCCATTTGATGTGGTTGTATTGCCTCGTATCAAAATGTAGGTGGTCGAAATCGTCGGCGTGACAGGTCCAGATGACGCTACGTCCCAGTCCGAGGCATTCCCAGCCTCGCAATAGACGCCGCCGCGCTGCCCAGTAAAATCTGCTATCAAAAACTCCACTTCCCGATTTCGGCAATTCCGAATTGAAAGTCACGACAGCCCCAGCGCGACGGATCGGGTTCGTGCTGCACCCATGCGAGTTCTTGGATGTTCCGAACTGTGAGTGACGGGCGCGCGGCATGAACCGATCCTAGCGCGTGCTGGGGGCGCGATATACTCTCTTTGTGCTTCCGAAGTGTGAACCGATGCGGCTCATACGCCGCCCTCGTCCGTTTGACCGTCCCGATTACCGAACAGCCGCTCACTTTAACCACTCAGCTACGCTATCAACCATAGCGGTTGCAACGGATTTGGAGATGCTGGACCGTCAACTGGCCACATGATTCGCGTCGCTTCAACTTCTCCAGCCTTTAGAGAAAAGGGGCGGTCGTCGACCGCCCACACGAGAATCAATTACCTGGTGTGAAGAAGAAATAATCGGCTTCGTAGGGCACAAAGGCCTGGTGGCCGACGTCACTTGCGGTAGAGCAGCCCGTCGAAGGCGCGAGCCCCCCAACGGTGTTGATACGCTGAACGAATCCGTGGTCGCCGGGCTGCAACGTGTTGCCACCGGTCGGTCCATTTCGATATCCGACCACGTCGAGCAGAAGCCACGCAACGGCATCCTTGGCGACGAAAGCCGGATCGGTTGCGTTTGTTGCGGCTACTTCCAGCTTCGCCCAGATCGTACTCGTATCGATGGAGTGCTCCCATGTCACGCGAATCTGGCGGTCGCCAATGACATTTGGATCGACATTGGCCTCGTCCGGGTTGGGGCTAAAAAAGTGCGTGATCAGCTCTTTACCTTTCCCGGTGAACAATGTCGCCTGAGGCGTAAACAATACGAACCCAAAGGTCGTCGCACCTGTCGGCCTGCAAATATAGTTTTGAGTGCCGACGCCGTGGCCTTTGAAAAACGGGACAGAACCCGGCGCCGTCACACGAATCCTCTCGGGCACAGGTGGTGGTGCGATCACTTCGTCGGCTTGTCGTACGGTCGCTTGACCAGATACGGTGGGAGCCGGCGTTTCAGCACTGACAGATACCGCGGCAAACAACACCAACGAAACGACCGAATAGACTTGAAACAGTTTCTTCATAAGTTTCTCCTTACTTGATCGAATTAGAAGTTCGATTTCAATCAAACATCCCTTGCAGCACCAACGTAAGTCGCGGAGGGGCGCGCAGTCATAAAGCTGCAGTAACCATGCGGTGACATTTCGGTAATGCGGTGGAAACGGGGCGTTACTCTTAGACTGTGCCGTCAGGTGCGAGGGCATCCATTGCAGGAGCAGGAAGGCCGTCGAGACTGATGCTGTTGCGCGTGCGACGGTATTCGATCAAACCTTCTTCGCCTTTCGATTCTCCCCAGCGGATCAGTTGGTTCCTCTCGGCGGCGAGTGTCATTTGCGGAATGGCATAGCCGCAGGAAGTCAGTGCGTAGCAGCTCGGCCATGCAAGCATCAAGCTCTCATCTTCTCCTTCGTCAGGCCCTGGCCACACCGACCGCTCTTCATCTCGGGCAGATTCACGAACGGGCATTCCGCAATCGCGAGTCCTCTGAATTTCCGGAACAACGCTGCGCGTGAAGCCGGCGTAAACCCATTGCGGGTTCTAGCGGCATACACGAGATCCTTCCCGTCGTAATAGCCGAACACGAGCGCGTCGAAAGGGCTGCCGATTGTATATCCACAGTGACAAATTCCTGCGATGCGTTGACTCGCATCTTCTGCCACGCTCCGCACCGCAATCCGGGTTCATAGAAGCTATCTCCCGTTTCGCGACAATGCCTTCCAACCCCTGAGACTTGACGGATTGAACCAGCCAGGAACTGACTTGACTTGATGAGCCTGCTGGATCCGAACCAGCGCCCCCCTGCTTAAAGTCAAACCCTGGCAGCATGTCCTGTTGGTTCTTCGTGGTTCTGGACCAGCTGAATAGACCTCAGTTCATCTCAGTCGGGGAAAATCGTTCACCAAATTGTTCACTGAGGCCGCTATGAATGGGCGCGTTAGCGCACGAGGGTTTTCGCGCTACTGTCGGCTGTTGTCTCGTGACTCCTTAAGGCCGAAATCGGAATACTTGTCCATGCTGTTCCGAACAGCGAATCCAGATGGCGCGTCTGCCAGAGCGAAGTAATCCCGTCCGGGCGAAAGATGTCTTGTCGAGATCACAGAAATGCCCGATCAACGCATTGATGTCATCGTGACCAAGCCAAGACCAGTTGGAGAACGCGGTGAATGGATGCCTTATACGGTTGTCAACGTGATGTACGGGCGGCACTTCGATAAAGGCGCGACCGCGGAACTGATTCACGAATCGCTCAAGCAGATTCTAGATGCGCTTCAGGAGAAATGCGGCGGCGAGCCTGTGGCATGCGATGCGCAGACTAATCCAGTTCCTTTGGACTAACCCTTCCATAGGTTGGCCCCGCACAGCCGATCCATTGCCTCTATTTGCGGGAGTTTGATCTGCATGCCCATTAACAGGCTGTGAGTTTTCAGTGACTCTGCCATCACCCTGTCTAATAGATCGCACAGCGGTACACTCCAAACGAATAGCCTGCCTTATCAATGTCTTATTAGAAGGCTTCTCGTCGGAAATAACCGTGCACGCTCTCTCGTGGAGGTGTGTTATGCCGGATGCCAATAAACGAGGATCCGCCAACCGACGACGTATTAACAGCCAAGACCAGAAGAAAAAGCAAAACGCCTCGACTCCTAACAAGGCCGAAGTGTCAAAAAAGCCTGGTCGCGCCGGTAACCGAGGGCTCACCGCAAGGAATTGCCCCGTCACGGCACTCATTTCTCATCATGTTCTCATCCTGCTCTCATCTCGGAAGGTTTCAGCAGCCCTAGACTCACCTGCGTCTGCGACAGATGGAGAGAAATAAACACATTGGAGGAACGAGATGTTAGAGAAGAATGCTACTACTTACACCGTCTTGCACCTGCGCTTCAAGTTGCGGGTGCCGCCAGCTGTCTTGCTTCCCCAGAACCGGGACGCCGCTACCATCATCGCCTCGGTAGAAGGTCTGATCTGGAAGATATGGCTCTATCGGAAGGACGAGTTTGAGAGCGGAGGCATGTATCTATTTGCCAACCGTGAAACTGCCGAAGCTTACCTGAACCATCCAGTAGTTCAGGCCGTGTGCAGCAGTCCTGCTGTCGTATCCACCCATTCGCAGCTATGGGATGTAGAGAGTTCCCTCTCGGCTCTCACGCGGGGTCCCCTGCGGGATATTTTCGAGCAACACGCGGAACCAGATGCCTTGATTGCAGGAGGTCAGTCATGAAGAGTCCAACTACAAACCCCACCAGAGAAGACATGCAAGCGAGAATCGAGCAGTTCGCCGGCCAAGTAGTAAGCGACCTCGCAGCCGCCATGGCTGGTGTCATGACCAACCTTGGGCACAAGCTCGGCCTTTACCGGGCCATGGCCGAGAGTGGTCCCATCAATTCGGACGAACTGGCACGCCGAACCGGCACGAATGAGCGCTCTGTGCGAGAGTGGCTTAATGGGCAGGTCTCCGGCGGATATGTACTGTTGGACACTATAACCAACCAGTACGTCCTACCACCTGAACACGCTTTTGTTTTGGCGAACGGGGATAGTCCCGCCTTTCTTCCGCCGGCTTTCGACGTAGCAGCTTCGTTGTGGCACGATGAAGACAAAATCCTCGCCGCTTTCCGCTCAGGCAAGGGAGTGGGCTGGCACGAACACGATTGCCGGCTGTTCACCGCAACGGAGGCCTTTTTTCGCAACGGATACCGGGCGCACCTGACTCGAACCTGGATTCCATCTCTCAATGGTGTCCAGGAGCAGTTAATTAACGGCGGTCGTGTAGCCGACCTCGGCTGCGGGCACGGCGCCTCGATCATCCTCATGGCGCAGGCATTTCCGAAGTCAAAGTTCGTGGGAATTGACTACCACGAATCTTCGATTGCTGTGGCGCGGGAGCGAGCGAAGGAAGCCGGAGTGGTTGATCGGATTCGGTTCGAGGTGGCAACCCCGCAGGTGCTTGCAAGAAGCCCGGAGAAATTCGATCTGGTCTGCTTCATGGATTCACTGCACGACATGGGTGATCCGCTGGAAGCTGTCTGGGCTTCACGACAGGCAATGACTCCCAACGGTTCACTAATGCTGGTGGAACCATTCGCCAAGGACCGGCCTGAGGAAAATGTCGGGCCTGTAGCAAGGATGTACTACTCGGCATCTGCTGGTCTCTGTACCCAGAATGCTCTATCGCAAGGAGGACGCTACTCACTGGGAGCGCAGGCCGGCGCTACCAAGTTGCTTGCAATCCTGGAGGCAGCGGGGTTCGGAAGCACGAGGGTGGCCATGGAAACTCCGTTCAATCTGATTCTTGAGGCTCGGCCCTGAACCACCCTTTCAACTCGTGCGGGAAGCGCGAATTCATGTTGTCGGCCGATACCGGTAGCCAACTCCCCGCACCGTCTCCAGCGCGTCCCGGTGCGCTTCCAGCTTCTGTCTCACGGAGCGCACCACCGTCTCCACCACGTTGCTGGTTGACGCTTCCTTTCCATATCCCCAGACCGCCTCGACGAGTTCGCAGCGAGCCACGGCCCTGTTCGGCCTAGCCACAAGATATGCGGAGACTCCGAATTCAAGCGGGGTAAGAGGAGTTCGGCCACCGTTTATCACCAACTTGCGCGCTTGCTCATCGAGCAATGGTGACGAACGCGCAGCGTCGCCAGTTGCCGTGCCCGTTTCCTGGGCCAGCAGGTTGCCAAGCCAGCCATCAACGGAATCCGTTCCCATGTCGAGACGAAATGTGTGTTGCATAACCCCGTCGAGGACCGGGCGACCTTCGTCAGCCAGGCGGAGTCCCAATTGCTCGAAGGAGCGGCGATACAGCTCCGCATCACAGTAGCAGGTATAGACCCAGCGCAGGCGCGGGCGCAGTTCCAGATAGGTACGTTTGATGTCGAGCCAGCATGCCGCCTGGCCAGGCGATGGCCCTTCTCCCGTGTCGCGATCCAAGGAACGCCGTATCCAGAGAGTGGTAGCCCTATCTTCTGAACGCGGGAGGTCTTTGGCCCAGCTTGCTGCAAGCGGGTCTCTCTCGATCACGTTTTTATGAACCTTGGACGCAACAATTGCCAGGTAGAAACCTCGTACTCCGCCATCTTCATCCCGCACGACAAAAAATGAGTCGGGATGGTAATGCCACCATTGCTCCAGAGCATGGCGCGACTGTGATCCATCGAACCTGTGAATAATCGCGAGAATGGATTTCCCGTCGGCGGCGCGGGCTGGTTCGACGGAAACCGGGCTGTCCGTCGTGGGGAAAAAACCTTCACGCAGGTTCTCGTTTTCAAGGAGGTAGACTACGTCCGCCGTGCAACGCCAGAGGTCGGAGCGCGGTGCCTGCCTGTATTGGTCACGCACGATCTGAGAAGCTGCGCGCCGGTACGTCTGATATCGCGCAGGGTCCCGGGACTTGAAAGCAGCCGCCACCGGTCCGCGAACGGCGTCGTGCACCAGCAGTCCGTGAGGACCTGCGCTGACAAATGGCAACGCACGTAGCCGATCCAGAGCCTCATCGACCGGGATATGCGGCAGCATGGCGGCTAATAGGGGCGCGGTGGCTGTTCGGACCAGGCAGGCGGCCTCGACGACCTGTATGGTTCCCGAATCCGCACCCTCAAGAAAGAGCGCTGCCATATGTTCCAGTACCTGATGACGAGTAGCCGCGCTCCCACGCACCTGCCCACCCGCAGAGTAGAGCGCAAGTCCCAGGGAGAGTGCCAACGGATGCCCGCGCGCAACCCGATTCAACTCCCGAGCACTGTCCTCCGGCAGACCCTCCGAAGTCAGATACTCCAGAGCCACTTCCGAGGAAAAAGTTTCCAGGAGCATCGCATCAAACAAACCTCTCCACGCTGGGGCGATACGCCAGGCTGCCCGCGGTGGCTCGCGACTGGAGAGGATTGTACGCACACTATCGCCGAGTGAGGGCAGAAATACCTGCCTTAGCCAGGAGTCAAGCAGGCGGAAAGATTCGCAGCTGTCCAGCATCAGGAGAGTTCGCTTCGACTCGTCCGACAGATTGGTCGCCGCAACAGCGGGATCTTCGGACTCCGAAACACCGATTTCCTTGCAGATCGCTCGACAGAAGCCCGCCGGGGAAGGCTCGCACCAGCGCGCGTTCAGACGCACCACAAAAACGCCTTTTCCGCCGATACTTGCCGCCAGCGCATTCAGGAGATGAGTTTTTCCTATGCCCGGGATGCCCTGAATGTGCATCACGAGCGGTTCATCCCCTAAGGCAAAAACCTCGAGGCGCTCGAGCTCTGCGCTGCGGCCAGCCAGTGCTTCAACCACACGCCGTTGTAGTCTGTCTCCTAAGGGCATGGGCACAGTTTACCTTCTTCAAGTGTTCTTGATCATCCTTGACGCAACGCATCTCCCTTCGATCGCTGCGGGCTGACGATGTCGTCGGGCGCCGACTCATTTTATGTTGGACGAGCGCTGGGACCTGTCCGTGTCAGTGGAGGCGACGACTAGCAGACTAGACGACAAGTCGTCCTGCACAGTTTCGCCATGCGGCCCGCGCGCCGTAGTCGCCGCGAGCCTGGGTCTCCTACACGGCCGCGCCTCGTGCCCGGATCGGCAGGAGGCGATGCCTCGCGTAGGCGACGACGGTCGCCATGACGAGCAGCGGGAGCGTGATCAGCGCTTGGGGGATCTCGTTTCGCGCGACGTGAAGCACGGTCGCCGACACCATGACGATCATGATTCCGACCGCCGCCCATGTCACCGGCCAAGGGTGAATATGCGTGAGTCCGGGCAGGGTGAGGCCAATTGCGGGCAAGAACTTCCGACACACCTATAAACAAGGAGAACCAGCCCGGCAGCATCGCGTTCATCTGAGCGGCGATTTCGGGCGACGGCGCCAACATGATCCAGCCATGCGCGAAGAATGCGGCCGCGAGCAGCACCTGCAGGATCCAAAGCACGAGGTTCATGTCAGCCTCCGTTCTCTTAGATTACGTTTCGGGCTCTGCGCGGAATTTAGTTCAACCTCAGATTTTGCCGGGGCCGGACACTTTACCGATTTCGATGTGGCGGAAGACCCTGCGTGAGTCTCTTGCAGCTACCCGCTTCCCACCAGCTGATGTGGAATACGCCAGGCGCTTTCCACATTTCACAACCGCGGCGGTGCCTCAAGTCTGTGCGCACAAATTTAACTCGAGAGGACAAATGACGTGTTATTAAAAGCGGACATCTTCACGCGCTAACGACAGACATTACGCAGCGTGTGGATCAGCCCAGAAGGTCGATCTCTGCTTCTTCCAACGCCTGAAATACGAACGGCCAGCGTTCGTCGAAAACGAAACGATCGCCGTGGAACAAGATGACGTCTCCGCAAGCGGGCGTGCCGGTGAGCCAGACGATTCCCTGTCGTACATGGATCACATGCCGGCCGCAATCCTGGTGGAGGCACACCAGTTCGTTACGACCGAGCCTGACTCTGAGGGCTCCTGATCCGGTTGAAGTCACCTGCGATCGAGCATTTTTTCTAAGGAGGCGACGTAGACGATTCACGACTGGATTGTGCCAGTCTTCCCCAAGCAGCAGTGTCACCCATCGTTGACGGATTGTCCGAATCGTTTGCGTGCTCATGACTTTGATTGTGAAGTTCCAAGAGTGAGTTGAACAGATACAGCACTTCGTGTTTAATGCTTTAACAGATGATTTGAACACAAACTGTGCAAGCTGGCTTTGCAGCTGACTGTATCTATACGAGAACACGAATATCCATCATGCTACCGTCATGCGCTCCATACCTGAACCGATCTATCAGAAACTCGCAAACCTCCTGGAAGACATGATCCGCAGCCAATCGCTCCGCCCCGGCGACCGGGTTCCTTCGGTGCGACAGTTCAGCCGCCAGCAGCGCGTGAGCGTGCCGACCGCCCTGAATGCTTTTGCCACCCTGGAAACCCGTGGACTGATCGAAGCGCGACCGAAGTCCGGTTTCTATGTGCGCGCCCGCCAGGCAGACCTGGTGCGCGAACCGAAAGGCTCGGAATTTCCAGCCAGGGTGACGGATTTCGCGGATGTGGATCCGTTGGTTTCGCTCCTGGCCGATCACAGCAACCCGAAACTCGTCCCCCTCGGTGCCGCCCAGCCCAATGCCGCTCTTTTACCAGCAGAAAAACTGGCACGCATCCTCGGGGTGATCGCACGCCGACATCCTGAACTGGGTATCGGATATGACATGCCACCCGGAAGCGAAACCCTGCGACGCGAACTCGCAAGGCGTTCGCTGGAGTGGGGCTGCTCAATTCGGACCGATGATTTCATTGTCACCAACGGCGGCACGGAGGCGATCTCATTGGCCCTCCGAGCCACTTGCAAACCCGGCGACACCGTCGCAGTGGAATCGCCGACCTACTACGGACTCGTCGGGATGCTCCGTGAACTTGGGCTGAATGCATTGCCTGTTTCCACGGATAGCTCTCACGGAATGGATCCGGATGTTCTGCAAAAGGCCATCCGGCGCACCCGGATTTCCGCTTGTGCGCTTATACCCAATTTCAATAACCCCACCGGTTCTCTGATGCCGGACGAGAACAAGAAGCGAATTCTGGAATTAATGGCCGCTCGCAAGATTCCAATTATCGAAGACGACATCTATGGGGACTTGAATCACGAAGGCGCTCGCCCTCGCTGTCTGAAGGCCTTTGATCGCGATGGCACCGTGTTGCTGTGCAGTTCATTTTCCAAAACTCTGGCGCCAGGCTATCGCGTCGGTTACATCGCGGCCGGCCGATGGCATCGAAGCGTAATGTCTCTGAAAGCGCACAGTTCACTTGCTTGCGCAACTCTCCCGTCGCTGGCCATCGCCGAATTCCTGCGCAACGGTGGCTACAACCGGTATCTCCGCTCGCTGCGGCAAGCCTACCGTCACCAGGTCGTGCAGATGCGAGAGGCAATAGTGGAAACTTTTCCGAAAGGCATCGGCCTGTCGCGCCCAAAAGGAAGCTTCATTCTGTGGTGCGAACTTCCCAAGAAAGTCAATTCCATGGAATTGTTCAAACGCGCTCAAGCTGCGGGAATCAGCATCACACCAGGCACGTTGTTCTCACCCCAGGGCGGCCATCAGAATTTCATCCGAATTAATTGCGGGCATTCCTGGAACGCGCGCATCGAACGTTCCGTCGGAATTCTGGGACACCTGGCAAGCCAATTAGCGTCGTGACAGGAACGAGGAGACACTCCCCTTGTTCCTGCCAAATCTAATAGCCGGAACTCGACGAACCGTAGGCTCCGTTGTGAGCGGCAACAATAAGGCCATCAACGGCCGTAAGCGATTGGTTATTTGATCACGGCTTCTGCGAAGGAATGTAGAATTGCATTGTGACTGAGTATCAACATGGCGATGCCGATGACGAGCAACGCAATGATCACCAACCAATGGTACTTCGCGAAGAACTCGTGAACCCAACTGCTCATCAAGGGGTGCGGCTTTCAGTTGCAGGACCGTCAGCGTCTCGCTTTGGGCTAGTCCTGATCGATTCGATCAAACGCTCCAAGTCCACTCTAGGCGCAACTTCACCTTCGACGGTCGCACCAACCAGCAACGGCTCTGATGGCTCTACTGCTGGAACAACCTCAAGAATGGAATCGCCGAGAAGACCTTCGGCGCCCATCATAAAGCTGTCGTTCTTTCTCAGCCCGACAGCTTCGTGAGTCACTTGGATTCCAACTCTGACGCCCGCCGCCCGGGTCGGATCCTTTTGAATTAACGACACAGTATCTACCGAGCCGATATTTACGCCCCTATACACTACGCGAGTGTTGACCTTGACTGGGCCGACGTCGCCTGGGAAAACCACCTAGAACAGCCGACCTGTCTTAGGGGAGCAACCCGACTCCAAACTCACGATCGTGGCTAGTAGAACGAGCAATCTCGGATTTGTTAAGCAGACCGTTAAGCAGCACGTTTTTTGAGGGTCTCAAAAAATCTGTAAGTTATTGATGAGCCGTGCTGGATTCGAACCAGCGACCCCCTGCTTAAAAGGCAGATGCTCCACCGACTGAGCTAACGGCCCGATGAAACGGAA
>Ga0207641_10004098_pt1 | contig 12706 bp, 8 predicted proteins | sample KBSSwiS62_FD_184306 | JGI IMG/M metagenome (GOLD analysis project Ga0207641, IMG submission 184306) | Switchgrass rhizosphere microbial communities from Kellogg Biological Station, Michigan, USA - KBS Switchgrass S6-2 (SPAdes) (version 2) | ecosystem: Host-associated > Plants > Roots >... | reverse complement strand
TCAGCTTCGCAAGTTCCTTCAGCGAACTTTGTGAGCGCTCCGGAAACACCAGCGCGAAGTGCAGCAGCAACGCCGGCGCCAGCAGCCTGGCCACCACGCCTGCCCAATAAACTTCGTAATCGAAGTTGTCCAGCTTTCCGCTGTAGTGGAAGCTATAGAGAATGAAGGACACCAGGCAGAAAACGTAAAAGTGCACCGCCCGCGGCGCATTCCACCGCCGGATGAAAATAAAAATTCCGATGAAGAGATAAATCAGGCCGACAACGCGCAGGTAATTCTCGGCGGTTAAGGGCCTCTCGGCGGGAGAAATTACTACCGGAGTTTCGAACGACTCGCCACCACGCTCCACTTTGTAGCGCAGCTGGCTCCACAGCCCGGCGCGCCATACTCGCTTTGTAACCTGTACCGCGCCAGGTACGGGCTGCCCGGCAATCTCCAGCAGCCGGTCGCCCTGGCGGATGCCCGCCTGCCACGCCGGCCCCCCCGGTGTTACCCTCCAGGCTTCGATTCCGTGATCCGTGTCGCGCCATGCCACGCCGTCATCCGGCGATTCAAACCGCGCCCGCTGGTCAAAATTCAAAATGGCAAAGATCACCGCAGCCAGCGTCGCTAACGCTAAAACCACTGCTCCGAGGCTGACGCGAAAACTTTGCTTCATGGACAGGATCCGAGCACCCTAGGGCACCTTAAGGCCAACACACTTGAGGAAGTCTCGTGCAACTGCCCTTCCACTCTTTGGAGACTTATGTAGGCTCTAATCAGCCTTTTTTCAATAGCTTAGAAGAACCCTCGAGGAAACTGGTAGCGGAAATCCACTTTCTGGAAGGGTGCCTACAGCTTTCCAAACCCTTAAAACTGCAAGCTCAAGCCACCCCGGAACGTCCGGAACGCCGGAACCAGCACCACCTGGCCGTCCCGCGTGTTCATTGTCACATATCCCTGAGCCAACAAGTTATTGCAATCCGCGATCGCTTCCCAGCGGCCGGGGCCGAACTTTGGCAATTGCTGGCGCAGCGAAACGTGCAGGTAGGGATCCATCTGATAGAGGGACTCACCGTAGCTGTCTACGCGCGTAATTGTGGGCCCGTTGATCCATTTGTATCCCACACTCACCCGACCACCCGCGCGAGGCACTTTCGTCGAAACGTTCAAGCCCAAGCTCTGCCGCGTCGCCATTCGCAACGCATCGCGCAGCGCCGCGTCGGTCGTCGTACCGGGCGCCAACGCACCGCCCATGGCGTAGACTGCGGTCAGTTCCGTGTCGTCGCCAAACTTTTCGCGGAACGCCACGCGGCCGCCCCAGCTGCTGGCCATTCCACCGTCGTAAGCAAACGCGTTTGAAAAAATGTCCTGAAAGTATTCCTGCTCCGGCAGATCGCTGCCCCGGCCGAACACCGCCAGGTGGTGCGCGTCGTCGTGAAACGCGGCGACTTGCAGCTTGCCGCGCTCGCCTACACGGTGCTCCACGGAAACCTCTTCGTGCCATCCGCCTTGCAGCACCGGTCGTCCCTCGCGCCACATCAGCGCGGGGAAAGCGTCCAGCTCGTCCAGCGCCCGCACCAGCGAAGATTGCAATTCGTCGCCGCTCGCGTCCAGCGCGTTCGAGTCCAAGGAATTCGGCGCGCCCGGCTGCGAAGCGAACACCACGTTCGCGTGCCACGTGTCGCTCAGTTTCGTTTCCAGGCTGATACGCGGCCGCACCGAGGAGACCGATCGGCCCACTCCAACCAACAGATACTCTCCGCCATAGCGCACCAGCATCCGGTCGCCAAGTGTCACCGCGCCACCCTGGTCCAGCCGCATACCGCGGAAAGTCACACCGATATTGCCCAGGGCCGCCTCGCGCAACACCAAAGCCGTATGCGGGCCAGCGCCGATGGTTCCGGTCGGCAGCCATACAGTGGCCACTCCGCCCGCCGGCGCTTCGTCATAGCTCATCTGCCCGGCCACCAGCAATTTTCCTTCGCCCAGTTTCTGGTCGTACGCGAATGCCGTGCCTGGCGCCGCTGCCACATTTGAAACGGATCCCGGCCGTCGCGCCCCGTCGGTAAACTGCATCAACATTTTTGGCGCACCCGCGTTGCGGTCCACGCCCGCGCTCAACACCGCGCCATAATCATCCCATTGCAGCACTGGCCGCGTGCCCGAAGCCGAACGCAACACCCACTTCCAATCGTCCGCTTCCGCTTTTGCTGAGTTCGGCTGCTTGCGCAGTTGCTCCAACGTGGCAAACATCGACTCCATCTCGATGCGCACCATGGTGGTCAGGTTCGCATTGATGCGCACATGCTGCTGCAGCGTGGGCAAGAATCCCGCCAGGGTCACGCGAATGGTGTAGAGACCCGGCGACAGTTTGTCGCTACGGAAAATGCCTTGTGTGTTCGTAAGAAATTCGCTTGTGCTATTGATGCCGGCCGTTTCGGCCAGCACTTCCACGCTTGCGCCCATCTGCGGCGTGCCCGCAAGGTCGCGCACCACTCCCGTCAGGCTGCCGGCTATCAGCTTTGCCTGCGCGTCCGCCGCGCTTGTCAGAACTGACAAGTACGCCGCGGCCATAAACAGGGTCCCCCAAATCCGGAATGGTCTCCGGAGCCGTCCCTGTTGCTCCACGTTACCTCCCCGGTGTGGTGTTCGCTGCCGACGTTTTAATAGGCGCCGCCGACGGCTTCACCGTAAACTCCGCGCTTCGGGAAATCGTTTGGTTGGAAAGCGCATCGGTCGCGCTCACTTCCAGTTTGTACTTGCCAGGCGCCAAAGTGGCCAGCGGCAGCAAGCGCTCGATGGTAATCTGATCGCCCGTTTGCTTCATGTCGACGCTGCGTTCCTTGAACTGCAAGATCGCCGGCTGGTCAGCCTTATCGCCGGCCTTCTTGACGGTGTACAAGAATGTCGCATTGGACTTGTGGGTCTGCTCGTCCGGTTTCAGGTTGTACACCTGCATGTAAATTCCCAGCTTGTCCTGCGGCGTGAAATCGCCCTCGAGCCGCGGCCGCACTTTCGATGAGCCGATCACAAATTGCCCGGCTCCAATTTGTTTGGCCGGCACGCGTTCAATCTGGTCCGCCAAGATCAGCGAGCTGGCTTCCAGCTTTTCATCTTCGTAACGTGGCACCTGCAAACGCGAATTCACCACGCCGACATTGCCGCTCTGCACGTCTTTGATCACCAGATCCAACCGGTAGAGCCCTGGCCGCAGCGGCACGGCCTTTTGATAAATGGATTGCAGTTTCACGGATTGCTGGAACAAGGAATCCGGAAAGTCCTTACTGATCGGTTCCTCAAAGGTCTGTACGACGCGCCCCGTCAGAGTGCTGACCCGGCCAAAGACGTTCATTGTGGCTGTGTGCACGCCATCCTTGGATTGGAACGTCAACTGGCTGTTCGGCACCTGTATCGTCACCGGAACCAGCACCGTATCGCTGGTTACCTTCAGGAAGTCCGTGCGCCACGCGAAGTGCACCTGATCACGCACGATGCGCGAGGTCACCAGCGCTTCCAAGTCCTTGAACTTGACTGGAGGCGCCTGCTGAATCTTCGCGTACTGCTCCAACCGCGAAAATTCGTTCATGCTGGCCGGCTGGCCGCCCATCGTCGTCGGCAGGTTGGTGCCATCCGAACGCGTAAACCGATCCGCCTTCGACGCCATGCCCATCGACTCCATCAAGCTCAAGCCCGCGCCCGGCACATGCAGCAAGGCGTCTTTTTCCGATGGGTCCATCGTCAGGTGATACTCACCGGAACCTGACGGATCCACAAATTCCAGCATGATGTTGTTGCCCAATCCTTCCAAGTAGCGATAGCGCCATGATTCCCACGGATACGTTGAGGTCGAGCCGCCGCCTTCCTCCATCGGCCGGTCGTAAGTTCCGCCCGTCGGATGCGAATCCACCTCGTCCGCCGGTCCCCAGATGATGTAGATGCGCCCGCGATCCGTTCTCCAGCCCGGAATTCCTGACGCAAAATGCTCGTTGGCGTAGGCAATCCGGCGGTAGTGCTCTTCTTTAAAGTCGTTTTCCGGCAAGTCCGGATTGCCGCTGCGCCGCAGCCAGAACTGCTCAATGAACTGCTCGCGCTCCTCGCTGGTGCTTAACTGCAAAAACGCAGTTCGCTCTTCCGGCGAGATGATGTACACCACATCTTCCTGCAGCCACTGCTTGTACTGGGCATCCAGCTCTTTCAGAGCCCGGCCCATCTTTTTCTTCTGTTCTTTGGTCAGCTTTTGTGGAGCGGGAGGATCCTTGGGGTCAGGCGCTTGTTGCGCCTGCTGCCCCATCGAGGGCGGCAGGGCAATCAATATAGCGAAAACTGTAGCAAATAGGGTTCGGACTACCCTGGCCATTGGTACACCTCAACCGCTCAAACCTAACGATTCTAACGCCCGGACAAGCCGCCGTCAAACAAGTTCGAAGTCCATGTCAGAACGACCTCACAGCCAGAAAATACCAAATCCCTCGTATTTTGAGGCACTTGTCCCCGATGACTTAGATCGGGTTGCCGCGTACCGGGTTGCCTTAAGGTGGAACAGCGCTTCTGTCGACCTGTTCCGCCGTACAGGTTTCTTCCAAAATTGAATTTGAGAATTGCTGCGCCGGGTCAATGAATAGCTTACGTTCAGGCGGGACCTAGCTGCACCGCTCTTTCAATTTCGATCTTCGCTTTGGCAGCTTCGCCTTTACTGCATTCGCTGCGGTATCTTTTCGGAGCCGACCAGGGTGTCAAAAATCGCCAGAACATGCCGGCGGTACTCCACGATGCGCGACAACACGCTGCGCAGCTCCGGCTCGCGCTCCGCTTCGCGGTGCCACTTGGCCAGCACCGCCGGCGGCACTTCAATATCCTGTCTCAGTTTATCCGCAGAATGCCCGCGCAGGAATAAGCCGTAGAAAAACGCCGCCTCACGCTGCGGAAACTCGAAATCCGTCACCGTTTCGGTCTGCACGAATTGGACAGTAGCCGCCATAGGCGAAAGCGCAGTTTACCCAAATGACTTTCCGCGTCAAGTAGTACGCGCGGCTTCGCGATGCGTTTCCGTCAACGCGGTGGCTCTTGCTGTTCCGCATAAAACCGTCGGCGACCTAGTTTGTCGCACCCCGGCAAACAGCGCCAGCCTGAGACAACAGGCAGAGATCCCGTGCTCTAGCGGATACAACTCGCGCTGTTTCAATTAGTTCCGTGGGGGCATCGTTTCGCTGCCCAACGTAATGTAACGTCTCCATTGCCAGCGGGTTCTAATCCGGCATAGGATGCAATCAGCTATGGCCCGGTTACACAACGTCGCTACCAGCTCGCCAATCGGCCGGCTTTTTCGCTTCGGTCTTTTTCAGGGGTTGCGCTCGGTTGAAATCGATCCCGAAGACTTTCGCGATTATCTGGCGCGCAAGCATCGACTGCACGTTTCCGATTTCAGCCGCATGCACCTGGTTCCGGTCGAACGGCTGGACTACATCGCCCAGCAGCTGATCAAGGACGCGCAGCGACTCGCTCTCGCCGAAGGAGCGGGCTTCGGCTTGGGTGGCATGATTACTTTAATCCCCGACGCCGGCCTGCTGACCATCATTACGCTGCGCCTGATCCAGCGCTTGACGCTGCTCTACGGATTCGAGGCGCAGGGCGATGATGAGCGCCGCGAACTTTGGTTCGCCGCCGCCGCTGCCACCGGAATTGATTTCGGCAAGGACCTGGCTGAAAAGCAGCTGGTGGAGAAACTCGCGCCGCGAATCGCCGAACGCCTCGCCGTCAAATTCGGTGAAGAAGCCGCGGAAAAGTGGATCGGCAGGCTGATTCCCGTGGCTAGTTCCGTGATCGGCGGCGCGCTAAACTTCGCCTTTGTTCGTTCGTGGGGCCGCCGCGTGCAGCGCAATCTTCGTGCTCGACATCTTGCGGAACGCCCCATTCGCGTCGTCGTCTCGCCTCCCCCGCGTCCGGCGGGCCTTCCGCTCATCGCCCACTAGTTCGCACTCCGCACCGTTCAGACAAGTTTCCAGACCAGCGGACATGACGGATGTACTATGATGCGTTTTTCGCGCCTCAACCTTAGGTATCGGGCCCAAATACTACCCCTGTGTTTCGTCCGCTATGATTGGCCGCACAATTTCGCACTACGCCGTATTGGAACAGATCGGCGCCGGCGGAATGGGTGTTGTGTATCGAGCCCACGACGAACGCCTCGATCGCGATGTGGCTTTGAAAGTTCTTTCTCCCGAACTTTCGGGTGATCAGGAGTTTCTCGCCCGTTTCCGCCGCGAAGCGCGCACCCTCTCCAAACTTAATCATCCGAACGTCGCGACAGTACACGACTTCGACACGGAAGCGGGCACCAGCTTTATCGTCATGGAGCTGGTTCAGGGAAAGAGCCTGATTGAAAAAATCAGGAAAGGCCCTCTTGCGGAAAACGAACTGGTTGGTCTCGCCGTGCAGCTTCTCGACGGGCTTCGTGCTGCGCACGCAGAAGGCATCATCCATCGCGATTTGAAACCGGGAAACCTTCGCGAAACGCTCGACGGCAGGCTGAAGATTTTGGATTTCGGACTCGCGCGCACGTTGCAATCCGACATGGACGTGACCCAGAGCATAGCCTCGACGACTGGCGTCGTGGGCACGCTGCCCTACATGGCGCCTGAGCAGCTGCGCGGCGAGTATATCGATGCTCGAACCGATATCTACTCGGCTGGCGTGGTGCTTTATGAACTTGCCACCGGTTCGCGGCCCTTTCCAGAAAACTTTGGTCCTCGGCTCACTGACTCCATCCTGCACCGTATTCCTATCTCGGCCCGCGAAATCAATCCGCAAGTCTCCGTAGAACTCGATTCTGTGATCCGCACCGCGCTCGAGAAAGAGCCCAATCGACGCTACGGCTCAGCGCGGGAGATGCTGGACGCAATGGAGCGCATTCGAACGAATGCTTTTGTTGACGCGCTGGGGCAGGTCGCAGCTGGCCCCGCTGTTCGCGCACAGGTCTCCAAGACGCCGATTCCAGAGGCGGTCATCGGGGCGACTCCAGAGAAAGCAAAACCGCAGGTTGGCGAAACGAAAAAGGCAAGTCCAGCGATGCAGGGGAAAGTGTGGGTCATGGCGTCGCTGCTGCTGGCTGGGGCTATAGGCCTGGGATTTTGGGGCTTCAGCGGCCGGCTGCTGGGTAAAAGAGCTTTCCGTCCCACGATCGCTGTGTTGGAGTTTAAAAACCAAACTGCTACTCCCGAAGCCGACTGGGTCTCTACTTCGCTGAGGGACATGCTCGCGTCTGAGCTGGCCGCGGGCGATTTTATCGTTCCAACGCCGGGAGAATCGGTATCCCGAATGAAGATCGACCTGGCTCTTCCGAACGAAGCCAGCTATGCACCGGACACCATTCAAAAGGTGCGCCGTTCGTTGCACTGCGACTACGTCGTCTCTGGCTATTTTGTTGACTCCGGCAAGTCGGCGGGCGGGCGAGTCGATCTGTATGTGACTCTGCAGAACGCCAAGAATGGTGCGCTGCTAAAAACGGTTAGAGAATCGGGAACGCGTCTGGCACTTCCACAACTCGCCGCGAGCGTGGGATCCAGCTTGCGTGGCCAACTTGGTTTGCCGGGCATCAGCGAGTCGCAGTCGACTGAATTGCAGGCGGCCGTGCCCTCCACACCCGAAGCGTCCCGCCTTTATTTCGAAGGTCTCGGACAACTGCGCAATTTCGATTTGCTGGGCGCAAAACAATCCCTGACGAACGCAACAAAGGCCGATCCGAACTTTTCCCTGGCCCACGCGTACTTAGCTGAAGCTTGGAACCGCTTGGGCTACGACGAGAAAGCCATACAGGAGGCGAAAATTGCATTTGAGCTTTCTGCACGGCTAGGACGAGAGGACAAGACCCTTGTCGAAGCGCGATTTCGGGAAATATCGTCCGAATGGGATAAAGCCGTCGACCTTTACCGCTCGTTGTCGACGCTCTATCCGGAAAATCCCGAGTACGCAATCCACACAGCGGACGTGCAAATCCGCGCCGGCAAACCAAACGACGCATTGAAGACAATTGAGTTGCTTCGACAACAGCCCGAATCCATCAGCCAAGATCCTCATTTGGACCTTAAAGAAGCAGAAGCGGCGGAATCGCTCTCCGACTTCTTGAAGGAGAAACAAGCCGCATTGCGTGCAGTCGAAGGCGCAAGAGCGAAGGGCTCTCGCCTGCTGGAGGCTGAAGCTCTCTGGCGCGCTTGTGCTGCGATGGCGATGCAGGGCGACGCAACGGGAGCGCAAGCTGCCTGCCGGCAATCGATCGTCATCTCCAAGCCCGTAGGCGATCTGCTACTGGTCGCACGGGCCTTCACGATTCTCGGCTTAGTCGCCGGAAATCAAGGCGACCCGAAGCAAAGCCTTGAACAGCACCGTCAAGCGCTCGAGTTTGCACAAAAGATTGGATCGCGCCGAGACATCACCGGCGCCCTGACGAATGTCGGCAACGTTCTGGCGAACCAAGGCGACTTGGCCGGAGCTCAGAAAAGCTACGAGGACGCCCTCGCCGTCGCGCAGGAAATCAACGACCGCGGACAAATCATCACACTTCTGAATAACTTGGCAACCGTAAGTCAGTCCCTCGGCAAATTCCCAGTCGCTCTTCATCTTTATCAACGGTCGCTAGAGGAAGCTCAGGCCGTCCGGGACAAAGGCAGCATAGCTCGAGCAAAAAACAACATCGCCTTGATCTATTCGCTGCAAGGCAACCTCTCTCCGGCTTTGCAGAACAACCAAGAAGCAGTGCGGTCCGCGGAAGAAACGGGCAACAAAAGCGATCAGGCTCAATTCTTGTACAGTTTGGGCGACATCAGACTGGACCAGGGGGAAATCAACAATTCGGAGGAAAATTATCAGACAGGTCTGAACCTGGCCAACCAGATCGGCGACAAATCCGCCATCGCTTCAGGGCGGCTCTCCCTCGCCCGTCTCCGGCTGGAAACGGGAAATGCGGCCAAAGCCGAGGTGCTGGCTCGCCAGGCCGCCGACGAATTCAATGCCGAGGGATTAAAGGACTTGGAAAGCTCGGCGCGAAATCTTTTGGCGTCCGCCCTGCTCGAGCTGGACCGTCCGGAGGACGCGGAAAAGGAGATGGCCGTTATCCGGAAGAGCTCGCTTCAAGATCCGACCCTAAGGCTCGCTGCCGCCATCACTTTTGCGCGTCTGCAGGTGCGCTCCGGAAAATTGACAGAAGGAATTCGAGAATTGGATTCCGTCGCCACGCAATCTAGGAATCTCGGACTCGCAGCACTCCAGTTTGAAGCACGCCTTGCTCGCGGCGAGACTGCCTTATTTGGGGGTGACAAACGAACCGCCCTTTCCTTGCTATCCGCTTTACAAAAGGACGCCGCAAGAAAGGGATTCAGGCAGATCGAAGTAAGGGCCAAGGCAGTGTCGCAACAAATCACTACCTCTGGAAACCGGGCGGGATGACCGCATTGCGTTGTCCTACGTCGCCGAACGCGCTCGCCAGGCGTGCGGGGTCGTAGTTGGCAAACCAAAGCGCAAACACGGCAGAGGATTGCACATTGCCAGATATTCTCTGGCAGCTTGGCATTGGCAAGAGCCTCGTAAGTGATTTGTTTTTTAGAGCTTTACGTGAATTCACGGGAAGCGGTTCAATTGGCGTTTCGTTTGCACGCATGAAACAAGTAGTTGCTCGTGTATCCACCCGACGTTAACGACGCGGGAATTTCGTTTCGCACAAGGTCGGCCACTCCCAGCTGGTTACGCCCTGCCAAGGAGCCCCATGCGCATCTTCAATCTTTTTCCCAAGGGCCTAGCAGTCGCCTGTCTTTTCCTAGTGGTGGTGACACCCGGCCGAGCGAATAAGGTCCCCGTCCGCGGAGGCTCCACTTACGGCGACAATGCCGGGTTGGCAGGATGCCAGGCCAATATTCAAGATTTCTTGAATAACATTAGTACCGACAACTGCGAAGGGTTTGCTCTGACCACCTTCACCATCGGCGGCAACACCTACAATGGCGCCTTCTTTAGTTTTCTTGAGCCGGGCGGGACCGCCTTCGGGACGCTCGACATCATCCAGCTTGCCGCGAACTCCAGCTTGACCCTCAACCTCCTGAACCCAGGCTTGCCCACAGGCATATTTATGTGCGGCAGTTTCGGCATACCTAGCAACGTGGCTCAGGACAGCACGCCGTCGGACATGACGGGTCTTCCATGCACCTCTGGTGCGTCCAGCTCGGGCTACTTTGACCCCTCTCAGGACGTTCCCAATGTTCAGGCTAACTTCTCGGCAACCGGCATCACATTTGTTAATGACACTTCGGATGCCATTGCCGTGTACACCCAAGACGGCAACATCGCTGGCACAGCTACCACGCCCGAACCAAGCAGCCTCGTGCTTCTGGGACTCGGCGCTCTCGCAATCGGGCGCAAATTCCGCCGCGCCAGCTAAGGCACCGTTCGCGTTACTTTCGTCAGTCAACGTTCGCGCGGCCTGTACGATGCGCGCGCCTGCGGCGCGCAAATCACCCCATAGCAAAGACGCTTCATGCGCGGACGGCTGTACCTTCGTAGAGCCGTTTCGCTTTAGCATGGACTCAACTCTGCTAGCGGGTGTACATGCGTCTTCGCCTGGTCCTGATCGCTGTGGTCGCGCTGCTGCTGCCGCTGCGCTCCTTTTCCGTTCCGGACCGCGCCGAACACATCCTCGATTTTCACAGCGACATCACTCTCGAGCCCGACGGCACCTTTCTTGTCCGCGAAACCATCACCGTCAACGCCACCGGTGCTCAGATTCGCCACGGGATTTATCGCGACTTTCCCACTCACTATAAGGATCGTCTTGGCAACCACTACGTCGTCGGTTTTCAGCTGCTTTCCGCCGAATGCGACGGCTCGCTGGAAACTTCCCGCGTCGAGCATCAGCTCAACGGCAAGCGCATCTACCTCGGCAATCCCAAGTTCTACGTCTCCTCCGGCCGCCATACTTACGTCATCTCCTACACCACCAACCGCCAGCTAGGATTTTTCTCCGACCACGACGAAATGTATTGGAACGTCACCGGCAACGGCTGGATCTTCGCCATCGACCAAGCCTCCGCCACGGTCACGTTGCCGCAAAGCATTGCGCAAAGCGGCGTCACCCTCGACGGCTTCAGCGGACTGCAGCATTCCTTCGAGCGCGCTCTCGCGCACCGCCAGCAGGCCGATGGCACGTTCTTCTTTGCAACCACTGCGCCTCTTCGCGCGCACGAAGGTCTCTCCATTGTCCTCTCCTGGCCGAAGGGACTCATCGCCCCGCCCACTCCGCAGCAGCAGTGGAACTATTTTTTGGCCGACAATCGCATGGCCCTGCTCATCCTGCTCGGCTTGCTTCTCCTTCTTCTCTACTATGCCTTCGCCTGGTACGCCGTCGGCCGCGATCCTGCTCGCGGCGTCGTCATGCCGCTCTATCAGCCGCCCTCGAATCTCTCGCCCGCGGGCACACGCTTCCTCGTCCGCATGAGCTTTGACAATAAAACTTTTGCGGTCGCCGTTCTGGACATGGCTGTCCGTGGCTACCTCAGCATCAAGGAACAAGCTGGCTCGTACACCCTCTATCGCAGCAAAGCCGACGTCCGCGTGCTCACTCCCGACGAAAAACAAATCGCCGCCGTCCTCGTCGATGGCCGCGATCAGCTCTGGCTGCACAACGAAAATCACACTGTCATCAAGGCTGGCATCACTGCTCTGAAATCCTGGCTCAAGCTTGCCGAAGACAAAATCTATTTCTTCAGCAATCGCCGCTGCCTGATTCCCGGCGTCCTTTTCAGCGTCGCCATGGTCCTTGGAGTGGCCGCCATGCAATCGCCGCTCAGCCTGTTCGGCACGGTTTTCATTTCGCTTTGGCTTTCCGTTTGGAGCCTGGCCTGCGCAGGCCTGGCCATCGGTTGCAGCTCCGCCTGGAAAGCCGCCTTCACTGCTCCTTCCTCCAAAACTCTCCTCGCTGGCAAAGCGCTGGTCTTCACCCTGTTCTCGCTGCCTTTTTTTGCCGGCGAAGTGATGGGCCTGGTTTTCCTCGTCAAGTTCAGTTCGATTTTCGTGGCTCTCTTCCTCATCATCAGCGCCTTTCTGCACATCCTCTTTCATTACTTGTTGAAGGCGCCCACTGCCGCTGGTCGCCGCCTTCTCGATCAAGTCGACGGCTTCAAAATGTTTCTCGGCGCCGTGGACGGCGACCGCCTCAACCGCGTCATGCCTCCCGACAAAACTCCCGAAACCTTCGAAAAATTTCTTCCCTATGCGCTGGCTCTCGATCTCGAGCAGGCTTGGTCCGAGAAATTTTCCGGCAAACTTGGCGCAGCCGGCCAGGCGCCATCGACCGGCGCCGGTTACACGCCTTCCTTTTATTCCGGTTCGAACTGGAATGGTTTTACCGCGGCAGGATTTTCCGGCGGTTTTGCCAGCAGCTTTGCCAGCGCTATCTCTTCCTCTTCGTCCGCTCCCGGATCCTCGGATGGTTCGAGCGGCGGCTCCGGCGGCGGTGGTGGTGGCGGTGGGGGCGGCGGCTGGTAATTTCGCAGCCGACTACCAGCCGGTGCGATACTCCCGCTTCAGGAAGTCATTCGCGGTCGCCGCGTTCGTCACCCGCATATTCTCGCCATCGTAGTTGATTTTCTTCCCGGCTCGCAGCGCCACCATGCCCAGCAGCATCACTTCCGTCAGCTTCGCCGCATATTCGAACGGACATGAAGCCTCGGCCCTCCCTTTGGCC
>Ga0207641_10004095_pt1 | contig 12713 bp, 19 predicted proteins | sample KBSSwiS62_FD_184306 | JGI IMG/M metagenome (GOLD analysis project Ga0207641, IMG submission 184306) | Switchgrass rhizosphere microbial communities from Kellogg Biological Station, Michigan, USA - KBS Switchgrass S6-2 (SPAdes) (version 2) | ecosystem: Host-associated > Plants > Roots >... | reverse complement strand
GGGAGCAGCTTGACGCGACCGCGACCGCCGCGGCGCTGGCCGAAGGCGTAAACGTTGCCAGCTTTGGTCACCGTTATTACATGATTGCCGGCGGTGTGCCTGATTTAATTTGTAGCGGATCGCCATGCGGGGTTTTGGGAACAGCTTGGGACGCAGCAACAATCACGAATCCTACGATTCAGATTCATGAGTTCGGGCATTCGCTGGGTTTAGGTCACGGCGACCTGGGGCCAATCGGCGGCGGCGGGATTTACGGTAGCGATTCTGAAACCTTGCTGGCCGCGCAAAGATACGAACTTGGCTGGCTGGATGCGCCAGCGATTACGGTTTCCGGTCAATATCCGATTACCTCGGTCGAGCAATTTGCGGGGCAACGCAGCTATTCCATCGTTAAATCAGACGGAACGAAATATTTCCTAGACTATCGACAATCCTATTACGGAACACCAATGCTCTACGTCGAATCGGACGGTTACTACACAAACGTAATGCCGGACCCGTGCGGAGGACTGGGGCAAAGAATCGGGCGAAGTTATTACGACGCAACCGAACGAATCCTAGTAACACTCAACAGCGGAGGTTTGATTGGGAGCGTGAGCGTTGCGTTCGACAGCAATCCTCCGCAGCCATGCGCTCCTAGTCCAACGCCAACACCAACCTCAACGCCGCACGGTCGCAAGAAATAAATGGCTGCAACCAATAGCTACATCCAAGTCGCGCCTGATTCCACAGGCAAGAAGATGCAAACCTATCTTAACACGATAGGCGCCGACGCTGTTCACGCCGAAGCGGTGCGACTTGTGGACGGCGATCTCGCTCCACTCGGGACGACAGGCGACGCGCTGAATGTTTACCTTGCAAATCTCAACACGACGATCTCCGGCACGGTAAATGTTCAGTCGCCGAATGCATCGAACTTTCTAGCGACGATTTCCGGAACCGTCACGGCAATTCAATCCAATGCGTCCAACTTCAATGCGACGGTAAGTCAAGGCGGAACATGGAACGTTGGAACATTAACTACGATCACGAATCCGGTCACGGTCACGCAATCCAACGCTTCGAATCTTGCCGCGACAGTTTCCGGCACGGTCACGGTCAACGCTGGCACGAATCTAAACACGTCGCTTCTCGCAACCTCGGCAAAGCAGACAGACGGCACGCAAAAGACGCAAATCTGCGATCCGATCAACGTTTCAAACATTGCCGGGATTACTGCCGGGGCGTTGAATGTCTATTTGCCGAGTATCACGGCGAATTCCGGCACAAACCTAAATACCGGGAATGTTTCGATCAAGATGATTACGGGTTCGCCGAACCTGTTGAATGGTCAGGTCGCTGCAACAAACGTCGCTGCCACTCTCGTCGCTGCGCGGACTCTCAGGCGTTCAGTGACTATCCGTAACCTTGACATCACGAATTCGGGATACATCGGGCTGGCAGTCGTAGCGACATCAAACGGAATGCTGGTCGGCCCCAGAGAATCAATCTCGACAGATTTCACCGGACTGATCCAGGTAATCATGTCGAGCGGGACCGCTAACTTCGCTTATTTGGAAACTTACGACTAATGGCTTTCACGGAATTCTATATCAATTCGCTCGGTTCAAATTTGAACTCCGGGTCCAGTCCTAACGCCAACGCTTTTTTCACTTCCACGAACGGCAATTTTCAAGGTCTGGGAATCTCAAATTTCAGACCGACAGACGGTCAAAACCCGTTTGGAAATGTTGGCACTAATGCGTTCACGAATTTTGCCAGCATTTACGTCGATGGTGCCACGGTTGGAGTTTACATTGTCCGAATCACTTCGGTTCAAAACGCCGCGAATGGCAACATCAGTGTGTCTGTCGGTAATTCATACGGAACCGCTCCCACGAATGCAGCAACGGGGCGATCTATTAAAGTTGGCGGGGCTTGGCTTGGACCCAATACGAATGTCACAACGTTTCCATTCGGATTAGCTGGGACAATGGGATGAGTATCAAAAACTCAGCTGGCGATCAGGTTCGGCTGAACGTTAAAAACGATCAGACTTATACGCTCACCGTGGCGCTGCCGTTTGCCAGTCTCGGCACCGCCGTAATGCAGGGTTATACGACTAATCCGGGGGACCTCGGCCGAGCAATATTTACCAGCAATCTTGTTAGTGCGACTCAATTCACGGTCGCTGCCAACACGAACGTTCAGTTCCTTGACCTCATATTCGATAGCACCGGAGCAAGTTCGACGCAGCTTTTGTTTAGCAATTCATCTAACCTTCATGTGGTTTTCATTAGATGCGTTTTCCGTGGAAGTAGGAGTTCCGGTCTTGTTAATCAAGCCAGCGCACTAATGACTGCTATCGAATGCGAGGCGTATGACTGCAACAAAGGCAATGTTGCGACAGCTGCGGGATTTCAGACTTCTGGAACGAACGGATCGCTATTTTGCTACAATTGTTATTCACACGACCACGCAGCAGGGACAAATGCCCACGGTTACTCATCGGCAGCAGCTTCCTCGCTAATACTTGTTAATTGCATCGCAGATACGTGTGCTGGTTCGGGCGTTAATTTATCAAGCACGGGAAACCTGACCAGTATCGGAAGTAATTATTATAACAATTCTGTGGACGGAATCAAAATTGCTATGTCAGGTGCGGCAACATGGTGCACGCTAATAAATAATAATTTCTTGAAGAACACAGGGGCGGGCGTGAATTGCACTACTACGGGTCAAGGCGGAATCCTTTACAATAACGGTCGCGGCGCAGGTAGCCAGGCAAACGGCAGCGCGGACACCTTGCAATGCATTGTGGATACCAGCACGGATATTACATACGCCAGTGGCGATACGCCGTGGATCGCTCCTACGACCGGAAATTTTACAACCATTCCAACTTCTCCTGCGCGTTCCGCCGGGAGAGGCGCGTTTACGGAAATTGATGGAACTAATACCGGGACGGTTGCTTATCCGGACATAGGCGCGGCGCAGGCATTAGTGACACCGGAATTACGGATTCCGTCTATCGCTTCGATCTAAGATGCTCCTTGCGCTTCGATCTCTCTGGGAACCGACGACGACTCCGACGCTACCGAATCAGCCGGGTCGCGTTTACAAAGGGCAATACCCGTATTGGCAGCAGCGCAAGAAACCGTATTGGGAGAAGGACGGCGACCCTGACGAGGATGAATTTATGGTCCTGATGGGGATCGACCTTTGACATTATTGCTCCATAGGTGAGCAAGATTAAGATCCCGGAAACGCTTTACCGCACTGCGACGTTTGAGCGTGATTCACTAGATGCCGAGGAACGCACGGTTTCCTTGTCGGCGTCGTCTGATGAACCCTACAAGAGATTCTTCGGCACTGAAATCCTGAGTCATAAGTCCGGCGCGGTTCGGCTTGGCCGCTTAAAAACCGGTGGGATGCTCCTGTTCAATCACAACCGCGACCAATATCTTGGCCGGATTCAATCGGCAGCGGTAGATGGTTCTCGCCTGAATATCGTCGCCAAGTTCAGCGATTCTCCGTTTGCGGTTCAAATGTTCAAAGATGTTCAGAACGGGATTCTGACCAATGCGTCAATCGGTTACGAGATCCACAAGATGGACGAGGATAAAGAAACCAAAACATTCACCGCGACCGATTGGGAGCCCTACGAGTGTTCACTTGTGACCGTTCCAGCTGATACATCGGTCGGAGTCGGGCGCACCAAGGAACTCGAAATCGGCGGACAAGTTGACAAAAAGGAAATGACGATGAGCGAACCAATTGTGGTAAACGAACCCGCAGTCGACCCCGTGAAAGCGGCTCAAGACGCGGTTAAAGACTTTCAGAAACGCTGCCAGCGCATCGACGAACACGTTGCGGCTATCAAATTCCCGAAGTGGCAGGAAGCGGCGCGCGAGATTGCGACCAAGCACAAAAACAACAGCGCCGACTTCGAGAAGTTTCAATTTGAGTGCAACAATGCATTCGACCCGGCGAAGCACGTCGAAATTCCCGACACGAAAATCGGGATGTCGAAAAAAGACCGTAAACAATTCTCGGTTCGCAAACTCATCCTCGAAGCGTTCGTTAATAACGGGCAGATTACTGGCATCGAAAAAGAGGCTTGCACCGCAGCCCGCGAAAAGCTGCGCTCAGCCGGCGACAATGTTTTGGACAACCGTGAAGGTTTCACGCTGCCGGAGGACATGAGTTTGTCTAACATGGCCGAGGACCAGGAACTTGGCGGCGCGGCAATGAACCGGGTGCTGGACGAAGTTCGTTCGCTAAAACGCGGACTCGTCGCCGGAACCCAAAACTTGGGCGGTTATCTGATCGGCACGGATCTTCTCACGGGTTCACTGATCGAGTATCTGCGCGTTCGCACAACGGTAGCCAACATGGGGATCCGCAACCTCGACGGACTCGTCAATAACGTTGCAATCCCGCGCGTGACCGGCACCGGCACAGTTTACTGGCTGGCAGAAGCCGCGAGCGTCACGGCATCAACCCAGGCGTTCGGGCAATTGACATTGATGCCACATCGCCTCGGCGCGGACACTTTCTACACGAAACAACTCTTGAATCAGGCTTCGCTCTCGGTCGAAGCCTTTGTCCGAGACGATCTCGTAGCGGCGCAAGCGGTTGAACTTGACCGAGTTTACCTGAACGGTTCCGGGACCGGCGGCGAACCGATCGGCATCTTTAACACAGTCGGCGTTGGCACAGTGACTTATTCCGGCGCTGTGGTCCTTGCCAAATTGCTCGTCCAGGAATCTGACATCGCGGTAGCAAACGCTGACATCGGATCGATGGCGTGGCTGTTCTCGCCGCCGTCCCGCGCGAAACTCAAAGCCGCGGTCGCCTTCCAAAACACGGCAAGTCCGCTCTGGGACAATGCGAACATGGTGATCGGTTACCCGGCTACGGTCAGCAATAACTTGCCCGGCAACAAATCAGTGTTCGGCGTGTGGAGCGACTTCATCGCCGCGCGCTGGGCCGGGTTGGACATCGTTGTCGATCCTTACAGCTTAAAGAAATCCGAACAGATCGAGGTCACAATGCATCAATGGGTCGATTGCGGAATTCGGCACCCTGTTGCGTTTGAAATCTCGACCGACACAGCAGCGGCATAAATATGGCAGCACACACACTGAAAGTTAAACTCCTCCACGACACGATTGTCGCACCAGCGGCCGAACCTCGCGGCGTGGCAACCTACGGCAAATCCGGCGAGATCCATGAACTGGATCGCTGGACAGCACTTCACCTTTGCCAGTGTCACGAGGAGTTTCCACGCGCTGAATTAGTCAAAGCAAAATCGAAAGAGTAAATTATGGCATTCTCACAAGAAGATTGGATTGGGTCACTTAAGGTCACTTCCTTGACCAATGGTTGCATCAACATCAACACGAACACCGGCACGCAAGCCTTCGACACTACGGGTTACACCGGAAAACTGGCAGTGTTTCTTTCCTGTGGAGCGGGCGTGTCCGGGACGGTAATTGTTCCGTCGATCAAGGCGGGCGCGGACCTGAATGTCCTGAACGCTAACAATTGGGTCGTGAACGCCACGAACTTTTCGACTACGGTCAGCAACCAAGTGATCAACGTCGATATGCGCTCGAGCGCATGGGGATCAACGACGAGCGTGAACAATAAATACATGTATCTGACCTGGCTGATCACGGGATCGGCTACCGCGAATAGCGCCATTGACGCTTTCGTGGTCGGAACACAAAAAGCCGCGAGTTAAACTTTTCTTTGCCAAATCCCGGCGCATAAGCCGCAGGCGTTAAAACCTGCGGCTTTCTTTTTTGTGTTGACGATGTAAAACCTATCGGCTAGAGGTAGCGAACCAGATGCAGTCCAGATTGATCCGAACTCATAACGCGTATCACCTCGGCGACAACCTCGTCCATCTGCATTTCCTTCGGAAAGTCGCGCTCGCTAATCCTGATCGGGAATTCGTTCATGCCGCGCGCTGGCAATATCGGCGCGAACTTGAGCCGGTGGTTACTGACATTCCGAATCTTAAACTCTCCGAGTTAGATCACGACCCGTTCTACAAATATCCGTTCGATGATTCCAAAGGGTTTCATCACGTAGCGATCCATAGGGGTTATAAAAGTTGGGGAAACGAGAAAAGCGTTAATGCATGGCGAGGCGCGGATGGCTTCTGGTATGCACACCCAGACAGAAACGATTTCGTGAAGTTCCATCTTGAAGCGTGGTTCCCGCTGCTCTGCGAACGGATGGAAGTCGAAAACCCGATGCGAACGCCGGCGGATATGCTGTTCGATTATCCCGCGTTGCAGATGCCGGTCCCTGATTTGGTTCCGTTTGATGTGCTGGTAATCAATGCGCCGCCCGGCAGCGGTCAGTTTGAAGCCTTTAACGCGGCAGAACTGGACAGGATAATCTGCGAACTCGAATTTAATAAGGTCAAAGTGGTTGCGACCGGATCGGGATTTCCGAAGCCGCATTTCTCGGTGACCCAGATCGGGCAGATGAGCTTTCATTGTCACACTATCCTGATGGTCAGCACGGGCCCCAGTTGGCCCACGTTTAACGTTTGGAACAAGGACAGTATAAAGCTGCGGGTGATCCTATTGGACAACGAGAGAGTCAACCTCGCGCCGAATTCGGTGCATTGCAGCAGGATTGAGGAGGCTAGAGAGATTCTTTTGGAAGTGATATGAGTCTCGTTAATATCATCACGCCTACTTACAAGGAAATGCTTACCCATGCGATGGATGAACTCGCTGCCGATCCGCTTGTCCGGTTCGTGGGCTACGGGGTCAAGATCGGGGGCCGCGCGATGGGAACGCTAAAGAATGTCCCAGATTCGCAGTTGATCGAAATGCCGGTTGCAGAGAATCTCATGGTCAGTTTTGCGATTGGTCTTTCGCTGAAAGGTCTGAAGCCGGTCGTGTTCATCGAAAGATTTGATTTCGTTTTGAACGCGATGGACGCAATCGTTAATCATTTGGATAAGATTGCTGAGATTAGCCACGGCGAATTTACGCCGACCGTCATTCTGCGAATTGTTGTCGGCAACAAAGACAAACCGCTTTTCACTGGCAAGACACACACACAAGATATGTCCATTGCTCTGAAAAACCTTGTGAGTTTCCCTGTGGTGCAGTTAAACAAACCAGAATGGATTGTCCCAGAATATCGGCGGGCATTTAACGAATTGTCGTTTCGATCAAGCGCCTTGGTTGAATACAAGGATCTAATGTGATGCCGCTTTATTACGCTCAAAACCGAGAGGACAAGTGGATCGCCGAGAATTTGCTGTTGCCGGACAAAGGCTTTTACGTGGACATCGGCTGTGGACATCCGTTCACGACCAGCAATACCGCGTTCCTACGTGACCGTAAATGGGAAGGGTTAGCCATCGACGGTAGCCCGATCTGGGCCGACGAATGGAAAGATATTCCGGCGTTTCATTGCGCAATTATTTCGACGCATCCCGAAGTGTTTTTCCGTGTCGATTCCGAGAATCCCTATGTATCGCGCATCAACGCCAAAGGGGCGCGTCACAAAGCCGAGACAGTCGAAGGATTGCTCGGGCGTTTCAATATCGGCAAGATTGATTTCCTGTCCGTAGATATTGAAGGAAGCGAGTTCGAGCTTTTAAGTGCATTCGACTTCGAGAAACACAATCCATCGGTCGTGGTCGCCGAATACAACGCGGCACATCTTCCGATTCTCGAACCGGAACAGTCGCCAATCCCTGCATTAATGAAGGAGCGCGGCTACTCACTGCAAATGATGTTTCCGCCGGTTAACATGGTATTCGCAAGATGAAAGCCGCATTTCTTGAACGCATCGGCGAACCATTGCGAATAGTCGATTTGGAAACGCCACCCGGAGGAGTCGGACAGGTTTTAGTCAAGGTTTTATCCACCGGCATCTGTGGCTCACAGTTACAGGAAATCGACGGCATTAAGGGTGACCCCGCAAATCTGCCGCATCTGCTTGGGCACGAAGGTTGCGGCATCGTCGAGATGGTCGGTCCCGGCGTGACGCAAGTTAAGCGTGGCGACAAAGTTGTCTTACATTGGCGCCGCGGAGCGGGTATGGACGTTCTCGGCGGCGTTTACGGTGACGTTAAATCCGGTCCCGTTACAACATTCGCAACGCATACAATCGTCAGCGAAAACCGCGTAACGAAGATCGACCACGATGTTCCGAATGATCTCGCTGCACTTCTCGGTTGCTGTCTTTCAACTGCGCTGGCTATTATCGAGAACGAAGCGAAGCCGACAAAAGACGAATCGGCCTGTATTATCGGCTGCGGCGGGGTTGGACTTGCACTGATTTTGGCGGCGAGGTTGAGAACCAATTGGGTTACGGCAATAGACTTAAACAGATCAAAGCGCGAAGTTGTGCAGTCATTTGGCGCAGCGTTCACGGACGTAACTGCTGCCAATATTATTATTGATACGGTTGGAACGATTCGTCCGTGGTATTACTGCGACCGATATATTTCGCTTCAAGGCGGCACTTCCGCAGGCGGGTTTCTCCCTACCGTGGACATTCCGCGATACGTCCAGATGTGGCGCGATGGTGATCTGAAAGATTATCCGAAACTGATTACGCACCGGATCAAACTTGAACAGATCAACGAAGGAATCCAACTCATGCGCGACGGTAAGGCCGGGCGCGTGATGATCGAAATGGCATGATTTACTCAAGCGGTTGGATACATCGTGGAGAAACTTATCTGATCCTGATAATGAGCAACGACCGCAAATGGAAATTCGAGATCAAGAAACCGCGCTGGCTTTGGGAATATCAGGCAGAACTGGACAACCGTGACTACTAGCGATCTAATTGAATTTGAATCAGGGATAAAAGGGCTTTGGGAAGCAGGGCAACTTCCCTCCCTGGTTCATCTTTGTGGCGGCAATGAGGACGAACTTGTTTCGATTTTCTACGAGATCCAGCCCGGCGATTGGGTGTTCTCGACGCACCGCACGCACTACCATGCGCTCATGGCAGGCATTGACCCGAAAGTTCTCGCGCAAAAGATCAGTGACGGCGATTCGATGTTCGTATATTCACGCGAGCGAAATTTCTTTTGCAGCGCGGTCCTTGCGGGATGTGCTGGGATTGCGGCTGGCGTTGCGTGGGCAATAAAGAACGAGCGAGAACGATTATGGGCGGCATGGATAGAACGTTTTGGCGCAGCCGATAAAGTGATAAACGAATATCTAGAATCTCAACCGGCAACGGCTCATGTCTGGTGTTTCATCGGCGACGGAGGCGAGGAGGAAGGGCATTTCTATGAGGCGACGATGTTCGTGGAAGCCAATGACTTGCCGTGCACGTTCATTATCGAGGATAACAACCGAAGCGTCGATACGCCGCGGGATGCGCGCCGTGGCAACGCGAAAGGCTTAGAACATCTTTTCAGCTGCGTCCGGCGTTATCATTACACGCCGACATATCCGCACGCCGGAAGCGGTTGCAGTTTCAAGATCGAGTTCGATAAAGAAGTAATCCAGAAACACAGATCCAGATGAAAACAGAAACTTACGGAGAACGACTACGAGACCCCAGATGGCAAAAGAAACGACTGCAAACACTGAACGAAGCGAACTGGAGCTGTGAGATTTGCGGCGATGAGAAAGAAGAATTGCACGTTCATCATAAATTCTATTTCAAGGACAAAGATCCGTGGGAATATGCCTACTCAGATCTTCAATGCCTTTGCGATACTTGCCATGGTCTGATTCACTTAGATCAAGATAAGGTTGTGTCATACGCCGCTAAATTTCACGAACGTGAAATTGAATCGCGTATAGCGTTAGCACGATATAACTTGGCCAGAATTCAACGGGAACTTCGTTCTGCTGCATTGGAACAGGTCGCTTCACGATGAAAACAGCGGTCCTAATCAGCGGCCAGATGCGAACATTCGCCAAGTGTTACCCAACACAGAAATGGCAAATCTTCCGGCATTACGAGCCGGACATACATTTCTTCGTTAGTTGCGTGGACGATCCTCAGGCGGCATCTTCATCACTCTTATTGCGCGATTACGAAAACGTAAATGTCGAGCTTTACACGGACCCGACTGATTTACCGGTGATCCCGAACGAAAAAGGCGCATGGGCGCCTTACGCCAACGCGACCACTCACGACAAACTAATGCTGCAACATTGGGGAAACAAAAAGGTCTGGGACTTCTTTTGCGCCTCTGCGGATAGAGAATCATTTGAAGTGATTATTCGCATCCGGCCGGATATTTGGATTCACAGATTCGAGAGACCGCCGAATCCATATTTGACCGAATGTTTCTCGCCGTGGTGGGGAAAGTTCGGTGGAATCAACGATCGGCTGGCGATAATGGGACGACACGCTGCCCAGGTTTATTTCTCGATGTATGACGATATCGAACAGCTTCTGAAACGCGGCTGCCCGTTTCATCCTGAGACATTGGTCTACGAAACTCTAAAAGGCGTCGGTGTTAACGTGCAGAGCCGCCTCATGGCCGAATTCTCAACCGAGCGCATGGATGGCAGCCGCCGATGGGCTGAGATCGTGATGTCTGACATTGCCGAATTAATTTCCAAATGAATTGCGAAGAATGCACCAAACCTTTTCGAGGCAGAATCCCAGCGACATTGCCGAACTTATAGCGAGCAGATGAAAACCAAATATTACCGCTTTATGCATCCGTGCGAACGACTTGGCGAGGGCATCGCTTTATCGGGGTATGTAGGTGGCAGATTGATTGAAGTGTCTCGCGAAGAAATATTAGCCGATATGAAAGAACAGGAATTTGAGGGCGTGATCCCTCCGATTGCAGAGAAAGAAAAACGCGGTAAACAAGTGAAGCGACCGAAAGAAGAACCTTATGTCAGAGAACTCGAACCCAAACGGGACGGCATCAATATTCCTGCCGCTAATTGATAATGGTCACGGGAATATACGAGCCAACTTCTTATTGTCTATACTAAGGGGCTTTAGGGACCGCGACATACATATCGACCGATTCTCAGACTCGTTGCCATCCCGCGCGCGTAATAGAGCGGCAGCTCATTTCCTTCGAGAGACTAAAAGGGATTACATTCTCTTTATCGACTCTGACATCATCTTCGACAAGCATCACATCGATTGCCTGATGGAGTCCGACGAGCCGATTCTGGCCGGGATTTACTGCAAGAAAAGTAAAGGCATTGAACCGTGTCTAAACACGCTGCCGGGACAACCCGAAACGCAATGCGGCGGCTATATCGAGATTGCGCGGGCTGGAACGGGGTTCCTGCGTATTCATCGTTCAGTCCTCGAAAAGATGAAGGACTGCGGTGAAACAGATCCAAATTGGGCGCGGCACTACACGAACCACGGCGCAGACGAATGGGACTTCTTTCCGGTCGGCGTCGTCAACAAGGAATATCTGAGCGAGGATTGGTATTTCTGCGACAAGGCGCGGGCACTCGGATTCAAAGTGATGCTCGACACGCGGATTCAGGTCCGGCACGAAGGCAGCGCGATTTATCCGCTGGATGAGGTTGTCGAGAAATTGAACGAGGGTAAAGCGCAAGTGACACCTGCCAATTAAGATGGGACTCGCTGACGATGTTGCCCTTGCGCTGACCGATTCCTTCTCGGTTACGGACACGACATTTAAATGGAATGGGCAACCTTACGGCTGCGTCCTTAACGCCGATCAGAACGTCCTTGTGACATCGAAACGTCTATTTGGGGCCAACCTTCCGCGGATTGGCGACGTAATAAATCTGGCCGGCAAAGACCGCCAGATCACGGGGCGCGCCAATTCCGCGGAGGAATTTGTCCCTGGCGGGTTGTCGGCTGAGAATGTTTTCGTGGATGATCCAGCAAATCCGAGCATTGCCATTCAATTCAGCAGCTTTATCGGCAAATGAGTATCGAAGGTTTACTCGAAGATTCGATCATTGCCGACCTGCAACGCGATGGAACGCTGGCGCAGCAGGAAATCCATAAGCACGATTACGGCGGCGCAATTGGCGGCGATAATCAGCCGACAGAACCACAGGCAACTTCCGTAATAGTGGTTACAGCTATCGACCGTGGCGAATTCAAGATGGGTTCTGGGATTCGTAACTTGAGCGTAGAAGTCCAGATACGCGTCAACGGCGAAGCTGATAACTTCGATGGCACGTTGCTCGACACGCTCACCGAAAAGGTCCGGCTTCGTTTGATGCCGAGCCCTACAGCCTGGGGAATAATTGCATTCCGTGAAAGCGTATTATCGACGCCTAGTTTAAAGATTTACGGTATCACGAACCAAGACGTAACCACGCGAGTCGATCAAGGGCTCGAACGCATCCGAATAGTCCCCGCGGTATTCATCGCAGCGCAGATTAGTTGACATACCTGCTGTCTTGAAATGGCAGCGATTTCGATTACAGCATCAGCCGTCCTGCATTCATTGTCGGCTACGGTTTTTACAGGCACAGCAGGCGCAACAATCACGCAGGGACAACCGCTATATCTGGACACCGTAACCAACACTTACAAGCTGGCGAACGCCTTAACTAATAATCCTGTGGCCGGGCTTGCGACAGTCGCGGCCAGCAACGGTCAGGACATGGTTATCTGTTCACGCGACCCGAACTGGAATCTCGGCGCTGTCGTGACGACCGGCAACGTGATTCTGGTTGGGAACACAGCGGGAACCATTCAACCATATGAGGACAGGACGACCGGCTGGTATGTGACCAGCCACAACAACCACG
>Ga0207641_10004092_pt1 | contig 12719 bp, 10 predicted proteins | sample KBSSwiS62_FD_184306 | JGI IMG/M metagenome (GOLD analysis project Ga0207641, IMG submission 184306) | Switchgrass rhizosphere microbial communities from Kellogg Biological Station, Michigan, USA - KBS Switchgrass S6-2 (SPAdes) (version 2) | ecosystem: Host-associated > Plants > Roots >... | reverse complement strand
TGAAACAAGTTTGGTAGACGGGTCGCAGCTACTCACTGTAAAGCTGCCATTCTCATCATAGATATCATACAGCCAGCTATTATTCCCCAATGATGTTGCATAAGTAGTGAAGCCCTGGGTGGTAAGGCTTTCGTCGATATTCGGCGTGGCAGGATCATCGGGCGGAAAAGCATTCAGTGTATATGTTTTCACGCTCATGGCATTGCCTTGCGCAGTTTCCTCACCCAATGTAATAATGAGCTTTTTGGTACCATCGGTTGAAGTGCCCGTGATGTCCATTCTTTTTTCATTTAATGTGGTGGCACGTATAAGTGTGGCGGAGCTTACTGAAAAATTAATTTTTGTTCCATTAATGGTAGCCTCAAAACTACCTCCGCCTGTTGCGGGAGGACCACCCGGGTTGGTAACAGGTGTTGTACTGGGATCAAAATCGCTGATGCTTTTCTGGCAGGAGGAAGCGAAAACAATACTGCTCAATAAAACAAAGTAAATTTTTTTCATAAACGGGTATAAAGGTCTGGGTCGATAAAACAGATGGTCCGTACAGGCTGTTAAAGATAATATGATAAAATCAGTTGTGCAATCAACTGTTCCATTTTTTTAATTGCTGCAACAATGCCCGGAGGTCCTTTGGCAACGGGGCTTCAAATGACAGCGTTCTTTTGCCCGCGTCTTTGAAACTGAGTTGGGTCGCGTGCAGGGCCAGCCGGTTAAGAATAGGTCGTTCTTCTTCCTCCGATTTGGCGAGGTTAAATTTTTTCTTGAAAGATGAAAGCAACACCGGCTTGCCATCACCATACAATTCATCGCAGGCAATGGGATGGCCCAGGTGTTTCATGTGCACGCGGATCTGATGGGTGCGGCCGGTAAGAATGATAAACTGCAGCCAGCTATAGGACCTGAACTGCTCCAGCAATTCATATTCAGTTACAGAAGCTTTGCCTTTGGCAGCCACCATCATCATTCCTTTGTGGGAATAGTGCTCTGCAATGGGTTCGTCGATAATACCCGTTGACCGTTCAAGTTTTCCGGCAACCAGCCCATTGTATATTTTTTTTGTGCTGCGTTCTTCGAATTGCTGTGAAAGGAATTTATGGGTGTTTTCATTTTTCGCAAAAACTATTACACCGCTGGTTGCTGCATCCAGCCGGTGTACCGTAAAAATATTCCCGAACTTCTCAATCAAAAAATCTTTGAGTGAAGGTTGCGACTGGGTGCGGTCGGGGATAGACAACATACCCGAGGGTTTATTGAGCACAATAAAATCATCGTTTTCAAACAGGGTGACACTGCCGATATTCCTGGGAAACGCGCGTGCTGTTCCTTTTTGTTCTTCGCCCTGTTCCATATTATCGCTTTACAATTTTTGCAGTTGCAACGGGAATTACTTTTTTAATTTTGTTTTTTTTTGTTTGGGGGTTGAAGTGGCGTAGTATGCGCACTTCTTTTTCGGTAAGAAAACGCCATTTACCGCGCTGTACATTTTTCTTAGTCAATCCCGCGTAGGTAACACGATCAAGATTGCGCACATCATAGCCGAGGTATTCAAATATCCGCCGTACAATGCGATTGCGGCCACTGTGTATTTCAATACCAACAATGGTTTTGTCTTTGGGATCGGTATAACCCAATGCATCGGGCATAATAAATCCATCTTCGAGTTGTACTCCCGACTGTAATTTTTCAAAATCGGCTTTTGTAAGCGGTTTATCCAGCCTCACCTCATAAATCTTCTTAATCAGGTTGCTGGGATGTGAAAGTGTTTGCGCCAGTTCGCCGTCATTGGTAATCAATAATACGCCGGATGTGTTACGATCGAGCCTGCCAACCGGGTACACGCGTTCATCTGTTGCTCTTTTTATCAGATCCAGTACTGTTTTTCTTCCTTCCGGATCATCGAGTGTTGTAATATAGTCCTTGGGTTTGTTCAACAGGATGTATACAAAATTTTTGGAAGGCGTTATTTTTTTTCCTTTAACGCTGACATTGTCTTTGGGCGATACTTTGGTGCCCGGTTCAGTAACCACCACATCATTTACTTTTACTTCTCCCTGCCGAATCATATCTGCTGCGTCTCTTCTTGAGCATATACCACTATGAGCAACATATTTGTTGAGCGGCATTAGGTCTGATGTCTGATGTTTGATGTCAGATGTATGATGTATGATGTCAGATGTTTCAGGTTTGGCTATTCCATTTTTCTGATTACTGGTTGCCGATTGCTTAATACCCGATGCTGGCTTCTTACTTCCTGCTTCAGGCTTTGCATTCAAATCCGGTCTTCCGGCTAAAAGATTTTTTTCTTCGCGGCTACCGGGCTTGGGTGCGCGTACCGGCTTCCCCGCTGCCTTGTCCTTGCCGCTGTAGGCCTGATCTGGTATTACATCTTTTGGCAGGATAGCCGCAGGTTTCTTATTGGCGGAATCTTTTTTTGCAGTAATCGTTGCGGGCTTTGAGTGACGACTCCCGACTATCGACTCCCGACTATAGTCTCCAGACTTCTTCTCCCGCTTTTCCTCAAATCTTTTTTCTATTGCCGCCGCCCTTTCTTTTTTAGCCGCTCTTTTTTCCTGTTTGAATTGTTCCTTTTTAGCTGCGTTGCTTTTGTACGTAATAAATTTCTGGAACTGCTGATTTTTGCTCATGGTAGTAATTTGCTGTTTTACAACAGTAAGATGAACCGCAAAGATATGAAAAGGCCCCGGCAAATGCGGGGCTTTTCTATCCAACAACCAACCGAACTACCGGGAGAAATCTTTTTTATGGTGCTGTTCCCTCATTTGCTGTAATTGCTGCAGTTGTTCGGGCGTCAAAATATTTTTTAACTGGTCTTTTTGTTGTACGACCAGGTTTTTTACCTGTTCATGTTTTTGATCACGTGTTAAAGCACTATCGGCATGAATGGCCTTAATTTTTGCAGCCATATCGGTGCGGATGGCTTTTAACTGGCTGGCCTGTGCATCGCTTAGTCCCAGTTTACTTTTCATCCTTTCAGATCTTGCAGCCATATTTGTTTTTGCATGCTGTATTCTTTCCTGCTTCATTTTTGCGATCCGATCTTTCTGCTCCTGAGTCAGTATCGATTGAAACGCAGTCCTGTGCTCTTTCTGCAATGCATGCATCCTTGCTTTATACTCTCTTACTGTAATGTCTTCGTTCTTTTTGAGTTCCATTAATTTTTTATGGAATTCAGTGCGCATGTTTTTTAACTGTTCTTTCTGCTGATCCGTAAGCTGAAGATTTTTTGCCATCATGCCATGCTGATGATGCTTAAATGAATGCTGCCGTCTTTGATGAAAAGATGAATCAGTTTGTTGCGCATTCACCGCCACGGTTGCCATAACTGCGATTGCCAGGCTGGCTATTATTTTTTTCATGTTTGTATTTTTTAGTACAGGTCTATGGACAATGATAGATGTCCGAAGTTTAAAAAATCCAAACTGTTTTAAGCGTATGGTAAATAAACAGGATTAACGGGAAAGATTGTTGGAGAAATGTTAATGGCTGCCGACAGTGGTAAGTCAGTCCGCGAATTAATTTTTATTAGCTAACTGACCGCAGGCAGCATCAATATCTTTTCCCCTGCTAACACGCAGGCGGGCATTAACGCGATTTTTGGCCAGGTGATTCATAAATTTTTCTACCACTTCCTGTTCAGGTTTACGGAAGCTGGCCATGTCGATGGGATTATATTCGATAATGTTTACCAAATCGGCAGGCACCTGCCGGTAAATTTTCACCAATTCATCGGCGTCTTTAAGACTATCATTAAAATCTTTAAACAGGATATATTCAAAGGTGATTTCGTTGCCTGTTTGTTTGTAAAAATAATTAAGTGCCTCTATCAGCGATTTGATATCGTTGCTGTCATTGATGGGCATTATTTCATGCCGCTTGGTATCATTGGCAGCATGCAATGATAAAGCGAGCTTAAATTTTACTTTATCATCACCCAATTGCCGGATCATCTTTGCAACGCCCGCAGTAGAAACTGTAATGCGGCGCGGACTCATGCCCAAACCATCGGGCGAAGTGATTTTTTCAATGGCCTTCAGCACATTTTTATAATTCAGCAGGGGTTCCCCCATGCCCATAAAAACAATATTGCTGAGTTTTTTATTATATACTTTTTCGCATTGCTGGTTCAGCAATGATACCTCGTCGTAGATTTCGTCAAATTCAAGATTGCGCCTGCGTTGCATATAACCCGTAGCACAAAATTTACAGCTCAGTGAACAACCTATTTGTGAAGAAACACAAGCCGTCTTACGTTCGTCGGTGGGAATCAGCACACCTTCTACCAAATGGCCATCAACGGTTTTAAAACGGCTTTTCACCGTGCCATCTTCAGAATATTGTGTGGCATCTGTATGCAGGGCCGGCAGGCTGAAATGCTCCTGCAGTTTGCTCCTGAGTTCTTTACTGAGATTGGTCATGGCTTCAAAACTATGTGCCTGTTTCAGCCAGAGCCATTCATAGACCTGTTTAGCCCTGAATTTCTTTTCACCCAGTGTAGTGAAGTATTCTTCCAGTTCACTCAACTCCAGGTGCCGTATATTCTTCTTTGCCGTTGCCAACATGCCGCAAAGATACGCCGGAAGGGTCGTTTCAGACTTATATTTGCGTTGATCAAATGTGATAAATGTGGTAAATGTGGAAATGTGAAAAATACAGCATTAAACGAATGAATATTAAGCACCACGTATGAAGACAGCATATATAATAGATGCAGTAAGAACACCAATAGGAAAATATGGCGGCGCACTGAGCAGTATACGGCCCGATGATTTACTGGCGCATGTGTTGAAGGCATTGCTGCAGCGTAATACCGGCATTGATATCAATGCTGTTGAGGATGTGATAGCCGGCGATGCAAACCAGGCCGGTGAAGACAATCGCAATGTAGCGCGGATGGCGGCGTTACTGGCTGGACTACCAGTTACTGTGGCCGGCAATACTGTAAACCGACTTTGCGCCAGCGGGTTGCAGGCGATCATGGACACAGCGCGTGCCATTATGTGCAATGAAGGGTCGTTGTACATGGCTGCAGGTGTGGAAAGTATGACAAGGGCGCCTTTTGTCATTGCCAAACAGGGTGGTGGATGGAACCGGAGCACCGAAATGTATGATACCACCATCGGGTGGCGGTTCACTAATAAAAAATTGGCTGCTATGTATTACCCGTACAATATGGGCGAAACCGCGGAAAACGTAGCCAAACAATGGAAGATTAGCCGGGAGGCACAGGATGCATTTGCGTTAAACAGTCAGGAAAAATATTTTGCGGCTGCGGAAAAAAATAAATGGAGAGACGAGATTGCAGGCGTAGAAATTTTTGGTGGTAAGGAAGAGAAAATTTTCTTTGACACGGACGAACATCCGCGCAGAACATCGCTGGAAAAGCTGGCTGCATTGAAACCGGCATTTGACAAAGAAGGAACAGTCACCGCCGGTAATGCCAGCGGTATCAATGATGGGGCTGCGGCGACCCTGCTGGCATCGGAAGAAGCGGTACAAAAATATCAATTGAAACCAATGGCAAGAATCGTTTCAATGGCTGTAGCGGGTGTTGATCCATCCATCATGGGCATAGGGCCGGTTCCTGCTACCAGGAAGGCGCTGCAACGGGCAGGGCTTTCCGTTAATGATCTGGATTTGGTTGAACTGAACGAGGCCTTTGCTTCACAATCCCTGGCCTGTATACATGATTTGGGATTGGATCCGGGTAAAGTAAACATAAATGGTGGGGCCATTGCTATTGGCCATCCGCTGGGTTGCAGTGGCGTACGCATTTCAACCACCCTTTTGCACGAAATGAAAAGACGCAAAGCCAGGTATGGTTTGGCTACTATGTGTGTGGGTGTTGGACAGGGTGCCGCGGTTATATATGAAGGGCTATGATTTTTACCACACAGGCTCTATAGCCTAACAGTGAAACTATGTGGTTCTATGTGTCTATGATTCTATGTGTTTAAATGGCCCCTTCATAACATAGGATCATAGCTGCACATTGATTGCTTTATGTAATTTCGATACAACTATAATTCTATGTGTTTAAGTACCTTCACGGTCATAACCAAAAAGTCAATACATGTGGCAGGATGCAGGATTTCTGACCGGTAAACCGGATACAAAGGCAGCCATGAAACAACTGGCGCATTATTTAGAAACCATACCGGGCACGTATCGTTTGCTAAGTGAAGAATCATTGGTGGCCTTTCCGGCACCGGGCAAATGGAGTAAAAAACAAGTACTGGGACATTTAATTGATTCGGCCATCAACAACCTGAAACGGTTTACGGATATACAAGTAAGCGATCAGCCTTATGTGGTGCAGCCTTATCGACAGAATGAATTAAATGAAATCAATAATTACCAGCACTTGCCCCTGGAACATTTACTTCAGTTGTGGTACGCATTGAATCAGCAGATAATTTTTATTGTAGAAAATACACCAGCAGAAAAGCTTCATTACGCAGTAAAACCTCAATACAATAGCGGTGAAATAAAAACACTGGCCTGGCTGATTTGTGATTATGTAGCACACATGGAACATCACTGGAAACAGTTGCTGTAATTTTTTTCAGCCTCAGGCTTAGTTTTCTTATCTTACCGAAAAACCAGATCATATATGAAACAGCTCAGGAGTATTTTTACGCTTGTATCATTATTTACGGGTATGCTGGTTATTGCACAGGACAGTACCGCCCGGAAAGAATTGATTGGCAGGTACAAATTCCCGGCAGGCAGTGTAGTAGAAGAAGTGATCGTGATGCAGGATAATGGAATACTGATGATGAACTCTACCGCGGGTACTTCTTCCCTGGAACTGATAAAAGGCGATTCTTTTACTATTGTAAATTTCAGCGGCATCGCCGTTTTTAAGAGAAATGAAGTAAAAAAAGTGACCGGCGTGCACATCGATGCCAGCGGGTACGTACTCGATGGTGTTAAGGACAGCGTTGCCGCTGGCCCCAACATATTTATTGCAGAGCGCTCGTACTTTTATAGCCAGGCTGATGAAGGCGAGGTGAATTTGATACGGCATGCAATAGCGACAAACAACTTTTATCGCCGCCGTTTTACAGATTGGATGCTGGAATAGCCCATTTCTTATAATTGAAAATGAAAACTGCCGAAGATCCCAAATGTATTCGTAGAATTTTTATACATGGGTGCCGGCATACCTGCAGGTGAATTGAGTTCCGGCGCAAAACGCCATACCAGGTCAATGCGGAAAATGCGGAATATATTGTCGATGCCGGTACCGGCTTCTATGTAGGGGTGTCCTTTCAACGCACGCAACCGGTAATTGCCATAATCTACATGGTTTAGTTTTCTGTTACCATCGGACAAATCTCCCCATACAGCTTTTACATTCCAGAACTGGCGCATATTTGTTTTACGCATAAAAGGCAGCAGGTTAATTAATTTCTTTTCGAAATCGTGTTCCACATTAAAACCGGCGTAGGCGTCACTGTAAAATTCAAACCGGTTCATGAGGTTAAAACCCTGTTTGCTGTAATAGTAGATTTCATTTCCGGGATGCAGTTCCAGCAACATAAAAGGCAAAGATTGACTAAAAATTTTTCCCGCATAGGCCTGGTAATTGACAGCGCCCCATCCATGCAGGCGAAATTTCTGTGAAATCATGCCGTGTAATTTTTCATACTTGTACTGGCCGCCCATCAACCCTTTTATACCCTGGGCATACCGCAATTCGAACACCGGGTTATTGCCATGAATTTTAAAATCTTTGCGGTGTGTTTCAACCTTTTTTTCGCCGGGTGCATAGCGAAGTTTGATACCCAGTTCTCCACTGGTGACGTCCTTTGCGGAAGGAAACAAAGAGTCTTTATGCGGAAGCGGCGCAAATGTTTCGTAGCTGGTTCGGATGAGAAAAGGCTGAATGGAAAAAGCGTTCGGCCATTCCTTGGTGGCGGTCAACTTTATTTCATTTACCAGCATAAATTTTTGCCTGATGCCGGGCCGGCGTATTAGCTGGCTAAACATATTGTCGGTAGTAATATCTTCATCGTTGTACCGCGCACGTCCATTGTCAAGGTCCTGTGTATAGGAAGCATGCACCGAATAACCGGTTTTACCGGGGAATTTGTATTTGATTTCACCCTTGCCCTTAAAAGCACGGTCGCCAAAACCATAAGCCAGGTAGCCATGAAGCACCAACTGCTGGCTGAATTTTTCCGTTGTAGCGAGGTCAAAACGAACGCGCATTTTTTCCAGTTGGTTGCGGCTTATCCATTTATACCAGGGGCCAATTTCTATTTTGCCGAATTTTTTCCGGCCGTCTACAATGAACTCAAGTGTATTGGTATATTTTTTAAAGAGTGGTATGCTGGTGAGGGTATCAATCATTTTATAAACCTTCTGCTCATTCATGCTTAGCGGTTCTGGCCGGTTTAATTGCCAGTATGCAGCCGTTCTCATCTTTGCACTATCGTTGATGCTCACCTGTTCTTTTTCCTTATTGCTTTCCAGCGCTTTTGTAATAAAGGGCTGGTTCACCTGCACATGGTTATACATGCTGGTTTTCCGGGCAATCACTGATAGCTTGTTTTTTTTCATCGGCGATATATCCGCTACAAACTTATCCTTTGTAAAAATCCAGGTACTGTCATCCTGCTGCGCAAATTCCTGTACAATGCTCAACTTGTTTACATAATTAATGTTGGCAGTTGCCGAAATGGACAGGTTTATTTTTTTAACGGCCCAGGTTTTATTGTGTACCCAGCAATCGCCCGAAAAAGTATTTTCACCGTCCCGCTTTGGATAAAAGAAGAGATGGAAATAACGCTGACCAGAGATGTATTGCGTATCGGCGCCGCGGTAGTTGTAATAATTATCGCCCTGGTTGCTGAGGGGGCTCACAAATTCTTTTCCAAAAAGCTGCATAAAGTTTTCGTACGCATTGATGCGCTGGTTCAGCCCGCCAATAAACTGCAAAACGGTTTCATTTTTTATGCCGGTTGTTTGCACCGCTTTTATATCTTCTTTTGCGCGGTAAGGGCTGGCACTGTAATAAAAATCAGAAATGGTTTCTGTTATGAATACCGGCAGGAAGGGCCTGTTTTCTGAAATGCTGTCAATATTATCGAGTATAAAACCAAATGGCCGCAGCAGCTTGTATTGATTAAAGCCATCCCGGTTAATATTGTTGATATCGAATTCCAGCTTATTATATAATTCATAGCTATAAGAATTATATTTATAAGGATTGTTAAGCGGTTTGTTTTTTACAATACGTTTCCACCAGAGCAGGCCCTTGTTGTAGGTGCGCAAAACAATAACACTGTCGGCTTCCTTGCCCTGTGATAGAAAAAGTTGCAGGAGCGTATCCTTGCCGGGGCGCACAGGAACCAGCAAATTTTTAAAACCTACATAGCTGATGATTAGCGTGTCTTTTTTGGCGGGAAGTGCTATCCTGAAATTACCAAGGCTGTCCGTGAAGGTTCCACGCCCGCTTGCTTTCCACACGATGCTGGCAAACGGAATTTTTTCAAGCGTAAACTGGTTGATAACGCTGCCGGATACCTGTTTTTCCTGCGCGTGCAAACCAGGTTGAAGGGTAGCCATTGAAAAGATGATCAATACTGCCCGTATAAAAAAGCGGGTAGCCACACCTGTGAGAAAGGTATATGGTTGTGCAGTAATGAGCATCCTGGTGTTGATAGGTTAAATGCTTTTCCAGGATACCGGGACGTGTTTTGCTTAGGGGGTTGACAGCTAAAGATAGGTATTAAAATCTCATTAAAGAAATGGGGCGACGGCAAACTTTTCCAAAGTTTTGAACTTTGGAAAACTTACTTAAATGAATAGCCGGCGAGCGATTGCTGCGAAATGGTTTCCTGGGCGCTGGTTCGGAGGTTTTTAATGGTACAGGTATTGTCTGCCAACTCCTTACTGCCGATGATTACAGCATAGCCAATATTTTTCTTTTCGGCATATTTGAATTGTTTGTCGAATTTGGCGGGCTCGTGATACATTTCTGAACGGATGCCTTTGCTGCGCAATGCCTGCATCAGCGCAAAAGCCTGTTTGCTTTCTGCTTCCCCTAAATTAAAAAATAATAATTGTGTGCCGGTTTGCACGGCTGGTGGAAACAGTTTCAGTTCTTCCATTACATCGTATATCCTGTCTACTCCAAAAGAAATACCCACGCCCGGTATACCGGGAACGCCAAAAGTACCAGTGAGGTCATCATACCGGCCGCCACCACCAATAGAACCCATTTGAACGCCATTGGCTTTTACTTCAAAAATAATTCCGGTGTAGTAGTTGAGGCCGCGGGCAAGGGTAAAGTCTGTCGTGAGTAGTGAGCCGTCAGTCGTGAGATCTGAGGCGCGGGAAAAATAATCAAGTATAAATTCAATTTCCGTAATTCCTTTTTGGCCAGTCTCATTTTTGGCCAGGAGTTTTTTTACCTGGATTAATTTGTGCTGGTTAGTACCACGTATGCTGAGGTATGATTCAATAATATTTATTTGATCTTGTGACAGGCCACGTTGCGCTAATTCTTCCTTAACTTTTTCGATTCCGATTTTGTCCAGTTTGTCGATGGCAATGGTAATATTGGTTAGTTGGCCGGCACCTCCGCAAATCTCTGCCAGCGCAGCCAGTATTTTACGGTTGTTGATTTTGATTTCAACAGGAATACGAAGTTTTTCAAAAACGGTCTTATAAATCAATGCAAGTTCCACTTCGTTTATTAAGGAAGTGCTGCCAACCACGTCGGCATCGCATTGATAAAATTCACGGTAGCGGCCTTTTTGAGGTCGATCAGCCCGCCATACCGGTTGCATCTGGTAGCGTTTGTAGGGCAGCGTTAGTTGCCCGGCATTCATGGCTACATACCTGGCGAAGGGAATGGTGAGATCATATCGCAATGCACGTTCTGTCAGGTTTGAATCGTTTTTTCCAGCCAATACATTGTCAAAACCCGCCTTTGCTTTACTTATATTTTTGGGATCACCCAATCCGTTGTTCAAAATCTTAAAAATCAGTTTATCACCCTCTTCTCCATATTTGCCCATCAGGGTTTCAATATTTTCCATGGCCGGGGTTTCCAGCGGCTGAAACCCATACAATTCAAACACTGTTCGTATTGTATCAAAAATATAATTGCGTTTCCGAACGGTTTCCGGTCCAAAATCCCTGGTGCCCTGCGGTATGGATGCATTCACTTTCGCCATGTATGTTCTTTCTCCTGGTTAAATTTATCTTTTTGAAATTGCGTTTTCAATTATTTTGTCGCAGGCTTCTTCAATCATATCATAAACGATGTGGTAACCCGGTTCGGGTCCATACCAGGGGTCGGGCACATCCCTGTTTTTGCCGGGATACAACTCGTTCATCAACAGATCCACTTTGCCGGGATCGTATTTATTTTTCGCGATCTGTTTTATTTCGTCTATCACATCAGCCGCCATCGCGTAAATTTTATCAAACCGATCAAAATCCGCCGCTGTAAATTTTCGGGAACATTGCTGGCTGATATCAATGCCATGGGCCAGTGCTACTTTCTGCGACAAATGATGCGGTGCTTTACCAATATGATAGCCATTGGTACCTGCACTCTCCACACTCCAGTTCAACCCCGCTTTCCATGCCTTGTCCTGCAAAATGCCTTCTGCCAGCGGGCTCCTGCAAATATTGCCCAGGCATACCATCAAAATCTTCATGGCGGCGAAGTTAATAATTAGTTCTTAGTTCGGAATTCAATAGTTCAGAGTTCAATAGTTCAGAGTTCTGAGTCCATTAAACCAGACGGAACGTTTCAGTGTTTAATTGATGCTTCCTATCTGACGTCTCAAACGAACTATTTAGTTGAAAAGTTCTTAGTTCGAAGTTCCGGGTTGATTTGACCGGTTAGGATGTTTCAGTCCTTCATTCATGTTTTCCTATCTGACGCCTCAAACGAACTATAGAACCAGGAACTCAGAACCAATAACTTCTTATATTTATTATATGAAAGCCTTGCCATTATTTATACTATGCATTTTATTCACACAGTGGATGAACGCGCAGGACACTTTGCCGGCGCGGGTCTATAATCTCAGCACAATTTCAACTGTAAAAGATTCCAGCCGCGACCGTTTACAGGTAATGGACGGACCTACCAGTGTATTGCGCAACCTGGAAGTGCATCTAACTACATTGGAGCCGGGCAAAGCAGCCCATCCGCCGCATACACATACCGACCAGGAAGAACTAATCATCGTAAAAGAAGGAGTGATTAATATGACCATTGCCGGAAAAAGCAAATTGTTATCTGCCGGCGGCATAGCGTATTCTTTGCCGGGTGATGAACATGGCGCCGTAAATGCCGGCAAAACAAAAGCCGCTTATTATGTTGTAAAATATACAACCCGTACGCCAGTTGATGCGGAACGGGGTAAGCACGCGGGCGGTTCTATATTGATGAATTGGAATGAACCTGCCGTTGATAAAACGGATAGGGGAGAGAGAAGGCAATTTTATAACCGGGCAACGGCTTTGTTTGAGAAATTCGACATGCATGTAACTACACTTAACAAAGGAGCCGTAAGTCATTTACCACATACACACCGGCAGGAAGAAATTATTTTGTTGAAAGCAGGTACTATATCCATGCAGGTGGGCGATCAGCATTATGCCGCAACAGCGGGTGATATTGTTTTTTTACCAACCGGTGTGCTGCACGCCCTGGAAAATACCGGTAA
>Ga0207641_10004091_pt1 | contig 12719 bp, 11 predicted proteins | sample KBSSwiS62_FD_184306 | JGI IMG/M metagenome (GOLD analysis project Ga0207641, IMG submission 184306) | Switchgrass rhizosphere microbial communities from Kellogg Biological Station, Michigan, USA - KBS Switchgrass S6-2 (SPAdes) (version 2) | ecosystem: Host-associated > Plants > Roots >... | reverse complement strand
CAAACATACAAGAACAAAATTACAAAACGAAGAGGTCGCATGCGCTATTTTTCGTGTTTCAGTTCGACGACCATCACTTCGATCGGCTGATCGCCTTGATTGACGTCGGCGTGCATGGTGTTGGGGGCGTTGGCGGGCAGCCAATAAGCTTTGCCGGTTTCCCAGACGTGCGCCTCACTCTTACCGTTGTCTTCCACAATGCTGATCGTGCCGCCGTTCAGCGCGACGATGACGCGCGGATGCTCGTGGCGATGCATGGTGAGTGGAGCATTCGGCGCAATCACGGATCGCCACACCTTCACATCTGCATTGTCGAATTGCGGAATGCGTTGTGTTTGCTTTTGTGCTGGAGGTGTTGGTTTCTGCTGCGAACCGGTCAAACCAGAAATGCCCGCCAAAACTGCAAACAGAAAAATGGCGCGGCCGAAAATTAATTTCACACGTCCTCCGCAAGAAGGAATCATATCACCGCAACAAAAGCGCAAGGTTTTGGCAGGGCGCCCGGATTAGTGAGAGGTCTTACGGTCCCGGCTCAGCGCAGAAAGTTCGTCATGCGCAATATCAAACACCTGGTCGACCTTGGTGACGCGCAAAAGTTGCCAAACATTTGGCGCGGGATGGATCAACGTAAGCTGGCCGCCGCGACCGCGAACCGCAACATGAGTGCGAACCAGTTCACCGAGGCCGGCACTGTCCAGAAACTCAAGCCGCTCCAGATTCAGCAAAATCCGAATCTGACCTGCGTCCAGAAGCGCGCGAACGGTTTCGCGCAACAGTCGGCAGCCTTCGTCAAGCGCCAATTTTCCCGAAAACGTGGCGACCGCCGCGCCGGGAATTTGCCGCAAGGTCACGCCGCTTTTGCCCGCCGCAGTCTTGCGAATGCCAAGGCTGAGGCGATCCAGCACTTCGCAAGCCGCTGTGGCCACGGAATTGGAATCCGAACGCACCATAATGACCGAGCACCCGTCCAGCAGGACCCGTCGGAAAAATGCCACATCGTCTTCCGCACCGACTGGAGATGAAGGGTTGCGCCAGGGATCGTTTGCGACCTGATGCGCAGAAGTGGAACCCTCCTCGGAGGCCTTCGCCTCCACAAGCCCTTTTACTTCGGGCCCTTGAACAAATACGTGACCGATGCCGGGAATGGAAAGTACGGAGAAACGCACGGGCAGGGCGAGCATTTGATCGGAATTATCCACGCCCGCCAAATGCTTTCCGAAGCTGTGGGCCTCCGGTTCGGAACGAGTCAGAAAAGTAATGCGCTCCGAAGGAACGTGGCTGGCGAGCAATTTTCGAATGGCTTCTTCCGCGCGGCTGCGGTCGGTGAAAACGCCAATGGCTGTTTTCATGAGCGCCCCCTGAGAGAGCGTTGGGCCGGGGCTGTCGATACCAGAAGCGCAGCCGATACAAGTTGGGATAACAGAAATGGGCTTTACTGGATGGATCGCAGCAGAAAAAAAGGGCCGGGTTCGTATTTGCCCTAGTGCGCCGCTGCAGCCCAAGCCTGCCGAGCGGCAGGCGTTCCAGGTCCCAGTACGGCTGCGAGTGTACGCTGGCAGGGCGCGCAGGTGTCAAGAAAATGTTTCGCGTCTGAAGTCGAAGGCGTGAGCGAAGCTGGCCTGCGTGACTTGGCGGAGCTCTGTTTCGGAAAGGCCCATTTGCTGTGCGGCGATGTATTCGCTCGCGAGGTCCGTGTGAAACATCGCGGGATCGTCCGTTGAGAGAACCACGGGAATCCCGTGCCGGAGAAGTTGCGGAAGCGGGTGATCCTGCAGCGTCACGCCGTTGCGATTCAACTGGCGAGCGAGAGCGCCGGTGCGGACGTTGCTAATGGGGCAGATCTCGAGAGGGATGCGGCGATCGGCGAGGAGGTCCATCAACGCAGGATCGTGCATGGCGGCGATGCCGTGGCCAACGCGATCAACGCGCAGAATTTCCACGGCTTCGCGAATTTTTTCCGGTCCACCAATCTCGCCGGCATGAATAAGCCGATGCAGTCCAGCGGCGGAAGCGGCCTCGTAAACGCTCAGAAATTCTTTCGTGGGGATGGTCAATTCGTCGCCGCCGATTCCGAAGGCGACGATTTGCCGAGCAGCGCAATTCTTCGCAGACTGGACGACGCGCATAGCCGCTTCGGCGCCGAACTGGCGGACGGCGTCGAAAATCCAGCGGAGGGTGAGGCCGCGTGATTCGAAGGCCTCTGCCGCGTGAAGAATGGCGGCGAAGTTGTTTTCCGGCGACTGATTGCGGAGAAGCATGACGCCGACCGAAAGCGTGACCTCGGCGTAGACCACGTGATGCTGCAGAAGCTGTTCGCAAAGATCGTGGGTTATGAGCGCATAGTCGGTCGGATCGCGCAAGAAGGACGTAACCCACTTGAAGGCATCGAGGAAACCGAGGAAATCGGGGTAGTTGTAGCGACGGCGGACTTCGCCTGCGGTGGTGCGGACTCCGTGACGAGCCGTTAACGCGCACACAGTGACCGGTTGGATTGTGCCCTCCAAATGCACGTGCAATTCGGCTTTAGGAAGATCACGAAGGAAATTTGAGCCGGCGATAGACACCGATACAGTTTATCAGGCGCAGGAACGGAAAAAAGATACCGCAGATGCAGCGAATGCGCCTAGGCTCGCGAAGAAGGAGAGAAATTCAGCGAGGGAGTTGAGGCTGTCCGGCGTTTTTCCAAGCGGTGAGCCAGTAGGAGCCGACGTCGGAGGCGGCGTCGGAAAGCTGGCGGATCAAGACGGCGCCGGCCTGGTTGTAAAAGTGGTCGTAGTATTCGTCGGTGTAGGAGTTCAGGCCGCGGCGGGCTTCGCGGTCGGCGTAAAGGATGGTTTCGAGCCAGCTATGGGAGCTTAAGCACGCTTCGAAAGCGTGGTCGGTGGGATCGGAGATGTACCCGGCATCGTTGGGACGCATGAAAAAATAGGAAGAGTAACGGTCTACCAGTGCTGTGCCAAAGCGTTCGTTAACGCCGTTCTGCGCGCTGAGGTGGCCATCGTTGTTGTCTGTCGTGTTGAAGGGGTCGTGAGCCCCGGCTACATAGTTGGCAAGAATCGCGGCAAACAGTTTGGCGTCTTCCCATTTGCCTTCACGCATGGCGTCCGTTAGCTTGGCGCTGTAAACGCCGATCTGCCAGGGAAGCAGGCCGTTCGATTCGAGCTTGGACTTGCCGAATTTGGCGACGGCAGCTTTGTAGCTGCGGGGAAGGGTGTCGAAAGGAAAGCGACCGTACTTATCGAGAAAGAGGAATTGGTTGTGGCGCTCGGTGGCAGTGAGCGCTTTTTCCGGAGTGCCAAAAGGATCGTTCACGTGTTGCAGGAGAATGGAACGGTTTGCGTCAAAAAACGGGCGAATGTCCTGCGGAAGGGTATCAATTGCGCGATTGACGACCAGCCGATTAGCGTTGTTGCCCCAGGCCAAGGCGGGAGACGGCCGCATCGCGATGAGCAGCGCGAGAGTGAACCAAAGCCGCAATCTGCGGGACATTTCGAAGCCGCCTTTACTTCGTTGCTTGCAGCTGAAGCGTGCTGCGCTTCCGGCTATAGGTGAAGTAAATCACAAGTCCGATGGCCAACCATATAAAGAAACGAATCCAGTTCATGATCGGCAAGCCCGCCATCAACAGCAGGCAGGTGATGATGGTCATCATGGGCGCCAGCGGGCCGCCGGGAGCACGGAAGGCGCGGTGGCGATTGGGTTCGCGGTAGCGAAGGATTAATACGCCGGTGGCGACGAGTGCGAAGGCGAAGAGCGTGCCGATGTTGGAGAGGTCGGCGAATGTGCCGATGTCCAAAAGGCCGGCCGGGATACCGACGACGAAGCCGGCGACCCAGGTGGAGAAATCCGGAGTCAAGTAGCTGCGGTGGACGCGGCTGAAAATTTTGGGAAAAAGGCCATCGCGGGACATCGCGAACCAGACACGCGCCTGCCCTATCTGGAAGACCAACAGGGAAGAAATCATGCCCATGAGCGCGCCAATGAGAACGACCAGGCGCAGGCCGGAAATGTTTAGCTTCTTGAGGGTATTGACTACGGGAGCGGCGTCGTCGAGCAAGGTGTCCCAGCGAACCAAGCCGGTGAGTACGACGACCACGCCGATGTACAGCAGCGTGCAGACGACGAGCGTGGCGATGATGCCGCGCGGTAGATCGCGTTGCGGGCTTTTGCATTCCTCGGCGGCGGTGGAGACGGAGTCGAAGCCGATGTAGGTAAAGAACACGATGGAGCCGCCAGTGAGAATGCCGGGCCAGCCGTTGGGCGCGAAGGGATGCCAGTTGGAGGTGTGGATAAAGCGCGACGCGAAAGTGACGAAAGCGAGGATGGCGACGATTTTGATCAGCACCATGATGTTGTTAGTCCTGGCGGATTCGCGGATGCCGCGAACCAGAATCACGGTGAGCAGCATCACGATGATGAACGCGGGCCAATTAAAGCCGAAGTGCCAGCCAGGGCCGTAAATCATGTTGCCGGAAAAATCGCTGAGGCCGCTCGGGAGGTACGCGGGAGAGATCCATTGCGGATTGGGGTGGACGCCGAACCAGTCCAATAGATCCACCATATGTGCGGAGAAACCCACGCTGACGGCCATATTGCTGACGGCGTATTCGAGGATGAGGTCCCAGCCGATGATCCAGGCGATCAGTTCGCCCATGGTGGCGTAGGTATAGGTGTAGGCACTGCCGGCGATTGGGATCATGGCGGCGAGTTCGGCGTAGCAGACCGAAGCAAAGCCGCAAGCTATAGCGACCAGGACGAAAGAAATCGCGATGGCGGGGCCGGCGCCGGGTCGGCCGAAAGATTCGGAATGAGTGATGAGGTATTGCAACAGCGGGACGTTGAGGATCGAGGAGGTTTGGAATTTTTGCCCCGCGATGGCGGTGCCGACGATGGTGAAAATGCCGGAGCCGATTACGGCGCCGATGCCGAGAGAGGTGAGGCTCAGCCAGCCGAGCGACTTTTTCAGGCGGAGTTCGGCGCCTTCGCAATCAGAAATGAGCTGGTCAATATTCTTGCGACGGAAGAGGAGTGCGGGCACTCGTATCTCCAAGGTGCGAGCCACACTTTATCGTGAGTGGCGGCGAAGGTGCAACCGAGCCGGGTTGCGACCGAAGTGAGATTCCTCGCTCCGCTCGCAATGACGGACGAGCGTTGAGTGGCGGGTCGGCCTGCTGTTGCGCGAACTATTAGACTTGCTGGAGCTGGGCGTAGCGTTCCACGAATTTCTTAGTGCCACGACCGGGGAAGGTGACCGAGAGACGGCGGTCTTCTTCGTCGCCTTCGACGCCGATGATGGTGCCGACGCCGTATTCGGGATGGCGAACTTTCTGGCCGATGAGCGGATCGGACGATGCGCGGCGAGCTGGGCGGCCGAAGCTGGGCTCGCTACGCGCGCGCGGAGGCGACGGCTGGCGTACGGCCGGAGCGTTGCCGCGGCGAACGCGGCGCAGAAATTCTTCGGCCGAGTAGGAATATTCGGGGTCGGGTTCATAGCGGCGAGTCTGGCCGATTTCGGCCATAGAGCCGCGAACGGTGTCGACGAGTTCACCGGGAATTTCGGTGAGGAAACGCGAAGGCAGGGAAGCGCGCATTTGCTGTTCGTTGCCGAATACGCGGCGGTAGACAGCGCGCGTGAGAGTGAGCGTTTTGCGGGCCCGGGTCATACCGACGTAGACGAGGCGGCGTTCCTCTTCGATGGCCTTGGCGTCACCATCGTTGATGGAGCGGCTGTGCGGGCAGATGCCATCCTCCATACCGGTGAGAAAGACGTGATCGAATTCGAGGCCCTTGGTGCTGTGCAGGGTGATGAGCGTGACGCCGGGTTTGCCTTCGAAGGAGTCGGCATCACTGACGAGGGCGGCGGCGTCGAGAAAATCGGTGAAGGATTCGCCAGCGTCCATGCTTTCGGCGACTGCGCGAGTGAGTTCTTCGAGATTTTCCATGCGCGCGACGTCTTCCGGTGTGTTGCGGTCGCGGAGCATGGCCATGTAGCCGGTTTCGTCGAGGACAAAGCGGATGAAATCGGCAGACTCTTTTTCCTGAAGAGCGGATTGCAGGCTGGCGATCAAGTCCATGAATGCACGCAGCGGCGTGACCGCGCGGCCTGTGGCGTTCGCAGTGATGAAGTCTTCCATCGCGGTCCAGAACGAGGTGTCATTCTTGCGCGCGGAGTCGCGGAGAGATTCCAGCGTGGTTTTGCCGATGCCGCGCGGAGGAACGTTGAGCACGCGAAGGAATGCAATGTCGTCTTCGGGATGCATGGCGAGGCGCACGTAGGCGAGGGCGTCCTGCACTTCGGCGCGTTTGTAGAAGCTGAAGCCGCCGACCAGTTTGTAGCGAATGCCGCGGCGGCGGAAAACTTCTTCGAACGCCCGGGACTGGAAGTTGGTGCGGTATTCGACGGCGCAGGTTTGCGAGGAATCGTCGTCGAGCAGTTTGCGGAGTTCTTCGGCGACGAACTCAGCTTCGGTCTGGGCGTCGCGGGCTTCGTAGTAGCGCAGATTCGCGCCGCCGGAGATTTCCGCGCGGAGATTTTTACCGAGGCGCTCCGAATTGTTTTTGACGACGGCGCTGGCCGCGTCGAGAATGCTTTGCGTGGAGCGGTAGTTGCGTTCGAGGCGAACCACTTTGGCGTTCGGAAAGTCGCGCGAAAAACTGAGAAGGATGGAGACGTCGGCGCCGCGCCAACGGTAGATGGACTGGTCTTCGTCGCCGACCACGCAGATGTTCTGGTGTGCGCCGACGAGCAGACGGAGCAGTTCGTACTGGACACGGTTGGTGTCCTGATATTCGTCGACGTGAATGTATTGAAAGCGGCGCTGCCATTTTTCGCGGACTTGCGGCGATTCGCGAAGCAGGCGAACTGAGCGGAGCAGAAGGTCATCGAAGTCGAGCGCTTTGCCTTGCGCGAGAAGCTTTTCGTATTGCGCGTAAACGTCGGCGGCATGGCGCATGTCGCGCGTGTAGGCTTCGGCACGCAGATTTTCCGGAGTTTTTGCTTGATTCTTAGCGAAACTGATCTGACTAAGGATGGCACGGGGCTGCAACTCGTCGTCTTCGAGGTTGCGGCCGCCCATGGCGAGCTTCACGGCGGCGAGTTGGTCGGTGTCGTCGAAGATGGAAAAGTTGGAGGGCAACCCGGCGGCCGCGGCTTCGCGGCGAAGCAGGCGTGCGCAGAGCGAGTGGAACGTGGAAAGCCACGGGCGTTCGGGCGGAACCCCAACGCGAAGAAGCAAATCAGCGACGCGGGTCTGCATTTCCTCGGCGGCTTTGTTGGTGAAGGTCACTGCGAGGATGGATTCGGCGGGAACACCGCGCGAAATGAGATTGGCCATGCGGAAGGTGATGGCGCGCGTCTTGCCGGTGCCGGCTCCAGCGAGCAATAGCACCGGTCCCTCGCTAGTTTCCGCGGCGAGACGCTGTTCCGGATTGAGTGAGCTAAGAAGATCTTGCATTGGGTCGGTCAAAGAAAAGTGACTCAACGATGTTAACGGACGGAGAGGGGCGGCGCAAATTTGTCAAAATTTGCCAAGGAAAATGGCAACGGAATCAGGAAACTTTCGCAAGCGGAGTGTCGTGAACTACCGTGAAGCCGGACGGCCGAGGTCGATGTCGAAATACATCAGCGCCTGATTTTTCTCGAGTGCGAGTAGATCGGGAATGTAGAGGCGTGCGTTCGAGAGTAAATCAAACTGATTTTGCAAGTCGAAATAGAGGAGACCTTCGGTGGTCGAATGCGGCGCGATGACGCTGGCGTGCAGGCCATTGTCTTCGGCGAGCTTCTGGTATTGCTCCCAATTTTTGTCGCGGCCGCCGGAAGAACTTGGCAAGGGAAGAGGGATGCGTGACTTGGAGGGGCCTTTCACGCGGGGATGCAGGACGGCGTCGGCAAGTTGTTCGGAACTGAGAGCGGGCAGTTCCTGGCGATTGTTGTCGTCAAACGAAAGATTCAGGCGAATGCGTTCGATGCGGACCTTGATACTTTCGGCGGAGTCGTTGCGCAGCGTGACTTTGATGGCCAGGATCCCCGCCGCGTACGGAGACTTTTTGGGAAACGCCTGTTTGTAGCGCTCGGCGGAGAGCCACGGGTCGGCGGCGATGGTCAAACCTTCGTGCGAATCGAGAGAGGCGGTGGTGATGGGCTTGGACGCGGATTGCTGTTGCGCGCTTGCCGGCGGCTTGGCTAACAGAATAAATAGAGCCAGCGGGAGCGCAACTGAGATGACGGCGGAGGAGGCGGTTTTCATCCGGGTATAATAGACTTTTTGCATCTCGACGCCTTCGATTCCTGGGTTGTGCACAGGGTTGCCCTACGCCCATGGGTCAGACCGGAGCCTTGCGGAGTGTATCTCGTTTACAGCCTGTTGATGGGGCTTGCTGCGATTCTGTTAACGCCTTACTGGCTGGCGCAAGGCATTCGTCATAAAAAATATCTGTCGAATTTGAAGGAAAGGCTGGGCTTGTCGTTCCCGGCTCTGGAGAAACTCCCGGCGGAGCCAAAGGGCGCGATCTGGCTGCATGCGGTGTCGGTGGGCGAAGTGCTGGCCGGTGTGACCCTGGCGAAGCGGCTGAAGGAGGAGTTTCCACAGCGGCCGCTGGTGGTTTCGACGACGACGATTACGGGACAGGCGCTGGCGAAAGAACGGATTCCGTTCGCGGACGCGGTGATTTATTTCCCACTGGATTGGCAGTTTTGTGTTCGGCGAACACTAGCCGCCGTGAAGCCTGCATTGATAATCGTGCTGGAAACGGAAATCTGGCCGAATTTTCTGCTTGTGGCCTCGGATCTCAATATTCCCGTTCTGTTCGTTAGCGGCCGGATTTCGGACCGTTCGTTTGCGCGCTCGCAATCGTGGCTGAGCCTGTTCGGGTTTTACCTGCGACCCTTCTGGAAAGATGCGCTGGGGCGTGCCGCCGGTTTCTGGATGCAGAGCGAACGGGATGCGGAGCGAGTGAAGGCGCTGGGAGCGCCGGCGACGAACGTTCGCGTCGGTGGAAATCTGAAGTACGACCTGGAGCTGCCGAAAAGCACTCCGCTGGCGGACTGGCTGGAAGGCGAGATTGCGCGGGACGGGCGGAGGCCGGTGATTGTTGCGGGCAGCGTGGTGGCTACGGAAGAGCCGTTGGCGCTGATCGCGTTCGGCGTGGTTCAGGGAGAACATCGCAAAGCGCTGCTGGTGCTGGCCCCGCGCAAGTCGGAACGCTTCGAGGCGGCGGCGCAGTTCATTGAAGATTCGCATCAGAAATGGATCAAGAGGTCGAGTTTGCGAGTGGCTTCGCCTTCCGGAGCGAACGCAAACGGTAGCGAAATGGCAATTGCCGCCGACGTAGCGGTACTGCTGCTGGACAGCATCGGCGAACTGGCTTCGCTTTACCGGCTGGCGGACGGAGTGTTTGTAGGTGGTTCGCTGGTGGAATCGGGCGGGCACAACATTTTGGAGCCGGCGGCATTTGGCAAAGTGCCGGTGTTCGGCGAGTCTATGGAAAATTTTGCCGAGATGGCAGAGCGATTCGTGACCGCGGAGGCGGCGCTGCAAGTGGCGAGCCCCGAGGATGCCGGCGTATCGTGGATTGAGTTGCTGCGCAATCCGGAGCGAGACAAAAAGATGGGAGAGACGGCGCGGCGGCTCGTGGAAGAGAGCCGGGGCGCGACTGAGCGCGCCGTGGCCGCGATTCGCGCGGAGCTCGACGAGGCTCACAGGGCGGGCTAGATGGACTGGCCGCTGCCAATCCGGATACTGCTTTTGCCGTTTTCGTGGGTGTATGAACTGGTCGTGCGCTGCAAAACATTTCTCTACAGCAGCAGGACTTTGGAACCGAAACGGCTTAAAGGGGCAGTGATCAGTGTTGGTAATCTGACCGTCGGCGGCACGGGTAAGACACCGATGGTGCTGTGGTTGGCGGAAAGATTCCTGAGCGAAGGGAAACGGGTCGCAATTCTGAGTCGCGGGTATCAGGGGAGCGCAGGAAGGAGCGATGAGATTGAGTTGTTGAAGAGCCGGTTGGAGGGGCGCGTGCGATTCGGCGTCGGCGCGGACCGATTTGCCGAAGGCAGCAAACTCGAGCAGGCGGAGCCTGTCGACGTTTTTCTGCTGGACGACGGCTTCCAGCATCTGAAGTTGGCACGCGACCTGGATATCGTGATGTTGGATGGCTCGAAGCGATTGACGAATGAATGGCTTTTGCCAGCGGGAAGTTTGCGCGAGCCCATCAGCGCGTGTCGCAGGTCGGATTTGCTAGTCGTGACACGCAAGTTTGAACGCCCGCCGATCGAGGCCAACGATTCGCGCGAGCAGCAGTTGTTTTATGCGCAGACCCGCTTACTTGGATACCGGCGGATGGGCGAGCGAGCGACACCGCTCTATTTGAGTGAAATCGGAGCGGGACCCTTTTTTGCTTTTTGCGGGATTGGCAATCCGCAGGCGTTTTTTGCAGATCTCAAGCGATGGCATGTAACGGTTTCCGGTCAGCAAGCATACCGGGACCACCATCGCTATTCTCCGCGTGACGGCGCAACGCTTGTGGCGCTGGCGAAGAACGTTGGCGCGACCGCCTTCGTGACGACTGAGAAGGACGAACAGAATCTGCTGGACGTGGGAATCGCGCAGATGCCTGTGTATGTGGCAGTGATGGACCTGGTATTCAGTTCGGAGGGCGAATTTGTACCGGCGCTGGACCGAATTTTGAAGGAACGCCGAGGAAATAGTTCGTGAGGCTGCTGATTCGCGCGACAAATTGGGTGGGCGACGCGATCATGGCGCTACCGGCGCTGCAAGGCGTGCGCAGACGGTTTGCGGATGCGCACATTGCAATTTTGGCCCTGCCGTACGTGGCCGAGATCTATGAAGGGCAGGGCATTGCTGACGAATTGATTGTGTACGATCGCACGCGAGGGCACGCAGGGATTCGAGGGCGAGAACGGCTAGCGGCAACGCTCAAGTCGAAACGATTCGATACTGCGCTGCTGCTGCAGAATGCGTTTGATGCTGCATGGATCGCATGGCGCGCGGGGATTCCACAGAGGATCGGCTATAACCGCGATGGTCGAGGACTTCTTTTAACGAAGGCGATTCTGGTGCCCAAGGCCGGAGAAATTCCCGTCCACGAAAAGTTTTACTACCTGGAGTTGCTGCGAAGAGCGGGTTGGGCGGAAAGTCTGCCTGACGTACCAGAAATCGCACTGCGTGTGTCAGCGGATCAGCTGGAAAGGGCCGAAGAGAAGTTGCGCGCCTTGGGTGCGAGAGCGGGTGCTACGCGCATTGCCGTTGGCGCAGGCGCTTCGTATGGTTCGGCGAAGTGCTGGCCTCCGGAGCGATTCGCGCAGGCTCTGAATCAGCTGCGACTTGAACGGGACGCAGACGTTGTGTTGTTTGGCACGCCGACCGAAAACGAAGTGTCGGCCGCAATACAAACCGGGCTGACGCGGCCCGCTTTGAACTTGACCGGTAAAACACAAATCGCGGAGTTGCCGGCCCTGCTATCGCGCTGCAACGTGTTTTTGGGCAATGATTCGGGAGCGATGCACGTGGCAGCGGCAGTGGGTTTGCCGGTGGTCGCGGTGTTCGGTCCCACGGATCCCCATGGCACTGCGCCGGCCACAACACGATGCACGATCGTTCAAGAAAGGCCGTACTGCAGTCCGTGCTTCTTGCGGCGTTGCCCGACCGATCATCGCTGCATGACCGCTGTGAAGCCCGAAATGGTAAGCGCTCCGTTGTTGAGGGCGCTGCCGGAGGTGCCGTCTGCATAAGTCCGGCGCATTGCGGCCCGCGGTTTTTTTGGACCGCGACGGAACCATCGCGGAAGAAGTCGGCTACTTGAATCACATCAGCCGATTCCGTATGTTGAGCGGCGTGGCTGCGGCGATTCGAAAGTTGAACGAGGCACGAGTGCCGGTGGTTGTGGTGACCAATCAGTCGGGCGTGGGGCGCGGATATTTTCCGGAGTCGCTGGTCCGCGAAGTTCACGAACGAATGATTGCTGAATTGACGGGGGAGGGCGCTCGCCTGGACGGCGTGTATTATTGCCCGCATGTCAACGCCGATGAATGCGCTTGCCGCAAACCGAAGACGGGCATGCTGGAACAGGCGGCCGCCGAGTTGCAATTGGACTTGAAAAAGTCTTTCGTGGTGGGCGACCGCGGTGGCGATGTGGAGCTGGCGCATCGCGCCGGAAGCCGGAGCATTCTGGTGCGAACGGGATTTGGCGAAGGCGAATTGGCGTGGCACGCGGCTGAATGGAAGCGTCAACCGGATTTTGTGGCGAAGGACATTGCGGAAGCAGCGGATTGGATTCTGATGGAACTGCGACGATGAGATCGACGAAAAAAAATCCTGCGAATGGATCCGCCGACCTGGCGGCATTGGCCGAGATCGTGGAGCGATTTGCGGGCAAACGAATCGTGCTCTTCGGCGATTTCGTGGCCGACGAGTTTCAGTTCGGCGATATTTCACGCGTTTCGCGTGAGGCGCCAGTCTTGATTTTGCGGCACCGCGAAACCCGCGTGGTGCCGGGCGGCGGTGCTAACGCGGCCTACAATCTTGCGGCGCTGGGTGCAAAGGCTTCACCCGTTACCGTTGTCGGAGACGATGCGGTCGGCGGTGCGCTGGTGCAACAGTTTCATGAGAACGGGATCGACACCAGCGGAATCATTCGCGCAAAGAACTGGAACACCCCTACAAAAACCCGTTTCCTGGCGGGATGGGCGCATACCACGGCAC
>Ga0207641_10004090_pt1 | contig 12721 bp, 8 predicted proteins | sample KBSSwiS62_FD_184306 | JGI IMG/M metagenome (GOLD analysis project Ga0207641, IMG submission 184306) | Switchgrass rhizosphere microbial communities from Kellogg Biological Station, Michigan, USA - KBS Switchgrass S6-2 (SPAdes) (version 2) | ecosystem: Host-associated > Plants > Roots >... | reverse complement strand
AGGTCGTATTCGCCGGTCTCTTCGATTTCGCTGCGCTCGATGTGCACGTGATCGAGCAGCAGTTTCTTCTGTGCCGTGAGTGCGTTCAGATCGAAGCCGAGCGAGCGTACGTTCGCGGCGAGCTCGGCTGCGCTCTCTTCGAACATCATGAACACGCCGGGCTCGTCGAACTGAGTGGCGCCGCGAACGAGAAATTCGATCGCCAGCATCGTTTTCCCGCAACCCGCGCTGCCGCAGACGAGGGTCGGCCGGCCCGCGGGCAACCCGCCGCCAGTGATCTCATCGAGGCCGATGATGCCGGTGGCCGCTTTGGCGACGCCTGCGTCGGTCATTGCGCTGAGGTCTCCCTCGTTGAAACGGGCCAGCTTGAAACGGGCACGCGCCACCCTCGCCGTTGCGATGCTAATACTACCGCCACGAGCCGTCATAGCCAGACCGTCGTCCGACTGCGGTTGTAGAGATTGCAGCGATTGTAGGAACTGCATAGGAGCACACCGACGCGCCGCATAGACATCGGCCGCTATTCGCGGCGCGGACGCTGCGGCAAGCTGATCTCGCGTGTGAGGCAGACGTCGGAGATCGAAACAGGATGTACGATCTATTCGTCTCCTCACACGCTTTCGTCCCCCCACCCCTCGTCGGGGCCGTCGGCGGATTGGCCGTTGAGGAGGAGCTTCGATTCGCGTGACTCTTCCTGCGGCATCCGTCGTTGACACTGGTTCTCATCTCGGGCGCCGTTTCCTGACGCCCGTCACATTTCAACCTTCCTCACACAGATCTACAAAGCACGTTTGGCAGAGTGGCGAACCATGTCTGTCATCGAACTAATCAGGCAACGTCGTTCCCGGCTGAACGCCCACACGGCGTTGCGGCATCCATCACAACGGGGCTTTCGCATCGGTATCGGTACGACGCTGATCGTTGCTTTTCTCGCGGTCGCAACGCTTGCCGCAGTGGCGAACCTGATCTCCGAACGGGGCCTCGACGTCGTCGATCCGCTCACACTCGCGGTTGCCGGTCCGATCGTGCCCGCGGCGTCCAAGCCCGTGATCGAAACAGCCCCGCCGGTCGAGCCCCGGTCCGTCACAGGTCGGGAACGGTTTCTATCGGCACTCGATCGCTACGATCTCGCAACTCGAAAAAGAGCCGGGTCGGACGGAGCGGCTCAGGACATCGAATTTCGCAGCGCCGCACGGCAGCTTCGGGATGAACGCGCCGCCCTGCTGGATCAGCTCGAGCACCGGAGTCACCTCGCGGAAAGAGACGGGTTCAACCGGACGTTCCAGTCGCACACGACGCTGGCGAAGGACATGATCCAAAGCGGCGACGCCGCCAGGGATCTGGTGGATGGCTATGTCGCCGGCTACGAAACGATGCGGACACGCGCTCGCACCGCCATCGATCACGCATGGAAGATCTTCGGCCGCATCATCGCCCGGCAGTCGCTGATCGAGCTGAATCGTCAGATCGAAGAGTTGGGCAATGTCGCTGCGGACCTCGAGCGGGCGAACCGGACCGATCAGTCCACCAGCTCGGATGCCTTGTCGATCGGCGAAGCCGCGATCGGCCTTACGCTGGCCACCAATCTACGGGGTTTCGCGAACTCGCAAGGCGAGGAGTGGGTCGCAGCGATGCAGGACGATCTCGCGTTCCTGTCGTCGACCCGAGTCGCGCTCGCCAACCTCAACGATCATCGCCAGGACGCCTCTAACCGATTCGCGCGTACACGCTCGCAACTGAAAGTGCCCTCGATCGTCGACCTCGCCAACGAGCAGCCTAAGGCGCCGCCGATGGTCGAAGCACCAGCACCGGCGCTGGTATCGCTGACGCCGATGACATCGCGTCCGTTGATTCCTGCGCCGGATGCTTACCAGCGCAGCGCGATCATCGCCTGGGTCAGCGGCGGTGTGCTCCTGTTGCTGATCGTGATTTCCTTCGTCACCGTACGTAGCGTCGTTGGCCCTGTCCGCCGTCTCGTCAACGCAACCGTCAGGCTCGCTCAGGGCGAAATGGACGCACGGGTTCGACCCGGCGGTATCAAGGAACTGGATACGCTCGCGCACGCATTCAATTCCATGGCCGAGCGCCTTGCGCTCGCCGAGCGGGCCAAGCGCGAATACCAGCAGCAGCTGGAAGCAAAGGTTCAGGAACGCACCGAACAACTGAAGCACCTGGCAAGCAACGATCCGCTGACCGCACTGCCCAACCATCGGCAACTCTTCACGCTGCTCAATCAGGCGCTTGGCCGTGGGGAAACGACGGGTTCGATTGTGGGCGTCTATTTCCTGGACATCGATAACTTCAAGAACATCAACGACGGCATGGGTCACGCGTATGGAGATTCGGTGTTGAAAGCGATGGCGGAGCGCCTCCGAAGCGTCGCCAATGAATTCGGTTTCGCGGCGCGACTCGGCGGCGACGAGTTCACCGTCGTCATCGACAACGCAACGACGCTGGAGGAAATCCGCGAGGCCGGCGAACGACTGGTACGCGTGTTCCACGCGCCGCTGACCGTAGACGGCCGCGACCTCGCGCTGAGTATCAGCGTGGGTGCGAGCGTCTTTCCGCACCATGGCCATACGGCTGAAACGCTGTTGCAAGCGGCAGACGCCGCGTTGTTTCGCGCTAAGGCATTGGGGCGCAGCCAGCTGGTCATGTACTCGCCGGATCTGCTGGCGGCTGCATCGGCCAAGTTCGCGGTCGAGCAAGGTCTGCGCAAAGCCCTAGAGAACGGAGAATTCGAACTCGTCTATCAACCGGAATTCGGCATCGATGGTCACGGCGTCGAACTGGTGGAAGCGCTGCTGCGATGGCGACGGCCCGACGGACGCCTGGCGTCTCCGGGCGAATTCCTGGCGGTCGCCGAGGAATCCGGCCTGATCATGGATATGAGCGATTGGGTACTGCGCACCGCGGTGGCAACGGCAGCGCGTTGGCATCACGGCATGTGGCCGCAAGCGCGCGTTGCGGTGAACGTTTCGTCGCGGCAGCTGATCGACTCGTTCTTCGTGGCACGCATAAAAGCACTGCTGATCGAATATCGCCTGCCGCCGCGTTGCATCGAAATCGAACTGACCGAGACGGTGCTGCAGACCGGCGCTGCTACGCTCGAGGCCCTGCGACAATTGCGGGCGCACGGCATTGCCATCGCGCTCGATGATTTTGGAACGGGCTACTCCTCGCTTGCGTCTCTGCAGCAATTGCCGCTGACGCGGATCAAGCTCGATCGCAGCCTGGTCAACGACATCGACACGAGCCCGCGCGCATTCGCGATCGCGCACAGCATCATCAGCCTGGCCAAAAGTCTGGAACTCGAAGTCACTGCCGAAGGCATCGAACGGCAAGGGCAGCTCGCACTACTGACGGGAGAACGTCCGCTGGTCGTGCAGGGCTTCCTGTTCTCGCGCCCTTTGTCGGAAACGGAGCTGATCGGGGCTCTGCCGAAACTGAACCAGCGCAGCCGCGAGCTGCTGGCAGCTCGACCGAAAGCGACACGCAAAGACACCGTCGCGCGCCGCGGCCAGGTGGTGCCGTTAGCGGCGCGAAATCAAACCGCGATACCGTCGCCGCATCAACGTCTGTCGTGACGACTGTCGCCTGTCAGCCGCCGCTCAACGCTGCCCACGGAGCGGCGGAATGACCGAGACCACCGGCTTCGGCCTGCGCGCGTCGTCGAACAGTCCCCAATGCGCCTCTTCCGGATGGTAGCCCGGCACCGGATGGCTGTCCGCCACGCGCCACGGCGCGTCAAAGGCAGAGAAATAGGCGAATGCGCGCGCGGCCGTGGGCGGAAATCGATCGCGCAGTTCCCGGTAGAAGGTTGCCTGGCGCGTCTCTGAATAACCGGCCCGGTCCGGCGCGGTCGGCACGCCCGTCTCTTTCAGGAGGATGGGACCGCAGTACGCCGCCGCCAGCAGATCGACGACGTTGACGACGAATTGCGCAGCCGTTTCGTCGGATGCGCTCGCGAACCACGGCTGGAACACCGGATGAACGTTCGCGAGCATGAAATCCAGCTCGTGCAGCAGCGGCGTCGCGGCTTCAGTGAGAAACAGGTGGAACGGCTCGGTAGTCGACAGTACGAGACCCGGCGCTTTCTTTCGTACTTCGCCGATCGCGCCTCCGAGCGACTCGAAGTCGAACCGCTTTCCGAGCACGGTTTCGTTGCCGAGCGAGATACCGACGACGAGCTGCGGATGCCGTCCCCACGCCGCGATCGCCTTGCCGACTTCCTCGTCGCTCGACGGATCCCACACGCCGACAATCACCGCCTTGTATCCGAGCGCCGCGGCCACGTCGGGCACGCGCTCTGCACCACTCGACGCGCCGTAGGTGATCAACCCGTCGAAACGGCTACGCAGCACCGTCAGGTCGTCGGCGATGCTCGCCTCGTTCGCGTGCGTCGCTTTACCGTCGATGATCCGCAACGCCGTCGGCTGATACGAAACGAAGCGCGTGTGTGCGAGGGCCTCGCGAATCGCGTCGATCTGCACCTCGTGCCGGCATACCGGCGCCGCATTCGCCATCGCGCACGTCATTAGGAGCAGAGTGCAGACAAGACTATCCTGTCGCACGCCGAGGGAGAACAACGCCTTGGAATCCATCAACGACGCTCACCAGGAGGCCGAACGTGCGCTGCCGCTCGCGGAGCGTCTGAGCGTCGGTCTCGGTCTGCTCGTCATCTTTGCGATTCTCTTTCTCGGCGTGAACGAGTGGAGCGCCCAACGCGTGAGCGACGGCGCGCGCTCGTTCTACCCCGAAATCGCCGCCGACGCCCATATCCCGTTCGTTCCGATGCTCGTGTTCGGCTACGTACTGTACTACGGGTGGATTCTCCTGCCGGTGCTGCTGCTTCGCACACGCGGCCACTTCTATCAGGTGATGATCGGCTTCATCCTGATCCAGCTGCCCTCGATACTTGTCTTCCTGGTTTATCCGTCGCAAATGACGCGACCGGTCGTCGGCGGCGACGACATCGCCTCGCAGCTCGTCCGTTTCCTCTATCGCATCGATCCGGGGTTCAATCTGTTACCGAGCCTGCACGTGGGTCACTCGGTGCTCGTTGCGTCGTTCTTCTACACGTTTCGGCCCAAGGCATTTCCATGGGTCGCGCTCGGAACGCTGCTGATCGTTCTGTCCACCGTTCTGATCAAGCAGCACGTGGTGCTGGACGTGCTGGCGGGCGCCGCACTCGCAGTATTCGCGCGCATCGGCGCACCGCTGATATACCAGCGGCTGGACTGACGGCGATCAGCTCTGCACCAGCGAGCGATCGACGCGCAACAACTGATACTCGTGCGTTTTGAGGTAGGCCCTCGCGACCAATGCGCTCGCAACCGCGAACAGACCGAGCGCCGTCACTTCCTTCGCCGACGCAGGCGTAATCGGAAACAGCAGCAGCAACATCACGAAGGTGCAGAAGAACAGACTTTCGCCGGCTCGCGTGTCGCCCGACGGCCAGAAATCGTGGCCGCGGAACGCTTCCGCTACCGCATCGACGTCGTGCTTGTTGCCGCCGGCGAGCAGCGCATCGTATCGGCTACCCTCCGCGACGATCTCGCGCAGGAACGCAACACGGCCGTCGCGCGCGTTGACGTATCCGAACGGCAGCAGTTTCACGCTGGCCGCGCGCATCGCCGAATACACGAGCGCCGACCAGATGATCACCGAGATCACCTGCGCGACGTTCGGATACAGGAAGCCGATCAACGCCCAGATCCGTTCCAGGTAGCCGGTGGTCTGCGGAAAGTCCTTCACCATCGCGATGACGGTATCGATCAACTGGTTCATCGCGTTCTCGTCGACGTTGGCGTAGCGGCTGACCAGCAACAGCGCGCCGAGGCAGCCCACCGCAACGAGTTGCGTGTTGAAGATGCTCGACAGCCGGCCGAGCCCGAGCCGCCGGTCCGGATCGTCGAGGTCGAGCGCGAAACCCGGCGCAGAGCGGCTGCGGATGTAGATGGACTTCAGGTACGCGCGGTTGAACCGGATCAGGTTGATCAACAGCACGATGGGTAGCGTGATGATCACGAACTGTTCGAACGTGGTGACGAGGTGCATGACGATCGCGCTGGGCCAGCGCAAGTCGTCGAACACGGTCGCGTACCAGCTCCAGTCGAAACTGGTGGGGCATACGTCGCCGTCGCGCCCGATCTGCAGCGCGTCGGGATACTTGTCGATGACCGTCACCACCAGCGTGACGATCATCGCGACACCGAGCGAGCGTCCGTCCGAAGCGAGCGCCTGCACGCGTTGGCGGATGAGCGCGTAGGCAGGGTTATGTGAAAGCGGCGATGCCTTGGACTCGCCGTACATCATCCGCAGCGTCGAACGAACCACCAGCAGTGCAAGCGGCAGCATCAACGGATATGCGGTCCAGTTCGGCCGCGCGAAGAAGCCGCGCATGACGATGGCCTCCGTCGGCGCGACACGGCCGGCGTCGATACACGCGCGCAACGCTCCGGCAGGCAGCGGCCGGTCGAATCCGTAGCCGAGGACATACGCGAGCGCGATCGGGATCACACCCAACAACGCGAAGCCGATGTACGCCGCCATGGAGTGACCGACGATCAATCGGCGATGGATCTCCCCCAGCGTCAACGGCGCTCCCCCCGGTTCGCTCGTTACCGCACGATGGTACACCCCAACGGCGGCGCGCGGTTTGAACCGCCCGAGCCTCCTGTGTACCGTGTCCGACGCAGACCGCCACCCGGAGGAAAGACCATGACCGCAACGACGCTGACGGCATCGGTGCTTCGACTCCCGGGTGGGCGGGAACTCTCGTACTGCGAATTCGGCGATCGCTCGGGCATTCCGGTGTTCGGATTCCACGGTACGCCGGGTTCCCGGCTGCAGGTCGCACCGACCGCGGTCACGCCACTGCCGTCCGGCATTCGCCTGATCGTGCCTGACCGGCCCGGCTACGGACACTCCACCTTCTATCCCGAACGGCGCCTGACCGATTGGCCCGGCGACGTTACGGCGATCGCCGACTATCTCGGCATCGATCGCTTCGCGGCGTTTGGTATTTCGGGCGGCGGCCCGCACGTGCTCGCGTGCGCGCATGCGCTCGCACCGCGCCTCATCGGAATCGGTTGCGTGAGCGGCGTGGGGCCGTTGTGGGACCCGGCCGCCGCGCAAGGCATGCTGCCGCTGAACCGATGGCTCACCATGCTCGCGCGACACGCCCGTCCGCTGCTGCGAGCGCTCATGAAATTCCAGGTTTCGATCATGAAACGAAACCCGGAACGCGGCCTGGACATGCTGTCGCGGCAACTGCCCGAACCCGATCAGGTGATTCTGGCCAATCCCGCGTTCCGCGCGATGATGATCGACGAAACCCGCAACAACTCCACCACGACCGGGCTCGCAGCCGCGCAGGACTTCGAGTTGTTCGCGGCGCCATGGGGATTCTCACTCGGCGACATCCGCACGCGCGTGCACTTCTGGCAGGGCGGCCTCGATCGCAACGTGCCGGCGCCGCACGCCGAGCTGATGGCGTCTCAGGTGAAAGACGCGGTGCTGCACCGCTACCCGGACGAAGGTCATTTTCTCGTCGTGCCGCGGTTCGCCGAAGTCTTCGCGGCAATCACCGCATGACGTTTCGCGACATTACGGAACAGTTGGGAGATCGAGGCAGTGCAACCGCGACAGCGTAGATTCGCCACGACGGCCGGCATGGAGATCGCCGCGTGGGACTGGGGCGGCGACCGACCGATCGCACTGCTGCAGCACGCGAACGGCATGTGCGGCGCAACCTTGGCGCTCGTGGCCGAACGGCTCGCGAGTTGGTATCGCGTCGTCGCGATTGATGCGCGCGGCCACGGCGATTCGTCGGCGCCGCCGGCGCCGGACGGATATCCGATGCGCGGCTTCGTCGACGATCTGACAGCGGTGGCCGAGGCGCTGCTGTCGGAAACCGGACACGCGCGCATCGCGTACGGCATCGGCAGTTCGTTCGGCGGAATCGTCATTGCGATGGCTGAAGCGGACCGGAGCGGACTGTTCGAACGCATCGCGATGCTCGATCCACCGATTCATCCTGACGACGCGCTGCGCGCGCGGCTGGATCCGAGCGGCGGCATCGTCGACCCACGACCGCTCATTGCAGCGCAGGCTCGCCGGCGCAATGCCGTGTGGCCGTCGCGCGACAGTGCGCGCGCCGCGTGGCAGGACAAACCAATGTTCAAGGCGTGGCAACCGCGCGCGTTCGAGCTGTATCTCGCCGAGGGATTTCGCGACCGATCCGACGGGCAGGTCGAACTGAAATGTCGGCCGGACGTGGAAGCGACGATCTTCGCGACGAGCGGCGATCTCGACATCTTCGCGGCTGCGCCGCACGTCTCCGCACCTGTGCTGCTGGTGCGCGCCGGACGCGGCACGCTGCCGCCAGAGGCATTCGAACACCTGCGCCGTTTGCTGCCTCGATGCACGATGCGCGTTCCCGACGTGGGGCATCTGTTACCGCTCGAGGCGCCGGATCTAACGGTTCAACTGTTGCGCGAGTTCGCCGCTACGCCGGCCGGCGATGCAGCACCTGCAGATGGTGGTCGTGCTTCGAGCGCGTGATGCGGTAGAAACACATCGAGCCGAGCGCTAGAAGATAGAACACCATCAGCATCGGTCCGTAGATCAACCCCAGATTGAACACGGCTTCCGGCGGCACCGTCCCCGGCGCATCGCCGCGCGGGAAATGGATCAGATCGAGCGCGACGCCAGCCATCAGCGTGCCGATGCCCGACGTTGCCTTCGCGGCGAACGTTCGCGCGGCGAAGAACAGCCCCTCTTCGCGTCGGCCCGTCTTCAGTTCACTCTCTTCCACGATGTCGGCCAGCATGGAACTCTGCACGATGCCGAACATGATGATCAGCGTCACCGCGATGACCGTATGCACCACCATGATCGGAAACAGCCACGGCGAGTGATTGGGCGGAAACCACTCGAGCAGGCGCAGCACCACCGGCCCGGTGCTCCAGACGATCGACACCGCGTAGATACCGATGGCGGTGGCCTTCTTGTCGAACCGTTGCGTCACCTGCGTGGAGAACCCGGCGGCCAGCGCCGCCGAGATGAACAGCGACAGCACGATCCAGCTCACCTGCTCCGGCGTGAATTCCCAGAAGTGCGTGTTGATGTAGGTGTCGAAGTTGGTCGCCACGCCGGCGCCGACCGCGGCGAACAGGCCGGCCATGAACAGCGACAGGAAGTTGCGGTTGGACAGCGTCACGCCCACCTGGCTGACGATCTGACCGAGGCGGAAGCGCTGTCGCGGCGGCGGCTGGTGCAGATGCGGAATCTGCCGGTGTAGTCCGCCGGCGGAAAGCAGAATTGCAGATACCATCGCAAGCGATCCGACTAAGCCGTAGGTCTCGAAGGTGAGGTGCCCCGTTACGCCGTACTTCACCATGAAGTAGTGCCACATCAGGAATGCCATCGCGAGACCGCCGACCCAGCCGAACATGTAGCGCAGCGACAACAGCCGCGTGCGTTCGTCATAGTCTTCGGTGAGTTCCGCCACGATCGCCGTGCTTGGCGTTTCGTACATCGACACGAACAGCCGCACGAGCACCGAGAGCACCGTCAGATACATGAACAGCGCGAACTCGGATAGAACGGGTGGGTTCCAGATGAAGAAATACGCCACCGCCACGGGAACGGCGGCTGCGTACATGAACGGATGGCGCCGTCCGAGCCGGGAGCGCGTGTTGTCGGACCAGAAACCGATGATCGGGTCGCACGCGGCGTCGATCATCATCGCGATGAAGATCGCCATGCCGGCGAGCGAGCCGGGAAGCCCGAGCACCTGGTTGTAATAGAACATCAGGAAGTAGGAAAAACCGTTGTCCTTCACGCCGAAGGCCACCGCGCCGAATCCGTACAACCAACGCGTACTTGGGGTCATTCGCTTGTCGATGTTCGGACTTCCCTTGAACGTGAAAAATCGTGCGTGAACCGAGCGAGCGACGTTATCACGCCTCGCATCGATCGTTCGCGCAAATTGCTTGCGCGCCGCGACCCGTGGATGATGCGGCATCTGCGAAACGAGCCTGCACGTGACCCGAGAGCTGCGCGCATATCTACTCGCCAACATCGGGTTTCTGGTGCCGAGCGGCCTGTTCACGATCATCTTCCCGTGGCTCGTGGTCGTGGCGTTGCACGAATCGGCCGAGCGCGTCGGCATCGCGCAGATGATCACCCAGCTGCCTGCTCTCGTACTGCTGCTCGTGGCCGGCTTCGTCGCCGACCGCTACGAGCAGCGCAGGATCCTGGTTGTCACGCACCTTCTGGTGGCGCTGTCGCAGCTGGCGATGGCGTGGCTGATCGGCGCCGGCGCCATGACGTTCAATACGTTGCTGGCACTCGCGCTGCTCGGCGGCATCGCCGGCACGTTCTCCGGTCCGCCGCGCGACGCGATGCTGTCGCGCGTGGCCGGTGCGCGCATCCAGCACACGGTGATCCTCGTCATCGGTCTGCAGTTCGGCGCGCAGATGATCGGGTTCGCGCTCGCCAGCGTCACCGATCGCATCGGCGCGCCGACCCTGCTGGTGGTCTCTGCCGCGATGTTTGCGCTCGGCGCGATTCCGTGCGCGCAGCTCCCCAGAAGCGAGCCCGGCACCGCCATGACCCGCCATCCGCTGCGCGAGATCGGCGTCGGTCTCGCGATGGCGATGCGTTCGGACCGCATCCGTCCTGCTCTGATTCTGACGTTCGCGCTCGGTCTGTTCTTCGTCGGCACCTTCTTCGTGCTGCTGCCGCTCATCATCCGCGACGTGTACCACGGCGCCGCCGCCGATCTGTCGCTCGCATTCGGCCTGAACATGGCCGGAACCATCGTCGTGATCGCGTTCCTGATGCAGCGCGGCGGCGTGCAGCGGCTGGGCCGCGCATTCATGCTGTCCCTCTTGTTCGGCAGCGTGATGTTGTCGCTGCTGTATCTCAGGCTGCCGTACTGGGCGTTCTTCGTGTTGTGCTTCGTGTGGGGACTGGGCGGCGGCCTGACGATGACGATGGGGCGCAGCATCGTGCAGGAGTCGGCCCCGCCGGAACTGAGCGCGCGTCTGCTGTCGATCTATGCGTTCGCGATGAGCGCCGGCATGCCGATCGGCTCGCTCGCGATCGGTTACGCGGCGCAATCGTGGGGCACTCTCAACGCGGCACTGCTGCCCGCATTCGGGATGGCCGCCACGGTGCTGCTCGTGCAACTCACGTCGGACTTCTGGCACATCGGTCCCGTCGCGCAGCCGCCCGTCGACACTCAGGTCGCCGCTCCCGTCGCAGCGGGCTGACCGCACACCGCGTCGGCTTGTTGGCGCCATTGCGTGCGTGCCAGAATCCGGTGCGATTTCTCGGGCACGACGTCATCGGCTTCACAACAGAGAATCCATCGTCCACCCATGCGAGCGCCGCCGATCCGGGCGGCGCTCCGCGTTTGAGCGTCCGCGAGAAATCACTTTACGCAGCAGGAGACCTCGCAGACGGCATCACGAACGTCTCGCTTGGCACGTTCCTGCTGTTCTACCTCACCGCCGTATGCGGTTTGCCCGGTTCACTCGCCGGCGCAGCTGTTGCAATCTCGCTGATGGTCGATGCCGTCGTGGCTCCTTTGATCGGATACATTTCCGACAATACGCGCTCGCGTTGGGGGCGCAGGCACCCTTACATGTTCGCCTCCGCCATCCCCTTTGCGGGTGCGTTGGGGATGATCTACTCCATACCGGCCTTCGAATCGACCTGGGCACTGTTCGCGTACGTCGTCGCGGTGTTGATCGTACTGCGCGTGTCGTTCTCGACCTTCGTGCTGCCATACGCGGCAGTCGGCGCAGAACTGTCGAAAGACTACACCGAGCGCTCGGTGATCCTGACTTACCGGAACTTCTTCAACATCTGCGCGAACGTTTCGTGCGTCGTACTCGGTTTCGGTGTTTTCATGAGTGGCGCGGACGGGCTGACCACTCGCGCCGCGTATTCACCGTTCGGCTGGGTTTGCGCCGGCATCGTACTGGTCAGCGTACTGGTCTCCGCCAGGAGCACGCTTGCATTGCGCCATCGCCTGCAGGCACCTGCGGCTAACGCCCGCTCCGCGGTCGCCCGCTTCGCCGGCGAAATCATCGACGTGTTTCGCAACCGGTCGTTCCGCGTTCTGTTCCTGACGGTGCTGGTCTTCTGGGTCGCGCAGGGCACCGCGGGCAGCCTGTCCGTACACGCGTTCCGCTATTTCTGGGAGCTGCCGTCTTCGGTGATCCAGAACATCCTGATTCTCGGAACCGTGGGACTGATGTGCGGAATTCCGGTGTGCGCGGCGTTGTTGGGCCGTTTCGAGAAACGTGACATTTCCGCCGGCGGTCTCGCGTTGATCTGCCTCTGTCTGTTCCTGCCGCCGACGCTCAGCGTTGCCGGATTGATGCCGGAGATAGGCTTTGCGTTGTACGCGACGCTCGCCACGTTTCAAGTGGCAATCGGTTGCAGCGCAACGTGCGTTTCGATCACGTTCGGATCGATGATGATCGACGCGGCCGACGAACACGACCTGCTGTTCGGCGTTCGCCGCGAAGCACTGTACTTTGCCGGCCTCGTGTTTTCCGGAAAGTGCGCCGTAGGCATCGGCTCGATGATTGCCGGTGTTGCGCTCGATCTGATCGGTTTTCCCAAGGACCTCGGCGTGAATCCGGGTCAGGTCATCCCGCCCGATACGCTGCGCAGCCTCGGCCTGATCTTCGGACCC
>Ga0207641_10004085_pt1 | contig 12730 bp, 14 predicted proteins | sample KBSSwiS62_FD_184306 | JGI IMG/M metagenome (GOLD analysis project Ga0207641, IMG submission 184306) | Switchgrass rhizosphere microbial communities from Kellogg Biological Station, Michigan, USA - KBS Switchgrass S6-2 (SPAdes) (version 2) | ecosystem: Host-associated > Plants > Roots >... | reverse complement strand
GCACGAATGCCGATCCGCTGGACCCGCTGCTGACCACCAGCACCTTCCCTCCGGCTCGCTGCAGGATTTCGCCGAGCGTCGGCGCCGTCAGCAGCGGACCGTCGGCGCGTTCGGCGGCTTCGAGGTTCGCCTTGCCGCCGGTGTCCAGCGCCTTGGTCGGGTTGGCTTTCGGAATGTAGATGGCATTTCCCATCAACCCATGGGTTTCAGGATACGACCCCGTCACGAACGACGGGCCGTTGACGCGTGTCACCGTCGGAAACACCGCGTGATGCGCGTTGAAGACGATGCCGCGACGGCCCAGACGGAACAACCGCGGCATCACGTCCGCCGTGACGTAGTCGGGGCGCAGTCCGTCGACGACGATGACGACATGCGTGTGCCGCGGGGGCGGCTGTTGCGCCACCGGCAGAACGGCCGCGGCCAGTCCCGCACACACCGCCGCCAGTAGTACGGCCTTCATCCTGACCGCCGATCTTCTCATCGAACGGCACTATCTGACCGGATTCTGAACTATCCAGTCAGATAGCGAGGTGTGACGGCTGCGTTCCACTGTTTCACAGGCTTTCACCAGCGGCGAGTTGGTACCTCAGTTGCTGGGTCAACGCAAACGAACGGCTTTGCGGAGGATGCCATGGCAACCACGCTGCACAACGCGCCGATTACGATCGCCCAACCGGAACGGAAACCGTCAACGGCGGGCAGCGGTGTCATGAACGCCATTGTCGATGCCTGCCTGACGGTCCTCATGAGCCTGCCGGTCGCCTTCCGCGCAATCGTCGTCCTGGTGGCGCTCGCGGTCGGGGCGATATTCGTGTACGGCAAGTACTGGCCGCCGCCGGTACTCGAACCACACGCGCGGGTCGTCGGACAGTCACGCCAGGAAGAGCCCGGCGCCTACACAAACGGCCGGCCGGATCCGAGGCATCGCGGAGCGGACAGCAGCAATCCGCAGAACCAGGAGGCTGATCACAAGGCGGCGGAGGATGCTGCAGCGTTCGAGTGGCACTTCAACCATGAAAGTGAAGACGATCCGAAGGAATTGGCGATCGGAGCCGACACCGACGAGCAAAACTACATTCACTACCGATTCTTCGAGAAGACGGACCGCTGCGTGTATGTCAAGCGACGTGCGAATGGGATCGATCTCGCGCAGTGGGTGCGCGATCCCAGACATCACCAGCACGATTACGATTTACATTCACCAGGACACTCGACGGCGCTATCGAAAGATGTGTCGGCGCCATCGCTCGCGTCGACGTTCCTGCTCGACAGCTTCGTACCGGTGCTGTCCGCCGCGTCGTCGCCGGCGACGCCCGAGGGGGAGGGCGGCGGGTCGGGCGACTGCGTCAATCCGCATCCGGGCGAGTTCCGGTACTGGTGGGGCACGCCGACCGACAAGTGCAACAGCCCGATGTACCGCCAGTTCCAGGACGGCTGTGTGCACTACCAGATCTACAACCGTTGCGCGAACGCATGGGATGCGCGCATCTTCTGGACGACCTGTCAGGCCGGGCCGCACCGCTAGGCGGGAGCAGTGACTACGTGCCCTTGCGGATGGCTGCCGCATCGAGCCTGAGGCGAAGGGCTCGCGCTTCGAACAGGTACCGATCGATCGCCTGAATCTCACGAACGATCGCGGGATCGTCCTTCCGACCCGCCTCCTCCGCGCGACGGAGCACCGCTTCTCGCAGCGCGACGAGCGCGGTGACGTCGGGACGCAGCGCCAGCTCCCGCGCCCGACGAAGGACGTCGCCGGACTCGACGTCTGGCGCGGCCGGCCCGCTGGTCGGCGGCCGGCTGACCCGATCCGACCGCGCCGGCGCGGAGACGTCCACCGGTGCCACACCGGCGCGAACGCCGGGGACTTCAACTGTGGCGGGAACCTCGAACGCGGCACGCGCCGGTGCGGTCCAGTACCCGGCGGCGGCACCGCACGAACTGCCAATCAACGCCGCTATCAGGGATTTCTTCAGCACCCGTCACCTGGTGAAATCGACGGCGGCGCGGTTCGCCCGCGTGGCGGTGACGACAATCGCCTGCGTGCGTTCGCCGAACTGCGGATGATGAAAGGTGATGTGGTGCGGGCCCACGGCAATCATGAAGTTGCCCATCGGCGTCTGACCGACTGCCGTGCCGTCAATCGCAACATTCGCCCACGGTACCGCGTTGATGCTGAGCGGCGCCCGGGGCGCCACCACCGCAATCGTCGCAACCCGGCCGGCGGCGACATCGACGCTGTGCCCGGACTCGTAGCCGACACTCGCGTTCTTGAGCACGAGGTCGTGCCGCCCGACCGGCAGCATCACCCGCGTCGTGCCGCTCGTGCCGATCAGCTCGCCTCCTTCGACGAGCTCCACTTGAAATGGCGACTCCACCGAAACCCACCCGCCGACGGCCGCCGCCGATCGAGGCAGCGAGAACACGAGCTCTTTGGTCGCGCCGGCCTCGAGCGTGATTCTGCGTTCGACGGATCCAGATGTCGACGTGACCGTGACGCCATGCTCCGCCGCCGTCAGGTTCTCGACCATCACCGGCGAGAGGCCTCGCGGACGGCCGTCGATGGCGACCTGCGCGCCTGGCGGATCAGTCGCGATTGACAGGCGCGCGGTCTGACCGGCCGGTTCAGCGCTTTGCAGGTCGAGATACTGCGCCAACTGCGCGCCTGGTGCGGCCGTGAACACCACGCGTCGTTCCGCTTCGCCGTTTCGCAGGCCGAGCAGGTGCGCGCCGGGTTGGACAGTCAGCACCAGCGGTGTCGCGCCGACTCGCCGGCCGTCGATGAAGACGTCCGCGGCCACAGGCCGGGTATCTACTGTCATCGTCGCCGGGCGGCTTGCCGCAGCCGCTCGCGTTGTTTGGACCCTGGAGCGAACCAGCACGAACGCGGCGAGGCCGCTCAGGATCGCGACGAGCGGCAGCGCGATCCACGATGTGTCGACCTGGATCGTCTTGTTCGATGCGCGGCCTGACGTCACGGGCGTTGGCGTGTCACTCCCGCTCGCGACGACTTCGCCCGGATGCACCGCGCCTTCGTCGCGCGTGGCGATTCGCTGCACCAGACGCGGACCCATGGATGCCTAGTTGTCCCACATCTCAATGGCGGCGATCAACGAATGTGAAATAGTCGAGCTGCGCGCTCTGAGGTGAGGTCATCAATGACGCCGGCGACGTCTCGCAGGCACGCCGCGCACCACCCGCGCGACGAGCAGATACCCGAACACGATCAGCAGAACGACCAGCAGCTTCAATAGCACAGGGAACCTGGACGTGATTATCGGCGACATCCGCACGCCGTGCCTATACTCTTGCTGGTTCTAACACATGTCTGAAGAGACGCACGCCGCAACCTACGCCAGCTATCTCAAGATCGACGAGCTGCTGTCGCTGCAGCAACCACGTTCGGCAGGTCCCGAACATGACGAGACGCTGTTCATCGTGATTCACCAGGTGTACGAACTCTGGTTCAAGGAGGTCCTGCACGAACTGGATCGCGTCATCCAGCTTCTGGAAGCGGACGACTCGCATCGTTCGCAGCACACCTTGAAGCGCGTCCTCACGATTCTGAAGGTGATGGTGGCGCAGCTCGACATCCTGGAAACGATGACGCCGCTGGAGTTCCTCAGCTTCCGCGAACGGCTCGACGCCGCCAGCGGCTTTCAGTCGGACCAGTTCCGGCAGCTCGAGTTCGTGCTGGGAGTGAAATCGGAGCAGACGCTCCGTCGGTTCCCGGAGGGCAGCCGGGCGCGCGTCGCGCTGGAGCGCCGCTACCGCGCGCCGACGCTGTGGGATGCCTTCCTTCACTATCTCTTGCGCGAGGGGTACGATGTTCCACAATCCCGTCTCGCCCGCGACGTGGTCGCCGCGGTCGAACCGTCGCCGGACATCCAGCGAATCATCGTTGACGTCTACCGCCGCGACCCCAAGAATGCCGAGCTCTGTGAACGCCTCGTCGATCTGGACGAAGGCATCCAGGAGTGGCGCTACCGGCACGTGAAGATGGTGGAGCGGACGATCGGGACCAGGCGCGGAACCGGCGGGTCGTCGGGCGCCGCCTATCTGAGAGAGTCCGTCGGACGTCCGCTCTTTCCTGATCTCTGGGAAATCCGGGCGCAGTTGTAGACGGCGTCGTTCCCGCTGACTCCTCTGCAGGCGAGACCCGTGCGGTCGAGCTTGCGTGCGCATCAGCTCTGCGCCTCTCACGTCTTGACCGGATGCCTTCGTCCAGCGCGCCGAGGTAACCTTGTCCCACTCGTTTCTCCCGGCCGTCAGGAGGACTCACGATGCGGTTCAAGACGTGGCCTGTCGCGGCGCTCGGTCTTGGAAGTCTCCTCGTGCTGATTGTCGTGTCGATGTTGACGTCGTCGCGCAAAGCCCAGGAAATCTATAGCGAGCTCGATCAGCTCAATACGCACCATCACGAGGTCGATACCAAGCTGCGGCGACTTCGATCCGACGTCAATCTGTCCGGCATTTTCGTGCGTGACTATCTGCTCGACGTCGCGCGCGAGCATGCCGTCGAATACCGTGAGCGCCTCTCGGAGTTCCGCGAGACCAACCGGGTGACCGTCGCGGAGCTGCGGGTGCTCGACGCCGCGCATTCCGAGCGCATCAACAATCTCGAGGCGCAACTGGACGGATACTGGAGAACGTTCGAGCCGCTCTTCGACTGGACGGCGACCGAGAAGATTTTTCGCAGCGCGGGTTTCCTGCGCAACGAGGTCGTGCCGAGACGCGAAGCGATTCTGGCGATCGCACAGGAAATCGAGGAGCTGAACAACGCCAATGTGGCCGCGCAACGCGCCGAAGTCACGCATCGACAGACCGCGTTTCGCGCCGCCCTCTATCGATTGCTGTGGCAAACCGTGCTGTTAGGCGCCGGCGTTGCGTTGATTGCCGTCTTTCGGCTCCGCCTGCTCGAACAGCGATCGGACGAGCAGCGATCGGTCGCCGAAGACGCGGAGCGACAGATGCGCGAGCTCTCGCAGCGTCTGGTTCAGACCCAGGAGGACGAACGGAAGAACCTGTCGCGCGAGTTGCACGACCATGTCGCACAAGTTCTGACGGCGCTGCGGATGGAACTGGGCCGCATCGAACGAATGCGAGCCGTGGGCGATGCACCGCTGAGCGCGGCCGTCGCCGAATGCCGGACACTCATCGATCAGATGTGCCGGACGGTGCGCGATCTCGCGCTCGGTCTTCGTCCAAGCATGCTCGACGACTTCGGCCTCCAACCGGCACTCGAGTGGCACGTACGCGATCTCATGCAGCGGTCCGGCGTGGACGTCGAGTTGACCGTCGAAGGGGACCTCGAGACGCTACCCGATCGCCATCGAACGTGCATTTATCGGGCCGTCCAGGAAGCGCTCACGAATTGCATCCGGCACGCGCATGCGCGGTCGATCACGGTGAGCATCATCGGCCATGCCAATCGGCTGGGCGTGTCGGTGAGCGACGACGGGATTGGACTCGATCCCGTGCGACGACGCAATGGCCTCGGTCTGCGCGGCATTGAGGAGCGGGTGAAGGAACTGCACGGGACCATGACTCTCGGGGACCGCGGTGGCAAAGGCACGACGCTCACGATTCACCTGCCGGTGCCACTGGCGTCCATGGAGATCCCCCTTGCGCGTGCTGCTGGCTGACGATCACGGTATCGTCCGCCGGGGATTGCGGAGCCTGCTGGAGGAGGCGGGTGTATCGGTCGTGGCGGAGGCAGCGGATGGTCTCGAAGCCATTCGCCTGACCGAAGAGTGTCGGCCGGATCTGGTCATCCTCGATATCGGCATGCCGAAACTCAGCGGAATCGAGGTCGCCGCCCGATCGCAGAAGCTCGATCGACCACCGGGCGTGATCATTCTCAGCATGCACGCCGACGAGTCCTACATCATCCGCGCGCTCGCGGCAGGCGCCCGCGCCTATCTGTTGAAGGACGCGACCGACGAGGATCTCCTGCCGGCGGTCCGCGCGGTCGGTGCCGGGAAGCCGTTTTTCAGCCCGACCGTTACCGCCGTGCTCGTCGAGGATTACGTCCGCGCGCTGCAGAAACGTGGCCTGAGCGACTCGTACCACCTGCTGACAGACCGGGAAAGAGAGGTTCTCCATCTCCTCGCCGAGGGACGATCGAACAAAGAAGTGGCGACGCTGCTCGATTTGGGCCTGTCGACGGTCGAAACGCACCGGGCCAATCTCATGCAGAAGCTGAATCTGCACAATACGGCCGAGATCGTTCTGTACGCCGTCCGGAAGGGACTCATCTCCTGACCGGCTGTTTCTCCCCTATCTACCGGATGGTTCCACAGCTCCCCATGACGTCTAGTACCAGACCGCAGAGGAGGAAGACACCATGGAACCGGAATACGGGTTGCTGATTCGAGTTCACCGTGAATGGCACGGATGGCGAAGCGCGGAAGTGCGGTTCGGCGACCTCCGGGATGTCCACTGGTTCCAGCCGCCAGGTGCGCCCCATTCGCTGATCCACGCATACGTGCCATGCACCGCGCCGGTCACGGGAGACATTTCACACGATTGCGACGGCAAGTCAGCTCCTCACCGGCTGCTCGTCTGCGTCCTCAAACGACACGCCATCCCTTCGGCGTATGCGGCGCTGGTGCGTTATGCCGACCAACACGCCACGTGGGCGGCGATAAAAGTGCTGGAGCGAGCGCGGTCGAGCCCCCGCGGAGCATCTGCCGATTCTCGTTGACGGCGGTCGCCGCGATCCCAAGAATGCGCAAAGGAGACATTCATGCCCATGAGTGCTGCGCAGCGCGGTCTTGGAAGGCGCGAGTTCATGTCGCAGACCCTCGCGTGGGGCGGGATGGCCGCGGTCGCGCGCGTAGCCGGCTCGTCCGACGTGTGGGCTGCAGTCGCCCATCGGCCGCTGGACCCGGTCAACCCGGACATCCTGTTCGGAAGCACCAGTTCCCTCTGGAGCAACCAGCACGACATCGAGTGGGCGATCAAACGGGTCGCCGCGCTCGGGCTGCAGGGCATCGAGCCGTACGCCGCCCAGATTGAGAAGTACCGGAGCAACCCGCTGGCGCTCAAGAAACTGTTCGACGAGGCCGGCGTCACGATGATCGACGTGTCCAACGGCGCGAGAGGACAGTCGACCAACTTCATCGATCCGGACCAGATCCCGAAAACGATCGCGGATCATGTGGCGTTCGCGCGCGATTTTCTCCAGCCGTTCGGCGCCGCTCATTGGAAGTGCAACATGGGCGCCCGGCCGGCCGGCGGCCCGAGCGACGATCAGTTGAAGCGGCTGGCCAACACGCTGAACGAGATCGGTCGGCAAACGCTCGCCATGGGCATCAAGCTCGCCCCGCATCCGCACATCTGGGGACCGATGGAACGCGAACGCGACGTGCGCCGCGTTATGGAGTTGACCGATCCGAAATACGTGTGGCTGACGACCGATACCGGGCACCTGACACTCGGCGGCATGGATGCAGTGCAGATCATGGGTGAGTACTTCCCGCGGATCGCCGAGGTGCACCTGAAGGACACCTACGCGAAATATCGTGGCAACACGTCGACGCCGACGCAGGAGCAACACGCCGTCGCGAGCGTCTACCACAATCTGGGCGGCGGCGGCGTCGACTTCCCCGGCGTCTTCAAACTGCTGCGGGATCGGCACTACAAGGGGTGGGTCGTCCTCGACCTCGACGGACCGCGGAAGGGCGACGACGGGTTCGACGCCATCGGCGGAAACATGGACGTCGCCGTCGACGACTACCTCGGGCACAACATCAACTACCTGCGGAGCGTGGTCGGCGTCCGGTTACCGCCACTCGGGTGAGGGCGATGCTCGTCCAGCTTCGATGATGTGATCTCTCTATTGCTGAATGACTCTCCACGACCCGTCGGAGTCGATTCGCGTCCCGTGCGGAAGCCGGTACAACTGGACGAGTAAATTGATCTCGCGCGGACTCGCCGACGTTCCTACCATCGGTGCGCTCATCAGCCCACCAGGGCGGGTGCCCGAAGATGCCGAGCGTATGTCCGAGTTCATGACGAAAGAGCGCTGAAGGCGCTGAGCAACTCGCGTTGCTGGTCAAAATCTTCACAACGCCCAGGCGGGCCCGATTGTTGGCGTAGGTGCGATAGACCAGGCCCGAGCCAATGGAGATGTTCAGTTCATCCGATCCGGCCGCACGGACGGTGAGTCGTGGCTCGGCGTCTGCACCGACGAACACATACGTGAGACCTGTCACCGACTGCCAATAAGCCAGCGCCTCCCCGACGCAATTGCCAGTGATGGACGGATCGACGTAGACGGGAATGGGCAGTTCCCAGCGTGTGATGATGCCCGAAGCGCGCTGAATGGCGCCCTCGACTGGAATCGAAAGCCCGACGTTCGCCGCCTGGTTGTAGGTGATCAGGTCCGCGACGATATCAGGATTCTCGACTCGGCCGGACACCGCGCCGGTCGGCATCGGCGCCGGCGGGCCTCCTGTCGGTGGTGTCGGGGCCGTCGGGCCGGAAGTCGCGCTCTTCTGTCCACCGCACCCGCTCGCCAGCACGACGACGGCGAGTGCGGTGAGTGCAAATATCCTCAGCACGAAGTGTTCTGCAACGGCTGCTCTTTGGCGCATGCATGGCTCTCCCCTCATCATGCGCGATCGTTCAAGGATTCGGCTCAGCGAGATGGCGTCGCTACGACTGAATCCGCAGCAACGTGTGTGCGTTGCCCCACACGATCTTCTGGAAGACCGCAGGTGGCGCTGACCGCTTCAGTACGCTCAAGGTCTCGCGCGCCACACACTTGCCTGCCATGCCTGGCGCGGCCGGGTTGTTGTAGCCCGCTCCATGACCGTCGCCGCAGCTGCAGTCGCTGCCGAAGATCAACTTGTCCTGATGACGTTTGAGAAAATCTTCCGTGAACATTGGATCGCGGCCCATCGCGGTGTTGCCGGAGACGGCGGACATGTCCCCGAAGAGATTCGGGAAGTCGCCCAGCCATCGGTCGGTCACACCACCGCGCTTGACCGGACCGTTCGGATAGACCGCTTCGTTGTGATAGTCGCCGCTGACGTTGGCCCAGAACGCGTCCGCATGGCCGATGAATGTCGTCTTTGGGTATGCCTTGAGGACCGCTGCGAAGGTTTTGGCGTACCCCGTGCTCCAGGTCCCTTCGTTCGGGGTGTGATCGACTTCCTGGAAATGAATCAGGATCGGCACGCGCAGCTCGGCGGCCAGCGCATACATCCGCCGCAGCTCCGGACCGTCGGCGGCGACGTGAAATTTCATCTCGCCAAAGCCCTGTGCGCCGTTCTTCACCGCCTGCGTGAGCACCTGTTCGGCATCAGGTTTCGTCACGTCATAACTGGCGTACCAGGTGAAGCGTCCCGGCGCGGCCGCCTGAACCGCCTTCACCTGCTCGAGCGCGCCTGCCCGTGTGAGCAGGTTGGCTTTCGTCACGCCCGCCCCGTCCAGGTGCGCGAGGTTGCTGGCCGGCTGCGGACGCAGATGAAAATGAAGGTCGAAGACAGGCGAGCCCCATTCGTTTGCCGCGCTCTGAAGGGCGAACGTCGGCGCTGCCGCGGCGAGGGCGACCGATTCCAGGAATTCACGACGGTTCATCACAAGTCCTCCGTCCGGCGACGGGTTCGCCACCATAGGTTTGCGATCAGAATGAGAGCGCCGGCGACGCCGACTGACAGACCGCGGCGAGCGGTCGACGCCGGCTGTCGACTCAGCTGGTAGTCGATGACCAGGTCGCGTTGATAGAGATCACGACGCTGCGCCGCGACGATCACGCGATCGCTGGCGGGAACCAACGCGTTCGCGAGGTACACCCCGATATCAGAGCGATAGGTGTTCCGATACCGCAGATGATGGAGTCCGTCGGCGAGTCGCGGCATCGACGCCGCTGCTTGAATGCGCGTGGTGCCTTCGCCCTTCCGAACACTGTCGAACGCGGGAAAAGTACTGTCGACGAGTTCGACCCGCAGCGGGATGCCGTCGACATCGAGCGCAATGGCGCTCAGCACGCGGTCCGAGTAAGCCCGAGCCTCGGCGGCGGAGATCAATCCGTTCCTGTCGACGTCGATTTCCGACAGCACCACATCCGCCACTGCAATCCCTGGCGTCAAATCCAGCGCGAGATCCACGCGGTCCGGATCGATGGCGAGACGGGCGGCTTGCAGGTACTCGTCCCGCCGGTGCGCGGACGTCCAGCTTCCCGACATCAGGACGAGCAGCAGTGTCAGCGCGCCGATGGCCCTACTTCGCGAATTTCGCACCGTAGTCGTTCGTCGGATCCCGATAGATCGTATGAATGTGCTCGACGCTGCCCTGCTGTGGAGCGTATTCGATGACGAGCGTCGGGCCCTGGACGCGGAAGTAGGCCGGGCTGCCATTGGTGGTCGGTCCGCTCCAGGCGAAGTAGGTATCCGCCGGCTTCGCGCGGATTTCCGCCATGCGCGGCTCCGCAAACGAGTCGTTCATGATGCCGACCCACTCTCGGACGAGTTCCCACAGCATGGTCTGGTGCGCCGCTGACAGCGCCGAGGCGCGAATCCCCTCGGGCTGGATCGTTTTTCCATCCTGCCCCGGACCGAGAACCAGATCGGCGACGCGGGAGTTGAGGATGGCCTGGCCGCGCTGCTCGGCATTCAACGCGTTGATCAGCGCAAACGCCTTGTCGTTCTCGTTGCCCAACGGGCGCACCGTCCGGCCTTCGACCGTGAAGGTCGCTGGCTGGGCGGCCGGCAGGCTCGGCGCCATCGTTGCCTGACTTCCCGCAAGCGTGAGATTGATTGCCAGGTGATGACCGCCGAATTGCAGCATCCACGGTGAGGTCGGCGATGGCGTCCCAACGAATGCGAGGTAGTACTGGTCCTCGCCGAACGCGGGTCCGCCACGACCGGCGCCGCGGCCACCCGCGCCCGCACGGCCGCCGTTGGGAGCCGCGCCGCCACCGCGCGGACCTTGCGAAGATTGCTTCCGCAGTACTTCGTCTCCCTGCATGATCTCGGTGACCTTGCGGTACCCATCTCGACTGAGTGCGACGGCGAGCAACTCCTTCACGGCGGCACGCTGCGTGGGCGTCAGATCGCCCATGAGCAGGCCCTGTCGCTCGAACATCGGGGAGGGAAGATTCGACCAGCGCGTCTTCTGCGGTCCCTCGAACGGAAACTGCACCTTGGCCCGACCCGCGTCATCGAGCTTGGTCAGCAGCGTCTGCGCCGACGACGTGATTCGCGCCGTGACGTCAGCCTGGGCGCCGCTCGGCCGGGGTGCTGTCGCTCCGCGCTGGGCCAGCACTGTCGCGACTGCGACGACGCTCAGTGCGAGGCCGGTCATCGTCGCGATGCGAAGCGGTACACGCATGGAGGCTCTCCTGTCGCGCCCACCGTCACGGTCGCGCGCAGGTCTCTTGTAGCACACGTTCTGACGGGCCATGCTACCGCTTCAGCAGCATCATCTTGAGTTTTGCTTTCTTGCTGGCTTCGTTCGGATTCGTGGTCGCTCCGCCCAGCCACCGTTCGACCTGCTGAAGCGATATCGCGTGTTTGGTGCCGGGCTCGCGGACTTCGACGTCGAGGACCGTCGACGGCCCGATTTTTTCGAGCCACGGGTCTTCGCGAAACAGCTTGATCGCGACGATCGCAGCCTCGTACAGGCTCTCGGCTTGGACCTCCGCGGCGTGCCGGATCTGCCTGTGGTCTACATAGCTGACGAGGCACAGGCGAACGGCCACGGCCGGAGAGAATATCACGATTTTCGCTTTTTGTTCTCTCCAACCGGATGCGTCGAACCACCGCCTATGGCAACGGCACCCGGAAGATGTTGAAGTCCGTCGGCTCGCCGTTGACCAGATAGACAAGCTCGTCCCCGGAAATGGCGACGAACGTCTGGCCACCAACCGAGAGGGCCGGGCTGTCGATCTTCGTGGCCTTAGTGACCGCGCGTCCGCTGGCGTTCAGGGTGAGACGGACGATTCGGCGCGTGCCATCGGCATCGGCGCGAATCGCGATCAGTGCCTGCCGGCGCCACCGGATCCGCTCGAGATGCGCGAGAGAGACCGATCTCGGAGCGCCGACTTTCGTCGCGGTTCGCGCTCGCAGGTCTATTCGCGACACGCCGTCGCGAGACGCCACGTACAGAATGCCCTCTTCTCCTGCGGCGGCAAGACTCGCTGGCTCGGTGACGTTCACCCTCATGACGCGTTCGACGGCCGTGCCCTTGGAACGCAGAACCAGAAGTTGATGGCCCGCGGAGTCGAGAGCCACGACAACCCCGGCAGGAGTAACGGCAAGATCGACGGGTGTGATGGCGTCCGGGTCGGCAGCAATCGGAAATGATTTCAAGGGACGGCCGGACACCAGCTGGATCTTGTGCAGTGCGGCTGCGCCGTTAGCAAGTCCGGCGCTCATCACCCACAGATCTCCGCGCTTGCCGTCGATCTCCATCGCCGCGATGTCGCCAAATCCCGCGGAGTCGGCGCGGACGAAGTCCACGGTATGGTTTGTCCCTTCGCCCACCACCACCAGCTTGCGCCCGAGCCGATCGCCGAAAAGGAATCGGCGCGACACCGCGTCGTAAGCGAGTCCGCCGAGCGTAAAGCCCTGGGTCGAGAACCGGGAGCCTTCCGGCGTTGGCGGCGAGGGTGGTGTGGTTCGCGATGGGCTGGTAGCTGGTGCCGGGATCGGGGCCGGGATCGGGGCCGGAATCGGGGCCGGAATCGGGGCCGGAATCACGGTTGAGGAAGACGTAGGCG
>Ga0207641_10004084_pt1 | contig 12731 bp, 10 predicted proteins | sample KBSSwiS62_FD_184306 | JGI IMG/M metagenome (GOLD analysis project Ga0207641, IMG submission 184306) | Switchgrass rhizosphere microbial communities from Kellogg Biological Station, Michigan, USA - KBS Switchgrass S6-2 (SPAdes) (version 2) | ecosystem: Host-associated > Plants > Roots >... | reverse complement strand
CCTTGAAACCATTTTCTGCAAGTTTGACCGCTGGTTCTACAAGTTCTTTCCACGGTTTTGAGCCATGTTCTTTCCACGCCAGGTGCAAGCCTGCGACTGTGCCTGGCACCCCGACGGAAAGACAGCTATCATGATGCAGTTCTTTACTATATTTGCCATTTTTGAGCCACATATCTGGTTTAGAACCTGCTGGTGCTGTTTCACGGAAATCGTATGACTCTGCCTTGCCATCATGGTCGCGATAGACAATGAAGCCTCCACCACCGATGTTTCCAGCTTGTGGGTGGGTGACCGCCAACGCAAATGCCGTGGCCACTGCTGCATCCGTTGCATTGCCACCCGAGGCCAAAATCTTCCATCCAACGTCAGAAGCAACACCATCTTGCGCAACGACTAAACCAAGTCTCGCGGTTTTCGACTCAGCTGGAAATGCGCATAGCTGCACACCGAAGATGAAGAATAACGCACGCATCATGAATGACTCCTTCTATGAGTTTACAAGAAGGAGCCGATTTTGCGCAATGTCACATGTTGAAAGGAAAGTTGAGATAGACGCGATTTGCGATTTGAAGATCTGCCACAATATTCGGCAGGTAACTTGATCGGGTATCCACAGTCACACCAATCCACGAAAAAGGATTGAAAGTGATAGAAGCATTTGCCGTAAAGTTAAATGCGCCGCCAATACCAAGTTGCGACGCGTGCGACGTATCAAAAGCGACGTATCCGACTCGCGAACTTAATGTGTAAGAGAAGAACTTGTTAAAGAGAATGCCGTAAATGTCAGTGCCAACGCTCGGACCAAATTGGTAGGATGTTTGCAGCTGCTGAATGTTCACGTCAGTCGTGGTTACATTCATCACCCGTAGTGCTCCGTCAGCAAACGTCTGATAAGCATAAGCACCCGCTTTTATCTCCCACCAAATCTCTTTCTGTTTGAACGGTCGCACAAAAGCACCACCTGCCTGGGCAAGTTGAAGGGGAACAAAAAGTCCATCTAGCGCTAGACGATCAACGTTTGGTATCGTCTCCACTTCAGTGGTGCCGGTCGGATCAAAGATGTGGTAGGTGACTGGATTAGGCTGAAGATCCTGGCCTGGAAAAATCGCCACATCCATGCTGGCTTCGCCAAAAACTCCAAACCACGACCACGGCGACCACAAGTATTCGGTTTTGATAAGTAAGTGATCATGCGATTTAACAAAGTCACTGAGAACAGGCGTCTTGGTAAGCGCTTCATGAAGATAGAATTTATTTCGCCACTCATGATTTTGCTTGAGCAATGATATGTAAAACACTGTCTTGCCGCCTAGCTCTAGGTACTGACCCGTGATGATGCCGGTCGTAAGTCGTTGAAGGTCCCAAGCCGTCTGCACACCAATATCAATGCCGAAATTCCATCCCTCTTGATTCGCAACTTCGAAGTGGAACTTGAGATCTCTTGTGCTCTTAAGAACCTGAGGCAACACCGTCGTGATTTCTTTGAGACCCGCTGTTGTGTTGAGCTTTTCTAACCCTGGCAACGTTGCCAGCTTTTCAACTTCCGGAAGCATTTTCGATAAATCGCCGCTCTTAATGGCATTAACGTCGGGCAGGTTCGGTAAGCCTTCAAGCCCTTTGATTTGCGATAGCTTTTGGATCTCTGGAAGGATTTGGTCGACTTTGCCGCTCTGAAGCGTTTCTATATTTGGCCAACTACTGACATTCTCCAAACCAGGGATTTTAACAATCTTTTTGATCTCAGGGAGCATCTGATCGAGCTTGCCGCTCTTAAGTGCCGCGAAGTCCGGTAGATTTTTAAGTCCCTCAAGACCTTTGATGGCGGCGAGCTTTTGGAACTCGGGCGCCATCTGATCAGGATTGCCACTTTTCAATGCTGCAAAGTTCGGCATGTCTTTGAGGTTTTCTAATCCTCGGATCTTAGCTGCTTTCTCAAGCGCCGGAACGAGTCGTTCGACATCATCGCTTCTGAGGTCTTCAATGCTGGGTAAGTTGGCCGGGTCTGCGCCGGGAACCTTCGCGTGCTTCTCGACCCGGTTCACGATGTCTTGCATGTCGAGCGCGCTATTAATCTCAACCTTGCCAGCTGCTTCTTGCGGTCGCTCTAGCTTCGACTTATCTTTGTCAAGGCTCTCAAGTTTTTTGTCCAAGTCCTCTTGAGATTTCGTCGGTCCAGAATCTTGAGTCTGAGGTTTCTCAGTCGTTTGCGCGAACGTGTTGCTAGCCAAGAAGAGGAGCAAAAATGGTATCAGCATTAATCTCATACCCGACTAATGCGCAGCACCAGCAAAATATTTCCGCTACCGATTCCACAACGCTAGTTCAGCGAGAGCCCGCTCCACCAGCCTCCCTCTCTTCTCATCTTTGTTCTTCTTCTTTTGCGGGACATTATCTGGGCGAATCATGGACCACGTTATGTTTGAAGGCACATATTTTTGATCGTCGAATGCCTTCAGAGCGCCCCTTGTGTGACGGTAGAGGCCACCCAAGGCAGTTGCATCAGAAGGCGGCACAAAGTCGCGCCCAGCAACTATCTCGCGCACAGCATGCGAAACCAAAAGCCCACACGCCATAGATTCCACGTAGCCTTCAACACCCGTTATTTGACCTGCGAAGAACAAATTCCGGTAATTGCGCTCGCTGTTCTTGAGACACAACGCATCATCAAGAACGGCGGGAGCGTCCAAATAGGTGTTGCGATGTATCGCGCCGAACCTCTGGAAGCTCGCATGTTTGAGAGCCGGGATGATGCCGAACACTTCTTTTTGACGACCTTGCAACATGCGTGTCTGACAGCCCACGAGATTGTAAGCAGTGCCATGCACATTCTCTTTGCGAAGCTGAAGCACTGCGTACGGTCTTAGTCCATCGCGCGGGTCGGTCAAACCAACGGGCTTAAATGGTCCAAATCGCAAAGTGTCGACTCCGCGCTTTGCCATTTCTTCAATCGGCAAACAGCCCTCAAAGTAGTGCAGCTTTTCGAAATGCTTTTCGTGCGCTTGGTCTGCCGCAATTAATCCTGCGACAAACGCCAGATATTCGTCTTTGGTCAGTGGACAATTCAGATAGTCAGCGCCATCTCCTTTACCCCAACGGCTCTCAAAGAAGGTTTCGCTATAATCAATGCTCTCAGCATCGATAATAGGCGCAATCGCGTCATAAAAGGCAAGTCGTTCGCGACCGATAATCCGCGCGAGGTCGGCTGACAGTGCATCTGAAGTCAGCGGGCCTGTAGCGACAATCGTCGCGATGTCATCATCCCAAAGCGTTTCGACTTCTTGCTTATGAACGGTGATGTTCTCGTGCGAATGAATGGCGCCTTCTACTAAGGCGGCAAAATTTTCGCGGTCGACAGCGAGTGCATCGCCTGCGGGTACACGTGCCTCTTCAGCCATGCGAATGAGAAACCCACCTACCCTTCGCATCTCTTCTTTAATGAGGCCAACAGCGTTGTGAATGTTGTTTGAACGAAAGGAGTTACTGCACACAAGCTCCGCGAAATGATCGCTGACTTGGGCGGGCGTTCGCTTGTTCGGTTTCATTTCGTACAAATCGACGCGAAAACCGAACTTAGCTAGCTGAAGCGCAGCTTCGCATCCCGCCAAACCTGCACCAACAACACGCACTCTGTCGCGATTCAAATTATACATTTAGTATGTGCCTTACAATAAAAAGCGAGTTTCTTCGTCATTGCGACCGCGACTGCGAGCAACGCGAAGCAGGTGACGGGAAGCAATTGCTTCGGTTCCCTCGCAATGACGGGTCAAACATTTTTGGCGAAAAAAGCTTCGAGTGCGGTTGCAAGATATACGGGCGTTTCTTGCATCGGATAATGAGCTGCGTTCTTGCATTCTACTATCTCAGCATTTTTAAACCATGCACCGAAAGTTTCTTTCATTTTAGGGACTGCATGAGACGGAATATCGTTCTCACCTGAAATCACCAAGAATGGTGTCTCAATACCTGCGACATCTTTTGAGAAGTCGGTGTTCGCAAACATGTTCAAGTAACCAAGACGCGCTTCAGGAGTCGAACAGCTCCACCACTTAGCCGCCTTTGTCTCCACAAATTTCGCGCACAATCGCTGACCTGACATGATGTTGGCCACTTGTTTTGCACCATCAGGGTTCTTTGTCGCAGCGTCTTGCAAGAACTGCATCATGTCTGCTGGCGCAGGCGATCCGTTGGCTGGCACCGGCGTAATCGCAACACCGCATTTCACGCGCGACGGCTCTTTCATCGCTATGTATTGTGCAATCATCCCGCTCATCGAATGGCCGACAAGATGAAACTTGTCAAAACCAATCGCATCACAAAGCTCGAGCACATCGTTGCAGGCTTCAACGACATCATAGTTTCCGGAAATAGTTTTTGATTGCCCATAGCCACGCAAATCTACAAAAGCATATGTGTAACGTAGCGTATCTAGAAATGGCACAACAGCGTCAAAGCTTGTGGAGTCACAAAACCAGTCATGCATGACCAATACACGTTCAGAGCCATTTCCAATCAACTTATGGGCTATCATAACAGTCTCCAAAAGAATCGAGTTTTGGGGCTTTAGCAGATTGTAAGTCTAGCACAAAGACTAAAGCGCGCCTTCTTGCTTACCCTTGGATTTTTATTGGATTGCAGGCAACCAGCCACCCAAGTCTACTACGGATATTGTGCCATCGCCATGGTTTGCCACGTAGAGCATTCCACCGTAGACGACGGGACGCCAAGGGGATCTACCCACTTGAATGGTGTGAATGACTTCGTAACCTTTCGTCGGGTCAATTACGGATATTGTGCGATCGCCCATATTTGCCACATAAAGCTTTTCGGCATGAACGACGGGTGGCTGCGGGTTTTTGCCAACTTGAATGGTGTGAATGACTTCGTAACCTTTCGTCGGGTCGATTACAGATATTGTGCCATCGCCATGGTTTGCCACGTAGAGCATTCCGCTGTAGACGACGGGACGCCAAGGGGATCCACCAACTTGAATGGTGTGAATGACTTCGTAACCTTTCGTCGGGTCAATTACGGATATTGTGCCATCGCCCATATTTGCCACATAAAGCTTTTCAGCATGGACGACGGGTGGCTGCGGATTTTTGCCAACTTGAATGGTGTGAATGACTTCGTAGCCTTTCGTCGGGTCGATTACAGATATTGTGCCATCGCCATGGTTTGCCACGTAGAGCATTCCGCCGTAGACGACGGGACGCTGAGGGGAGCTACCAACTTGAATGGTGTGAATGACTTCGTAACCTTTCGCCGGGTCAATTACGGATATTGTGTCATCGCCAAAGTTTGCCACGTAGAGCATTCCGCCGTAGAAGACAGGACGCTGAGGCATTCCACCAACTTGAATGGTGTGAATTACTTCGCAACCTTTCGTCGAGTCAATTACGGATATTGTGCCATCGTCCATATTTGCCACATAAAGCTTTTCACCATGGCCGACCGGTGGTTCAGCCTGTTTACCAACTCGAATGGTGTGAATGACTTCGTAACCTTTCGTCGGGTCAATTACGGATATTATGCCGCCGGCCTTCTCGTTCGTCACCACACAAAGCACTTGCCCGTGAACGAAAGGCAGCTGAGGGTATTGACCAACTGGCTCGGTTGCTACGACTGGAAGCGTGTCCTTCCAATTAAAACCATTCAATGAAGCAGGTCCTTGAGCAACGTTCATCCATTTTCTAAACCATCTGCTTGTCGACCAACACTGAGTGCGTCCTTTTGGGCCTAGTAGTGCAAAGATATTATGGAGCAGTTCGTTGGGGAGCATTTGGAAAACATCTTGCTCCTGTACGACGATAGTATCGTCCCAGGTTAGCTGCGGTTCTCCGGTATTCGGATCAAAGCTTATTCCCCCTTGAGGCACCCATGTCTGTGGAGCCGTTGGATCGTAAACGATATTTGAGAAATCATTTTCTCTCTGCAATAAGAAGGCTACAACCACAGAATAAATCAAAGCGATTCCCTGGTCCACTGCGTGCACTGGCCGCCATGGCTTGCCAAACATCATCGCGAAACTAGGTTGTGGGCTGGTGAATGACAAAAACAAAGCAAAAAAGGAGGCGATTATTTGCCTATTCATAGCGGCTAAGCCACACCTTCTTGCTCACCTTCTGATTCTTCATGATTGCAATTCAGGCACTTAATGCGTCTGCCGCCTTTGAGCACTTTCTCAACAACGAAAGGATGATTGCAAACAGCACACGGCTGGTTAAGAGGTTTGTCCCAGCTCACAAAGTCACAGTTAGGATAGTTACTGCAGCCGTAGAAGTCTTTGCCCTTTTTGCCGCGTTTGGCGACCAAATCGCCGCCACAATCAGGTTTCGGGCACTTGACGCCGGTCGGGATGGGCATCGTAAATTCGCATTCTGGGTATCGACTGCAACCGAGGAATTTGCCAAAGCGCCCACGCTTTATCACCATGGATGCGCCACATGTCTTACAAAGCTGGTCGGTAGTCTCTTTCTCTTCCGCGACGATCTTTCCGGCATCATCGCGATGAAAATTCTTCGTGTTCTTGCAATCTGGGTAGCCTGAACAGCCCAAAAATGACCCTGTGCGGCCCCACTTGATGACCATGAACTTACCACACTTTTCACACGGGATATCAGTGGGCTCTTCCATGCGCTTCACATTGCGCATGGATGTTTGAGCTTCGGCAAGGGTTGCCTTAAATGGCTCATAGAATTCTTTCAGCGTGCCTTTATAGTCCGCTTCGCCTTCTTCGATCTTGTCGAGCTTTTCCTCCATGCCAGCCGTAAACGCGACATCCATGATGCGCGGGAACGACTCAACCAAGAGGTCTGTCACGAGAATACCCAATTCCGTCGGGTGCAGGCGTGCTTCTTTCTTCTCAACGTATTCTTTATCTTGAATGGTCGACAAAATCGCAGCATACGTCGACGGGCGACCGACGCCTTTGTCTTCAAGTTCCTTGATGAGACTTGCTTCATTGAAGCGCGGAGGCGGCTGCGTAAAATGCTGCAGCGCTTCGATTTTCTCAAGTTTGATGGCGTCGCCTTCATTCATCTCTGGAAGGCGTGTCTTCTCTTCTTCGCTCTCTTCACGTTGTGCAGCATCGTCTTCATCGATTTGCTCGTTATACACGCGCAAGAAACCATCAAAAACTTGAACCGAACCGGTCGCTCTGAGCATGTGCCGTCCGGCTTGAACATCCACCGTGGTTTGGTCAAACTCAGCACTCACCATTTGCGAAGCGACGAAGCGTTCCCAAATAAGCTTATAGAGTTTATATTGCTCAGGCTTCAAAAAGCCGCGCACAAACTCAGGTGCATATTTCATCGAGGTTGGGCGAATCGCTTCGTGTGCTTCTTGCGCGCCCTTTTTCGTGCGGAAAAAGTTTGGCTTCGCCGGCAAGTAAGAATCGCCATACGATTCTTTGATAAATTCTCGCACATTTGCCAATGCTTCGTCGCTCACACGTGTCGAGTCGGTACGCATGTACGTGATAAGACCAATGCTGCCTTCATCGCCAAGCTCGACACCTTCATAAAGCCCTTGCGCAATAGACATCGTGCGTTTTGGAGAATACTTGAATGCGCGAGCCGCATCTTGTTGGAGTTTCGACGTGATAAACGGAGGGCCAGACTTGCGCGTGCGGCGACTCTTGAGAACCTTGGCAACTTTTGCTTGTGCTTTCTCTAGTTCAGCCTTGACTTGATGCGCTTCGTCGCCTTTTTCAATCTCGGCCTTTTTGCCATCGCTCTTATTCAGCTTGAGCTTAAACTTCGGTTTCTTGCCGCTATCGCCAAGTGCTTCAACCGTCCAATATTCTCTGGATATGAAAGCCAAAATCTCGCGCTCGCGATCCACAATGATTCGCACAGCAACGGATTGCACACGGCCTGCACTCAACCCACGCCGCACTTTCTTCCAGAGCACCGGGCTTATTTGATAGCCGACGACTCGATCAAGCACACGACGTGCTTGCTGTGCATCAAAAAGTTTCTCGTCTAGTTGCGCAGGATCTTTGAAAGCGTCTCGGACTGCGTTCTTCGTGATTTCGTGAAAGCGCACGCGATAAATGGCCGGCCCTTCTTTCTTTTTGCCGCCCTTCTTTTTGTCATCAATGATCATGGCCAAGTGAAAGGCTATCGCTTCACCTTCGCGATCCGGATCGGGAGCCAAATAGACATTCTCGACTTTCTTGCTCGCGTCTTTGATTTCTTTGATGACTTTGGATTTGCCAGGGATTGGCACATACTCTGGCGTAAAATCGCCACTTTCGAGATCAACGCCCATTTGGTTTGGCGGCAAATCTAAAATGTGCCCAACTGATGCACGCACATCATAATCTGCACCCAAATACTTGCGTATTGTCTTCGCCTTCGCGGGAGACTCAACTATGACTAACGATTTTGCCATCAGCGTGCCAAACCTTAAGTAACAATAAATTCGGTGCCCTGCTTTCGAATGACACCCAGGAGTTCCAACATAAGCAACTCTTGCTGCAGGGCAATCAAAGTAGTTTCGCACTTTTCGGCAAGTTCATCAACCGTCATCCGTCCCTGATTTTGTTTGAAGAGGGTCATCATGGCATTTTGAGCAGGCGAAAGCTCTGGTTTGGCGACTACTTCGGCTTGTTTTTGAGCTTCTAGCTTTTGTGAAATCCGCGACCCGCCGCCCATCAGAGTTGATAAAAAGTAATCGATTCGGACCAGAGCACGTGCGCCGCCTTGTTCGAGTAACCAGTTCCCTGCCTGCGAAAGCTCATCGGACGGGTCACCAGGTATCACCCACACAGGCACCCCCATTTGCTGTGCGTAGCGTGCCGTGTGCAAAGTGCCCGAATTGGGCCGCCCTTCTATGATCACAACCGCGCTTGCCAGAGCCGCAACATATTGATTGCGAACCACAAAAAGCGATTTGGACGGCCTGACCCATGGACCGAACAATGTCGCGGTCGTCAACCGTTCGCGCGGGAGCCGATTCGGCCGTTCATCACCCATTGGCTTGAGTGCTTCTCCCAAGATTGCAAGCGTAGGGTGGCCGCTTGCGATGGCGCCCTTGTGTGCCGCCAAGTCGATCCCTGTGGCACCACCCGAAACGACCAGTACCCCTGCTTTAGACAGATTGGCTGCAAGCTCAGAGGCACGTGCCATCCCGCGTTGCGAGGGATGGCGCGTACCCACAATAGCAACTTTCGTTTGCGCAGTGAGCAAAGATTTGTCGCCACGTAAATAGGCACATAGAGGTGGAATTGGTGCGCGCAGAAACCCACCCAGCTCGTGAGCACTTTTGCCAACTATACTGCCACCGCGGTTTGTGAACTGCTCAAGCTGGACCCGAAACTTCTCTGCAAACTCTTGTTTTGCGTGTAACTCTTGCTCACTGAGCAGCTTGCCTGCTCGTTTTTGCGAAGCACGGATAAGCTCCGGAATGCTTGCTGAGTTCAGCAAATCATAAGCGCGTCCGTTCACACCCATGCAGGCCAACATGGCCAAATCGATTTCGGAGATTTCGCTCATAGTTAGGAATATGAGCGATTGCGCATTTATGGCTGCGTTTCGAAAACATAAACCGGCGTTTGGCGCACCCAGCTCATATCAAGTGGTATTTTGTCGATTAGTTTGAGCCCAGGCACCTGAGGAAGCTCTTGCAAACTGATGATGCGCTGAGGTCTCTTGCTTTCTGCGAGCTTCTTGGCAAGTTTCATCATGAAAGTCATTGGGAAAGCTGTCGAACAGGTGTAGAGGACGGTCGCTTTTGAGAGATCGGCTTTCAAAATATCCCCGTGCTCAAATTTGCAACGCGCTTTAGATATCCATTTTTCTTTGGCTGCGGCGTCGCGGACCTTTTGTGCGTCCTTGAAACGCGTTGCGGAAAGCTCAACGCCGACAACGCGCTTCACGTTGGTGGTCATAGCTATTTGGTGCACGACCTTACCAACCCCAGAACCCAAATCGTAGAAAACATCCTGGTCATCTAGATCGAGATAACGAATCAACTTATCGAGCGCTCCAAAGGTGATTTCACCATAGAGAGACGAACCACTGGCCTTGCGGATGCGCAGGTCATCGCGGCGCGGAATTGTGTATGCCCACACGTCTTTGTAGAGTTGCTTCATAATTTTGCGGGCTTCGGCTTTATCCCTAATCATGACAAACATCATAACAATGCTGAATGGATTTTGCTGTGGTTCGGAATACGCCGTCCTCGTAAAGAGTTGCAAATCCAACTCCTTGAGGACGTCATGCAACTTAAACGCTCTATTTTGCTGCCTTTATTTGCTTTAGTACTGACCTGCGCCATTTCCCACGCTTCCGAAAGCTCGTTTGTTCGGGGGCGTTTAAACTTTGCTGTGGACGATAAACTGATCGTTCAATCTCTCAGCGCTGAGGAAATGGAATTTGGCGTACAGAAAGAAGGCATAATCGGATCGCACATCATATCGCAGCTTCCATTATCTGAGCATGACGCGACAAAAATCCATAGCAGGTTCGTGACGGCTCGCGAAACGCAAAAGTCACAGGTTGTTCACTATTGGCTCGGTCACAATCCTGCACACCCAGATATGCTCCGCTATTTCCATGCGCTCATCACACCTCTGTATAACGCAGCCGGCCCGGCAGGCTTCTTCATTACGGTGCGCGAGGTCGACCTTCAGGGAATGGAGTAGCCTGAACCCTATTCTATTTGTTCTTATCCTTACATTTAGTGTTCTTATACACTACCCCTGACGGGCCACGCTTTACGACTATCCAAGGCGCAGTAGTTTCGAATTTATTAGCGTCTGTACCTGATAGCTCCGACAGATTTCCTTCGAGTTTGCACGCGACAAGGGCATCATGAAAATTCTTATCTGAGACAAGATAATTCTTGCTCTTCTTGTCAAACTCAGCTGGATAATATTGCTGATGGTGGTCGACGTTTTTAAGCTTTGTTTTCTGGTCTCGCATGCAGTATATTCTTACACATCCATCAACGGTTTTTTCCGCTGCCGTTGCGGAACTCACAAATGTGAAAACAAATGAAACTAACAGAGCTTTCAGAAGAGCATTATTCATTACCATGACCATGACCCCTTTGCCTCAATCATAACAAAGCGCATTTCCCGCTGCCAATTTCGCGAGTTGAATAGTTTTATTACTTTCGTTCCTTTTCAGCGCACTTAAGGATATTTTCCTCACTAACAAGGTCGTTTCCACTATAGCAACCTGTATCTCTTGTAGCCAATTTTAGGAAACAGGCTGAGTGGCAGTTGCTTACGATGGAATAGTGCGCTAGCAACAACATCCCATATCTTATGCGGAATTTTCGAATGTCGCTTAAATCTTTCGTCCCCCTAATAGGCATCATTTCCATTCTTCCTTGCGCGCCTCTTTCAGCGACATGTGAACCGGACACTTCGGAAAATAGAAGCCCAAGCATTGTCTCTAATTTTGTGATTCCGACTCTCTACTCAATCGTTCCGGAAGTCGTAGCCACCGTTTTTACGAAATGGGCGAAAGACGATGGCCAGTTCGGTTTGGATATGTACCGAGGGTATCGGTGCTTTGAACTTGGTGTTGCCGGGCTTCGGCGTGTGTACGACTACCATTATGGGCAAAAACGAACCAACACTGCTATCGCCGTAGCCGAAGAGAAGGATTTATCGCTTAACCAAGCTATGTTTGGTTATTTGCTCGCCGATACCATTGTCCAAGCGTTCATGGGAAACTTCCGGACGGACCTCTTGATTCACCATCTCATGGGATTAACGCTATGGGGCGCCACGCTCACCTACGGAATTTTCCCTGACGTGATTGCGATGAACGCAGCCGTTGAAATTTTGTCTGCACTCAAGGGATTCGAGACGTATTTTAAAAGAAATGGGGCAGACATTTCGCTTAGTGATCAAAGATTTCTTAAGAGCGCCTACGCGTTTCGACTCGCCGTTATTTTGCTCATTCGCTACCCGATTTGGCTCGTGCTCGATTGGAATCTTCCCAACGAACATTACGCCGAGCTTGGGCCTGTGGGATGGGGTGTGTTACGGTCACTGAACGTAGGGATCCTTGGACTTGAAACGCTGTGGCTTTATCAAACAGGAAAGGCCTTTAACAGATATCGTTTTTGGTAGGAGAGTCGATGTCATTCGCTCAAATCGCTTGTGAAAACATTCTTGGGGCCGTTGGTAACACACCAATAGTCCGATTGAATCGGGTTGTGAGCTCTGAGAAAGCGAACTTCTACGTCAAATGCGAGTTTATGAACCCGGGCGGCTCCATCAAAGACCGTATCGGCACGTTCATGATCGATGCCGCAGAAAAGAGCGGTCGCTTAAAGCCAGGTGGCACTATCATTGAAGCGACGAGCGGCAACACGGGCCTTGGCCTCGCTATGGTAGCCTCGGTTCGCGGCTACAAATGCATCTTCGTCATGGCTGATAAACAAAGCGAAGAAAAACGCAACGCGCTTCGTGCGACAGGCGCAGAAGTGTTTGTCTGCCCCACAGATGTGGACCCAGAAGACCCCCGAAGCTATTACAAAGTTTCAGCAAAGCTTGCCGCAGAGACGCCGAACAGCTACTTCACGAACCAGTATGAAAATGCCGCCAATCCTGAAGCACACTATCGCACGACCGGCCCAGAGATTTGGAAGCAATGTGGAGACGAGCTCGACTATCTGGTTTTGAGCATTGGCACGGGCGGGACAGTCACGGGCATCAGCAAATATTTTCGTGAAGTGGGCGCAAAGACGAAAATCATCGGAGTCGACCC
>Ga0207641_10004072_pt1 | contig 12749 bp, 10 predicted proteins | sample KBSSwiS62_FD_184306 | JGI IMG/M metagenome (GOLD analysis project Ga0207641, IMG submission 184306) | Switchgrass rhizosphere microbial communities from Kellogg Biological Station, Michigan, USA - KBS Switchgrass S6-2 (SPAdes) (version 2) | ecosystem: Host-associated > Plants > Roots >... | reverse complement strand
GGCAGGCGCTGGCGAAGCCGAAGGAGACTCCTCTGCTCAGCGAGTTTTCTCGCGATTTGACGCAGGCAGCAATGGATGGCGTTCTTGATCCGCTCGTTGGGCGCGATGCAGAAATAGACCGCGTTATTCAGATCCTTTGCCGCAGAACGAAGAATAATCCCGTGCTTATCGGGGATCCGGGAGTCGGCAAAACAGCAATCGTCGAAGGACTCGCTCAGCGCATCGTCGACGGTGAAGTGCCTTCCTTCCTGGCGGACAAGCGCATCCTCGTTTTGGATCTCTCACTGATCGTCGCGGGCACCAAGTATCGCGGTCAGTTCGAAGAGCGATTAAAAACGATCATGAAAGAGCTGGTCGACAATCCCAACACTGTCGTGTTCATCGATGAACTCCACACGTTGGTCGGGGCAGGTTCCGCTGAAGGTTCGTTGGATGCGGCGAATATCCTGAAGCCTGCGCTTTCGCGCGGCGAAATTCAGTGCATCGGCGCAACAACGCCTTCCGAGTTCCGCAAATCAATCGAAAAAGACCGCTCGCTGGAACGCCGTTTTCAGGCCGTAAAGGTTGGCGCGCCCAGTGAAAGCGAAGCAATTCGCATCCTCCAGGGTGTGAAGCCGCGCTACGAAAAATTTCATCTTGTGAACTACACGGATGAAGCGATCGAATCGGCTGTGTATCTCTCGAACCGTTACATTCCGGATCGGTTCCTCCCCGATAAAGCCATCGATCTCCTGGATGAAGCCGGCGCCCGCGTCAAGTTGCGTCAGGCAACATTGCCGCCGGAATTGCAGGAAATCCAGCGGCGGTTGAAGGCTATCAGCCAGCGACTCGAGAGTGCGATTTCTGCAAAAGACTTCGATCGCGCCGATCACTACAAGACTCAGGAGCAGCTCGAGCGGGAGCAACTTCGCAACGTTCGGGAGAAATACAACATTAGCGAAACCTCGAGCATGGGCCTGGTTACCAAGGCCGACATCGAGGACGTTGTGTCGCGCTGGACAGGAGTCCCGGTTAACGCCATCAAGGAAGAAGAACTCGAGCGCCTCACGCGAATCGAAGAAGAACTGCACAAGAGGATCATCAGCCAGGAGCCGGCAATCAACGCGCTGGCCCGTTCAATTCGAAGGTCGCGCGCGGGCCTCAAGTCGCCCAACCGCCCGGCGGGATCGTTCCTTTTCCTCGGCCCGACAGGCGTTGGAAAAACCGAAATGGCTCGATCCCTCGCTCAGTTCCTTTTTGGAAGCGAGAAGGCTTTGATCCGATTCGATATGTCCGAGTTCATGGAAAAGCACTCGGTATCCAAGCTGATCGGTTCACCTCCCGGCTACGTGGGGTACGAAGAGGGTGGGCAGCTGACGGAGCGTGTGAAGCGCAACCCGTACTCTGTGATCCTTCTCGACGAGATCGAGAAAGCTCATCCTGATGTTTACAACATCCTGCTTCAGGTGTTTGAAGATGGTCATCTGACCGATGGGCTGGGCAACACCATCGATTTCAAGAACACGATCATCATTATGACGTCGAACATCGGCGCGCGATTCCTCAGCAAACATACGAGCCTGGGTTTCCAGGGGCCGAGCGAGGAAAGCACTGCGCAGAAGATGGAAGATGCGGTGATGCAGGAAGTGAAGCGCCTGTTTAACCCGGAATTCATCAATCGGTTGGATGAGATCATCATCTTCAACTCCCTGACGAATTCCGATCTCGGCAAGATCGTGGACCTCATGATCGTACAGCTGAATCAGAATCTGTCGCACAAGAGGTTGAACGTCACGATTACCGAAGATGCCAAGCAATGGATTCTGGATAAGGCCTGCAAGGACAAGAACTATGGAGCCCGTCCGCTGCGTCGTGCCATCCAACGCTATATAGAGGATCCGCTTTCAGAGGCTCTGATCCAGGGACAGCTCAAAGAGCTTGCAAACGTTGAGGTTTACCTGGAAGGGACGCAGCTCTGGTATCGTTCGGCAGAACGCGAGGAGGTCGGCGTTCCGCTGACAATGTGACGGAAGCCGGGGGAAAAATTCCCCCGGTATTTCTCCCTATCTCTTTTCCTGTCGCTAGGTCTAATACCCCGCTCGTTATAGTAGAATCTCGCCCCTGGAGGCATTCAATGAAGTTGGTTTCGTTGTTGTTGGCACTGTGGCTGCAGGTCCCCGCCACTGTCGCCAATGGCCCGATTATTGATGACATCCAGATTCGTGGAAACAGAAAGCAGCAGAACAGTTCGAATTCTCTGAAGTATGTCATTCAAAGCAGAAGGGGAGACCCTCTCAATCGCTCGCTAGTCGCTCGAGATGTTCGCGCCCTCTATGGGCGGGAACAGTTTGACGATATTTGGGTTGAAGCCGAAGAAACTACCGCTGGGCATGTCATTCTGGTCTTTAACGTCTCGGAAAAGCCCTCGATCCGGAACGTAGATTACAAGGGGCTCTCAACGATCCAGGTTTCCGACGTCCTGAAGGCGCTCAGCGAGAAAAAAGCAACCTTGAGCCAGGGGACTCCCTACGATGAAACGCGAGTTCAGAAGGCCCGGACGATCATCAAGGCTCTTCTGGCGGAAAAGGGCAGACAGAAAGCGGAAGTAGAGGTCGCCACCGAGAAGGTTCCTCCGAACAGCATTCTCGTGACGTTCAATGTCACGGAAGGGCCGAAGATAAAAATTAACAAAATCGAGTTTGAAGGGAACACCGTTTTTACCGACAGCCAGTTGAAGAAGTCGATGAAACTGGTTAAGGAAGCTGGAGCTATCACCGGATTCACCGGCAAGGATGCTTACCACGAAGGTAAACTTAACTACGACATTGAAACGAACGTCCGGCCGATGTACTCCGCAAAAGGTTACGTCCGAATGAACATTTCGGATCCTGTCGTGGAGGAGAAAGAAGTCCGAATCTACCACACGCTGCCGTTCTTCAAGCCGCCTCCGCCATGGGGTATTCCAATTCCGTTCTGGACCAGGCCGACGACCCGTCTCAACGTTTCGATGAAGATTGAGGAGAACAGCCAGTACCGCGTGGGGGATGTCAAAGTGAATGGAGTCACCGCGCTCAAACCGGAACTGGTGCGGCAGGCTTTGGCACTCAAAGCAGGAGACGTTTACAACCAAACCCAGCTCAAAGACAGTATCGAATCCATCAAGAAGGGATACGGGAGGCTTGGATTCATCAACTTCACGGCGACGCCTCAGACAGAGTTTGATGAAGAAAAGAAGATTGTTAACCTGACCTTGACTATCGACGAAGACAAAGCGTATTTCGTCCAGCGCATCAACTTTTCCGGCAACACGACCACGCGGGACAAGGTGATTCGCCGCGAGGTTCCGCTGCTTGAAGGGTTTCTCTTCGACTCGATGCGCTGGGACATGGCGCGCATGAAGCTGAATCAGCTTGGATATTTTGAAGAGATTAAGGAAGAGGACGCGAAGATCGATGCCAAGCACGACGAGCCCAAGGTAAACGTCACAATGAAGGTGCAGGAGAAAAGCCGAAACACCATCGGTTTCAGCGGCGGTGTGTCAGGAATCGGCGGCAGCTTCATCGGCGGTAACTACGAGACCAACAATTTTCTCGGATTTGGCGAGACGCTTAGCGTAAATGTACAGGCTGGAACGCGTCAGTCGAACATTATGCTGGGATTCTCAGAACCGTACTTTCTGGACCGGCCTTTATCCGTTGGCTTCAACGTTTTCCACAGCAACTATAAGTATGATCAGGCGGCCGAAGTGTACGGCTTGAACCCGGACAAACTACCCACAGGGTTGGGCTTTGAAAACCGCCTTAACTACCAGCAGGCTCGTCAAGGGTTCAGCGTGTATGGGAGTCATCCCTTTAAGTTCGCATCCAGAGTCGGGCTCACTTTCCAGTTCGATAACTCAACGACGTCGGCTGTTAATGAGGCGACCCGAGACTATTTCATCAACGTGCGCAGTTCGGAGGTGCAGAACTATGCTTCAGGTAATGGAAGTTTCGGTACCTACAACTCGCGAAAACTGATTCCCAGCTATAACTACAGCACGGTTGACAATCCGTATTACCCGACTCACGGAAAAGCCGTAAGCCTTACGTTTGAATACAGCGGCGGTCTGTTGGGCGGCAATACCAACTATATACGGCCCACAGCGGAGATCCGATTTTTCAAGCCGCATACGAAGCATCGGAATGTTCTTGCGGTGCGGTTGCTGGCTTCTCACGCCAGGGGATTTGCACAGACTCCGGTACCGTTCTATGAGCGATACTTCCCGGGTGGCGATTTTGATATTCGCGGATTCGACTTCCGGTCCCTGGGTCCGATATCCTTTCTGACGCGAACTATTCCGAAACTCGATCCGGAAACCGGAGGCCAGATTGCAGCGCCTTTTGACGATATCGTTTATGTTGGCGGCGACACTCAAGGCATTCTCAACATCGAGTATCGAATCCCGATTGTGGGGCACACGGTGACCCTGGCGCCTTTCGCCGACATAGGAAACGCCTGGGTTACGCATAAGACGGAGTTGACGCGGCAAGTTGTCGACTTCGATGGCAATGTCAAAACAGAGATAGCGCAATTTCTGCCGGGAACAAATTCAGGCATTCGTATGAGTACGGGAGTGGAAGTTGGGGTGACTCTACCCGTGCTGAATGCTCCGTTCCGGATTATTATGGCGTGGAACCCCAAACGCTTGGATAGCGTGTTCACTGGGCCGACGACGGGTTTGCCGTTCGCCCTCCGCGAAGATGGACACGCGTTCAAATTCACTGTTGGAAAAACTTTCTAGGTGGGGACGAGATGAGACGATTCCTTTTGGTTGGTTTGATGTTAGTGACGATGAGCGCAGTCGCGTTTGCACAGGCGCAGACGCCTGCGGCTCCCGCCGTGCCGCGGCCCTCTCAGGCTGCCCCGGCGACTCCGCCGGTTCCGGCGGTTCCGGGAACGAAGATTGCCGTCATCGATTTTGAGATGGCGATTCTCGAGAGCGATGCCGGCAAGGCTGCAACCGCGAAATACAACACGGGCATCGAACCGGAGAAGGCCAAATTCGAGAAGGTCGCTAAAGAGGTCGACGACCTTCAGAAGAAGTTACAGGATGCGAAGACCGATGCTGAAAAAGGTCCTATCCGAAACGAACTTGACTCCAAAACTCGGGAAGCACAGTTCGTGCAGGAAACCGCCCAGCACAAATCGGACGATCTGAAACAGCAGCTTTTGGCGCCGATCGCGGGTCTTGCCAACCGGGTCATTGATAAGTACGCCAAGGCAAATAATCTCGCGATCGTTTTCGACCCGACCACGCAGGAAAGCAACATTGTCTTTGCGAACAAGGCATCGGACATCACCAGTGAGATCATCCGCGGAATGAACGAGGAATACGCCAAAGACCCGAACCTGACAGCGCCTGCTGCCAGCGCTCCTGCGGCTCCGGCAAAGCCTGTCCAATAACCCTGAATGGAATTACGCATCGCGGAAATCCTGAAGATTCTTCCGCACCGGTATCCGTTTCTACTTGTCGACCGGGTTGTTGAAGTCGAAGGGGACCGACGGCTGGTGGCCATCAAGAACGTTTCGATCAACGAGCCGTTTTTTGAGGGTCACTTTCCAGGGGCGCCGGTGATGCCCGGCGTCCTCACCATTGAAGCTATGGCGCAGGCAGGCGCCATTATGGGCCTTCTGCACAGCAAGCCTGAAGACGTCAAAAACGCGCTTGTCTACTTTATGGGAATCGACGAAGCGCGTTTCCGGCGGCCTATCGTGCCTGGTGACCAACTGAAGATTGTGGTCACTGTTCTGAGGCGGAAAGCAGTCGTTTGGAAAATGCGCGGGGAAGTCTGGGTCGGCGAAGAACTCGCCGCCGAGGCGACTTTGCTGTCATCCATCGGCCTCCAGCCGTGACTTTGAGCAACATTCCATGATTCACCCCACTGCCGTTGTAAGTCCCCTCGCGCGTCTCGGGGAGAACGTGACCATTGGACCATTCTGCAGGATTGGCGAAAAGGTGAGTATCGGCGACCGCTGTGTGCTCGATTCCCATATCGTCATCGAAGGCCCGACGACGATCGACCGTGACAACCGCTTTTTCCCTTTCTGCGTGATCGGCGTTCAACCTCAGGATCTCAAATACAACAATGAAGAAACGTTTCTCACCATTGGCGCGCGGAACACATTTCGGGAATATGTCAACGTGCATCGAGGAACTCAGGGCGGGGGAGGTCACACACGGATTGGGGAACACAATTTTCTGATGGTCGCCGCGCACGTCGCGCACGATTGCATCCTGGGCAATGAGATCATCATGGCTAACGCCGCGACGCTGGCCGGTCACGTGACCGTTGAAGACCACGCAACGATCGGGGCTTATTCCGGCGTGCACCAATTCTGTCGTGTGGGGGCGTATGCGTACGTCGGCGGATACACGGTTATTACCAAGGATGTTCTCCCTTACTCGAAGACCGTGAGCGATCGCAACACCAAGGCCTATGGCCCGAATACGATCGGTCTGGAGCGCAAGGGCTTCACGCGCGACCAGATCGCTCATATCAAGGCCGCATTTCGTCTTTTGCTTCAATCCAATCTCAACACCTCGCAGGCGGTCGAGGCCATTCGTCAGAATGACCCCGGCCCCGAGATTCAGGTTTTGCTGAAGTTCATCGAGACTTCCGAACGTGGCGTCACCAAGTAAATACGGGCTGATTGCCGGCAACGGACGGTTTCCATTTCTCGTGCTGGAAGCCGCGAGAAGTCAGGGCATCGATATGGTCGTTGCGGCTATCAAGGAAGAAACGTCGCCGGACATTGAACGTCATGCCCAAACGGTCCACTGGCTATCGCTTGGCCAGTTGGGGAAGTTGATCAAAACATTCAAGGCTGAAGGCGTCACGAAGGCCATTATGGCAGGGCAGGTGAAACACAAGCAGATCTTCAGCGGCATCCTTCCTGACCTGAAGATGATGCAAGTCCTCGCGAGTCTCGCTACGCGAAATACCGACTCGCTGATTGGCGCAGTTACGCGTGTGCTGGAAGATGAAGGAATTCAGTTGGTGGAGTCGACGGCGTTTCTGGCGCCACTACTTCCTGCCCCGGGTGCTTTGACTGCCCGCCAGCCATCATCGGACGAGCAGAAGGATCTCGACTACGGATATAAACTTGCACGCGAACTGGGCCGCCTCGACGTAGGACAGACTGTGGTTGTAGCCGATGCCGCATGTGTCGGAGTCGAGGCCATGGAAGGAACAGACGCTGTCATCGAACGTGCGGCGATGCTTGTCAATGGCCGCGCCCTGCGCGTCGTGAAGTTGGCAAAGCCGAACCAGGATCTGCGATTTGATGTTCCCGTCGTCGGAGTCCCGACCGTCCGCGTGATGAAAAAGGCTGGTGTGACTGCCATGGCGATTGAAGCTCGAAAGACATTGATGATTGACCGCGAAGACTTGTTGCGAGAGGCGGATGCTGCAGGAATCGCGATTGTTGCTGTGGAATAGAAGAGACGCTGATAAATGAAAGTTGCTGTTATTGGAGTCGGACACCTGGGCAAGCACCACGCGCGCCTCTATGCAGAGATGCCGGGTGTAGAGCTCGCGGGAATTGTCGACATTCTGCCGGACCGTGCGGCGGAGATCGCTCAGACCTATCGCACTCAGGCCTGGAGTGACTACAAACAGTTATTTGGGAAGGTTGACGCCGTCAGTCTTGCAGTTCCCACGACCGATCACGCGCGCATCGGCGCAGAGTTGCTGCAGAACGGAATCGACATTCTTGTTGAAAAGCCTATCGCGACGACCCTGGATGAAGCGCGCATCCTCATCGAAACGGCCGCCCGACATGGAAGGATCCTGCAGACCGGCCACGTTGAGCGTTTTAACCCGGTCGTTACGGCGGCAATCGATTCGGCCACTCAGCCCCAGTTCTTCGAAATTCACCGGCTGGCGGCCTTTAGTCCGAGAAGTCTGGATATCGATGTTGTGCTGGATCTCATGATTCACGATCTCGATATCGTCCTGCACCTGGTAAAGTCACGCGTTGCTGAAGTTCGCGCCGTCGGTATTCCCATTCTTTCGCGTAAGGCGGATATCGCCAATGCGCGGGTGGAGTTCGAAAATGGATGTGTGGCGAATCTGACCGCCAGCCGCGTCAGTTACGAAAAGACACGAAAGTTGCGATTCTTCCAGCCTCACGACTATATTTCGGTGGACTATTCCACCCAGACCGGGGTGATGGTCTCCCTGCGAATGGGACAGGTGATCGAACGCAAACTGGAACCCGCCGTGGGGGAACCTCTGAAGATTGAGCTGGAATCGTTCGTGAATTGTATTCGAACCCGTGGCGTTCCCGTTGTTTCTGGAGAGGACGGCCTGCGGGCGCTGGAATTGGCGATTTGTATAAACGAAGAGATTGCGCGGCGGTCTAAGTAGCGGTTTACGCTGGTTTTCGGGATAGGGGGAAAACCCTACATTTTTGCCCATAAATCTACCCTATAATTAAGCTTCCATGCTCCTGGACCAAAACTCGGAATTGCAGCTGCGAGCCACAAAGCCCAAGCCGCTCGTAATGTCGATCCTGGTCCATTTCGTGTTGCTTGCTATCCTCGCGTTCAATCCTGGATGGTTTGAAACGACACATCGGCGGGTTGTACGCATTGCCGGTGAGGACTTCGATTTGAACCGGTTGGAATTGCGGCAACTGACGCTGCCTCCGAAGCTGCCGTCCCGGGCTACGCCGGCTCCTGCGCCTCCGCCCGCTCAGAAGCCGCCGGAGGTACAGCAACTACCTCAACAGGCAACGCCTCCACCGCCCCCCCCGCCTCCGCCACCACCACCTACTCCGCCGCCGCCGGACCGTGTCATCCGGCCCGATGACGTGCTTGCAGAAGGCGCGCGTCCAGACGGGTCGACCAGAGCGTCTCGTGGTGACACACGAGAACAGGCACGAGCAGGTGGGCCTTCACAGAAGGAAGGACAAACATCGGAGGCAGAGGCCCAACAGGCCAAAGAAGCGCAGCGCGGTCAGGATGGTCGCCAAAACCAGCAACTTGCTTCGAACGCTCCAAACAAAGTTCTCCCCAACTTGAACCGCGATGCCCTGCAGACGCCCGGGAGCATCATGAGCGGGGTGGATAAAATCGTGGAAGCCCAGCTGGCATCGGCTGCGAGGACTGGTGGTCGCACGGGAGTCGCACGAGCGGATAACAACGGGACCTATTCGACAACGGAACCGCAAATCCTCTCGCCTAACCCGAAAGGAATTGATTTCGGCCCTTACCTGAATCAGCTGCTGAACAGGTTGCGAAGCAACTGGTACACCGTGATGCCGGAGATCGCACGCCTGGGTCAGCGCGGCCGTGTGGATATTGTGTTCAGCATTTCACGAAACGGAAATGTGAAGGATCTTCAAGTTGTCGCCAACTCCGGATATGAGGCACTCGATCGGGGAGCCGTTTCTGCAATCCAGCTATCCAACCCCTTCACACATCTTCCTGCTGAATACGAAACAGACCTGAAGTTGCGCATCGCATTCCTCTACAATATGAATCCATGATGTGGAAGCTTCTGGTTGCAGCAACGCTATTGCTGCTGCCGGCGTTACAGCAGGCCGAGCCCACAGTCCGAATCGGTCTGGGACAGAACTCTGCCACCGTCACCGTTCGTTCCTCCGAGGAGTTCCGCATCCAGGGCCAGGCAACCCGCACCGCGCGATTCTCGTCGATCCTTGCGCTGGGTGAGACGTCGGACGGAGTCGTTCTCACCCGCGAGCAGTTGCGTTATCGCATGGCGATCGAACTCGACGGCGGCCGTTATGTTGTTGTGCCGATGACAAACCGCATTCGGATTCAGCCAGCCTCCCCGACAGCGCGTCTGCAGGTGAATGACAGATCCTACCGAGGCGCTCTTGAAGTCTTCGGCAATGCCCGCAATTCGTTCACCGTCGTTAACGAACTTCCTCTGGAGGAGTATCTGTTGGGAGTTGTTCCCAACGAACTTAGTCCGTCGACCTTCGGACAACTGGAAGCGCTAAAGGCCCAGGCGGTTGCGGCACGAACGTATGTCGTAAAAAACATGGGGCAGTATCGGGCGGATGGCTACGACATCTGCGACACGGATGCGTGCCAGGTGTATTTCGGCGCAGGAACGGAAGATTCGCTGTCAACGCGGGCGGTGAACGAGACGCGCGGTATAGTCGCGACGTACGCGGGTCAGCCAATTAATGCCCTCTACAGTTCGACCTGTGGCGGGCGGACGGAATCCTCGGAGAATATTTTTTCGGAGAAACTTCCCTACCTCGTTTCGGTAATGTGTGTGTACAAGCACCCGGAGCCCAAACCTTTCACGGCCAATCGCCATTTCGCTGATTTCAAATCGGCCGTGCTGGGAGTTGCTGGAGTCTCCAATTACACGGAGCTTCGTCGCTTTCTCGGAATCCAGGGCGCGGGCGAACCTCCTTCAAACAATCTGCCCCAGCTGGCGAAATACCTGCGCGAGAATTTTTATCCCAACGCGAAACCGCAATCCGATCTGGATTTTCTCGTGGAACAGGACATTCTTCCCAGCGCCGGTACACCCAATCGCAACGATGTCTTGTATCGCATGATTGAGCGGAAGGGCGCTTTCGAGTGGCAGCAGGGGGTTTTGACGTCCTGGGACGGGCAGACACTCACGCTCGCCGTCAGCGGGAGGCCCACAGCTTTTCGCCTGAATCCCGACGCGCCGATCTATTTCCGGATGGGCGAAGAGCGCACGGCAATCACGCAAGGGGGCTGGATCGGCGGAGAACTCTTCGATTTCCGCGCTGTGGACGGCGTTATTCAGATGGTTGTTTATCGGCGAAACTTCGTCAACGCCACCGCGGATCGCTATTCTCGCCTTGCCCTGTGGCAGGTGCATAAGACAAAGCAGGAAATCGACACCGCGTTTCGGCAACTCAATATCGGCGAGGCGCGCGGGATACGCGTCATCGAACGAGGACCTTCAGAACGCCCCGTATCTACCGAAATCACGGGCTCAACCGGCAAGACCACGGTCCGCGCTATGAGAATACGTACGCTCCTCGGGTTGCGCGACAGCATGTTCTACTTCGACGAAGAGCGCAACTCCCGAGGCGACCTGATCGGCATGACATTCTACGGTTCCGGTTGGGGGCACGGTGTGGGCATGTGCCAGGTGGGTGCCTTCGGCATGGCGATGGATGGCGCAAAGTTCGACGAGATCCTGAAAACGTATTACACCGGAATCGACTTAAAGAAGATGTATTAGGGCATGCACCCGATCGTCGCGGTTGTGGGACCGACTGCATCCGGCAAATCCTGCCTGGCTCTTTCGCTCGCCGAGCGTTTCAACGGAGAGATCGTCAACTACGACTCCGTCCAGATCTTTCGCGGACTTGATATCGGAAGCGCCAAGGCCTCCCCTCAGGAACGACAGCGCATTCCTCACCACATGATTGATATCCGTGAGCCGAATGAACTTTTCACGGCCGGGGACTATCAACGCGAAGCGCGCAGTGTTCTGGAAGATCTTCGAAACCGAGGCCGCCTGCCCATTCTCGTCGGAGGAACCGGACTCTACCTTCGAGCGCTCACGGAGGGCCTTTTTCAGGGACCCACGCGCTCAGCCCACTGGCGTACGCGTCTGGAAGGTGTTGCGGAAACACGAGGAAGGGAATACCTTCACCGCGTGCTACAGCGTCTTGATCCGGCCTCGGCCGGCCGCATTGCCGCACGAGACAAGCCCAAGATCATCCGAGCACTGGAGGTCCGCCTCGAGACGGGGAAGCCGCTGACGGAGCACTTGAAAGTGGAACCGCGCCGGCCTCTGCAGGGTTTTTCCATCTGCACGGTGGGCTTGGATCCGCCACGCGAAGAGTGTTATCGCCGCATTGATGAGCGCGTGGAACATATGTTTCAGGCCGGTCTGATAGAGGAGGTGCGGGGGCTTATCGCTCGAGGGGTTCCGGATGATGCCAAACCTCTGGGAGCGATCGGTTATCGCCATGTTCTCGCAAATCTCAACAAGAGCTGTGCGTGGGACGATACAATCCGTATGATTCAACGAGACACGCGCAGATATGCGAAACGTCAGTTGACCTGGTTTCGAAGACAGGCAGAGACAGCGTGGTTTGGTGGGCCTGGAGACAATAAAGCAATAGAAGAAGAGGTCCATCGTAAAGTAACCCTTTTCCTTGGTGAATTTTATGGAGTCTGAAATGGAGAACAAAACTCCGGCCCCTCAAAATATTCAGGACATCTATCTCAACACCATGCGACGCGACAAAGTTCCCGTAACGATCTTCCTGATTGGCGGTGTTCGCCTTGTCGGAAAAATTCGCGGCTTCGACAAGTACTCCGTCGTTCTCGAATCCAATAATCAGGATCAGCTCATCTTCAAACACGCCATCTCCACGATCGCAATGGCCAAGACTTCTGCCGCGCCTCCTGCACAGACATAACTTGGTCGAGAGCGCCATTCTGGTAGGCCATAGCGCCCTGGATGAACTGCGGGAACTGGCAGTTTCGGCTGGGGCGCGCATTCTCGAGGAAGTCGTTCAACACCGCAGAAGGCCGGATCCTGCCACCTATATCGGTAAAGGCAAGATGGAGGAACTCCGGGAATCGGTTCTCACTGAGGGCGCCGATGTGGTGATTTTCGACGATGAACTCTCGCCTAGCCAGGCTCGCAATCTCGAAGAAGCGCTGGAGGTCAAGGTTGTTGACAGAACTGGTCTCATCCTCGATATCTTCGCAAGGCGCGCACGGACCAGGGAAGGGCAGCTGCAGGTTGAGC
>Ga0207641_10004070_pt1 | contig 12753 bp, 13 predicted proteins | sample KBSSwiS62_FD_184306 | JGI IMG/M metagenome (GOLD analysis project Ga0207641, IMG submission 184306) | Switchgrass rhizosphere microbial communities from Kellogg Biological Station, Michigan, USA - KBS Switchgrass S6-2 (SPAdes) (version 2) | ecosystem: Host-associated > Plants > Roots >... | reverse complement strand
ATAGCTGTGCTTTTGCTTGCCAAGGGGCTCGATCGGCGCGACATCGGACGATTTGCGCGCGCGATCTGCGCGAGTGCGACTGGCGCTCGGGACGGACGGCGTTTCGGGTGGTTGTTCCAGCGGTGCCTGTTTGGCACGCGATTCCAGGTTCAGCATCATGAGCACGGTATGGGGCTCCCTTCGCGTAAGACCCTTGCCCCTATCCGACGGTCGGCTGCTCGATAACAAGATCACCAGCAGCACGTGCCCGCTCAGAGCAAGTGCCAGAACGCCGAATCGTCGGAATGCCAGCCCTTGAGCCTGTTCCATGGGCGCTTGTAAAAATTGTTGAGCTTTCCGACTGGCGCGGAGGGTGGCTAGTTCCTCTGCGCACGCGCGATTAGCTATGCCGGCAACGACATGCGCGGTTGTCTCGAATCGCTAAAGCGCGACTATCTCAATCCGGGCTTGCCAAAGACCGGATCTTATGGAACTAACTTGTCGAGGCTACGCTCGAAGCTAGACTGAACACAGCGAAACGGGAGGCACATGGGATGCGTAGGTCGGCGACGGCTGCCATCTTGGCATGGAGCGCAGCTCGATGGTGTCGCGCTGGGGCGGGGGGTTCGGCTCGGGTCAGACGGTACGCCGGTGTTTCTTACCCACGGGGGCAGTAATGGCTACTGGTTTGCGACGATCCGTGTCTATCCAAAACAGGACACGGTCATTCTGATGGTCACTAACTTCGGCAATGCCACTGCGGAAAAGTCAATTTCGACCTTGGCGACGGACTCGCTGAATACCTAAAGCTCCGAAACTGAATTTTTGGTATGAGCTGGATCGCACCTTATAGCTGTTGGGACGCGTTATTCTCGGTCTCACGACCGTAACCGCAAAGCTGGGATCTCGATTGCTGGATGGCCAGAGATCCTATGCGAGCTACCCGATACCTGCCGTTCGCCAACGGCAGCAACGGGTCGAGGCCGTGTGAAAACGGCCTCTTCGGGCGCGCCTCGGGTCGGCGTCGCGGAAGGTTTAACGGTCCGGCCGGCGCCAACCGCAGTCGGCTCAAATATGAACCCAGACCTTGCGCAAATCGCAACCGAGCGCCGCTCGGAGTTGCTCCTCTTCGGCTGGCGGAAGATCGCGCACGTTGGGATTCATAGCTTCGAGCACAAATCGACCAAATGCAGCCGCCCAGGGATACCGAAGGTCGTTGAGCGACACGCGAGCGCCACAACAGGCGGCTGTAGTTACTAGATTACGGAATCCACTTTCGTCCGCAGACTCCATCGCAGAGTTCCACCACGATTCGGCATCGGCGCCGCAGGCAGAACACTCCACGCCCGACCAGTTTGAACCAGGATGAAAGAATTGCACCGATTCTTTGAATTCCACAGAGACCGTGTCGGCTTGCGGTGCAAACGCGGCAAGCAAAACGCGGGCGCGCTCCGCAGCCTCCGGCGACGGCTGATATTCCGGATCGCTCGGCACGAACTGAAGCCAGTTGTCGGACATCTTTTTCTTCCCTTGCCAATATCTGTGCGCGTGCTTCGACGCTGTTAGCCAGCAGCTGCTGTGTTGCCGTGCCGGCAACTTGTCAACGTGCAACCGTCTCAGCTGCATTCCGGCGCACTGCCTCTTATAATTCAGACTCGGTCGCATGGGGAGTCTCAATGAAGCGATTCGTCGAAGGTGAGGACCGCTCCCAGAGCACATTATTTCCCGAACGCCTGGACGACTACATCGCGGAGGATAACCCGGTAAGAGTCGTTGACGTCTTCGTTGATGAGCTCGATCTGAGAAGCCTGGGGTTCGATGGCATAAACGCAGAAGTCACTGGCAGGCCCGCCTACCATCCCGCGACGCTACTGAAAATTTACATCTACGGCTACCTGAACCGTATTCAATCCAGCCGCCGCCTGGAACGCGAGACGCAGCGTAACGTCGAGCTGATTTGGCTTACAGGCCGGCTGATGCCGGACTTTAAGACCATCGCAGATTTCCGCAAAGATAACGGTAAGGCGATTCGCAGCGTGTGCCGAGAGTTCATCGTCTTGTGCCGCAGCCTGAAGCTCTTCTCCGAAGCGATCGTGGCCATCGATGGAAGCAAGTTCAAGGCAGTCAACAACCGCGACAAGAATTTCACTGACCGCAAGCTCAAGGCTCGGATGCAGCAGTTGGAGGACAGCATCGCCCGCTACTTGACTGAACTCGACCGGGCCGATCGGGAACCGACACTCGTGACCGAGGCCAGAGTCGGCCATATCAAAAGGAAACTCGCCACGGTCAAAGCGCAGATGCGCCAACTGAAGCAGATTGGTCAGCAGATGTCGAAGGCGCCGGATGGCCAAATCTCATTGACCGATCCGGATGCACGCTCGATGGCGACCAGTGGCCGCGGCACTGGTATGGTCGGCTACAACGTGCAGACGGCAGTGGATACCAAACATCATCTGATCGTGGCACATGAAGTAACCAACGTCGGCCACGACCGTGATCAACTCTCATCCATGGCGCAGAAGGCCCGCGAAGCGATCGGGAGCGACGAGTTAACGGTCCTTGCCGATCGCGGTTACTTCAAGGGTGAGGAGATCCTGGATTGCGAGCGCGCGGGCATCAAGACTTTGGTGCCCAAGCCCCAAACCTCCAACAACAAGGCACGGGGGCTATTCGACAAAGCCGATTTTCGCTACATCGCGGCCAAGGATGAGTATCGATGCCCGGCCGGTGAACGAGCCATCTGGCGTTTCACGGCCGTCGAAGATGGTTTAACACTCCACAAGTATTGGTCCTCCGCCTGCCCGAAGTGCCCCATCAAAGCTCGATGCACCAGCGGCGAGTATCGGCGAATAGCACGTTGGGAGAACGAGCACGTACTCGAGGCGATGCAAAAGCGCCTGGACCGCACACTGCAGACCTCGCGACTGCGTCGCCAGACTGTCGAACACCCCTTCGGAACGCTCAAAGCGTGGATGGGAGCGACACACTTCCTGACCAAGACACTCCCTCGCGTGAGTACTGAGATGAGCCTGCATGTGTTGGCTTACAACTTCAAACGGTTAATCCGAATTCTCGGAACTCAACGAGTCATCCGTGCGATGGGAACATAACCTCGTTCACTGTCTTGATTGCATTTGCGGGTTGCAACGAGAATTGGACTCAATCAATAAACCAACACCTTGGTGACGGGGCGCAATGTCTTACATTCATCGTTTTCACACGGCCTCGGTCGAAACCGGGCGCACCCGGAGTCACGGTGATCCAGCACCCGTTCTCGCGACTCTGTCCAGGAGTTCAGGCTACGCGAGACCTTGTGGAATTATGCGCGTAATCGTGTAAACCGACTCGGCCTCGCTTTACCGTTTTCACGAGCGCATCAGGACCTTCGCGGCGTGCACCTCCCACGCGAGCGGCAGCGAACGAAACCCCATCACGGGACCGGCGAATATTTTTATGGGCTCGCGCTCCACCAACCGGAAATCCGGTATGCGCGGCAGCCACTCCTGCAGCGCCGTGCTGATCTCGAGCTTGGCGAGGTGCGAACCGATACACCGATGCACGCCGAGGCCGAAGGTCAGATGCGGATTCACTTTGCGGCGCAGGTCGATGTCGCGCGGGCGATCGAAGACGGCGGGATCGCGGTTGGCCAGGTTGTCCGGCAACACCACCATCTCGTCTTGTTTGAGGGTGACACCCTTGAAGGTCATATCCCTCGTCACGCGGCGGTAGATACTGGACACGGCGTAGTAGCGTATCAACTCCTCTATGGCGCGATTGAGTTCATTGGGTTGCGAAAGACAACCGGCGATCTGACGGCGCGCATCCGTCGTCGTCGCCAGGTAGCGCCAGATGCAGGTCATGGTGGAGGTGACGGTATCCAGTCCCGCCACAAAGAGCAGGAAAGCACAGTTGATGACCTCTTCGTGACTGACACCGCTGCCCGGAGTGTCGCGAGTGCGAATCAGGAGGCTCGCGATGTCCTCGCCGAGGTGGGCGGTTTTGGCGCGAAAGAACTCATCGAGCAGCCCGTAGATTTCGCGCGCGTTCTGCGCCTTGGCCGCCGGATCCTCCACGCGCATGAAGAAATCCGCGAGCGCAATGAATTCACCGAGGCGCCCCTCGTCCATGCCCATGAGATGGATAAAGAGGCCCGTGGGAAGCTTGCCGGAGAATTGGGCGACAAAGTCGCAGTGCCCGTCAGCAACAAAGTCATCCAGCAGCACCCGGGTGCGGCGGCGGATTTCACCCTGCAGCGAAGCGATTGCAGCCGGTGTAAACAGCGGCGTCAGCAGATTGCGGAACTTCGAGTGTTCGGGCGGATCGACCCCGTTGGGCTGCAGGACCGGCCAGCCTTCGGTCTTCGGAATGGATTGATGACGATTCGAGAAGGATTCGTGATTGCGGTACGCCTCGCGAATGGCCTCGTAGCCGAGAAAAGTCCAGTGACCACCGTTGCGCGGCGACCAGAAGATGGGCGGCGCACCGGTATCCACCAGTGCCTGCCACTTGTCGAACGGATCGCGCAGGCCAGGAGGAACCGCAAAGAAGTCGAAGTCGAGCACCAGATGCGGCGGTACGTGCGGCGGAACGGGTGTCAGTTGAGAAGTGCTCATGATCCGCTCCCGCTGTTCCTGGCCAGACGCAACGCGCCCTCCGGACAGTTGGCGACGGCGAGCCGCGCCTGTTCCTCCAGGTCAGCTGGAATTTGCACCTGGCGCAGGACGACCTTGCCCTGTTCAACATCGGTTGTGAAGAGCTCGGGACAGATCTGCGCACACCGTGCATGTCCCTGGCAGATCTCGAGATTGGCCACCACTTTCATTGCTGACATCGCCCCCTGGCGCTATCCGATGCCTGCGCTCACTGTGGGCCACAGCCGCGGCAGGTCGCAACGCCCGTTTGGGTGCAATTGCGCGATCAGGCGATCCGAATCCAGTTTTTGATAAGAATGCGGCGCCTGTGGTACTGTTTACTACGCAAATCAGCAGTCAGAGGCGCAACCGACCATGGCTAAGATCAATGCAGCGCTGGTGGGATCGGGCAACATCGGCACCGATCTTCTGTTCAAGGCGCTCCGCAGCGAATGGATCAACCCGGTCTGGATGGTGGGCATCGATGCCCGGTCGGATGGGTTGGCCAAGGCGCGCGAACGGGGACTGAAGACCACGGCTGACGGGGTCGACGGCCTCCTGCCGCACATCGCCAAAGACAACATCCGGATCGCATTTGATGCCACCAGTGCTTACGTGCACGCGGAGAATGCGCGCAAGTTGCAGTCGCGCGGCGTCGTGGTGATCGACCTGACTCCGGCGGCCATTGGCCCCTACTGCGTGCCACCGGTCAACCTGAGTGAGCACGTCGGCACCCGTGAGATGAATGTCAACATGGTGAGTTGCGGCGGGCAGGCCACAATTCCGATTGTCGCAGCCGTGAGTCGCGTGCAGAAAGTCGACTACGCGGAAATTGTCGCGACGGTGTCATCGCGTTCTGCAGGTCCCGGGACGCGCAAGAACATCGACGAATTTACCCGCACGACCGCCAGCGGCCTCGAGCGGGTCGGGGGCGCGAAACGCGGCAAGGCCATCATCATCCTCAACCCGGCCGAGCCGCCTTTGATCATGCGCGATACCGTGCACTGCCTGACCGAGTCCGCGCCGGACCAGGAGCGGATCACGGCCTCGGTGAAAGCCATGATTGCCGAGGTGCGCAAGTATGTCCCGGGTTACGTGCTCAAGAATGGGCCGGTGTTTGATGGCAATCGGGTGTCGGTTTATCTGGAAGTGGCAGGCCTCGGGGACTACCTGCCGAAGTACGCAGGCAATCTCGACATCATGACCGCGGCGGCATTGCGCACCAGCGAGATGATCGCCCAGGAAATATCCAGCGGCCGCTTCCAACCCACCGCTGCCTGATCCCACCCGCCGAGCGAGAACACGACTATGAACCTGAGTGGCAAGTCAGTCACCCTCCACGACAACTGCCTGCGCGATGGCATGCATCCGAAGCAGCACCAGATCTCCATCGAGCAGATGGTCAACATCGCAACGGGGCTGGATGAGGCCGGCGTGCCGTTGATCGAGGTGACTCACGGAGATGGCCTGGGAGGCGCTTCGGTGAACTATGGTTTCCCAAAAAACAGTGATGAGGAATATCTGCGCGCCGTCGTTCCGAAGTTGAAGCGCGCCAAGGTCTCTGCCCTGCTCATCCCGGGAATCGGGACAGTGGATCATCTGCGCCTGGCTCACGACTGTGGTGTCGGCACGATCCGGGTTGCAACGCATTGCACCGAAGCCGACGTGTCCGAACAGCACATCGCACTCTCGCGCAAGCTCGGCCTCGATACGGTCGGCTTTTTGATGATGGCCCACATGATTGAGCCATCGGCCCTGGTGGAGCAGGCGAAGCTGATGGAGGGCTATGGGGCCAACGTCATCTACTGCACTGACTCCGCCGGCTACATGCTGCCTGACGATGTCAGCTCGCGCATCGGCGCACTCCGTTCGGCGCTGCGCCCAGAGACCGAGCTTGGATTTCACGGGCATCACAACCTGGCTATGGGCATCGCCAACTCGCTGGCAGCCATCGAAGCAGGCGCGAATCGAATCGACGGCTCCGCGGCAGGCCTCGGCGCGGGTGCGGGCAACACTCCTCTGGAGGTGTTTGCCGCAGTCTGTGACCGGATGGGCATTGCCACCGGTGTGGACGTGTTCAAACTCGCCGACGTCGCCGAAGACCGTGTCATGCCGCTGATGGATACACCCGTCCGCATCGACCGCGATGCGCTGATTCTCGGCTATGCAGGCGTGTATTCATCCTTCCTGTTGTTTGCGAAGCGGGCCGCGAGCAAATACGGCGTGCGTTCGACCGATATCCTGGTCGAGCTCGGTCGTATGAAAACCGTCGGGGGCCAGGAAGATATGATCGAGGATCTGGCCATCAACATGGCTCGCGCGCGATGATCCGGGCCATGTGTGCTTCGTACTTGTAGCTGCACGCGACGAGGGAAGTCTCGACGCTGCGGACGCCGGGCAACGGGAGGATGGCGGAGCGGATGAGCTCGTCCGCCACCTCGAGGCTTTCGAAGAAGCCCATGGCCAGCACGCTGTAGCGCCCGAGCAGCGTGATTACGCAACTGATGGCGGAAAACTGCGCCAATTGCCGCGAGAGCTCCGGAACGCGCGCGGGCTCGGCATGGATGCCCAACATGATCAACGTCGGCGAGCCGGCCATCACCGGGTTCATCACGAGACTGAACTGGATGGCATTGCTTGCCTGGAGGCGCTTGATGCGCGTGCGGACTGTACCCTCCGTCACAGACAAGGATGTGGCGATCTGACGGTTGGAAATGCGGGCATCCTGGCCGAGCAGCTCGATGATGCCCCGATCGAGCGAATCCAACATGGCATCGCTCATATAGCCTGGCGCTCGAGTGCCGTCTGAGAGGCGGCGGCCATTGCGATCACGGAACGAGTCGCCTGGAGCGCGCGCATGCCCCGCTCCCGGGCGCTCTGGCCTTGGGCGATCTGGAGCTCCTGAGGTACTTCAACGCTGCACGGCACGCCTGCCGGCAGGGCGCTCGAGAATCCGGCTACGTCAAATTGCCCCTCACCCGGGAGCTGGCGTTGGTAAGACGCCTCCGTACTCCAGGCCTGAGTGTCCAGAGACTGCGGACCGTCGCAGAACTGTGCGTAACTGATCGACCCGGGCGGTGCGTTGCGGATGTCTTCGATCCGGCCACCGGAGCGCATCAGGTGCAGCAGATCGATGTTGACTCCTACGTGTCCGGGTCGCTCGATCCGAGCCACGAGATCGAGCGCTTCCGGGAGCGAACGGACCTGCGACAGCGGGTAGAACTCCACTGCCACGCGCAAATCGTATTCGGCAGCCAGCTCACAAAAGGCGGCGAACAGGTCGATTCGACGCTGCGGGTCGCGATCGTAGTGCAACGTGCTGAGGGCGCGTACGCCCAACCAGGCCGCGGTCTCCATTGCTGGACGAAATGTCTGAACCTGCGTTCGAGCGGACAGTGTGAAGGGATAGGCGAGATCGATGTTGATGCCGAGGCTCTCGCAGCGGTTGCGCGTCTCGCGCCGCTCGGGCGTGTCCCCGAGAAGCCTGAACTCAGGCATCCGAGGCAGCACTGCCATCGGCTCGAGAAACAGGCACACGGCCGGGCATCCCACCTCGGCAGCCAGCGCGATGAGTTGCGACGGAGTGGTATCCGCCACCGTCAGATGATCCAGTGCCAGCAGGTCGGGTTCGATATTCATTTACGCAAATCGTCACTTATAGTCGTCTTTGGCGTATAAAAACGCAATACACTTGACCTATCGCAACGCAATTACGCCAAAGGAGATCCGCGGTGTCGGAATCACTTCCCGATCTGGGGCTCACGGGTAAGGTCGCCATCGTTACCGGTGGCACGCGCGGATTGGGTAAGGGAATCGCGGAGGAGTTGCTGGCCGCCGGTTGCAGCGTGACCGTGTGTTCGCGCAAGGAGGTCGAAGAGCTCCCCCAGTATCAGGGACGCACGGCCCGGGCCGAAATCTGTGACGTCCGGGATCCCCAACAAGCCAAAAGCCTGGTCGATCGGGTTGCCGAAACGCACGGCGGACGACTCGACATCGTCGTCAACAACGCCGGCGGATCTCCGCAGGCCGAGGCCGCCACGGCATCGCCGCGCTTTTCGGAAGCCATCGTTGCACTCAACTTGCTGGCCCCCTTGCACATCTCCCAGGCCGCCTATCGTTGGATGTCAGCTCAGGCGCACGGCGGCAGCATCATCAATATTGCCACTATTTCCGCAAAACGACCCTCGCCGGGGACCGCGGTTTATGGGGCGGCCAAAGCGGGACTGTTGAGCCTCACCCGCAGTCTGGCGCAGGAATGGGGGCCCAAGGTGCGGGTCAATGCGCTGGTCGTGGGACTGGTGCAGACCGAATCACCCGAATCGACTTACGGCTCGCCCGAGACTCAGGCGGCGATCGCTGCAACGCTGCCTTTGAAGCGAATGGGCCATGCTCGGGATGTGGCGGCGGCCACGCTGTTCCTGGCTTCCACCCTGGCTTCGTATGTGAGTGGCGCGGAGCTCGCCGTCGATGGGGGTGGCGAGCGGCCTTTGTTCCTGGAGCTGGTCCGGCAGGCACGAGATGGCCAGCGCACCTGATCGTCCCCCGGATTACGTTTCATACAGATATTGCGCCAAAATATATTGATTTGCGTAGTCAGACTGCCTACGATCAACGCATACCGTGAGGGGGGTGGACATTGACCGGACTGGATAAGCGGATGTCCCTGGACGAGGTCGTCGGGCGCCTGTCCGATGGCATGACTCTCGGCATCGGCGGGTGGGCGACCCGGCGCAAGCCGATGGAGTTGGTCCGAGCGATCCTGCGCTCGCCTTTGAAGGACCTGACAGTGGTCTCCTACGGTGGACCGGATGTGGGCTTGCTGGCGGCCGCGGGCAAGTTGCGCAAACTCATCTTTGCGTTTGTGTCCCTCGATCACTATCCCCTCGAGCCGCACTTCCGGGCCGCGCGCCAGGGGGGGCTGCCGGTGCTCGAGCTCGATGAAGGTCTGCTGCATTGGGGCTTGCGCGCGGCGGCCATGCGATTGCCGTTCCTGCCCACGCGTGTTGGAATCGGAACGGACCTCATCCGCCAGGACGCATTTCGAACGATTGTCAGCCCGTTTGAGGATCGCGAAGAGCTCGTTGCGATGCCCGCTCTCAAACTGGATGCGGCACTTCTGCATGTGCATCGCGCCGACGCGCGCGGCAACGTGTTGACCTTGAGCGCCGATCCTTTTTTCGATGAGCTCATGGTGCGCGCCGCGGACCAGGTGTATGTCAGCACCGAACGCCTGACCTCGACCGCCGAGCTCGATGTGGCCAGACACTCGCGCTACAACCTGATTGAAAGAACGGCGATCACCGGCGTGGTGGAAACACCCTTCGGCGCACACCCCACGAGCGCTGCACCCGACTACCAATTGGATCTGGGTCATCTGAAGACCTACGTGGACAGCGCATCCTCACCAGAGGCGTGGACGACCTACCGAAGTCGGTTCATCGACGTCTCGCCCGAGAGCTACCTCGCCGCAGTCGGTGGCGCCGAGAAGCTCGCCCAACTCCCCGTGCCGGTGTATTAAAGCGATGTCCGAGCTGTATTACTCGCTTGCCGAGATCATGATCACCGCTGCGGCGGAAACGTGGCGCGATGATGGCGAGGTGCTGGCGACCGGCATCGGTCCCCTGCCGCGCCTGGCCGCCAGCCTTGCCAAAAGCACCTTCAATCCCGCGCTGCAATTGACCGATGGTGAGGTGTGGTTCACCACGGAACCTGTGCCGCCCGGGCCTCGCACCGGAGCTACGATCGAAATCGAAGGCCTTGCCAACTATGACCGCGTGTTTGCAACGGTGTGGGGCGGCAAGCGCCACGCGATGGTAGCCCCGGTTCAGATCGACCGCTTTGGGCAAACCAACATCAGCGTCATCGGAAGCCACTCGCGACCGAAGACCGCGATGCTGGGCGTGCGCGGGTATCCCGGCAACTCCGTCTCGCATCCCAACAGTTTCTTCTTCCCGGCGCACAACACTCGTGCCTTTGTTGCCAATGAAGTCGACTACGTCTGCAGCGCCGGCTACAACCCCGAGCGGTATCTCGCCAGGAGGCCGCCCGCACGGCTCGATCTGAGACTGATCGTGACGGATCTGGCCGTGTTGGATTTCGGAGGCCCCGATCATGCGATTCGCGTGCGCTCGCTGCATCCGGGAGTCTCTTTCGAGCAGGTCCAGGACAACACGGGGTTTTCCCTACTACGGCCTGAACATCTGCCCGTGACGCCCGCACCGACTGCCGAGCAACTTGCGATCATCGGCCGCCTGGATCCGAACCAGGTGCGTAAGACCGTGTTGAAGGGCGATCCGCCGGGTGATCGGCGCGGTGCCGGCTGACGCTCATGAACGATCTGGTCGAGCCCAAGCAGGTCGAGGTCGTCTATGAGACCGAGTCGCCCGTACGATATACCGTACGCGGGCCGATCGCCTGGGTGACTCTCAATCGCCCCCGATACAACAACGCGCAGAACTCGCAGATGACGTACGCGTTGGATGCAGCTTTCCGCCAGGCGACCGACGATGATGCAGTGCGGGCCATCGTGCTCAACGGAGAAGGCAAACACTTCTCTGCGGGTCACGATATCGGCACCCCGGGGCGTGATCTGCATCGCTCCTTTGAGCGCAAGCTGCTGGTTCCCGATCATATCAACAAGCCGGCCGCGGAGCTGCTGTACACCCGCGAACATGAGGTGTACCTCGGAATGTGCCGGCGTTGGCGCGATATTCCGAAACCCACCCTGGCGATGGTGCACGGCGCCTGCGTGGCCGGCGGCCTGATGTTGGCCTGGGTCTGTGATTTGATCATCGCCTCCGAGGATGCGTACTTCCAGGATCCGGTGGGGCGCATGGGCATTCCGGGAGTGGAATACTTTGCGCACGGGTTCGAGCTGCCCCCGCGCATTGCCAAGGAATTCATACTGCTCGGTGAGCGCATGAGCGCGGAGCGCGCCCTGCAGTTCGGGATGGTCAATCGCGTAGTCCCGCGCGAACAGTTGGAACCGACCGTCACGGCGATGGCCACGGAGCTCGCCACTCGGCCCCGATTGGGGAACTGGCTGACCAAGCAAGCACTGAATCACGTTGAAGACCTGCGCGGCAAGCGCACTGCGATGGACGCGCACTTTCACATGCATCACTTCGCGCACGCGCAGAACGATCTGACTTCGACCAACAGCCTGGGCGGCCTGGATGCCCAGTCCATGGCGGCCGCCAACAAACGACAATCCGGCGAGTCCTGATGTCCGATCCCCTGCATACGGTCCTGGTCGAGCGGCTGGGATGCCGCTATCCGATCATTCAAACCGCCATGGGATGGGTGGCGGAGCCGCCGCTCGTGGCCGCTTCGTGTGAAGCGGGGGCGTTCGGATTTCTCGGCGCCGCGGTCATGACACCTGCCGAGACGCGACTGAAGATTGACGGGGTGCGCCAGCGCACGTCCAAGCCCTTTGGCGTCAATTTCCACATGTTCCAACCCGGCGCGGCCGAGATTGTCGAGCTGATCATCCGTCACAGCGATCAGATCCGCGCGGTCAGCTTCGGGCGAGGCCCGGATAAGAAGATGATTGCCCGCTTCCGGGATGCCGGGATTCTGTGCATTCCGACCGTCGGGGCGGTCAAACATGCCCAGAAGATGGTGGAGCTAGGCGTCGACATGGTCAATGTCCAGGGCGGCGAAGGCGGCGGCCACACCGGCTCCGTGCCGACCACGGTCCTGCTGCCTCAAGTGTTGGATTCGGTGAAGGTTCCCGTAGTGGCCAGTGGCGGCTTTGCCGACGGGCGCGGACTCGCTGCGGCACTTGCGTATGGTGCTGTCGGCATCGCGATGGGGACCCGATTCCTGTTGACGCAGGAAAGCCCAGTGCCGCGCGCCAGCAAACAACGCTACCTCGAGACCAGTACCGACCAGATTGTTCTCACGACGAAACTCGACGGCCTGCCGCAGCGGATGGTGCGCACTCCCCTGCTCGATGAGATCGAGCGGTCCGGGCGCCTGGGGATGTGGTGGCGTGCTCTGCAGAGCAGCCTCGCGCTGAAACGCCAGTCCGGGGCTTCCTGGGGCCAGCTCTTGAGCGCGGCCCGAGGCATGACCCGTCACGGCGGCCTGACACTCTCGCAGGCACTGATGGCCGGCTGCGCGCCGATGTTGATTCGCA
>Ga0207641_10004069_pt1 | contig 12754 bp, 15 predicted proteins | sample KBSSwiS62_FD_184306 | JGI IMG/M metagenome (GOLD analysis project Ga0207641, IMG submission 184306) | Switchgrass rhizosphere microbial communities from Kellogg Biological Station, Michigan, USA - KBS Switchgrass S6-2 (SPAdes) (version 2) | ecosystem: Host-associated > Plants > Roots >... | reverse complement strand
TGTCCGGCTGGGCGTCCACGCGGTGGGGCAGCTCAGGCATCCGGCTCCCCCCGCAGGGTGGAGACCGAGCTGATCAGGGCCCGCAGGGACACGTGCACGAGGTCGACGTCGGCGAGGGAGATCGTGGTGTCCCCGGTCAGCATCACCCCGCCCGCCAGCAGCCGGTCGAGGAGGTCGACGAGGCTGAGCTCGTCGTCGGGGTGGGCGAGGGTCATGGTGCCTCCGCGAAGGAGAAGGGCGGCCACGGACCCGTCACCGCCACGGTCGCGCCGTCGCCCTCGATCCCCGCGAGCACCGCGCGGAAGTCCTCCTCGGCCGCGGTGTCCACCAGGTAGGTCGCGTTGAGCACCATGTCCTGGGTCCGCCCGCTCAGCCGCGCGTCCTGGATCTTCAGCCGGATCGCGCTCTGGGCCACCGCCGCCAACGCAGCGTCCAGGGTGTCCGCCACCCGCCGCGCGCGCTCGGCGGCCGCCACGCCCCGGTCCCGCTGGGCCCGTCGCCTGAGCAGGTAGGACGTGCCGGGGCGGTCCTCCGCCGCGGGCTCCGCGGCGGGCGCCTCGGCCTTCGCGTCGACGTAGACCTTCACCCCCCACTCCCGACGCCCGCGCACCCGCTCCAGCACCGCGGCGAGATCCGACGACCGTTCGGCCAGCATCCGCGCCACGGCGGCGTCGTCCCGGTAGACCGTCGCGAGCCGCAGGGGCGCGACGGGACCGGCCTCGGCCGCCTCCGCGATCACCCCGTGGTGCGCGCGGGCCAGCCGCTCGATGCGGGGCAGGTCGTCCATCGCCGCGGCGAGGGCCTGCTCGTCGAACCCCTGCTCGGACACGGTGCCGACCACGGCCGCCAGCTCCCCGTGGACCACGAGCCGGGGCTCCTCGCCGTCGACCCCGGTCCTGGTGGGGGCTGCGGCCGCGGCGCCCCGGACGGCGTACAGCCAGACGAGGCTCATCGGTCCTCCCGGTTCCGGGCCGCGCTGCGACGCTTCGGGCGCACCTCCCGCGGCGCCTCCAGCTCGGCGTTGCGGGCGGCCTCCAGCTCACCGATGCGCCGGCGGAGCCTGCGGTTCTCCTCGGTGAGGTCCCGCTTGCCGGAGCTCAGGCTCGGATCGTGCTCCCACCAGTCGATGCCCATCTCGCGGGCCTTGTCGACCGACGCCACGAGCAACCGGATCTTGATCGTCAGCAGCTCGATGTCCAGCAGGTTCACCCGGATGTCCCCGGCGATCACGATCCCCTTGTCGAGGACGCGCTCCAGGATGTCCGCCAGGTTCGTCGACTCCATCCGCCGCTCGGGCGGGCGGGCGGTGTTGCCGGGTACCGGAAGTCCTCCGGAGGTCATCAGGCTCCTTCCTAGCGCGGGTGCAGCTGCCCGCGGCTGTAGCGGCCGGTGCGGCGGAAGCCGGTCAGCTCGCCGTGCCCGTCGACGTCCACCTGGAAGGACGCGAGGATGTCCGCGGAGTCCGGGATCCGCCGGGTCTCCACGACCTCGACGCCGATCCGCCAGCCGCCGCCGTCGCCGACCTTCTCCACGGAGAGCACGCTCTCCAGCTCGCGCCCGGTGAGCGCGACGATCTGCTCGGCGGCTCGCCGGGCCGCCGCCGCGGGGAGCAAGGCACCGTCGCGCCGGGCCGGCCCGTTCCGAGCGCGCGCGTTCCCGCTCCGGGACGCGCCCTCCTCGGTCCCCGACGAGCCCGACGACCCCGACGACGACCCCGACGACGCTGAGGACCCCGACCGCGCCGGACGCCGCTCCGCCGCGGGTTCGTCACGGGGACGCCTGCGGCGGGGCCGCTCCTCCTGCTCCTCGGTCATCTGTGGGGGTACCCGAACTCAGCCGCGGTGCATCAGACGGTCGAGCAGCGCGTTCTCCCGCTCGGTCGCCTCCGCGTCCGTCAGCTCCCCGGTGCGCCGGGCCTCGTCGACCGCCTCCAGCTCGGCCCGGATCCGGGCCGGGTCGTAATACTGCTGTTCGGCCTGCTCCTGGATCTGGCGGGCCAGCCAGACCACCCCCCGCGCGGGCGCGAGGGGCAACCCGACCAGCCCGGACAGCAGTCCCATCACTCCTCCCCACGCGGCACGAAGTCGTACGGCGCGAGCGGGCCCAGCAGCCGCAGCCGCAGCCACTCGTGGGTGTCCCCGCCCAGCTCCTCGACCTCGTTCTCGAACTCCTCGGCGGCGTCTCGACGCACGAGGAAGGCCGCGTTCACGACCTCCTCCGGCTCGGTGGGCGTCGTGGTGGACACCGCCTCCGCGACCTCGCCGATCCGCTCGACGATGTCCGTCGCGTCCACCTCACGGCGCTTCTCGAGGGCCTTGACGATCAGCTCGCCGAGCTTGACGCGGTCGTAGTAGGCGGCGTCGGAGTCCTTCCCCCGGATCCGTTCCTGCAGCTCCCGGGCCCCGGCGTCCTCCTCCAGGATCTCCTGGAGCAGCACGTCGGTGTCGTAGCGCGCTTTGAGGGTGTACTGCACCGTCCCCTCCAGGGCCTCGAGCCCGCGGGCGAAGGTCTCGTGGTGCGGGGCCAACAGCTCCTCGACCACGCTGCTGTCCTCGATGACCGCGGGGAACCGCATCGGCAGCACCGTGGTCACCGCGGCGATCCGGTCCACCACGGACTCGTGTGCGACGAGATCGTCGCGGGTCCCGATCGGCCGGTCCGTCGGCACGTCCCCGACGACGGCGGCGACGCCCTCGTGCGCCACCACCGACACCGATCCCGAGGGGCCGAGCCCCACCAGGTCGTCCGGCAGCTCGGCGTCCGCCGGGACCAGCCCGTAGACGTACGTCGCGGTCACCGCTCACGCTCCCGGGTCCGCGGCCGGGGCTTGCGGCGCACCGGCTCCCGACGGTCCTCGTCGTCCTCGGAGTCCCGATTGCCGCCCAGGAACTCCTCGACCTTGTCCACCGCGGCGTCCAGCGCGCCGGCGGTCTTGCCCTTGGCAGCGCCCTCCGTCACGCCCTGGGTGAGCTCGGCGAGGTCCTTGCCGCCCTTGTCCTCGCCGTACAGGTCCAGCCGGTTGGTGGCCTCGGCGAACCGCAGGAACGTGTCCACACTGGCCACCACCACCCGGGCGTCGATGGTCAGGAGCTCGATCCCGACCAGCGACACCCGGACGAACACGTCGATGACCAGACCCTTGTCCAGGATCAGCTCCACAACGTCCGCCAGGCCACTCGAACCGCCGCCCCCACCGCGGTCCACGTACCCGCCGCCCTGGGTCTGCGTCGCGACCGTCATCTACCGGCTCCTTCCCCCCGCCCCCGCGGGCTGCCTGCGCGCACCGCGCCTGCGGCGCGGGGCCGGCTCCTCGTCGGTGTCCTCGGGCTCGTCGGCGTCCTCCGCCTCGTCCATTGCATCGGCGTCGTCCTCGGTGTCCTCGTAGTCCTCGTCGGCGTAGTCCTCCGCGCCCTCGTCCTCGGCGTCCTCGTCGGCGTAGTCCTCCGCGCCCTCGTCCTCGGCGCCCTCGTCGGCGTAGTCCTCCGCGCCCTCGTCCTCGGCGCCCTCGTCGGCGTAGTCCTCGTCCGCGTACCCGTCGGCCCCCTCGTCGGCCCCCTCGTCGGTGTACTCGCCCTCGTCGGAGTCCTCGGCCTCGTCGTACCCGTCCTCGCCGGAGTCGGACCCGGCCCCGCGCTCCTCGTCGCCGTACTCGGCGTCGTCGTGGGCCTCGGTGTCCTCGGTGTCCTGGCCGCCGTCCGCCTCGCCTCCGGCGCGCTGCTCCTCCTCGAGGGCCTCCTCGTGGGTCTTGACGACCTCGCCGTCGCGGATCTCCCCGCGCCACCCCTCGATCTCCTCGGGGTGCAGCAGCGCGCTGGCCATCGCGTGCCTGCGGAAGTGCTTGAACTCCAACCGCGCCCGACGGCCCTGGGCCCGCCAGATGTTCCCGGTCCGCTCGAACAGCCCCTGCGGCCAGTACTCCAGCACCAGCAGCACCCGGGTGAGGTTCGGGCCGAGCTCGGTGAAGGTCACCGCGCCGTCGACGTGGCCCTTGGCGCCCTTGGACCGCCACACGATGTGCGAGTCCGGAACCTGCTCCAGCGTCGTGGCCTCCCACTCGCGGTGGGACAGGAAGACCTGCGCCTTCCAGTGGGTCTTCTCGTCCGACTCCTGCTCGACGCTCTCGAGCTTCTTCATGAAGGACGGGAAGTCCCCGAGCTGGGTCCACAGGTCGTAGCAGGTACGCAGGGGCAGGCCGATGTCCTGCTCCTCGACGATGTTGGTGACCTTGAGCCGCTTGCCGCTACCGGAACGACCGCCACCGCCGCCGGACTCACCGGCGCCGAACAGGCCGGTGACCTTGTCCTTCAACCCGGACAGCACACCGCCGCCGGAACCGCCGCCGTCGTCCTGGTCCTCGTCGGAACCGGACTCGGCGTCCCGGTCGCCGAGGCCCAGCGCGGACCGCAGCCCGGTCCCGCCGTTCTCCGCCACCCCGTCCAACCGGTCGGTCAGCGAGGAGACCCGGTCCGTCGCCGCCTCGGCGGCCCGCTGGACCAGCAGGGACACCAGCTTGTTGCCCGCGTCCTTGAGCGCGTCCCCCGGGACCGCGTCCTTCAGCTCGGAGAGCTTCGTGTCAGCCATCGTTCCTCCGGCGGGTACTCGTGCGCCCGGCACCGGCACCGGCCGCCTTCCTGGCCGTCCGTGTGGCACCACCCGCGGCCTTGGTCCCGCCACGGGCCGCCTTGGTGGCACCGCCCGTGGCCGAGGCCGCCTTGCCCGCGGTCTTGGTCGCGGTCTTGGTCGCGCCCTTCGCGGCGCCGCGCGTGCCCGAGCGGGCCGACCGGGTGGCCGTCTCCGTGGCCGCCGCCGCGGTCCGGCCGCCACGCCGCGCGGTGCGGCGCGGAGCGGGCTCCTCGGCATCCTCGGCGTCGCCTGCGTCCTGCTCGGACTCCTCGGGCTCCTCGGGCTCGTCGCCCGCCTGCTCCTCCTGTTCGCCGACGGCGCCGGACTCGTCCTGCTCGTCGGCCTCGTCGGCGTCCTCGGCGCGGTCACCCGTGACCGACGAGACCGCGCCCGTGCCCGCGTCCTTGACTCCGGACCCGATGTCGCCCAACGACTCCACGCGCTTGCCGACCTTGTCGGTCAGGTTCGAGACCTGCCGCGCCGCGACCGCCATGGCCGCGCCCTTGCCCGCGTCCAGCAGCCTGCCCCGCACCTGGTCGGCGAGGGCCGCCAGCTCCGGGGAGCTGTTCAGCAGCTTCTGCCCCTGGGCGAGCAGCTCACCGGGACCGCCCGCCTGCCGCCCCGCGGCCATGCCGCCGAGCATGAGCGCGAGCTTCATCTTCTTGGTGCGTCCCAGGAAGTAGCCGCCCGCGACCCCGAGCGCCACTCGTGCGCCGCATTTCATCGTGCCTCCTCGTCCCGCCCCGACGCGGACAGCTGGTGACCACGTCTCGTGAATGGGGCGCCCGTTCCGGTGAATAAGGCTCGCCACCATCTACCCGACGTGGCTTTCCCGCACACCCTGGTCGCCCACGTCGGCCATTTTTGGGCCATTCGGACCACTCGCCCGGTCCACAGCTCGGACACCGCGCTCCCGCACGCGGGGGACGCGCCGGACGAGATCCGCATGGCCACTGCTCCATCAGGGAAGATCACGCGTCGAGCGGGGGAACGTTGGCCGGCAACGACTTCCACCACGTCGCACCCTCCGCGGATTCGGAGCCGTACCGTCGACAACGGTGCGAGATCGGACTACGACCGCGATTTCGCCGCCACCACGATCGCCGCGACGATCAGCGCGACCAGAATGATCACCACGGTGACGGGCAACAGCAGAATCGCGAGCACCAGGGCGAGCAGGATCGCGATCCGCACCCCCGGGCTCAGTGCGCCGAGGGCGCCCTTCAGCGCCCCCCAGATCGGGTTGCCGCCCGAGAGCCCCGCCTTCACCCCGCCGAACAGCCCACCCATCGCCGCCCCGCCGGCGGCCGCGATGCCGTCGAAGCTCCCGGCGAGGTGCTCGACCCGCTCCAGCACGATCCCGATGCCCGCGCGCAACAGCGTGCGCAACAGGTCCTTGAGGCTGTCCTTGAGGTCCGCGACCGCGACCTCCCGCAGCTCCCCGGGATCCAGCCGGGCCCCGTTGGTCGCCCGCAGGGGCCTGTCGTCCAGCCCCAGCTCACTCATCGGCCGCATCGTCCGGTCCTCCGCCGCGCGACGGCCGTCGGGCGCGGCCGCATCGCCCTCGGCGGCTACCCGAAGCCGAACCCCGCCAGTCCGCCCCACCCACCCTCGCGACCGAATTGCCTCCGTCCGGCCGAACGCGGAGACCCACCCGGCCCACTCCGCGGTAACGGTCCCCTCAGCGCGGGCGAGTGCATCGGGGTGCGCGTACTCGACGCCCACCATCACCTCCTGAACGTGACGGGGCTCGGCTACACGTGGATCCCGGAGCGCAGCCCGGTGCTGGAGGCGCTGCTCGACGACTACCACGACCTCGACTACTACGACATCGCCCGGGACTACTGCCCCGACCACTACGCCGACGACATGTCCGCCGTGGCGCGGGCGGGGTCGGTGGCCTGCGAGTTCGGCGCCGTCGACCCGGTGGCCGAGGCGACCTGGGTCCAGGAGCTCGCCGACGCAGGCCGCGGGCCCAGCGCCTTCATCGCCGGGATCGACCTGGCGACGCCGACGGTCGCGCAGACCCTGCGCCGCTACCAGGACCTGCCCGTGGTGCACGCCGTACGCCAGCCCCTCTACTGGGCCGAGGACCCGTTGCGTCGGCTCGGCGCGCGGCCGGACCTGCTCACCGACCCGCGGTGGCTCGCGGGGTTCGAGCAGGTCGCCGCCACGAACCTCACCTGGGACCTGCTCGTCTACGACACCCAGATCGCCGACGCCGCCGAGCTCCTGCGCTCCTTCCCGGACACCCCGATCGTGCTCGAGGCGACCGGCTGGCCGCTGGATCGCTCGCCGGCCGGGTTCGCCCGGTGGAGCGAGCGGCTGGCGTTCGCCGCCGCCCACCCCAACGTGACGCTCAAGCTGCAGGGTCTGGCGCTGCTCTTCGGCCCCTCCCGCGAGGCGATCGAACCCTGGGTCCGCCGCGCCGTCGACACGTTCGGGCCCGAGCGGTGCATGTTCGCCACCCACCTGCCCGTCGACGGTCTCCTGTGGAGCGTCGCGGCCCTGGTCGACGCGCTGTCCGCGGTCCTGGCCGACCTGACCGACGCCCAGCGCGCCGAGTTCTTCGCAGGCTGCGCACGCCGCCAGTACCGCGTCCCGTGACGAACGACCGGCGAGGTGAGATCGTCTCCGCGAGTCCTCTCTCGACAGCCCCTCTCGACGACCGCCGGAGGTCCGCCACCATGTTCGCTCGGGTAGCCGTCTGGGAACCCATGCCCACCGACGACCGGCAATGGGTCCTCGACGCCGCCAAGACCGTCCCCGGGGTGCGCAACGCCTACCACCTGATCGACCCCGCCACCGGCAACGGCCTCTCCATCGCCCTCTTCGACGACGACGTCGACGTCGCGGCCGTGCGGAACGCCATCACGCGCCGGGCCGAGGAGATCGGATGGCACGACCAGCCCCGCCCCGCGCCGACCTCCGAGACGATCTACCGGGTGCTCAGAAGCAGCGAGACGCCCTAGCCCGCGCAGCGTCTCGCCTCGAAGCCCACTACCGTCCTCCGGCGCCGGCGGAGCAGGTCCATCCGCGCTGAGCAGGCCGGTACGCCGGGCTCCCGCCGCAACGCCCTCGCGCAGGTCCCGGAGGGCTCGACGGTGATGGTGACCGCCGCGACCCGCACGATCTTCCCCAGCCCGGCTCCCAAAATGGAGCGCGCGGTGGTGGGCGCTCAGCTCGCCGGGTACCACCTGTAGTGCGCCGCCCAATCGACGTCGCCGTGTGCACTCTCACCTGCGTGGTCGGAGCCTCGTGTGGAGGGGAGCGAAACGCTGCAGCTGAGGAGGATCTGTGCGCGGACGGTGGTCGGCGCGGCGCGAACGCTCGCGACCTCGCCGACCGGCGCCCCGTCGATGAAGAACCGCTGTGCCGTCGGGGTCAGCTCGATCGCCCAGTTGTGCCAGTCGGCGAGGTTCGGGTCGCGCGAGGCGAGCGCCTTGGCTGCGTCGACGCTTCGGAGAGCAGGGCCCGGGTCGGGGGACGGAGCCTGCGGGTCGGCCTCGACGAGAGCCACGCCGGCCGTACATCCCGCCGGTAGCTGCGTTCTGAGACGAGCCTCCCACCGACCCGCTGCCGCCGACGGGGCCCACGTCGCCGTCACCGTCGCCGTGGCAGTCCGCTGGGTCGCAGGCACGGTGAGTCCGAGTTGCCCGCCGGCAGGATCGGCAGCCGAGGTACCGCTCCCATCAGGGGTCCGAGCGGAGCGTGGGTCGACCGTCCATTATCTCGAAGGACATAAAGCTGCGACGTACGTAACACTGTCAGTATGCGTGGCGGATCAGCCTCGATCTCATCAAGTGAAAGCTCAAGCGCCGGCGAATCCGCCACTGAAATCAGTGCCCCAGACCGTCCAACCCGCATATCGAGGGCGGCTGCGGTACGACCATCGAGGCGATGGGACCGGATTGTCACTAGTTCGTCGTCGCCCACTCTCTCACCAGACAGATCGAAGGCTGGATCGCGTGCAAGTTCCTTGATGGCATTCTCGACCACGGTGATCGGTTCCACCCGCACCTATCTCCTGACGCCTTCCCCGGAAGATAGTTACATACTTTTGCGCACCGGCATGCGCTTCGTTTGGCCGACCGGTGAACCCCGATCCAATCAGCAGATCAGGTCCACCACGGCACCTCTTCCTCTTCAAAAAGCATGACGAAGAGTGTCACGGGAAAGACTTCTTGGTACGGTTTGAATATCACTGTCGCCTCGACGTCTTCCGCCGACAACAGCGAAAATCCGGCAGCATGGATGGTGTCTATAATTCTTTGACCGCTCCTATATGTCGATTTTGATTCGTCGGACATGACGTCATCTCAACGAATGTCCTTGACATCGCTCCTACCTTCCACCAGAAGTGCGACGGGAGCGGCTGCGGACAACCAGAGAGTCCAGACCGCGTGCGCTTCACTGGAGTCCCTCAGGAACCACCCACGCTTCTCCGTTAGCTCGAAACTCAGACTGACGCCGTCATCAAGATTGCTGAACTCTACAATCTTGAATGCTGCGCGGAGCGGCTCGATAACCGGGTAGAGCTTGCGCCTTCTTTGCTCCGGCTCGGCGAAAGCCCAATCCGGATGCATGGGGTCGCCACCGTACGAGTCGAGTGCGACCTGATACACGTACTCGCGTCGCTGACCATTACTTAGTTCCATGGCGATCCGTGGACCCCGCGCTTGTTGATTGCTTACCCTGACCCCACGCTGCAGCTTTGAAATATCCTGCAACCCCCGAAGTACATCGACATTTCGCCACAAACCTGGAGGAACCGTTCTTGCTCGAGGCTCTACGTCATCATCGGACGTTAGGAATCCCCTCTCCGCTTCTCGGCTTCTCGGCTTCTCCGCGCGACGGATCTCCTTGGGCTGCTTCTACTGCGCTGGATCTTGGAGGTTAGTCTTCACTCGTAGTTCCGCCGTATGATATCCCAATTCTGCATGACCGTTTCCTCCAGCTTCGGAGGCACTACCCCTACGTCCTCAACGTATCTCTTCCTGAGCATTTCCACAATCGGCCTGACATTCACATCTCGGCGCAGCGATCGATCGATATCAGATGCCCAGTCGTCGTATTCACTCGGATCTTCCCTCCTGTGATCGGCTACCCCATACGGGTCGAGCGCCCATAGGGGGTCCCTTAAAGAGCTGAATCTGGCCCTCACTTGATCCTTGCGCCGCGCCTGCTCTCGACCCACTAAATCACGACCTTTCCGTGCTTGATTCAAGCAGCAGCCGGGGGGAGCGCACACAGTGGACGCATTCCACTCCACCAGTTAGACCGACCGGGCAGCTCGGTAAGTCCCGGAGGGCAGGTCGACAATTAGGTTGTCATAGCGGCCGAGCAGAGACCGACCAACTGAGACCCGACATCTCCCCTCCGCCAGAGCTCGAACAAATTCTGCCGAATCTGACCCTGGCACGTTATCAAAAGTGTACGGCCCCACAAGGAACTGCACGTTCAGCGGATCACCGCTGACAGTAGCTAGGCAGATGTGGTCGTCACCGCGACTGATATCCAGGTCCCGGACCGAGCTCGATACGGCCAGTTCGTCGATCTCGAGTCCCTGCTCAATCAAATCCGTTAGGTCTTCGCGGATCTGAAGCATCAACGCGTCGATGCTCGACACCTTCGAAATCACCTCCCCTTACCCTTCTTCGGAATGGGCTTCCGCCAGCCTCCGTAGAATAGATCCACTCGCTTCTCCTTGGTTGCACCATACTTTACTCTGAAAACCGCTCGGGCGGCGGTCTTGTCGCCCTTGACATGGCCCGGTAGAGATGCGGTGCTGACGCCGCTCCATCCTGCCGCAAACTTCTTGCCCCGGTTGAGCAACCCAGGCTTCTTGATACCCGATCGAGTGTCACCAAAGAGGAGAGATCGGTCGCCAAGTACGCGGGCCTTTTGGAGTCTGGCGCCGATGGCGTGCTTCGCGAACAAGCGTCCTGACTCTGGCCCCAACTTCGAAGCCTTGGCCGCTGCCTTGACCACTCGTATGCGGATCTTAACCACGGCGCCGGCCCCTACGAGTGCTGCCGCGCCGACGAGTGCCATTTCTCCGGCTTTGCGCCAGTTTCCGGTGGCGGCGTAGGCGCCTGCTGCGACGCCGGCGCCGATGGCGCCGATGGGTCCGGGGATCCAGGAGGCGAGCTCGCCGACGCGGGCGGCGACGGTGGCGACGGATTTGAAGATCGAGCCGATGCTCCAGCGGCCGTCGAGGTCGGTGCAGTTGACGGGGTCGGCGCTGCAGTAGTCGTAGGCGGTGGCGTTGCCGCCGGGTTCGGGGTCGACTTGGAGGAACCGGCCGGAGGCCGGGTCGTAGACGCGGGCGCCCATGAGGATGGTGTCGCCAAGGGTCTCGCCGGAGCGTTGTTTGCCGCCGAGCCAGGCGTAGCGGGCGGTCGCGGAGGCGGGTGTGTCGGCCGACGGCAGCCCGAACTCGTCGGTGTCGACGACGGTGACCGCGCCGGTGATCGTGCTGCCGGCGGGGTCGACGGGGACGGTGGCCATGACGTCGCCGTGCAGCGAGGTCAGCTCGAGCACGACGTCGCCGGTTTTGCTGGTGGTGGCGGCGAGGTCGCCGTCGGGGGACTCGATGTTGCGGGTGAGGTTGTCGGGTTGGGTGAGGTCCTCGGCGATCCAGCGGGGTTCGTCGTTGTCGGCGCCGTAGTGGTTGATCTTGGTGACGTTGTTGGCCCAGGCGCCGTTGACCTGCTTCTCGCTGGTGAACCGGCGGGCCCGCAGGTTGGGGTCGAGGGTCCAGCTCATCCGCTGGTCGCCCTGCTGTTGGGTGGCGAGCAGGTCGTTGACGTAGTAGCCGCTGGTCAGGCCGGTGGGGGTCTGGGTGATGCGGCCGAAGGTGTCGAAGGTGTAGCCGGGATTGCTGATGCGGTCGGCGGAGTCGTAGGTGTTGGACTCGGACTGGGCCGGGTCCCCGGCTGCGGGGCACACACCTGCGGAGCTGCCGGCGCGGGTGGTCTTGGCGGTGCGGTTGCTGCGGCGGTCGTAGGCGTAGTCGCGGATGGTGCAGGTGCCGGTGGCGGTGGACAGCTGCGTGGCGGTGGTGAGCCGTCCCCAGCGGTCGTAGCCGAACTTCTTCTGGGAGCCGGGGCCGTTGAGCGCGATGGTCTGGCCGCGGACGTTGTCGACGGCGGTGGAGGCGGCGATGAGCATGTTGTCGCTCGCCCGGACGTAGGTGCGGCCGGTGATCCGCCCGGCGGGGTCCTGGGTGGTGGTGAGATTGACCCCGCCGGGCAGGGTCTGTTCGGTGATCTGTCCGTCGGGCCCGTAGCGGGCGGTCATGGTGCCGGCGACGCTGTCGGTCACGGAGGTGAGCAGGCCACGGGGCTCGATGGTCCGGTCGTAGGTGAAGCTCTGGCTGGCGCCGAGGGTGTCGGTGATCCTGGCGGGTTTGCCGAAGCGGTCGAACTCGGTCGTGGTGGTGGAGCCGTCGGCGTCGGTGTAGGTGCGCAGCCGGCCGAGGCGGTCGTATCCGCGGGTGATGGTCGAGCCGTCGGGTAGTGCGGTGGTGAGGGCGTCGCCGGTGGCTGGGTCGTAGCTGGTGGTGACCTTGCCGACGGGGGTCCCGATGTCGCCGAGGATCTCCACGGCGGTCACGCGGTCGGCGCCGTCGAAGGTGGTGACGGTGGTGCGGCTCTTGCCGTCGACGGTCTCGGAGACCCGGTCGGCCTCGCCGAAGCGGGTGTAGGACTCGACGCGTTTGACGGGCAGGTTGCCGCTCATCCGGGCCGGGTCGTGGCCGGTGACCGGGCCGCCGACGGTGGTGAGGCAGGCCGAGCCGGCCCATTCGGGTCGGTTGCCGCAGGAGGGGTCGTCGGGGTTGGCGGCGGCGGTGTAGAAGACCGACTTGGTGGTGCCGGCGTCGGTGCCGGTGGCGTCGATCTTGCGGGACTCGCGGGCCCGGCCGCGGTCGTCGAGCTTGACCTGGGTGGTCAGCGGTGCCCCGGCGGGTCCTTCGGCGTCGAGGGTCGTGCTGGTTGCGACCCGTAGCGGCCAGCCGGAGACACCGCCGAGGGCGGGGGCGTAGCCGGTCTTGGTGACCCGGACGTCCTGGGTGTCGGTCATCCCGACGACGCGGGCGCCGGTGCGTTCGGTGGTGATCAGGTGGTAG
>Ga0207641_10004068_pt1 | contig 12754 bp, 7 predicted proteins | sample KBSSwiS62_FD_184306 | JGI IMG/M metagenome (GOLD analysis project Ga0207641, IMG submission 184306) | Switchgrass rhizosphere microbial communities from Kellogg Biological Station, Michigan, USA - KBS Switchgrass S6-2 (SPAdes) (version 2) | ecosystem: Host-associated > Plants > Roots >... | reverse complement strand
AACTGGTGGGAACGTAAATCTGGCGCAAGCCGTCGGGGCCCTGTGTGTATTTGTCAGAGACCTCCAGCACGACGTGATACTGGTTGAGGCCTTTGTAGATGTTGGAGACCTGACGCTGGCCGAACGCGTCGCCGAGGGTGTTGTCAATGTCGGCCATGTTGACACCGAGGCGCGAGGCGGTGTCGCGATCAATGACCAGATTGCTTTCGAGGCCGCGGACCTGCTGGTCGGTGTTGACGTCGTAAATGCCGGGAAGAGTCCGCATTTTTTCCTGAAGAATGGGCGCCCAGTGGTTGAGGTCGGACAGATTTTCCGCTTGCAGAGTGTATTGGTATTGCGCGCCTCCGAAGCGTCCGCCGATGCTCAAGTCCTGAACAGACTGCATGAAGAGTTGTGCGCCGGGAATTTTGGCGGTCTTGCCGCGCAGGCGAGAGATAACCTGGTCTGAACTCATCTTGCGTTCTTCGAGCGGCTTCAACTGAGCAAACATGCGCGAGGTGCTAGTACCGTTGCCGCCGCCGGTGAAGGCGGTGACGGTGTCGACGGCCGGATCGGCCATGACGATCTTGTTGAACTCCTTGAGCTTTTCGGACATGGCAGCGAAAGAGATGTCCTGATCGCCCTGGATGTAGCCGTTGATGCGGCCAGTGTCCTGCTGCGGGAAAAAGCCTTTGGGAACGGCAACGTAGAGATAGCCGGTAACCACGATGGTGATGATGGTGGTCAAGAGAACAGCAAACTGGTGGCGAAGGACGACGCGGAGGATGCGGTCGTAAAAGCGGACGACTCCGTTGAAAGCATTTTCGGCGAGGCGATAGACCCAGTTGTGGCGGCCGGTATCCACTCTGAGGAAGCGGGCGCAGAGCATGGGCGTGGTGGTGAGCGAAACGAACATGGAAACGGCGATGGCCACGCTGAGGGTGACGGCGAATTCGCGGAAGAGTCGGCCTACGATGCCCGGGAACATCAAAATTGGGATGAAGACGGCAACGAGCGAAGCGCTCATGGAAAGAACGGTGAAGCCAATCTCTTTGGCGCCGAGCATGGTAGCGGCGAAAGGCTTCATGCCGCCTTCCATGTGGCGCGCGATATTTTCGATGACGACAATGGCGTCGTCGACGACGAAACCGGTGGAAATGGTGAGGGCCATGAGAGAAAGGTTGTCCAGGCTGTAGCCGCAGAGATACATGACACCGAAGGTGCCGACGAGAGAAAGCGGCACAGCGATGCTGGGAATGATGGTGGCCCAGACGTTGCGCAAGAAAACGAAGACCACGAGGATGACCAGAGAGATGGAGATGATCAGTGTGCGCTCGACGTCGTGAATGGAAGCGCGAATGGTGGTGGTGCGGTCAATGGCGATATTGAGGTGAAGAGATGGAGAGATGGAGGCGCGCAACTCGGGCATGATTGCTTTGATGCGGTCCACCGTTTCGATCATGTTGGCGCCGGGCTGGCGGAATACAGCGAGAATAACGGAAGGTTCGCCGTTGGAAAGGCCGAGGTTGCGAACGTCTTCCACCGAGTCGACGACCTCGCCAATGTCGCGCAGGCGGACCGGTGCTCCCGGATGACCCGCAACGATGAGGGGTTGATACTCGTAGGCCTTGAAGAGCTGGTCGGTATCGGTGATGGTCCACATGTGGGTGGAATCCGCCACAGCACCTTTGGCGAGGTTGGCGTTGGCGGACTGCAGACCCTTGCGGACGGTTTCCAGGCTGATGCCATAGCTGTTGATGAGGCTGGGATTGACGCTGACGCGGACGGCGGGCCGCGAACTTCCCCATGTGAAAACCTGGCCGACACCTTCGACCTGCGCCAGTTTCTGCGCCAGGATGGAATCGGCTGCGTCGTAGAGCTGGGCGGGGGGTACGTTGGTGGAGGTAAGAGAGAGAAGGAGGATGGGAGCGTCCGCGGGATTGACCTTGCGATAGGTGGGCTGGCCTGGGAGGTCGGCGGGCAGCTGGGTGCGGGCGGCGTTGATGGCGGCCTGGACGTCGCGCGCGGCGGCATTGATGTCGCGATTGAGATCGAACTGGAGAACGACGCCGGTGTTGCCGAAGCCGCTCGAAGAGGTCATCTGTGTGACGCCGGAGATGCGGCCGAACTGGCGTTCAAGGGGAGTAGCGACGGCGGAAGCCATCGTTTCCGGGCTGGCCCCGGGAAGGCCCGCGCCTACAGCAATGGTAGGGAAATCGATCTGCGGAAGCGGTGCTACCGGGAGAAAACGGAACGCCACAGCGCCGGAGAGAAAAATGGCGAGGGTGATGAGAGTAGTCGCGACCGGGCGGCGAATGAAGGGCGCAGAAAAGTTGGAGGAGAAATTCACGGACTAGTCCCCCGGCTGGTGCAAAGCGGCCTCGTCAATGGGATTGCCGAGGCGGAATGAGAAGCGACGCGAGAGCCAGTCGAACGCCAGATAAACAACGGGCGTGGTGTAGAGCGTCAAGATCTGGCTGAGGATCAGCCCGCCGACGATGGTGATGCCGAGAGGACGGCGGAGTTCGGAACCAACGCCAGTGCCAAGAGCAAGGGGCAAGCCGGCGAGCAATGCGGCCATGGTGGTCATCATGATTGGACGGAAGCGAAGCAGACAAGCTTCGTAAATGGAATCGAGAGGAGATTTACCTTCGTTGCGCTCGGCTTCAAGCGCGAAGTCAATCATCATGATGGCGTTTTTCTTGACGATGCCGATCAGCAAGATGATGCCGATGAGGGCGATGATGCTGAATTCGGTGCGGTAGAGGAGCAGCGCGAGGATGGCGCCGACGCCAGCGGAAGGCAACGTGGAGAGAATGGTGATCGGGTGGATGAAACTTTCATACAGAATGCCGAGGACGATGTAGACGGTGACGAGAGCGGCGAGAATGAGAATAGGCTCGTTGGAAAGTGATTTCAGAAACGCAGCGGCAGTCCCTTGGAATGTGGCCTGAATACTGGGCGGAAGGCCAATGTCCTGTTTGACGCGGTTGATGGCATTGACGGCGTCGCCGAGAGAGGCATTGGGCGCAAGGTTGAACGAAAGCGTGACGACGGGAAACTGCCCCTGATGATTGAGGGCGAGCGCGGTAGGCGCCGTAGTGATGCTGGTAAAAGCGCTGAGCGGGACTTGGTTGCCGTTGGAAGAGTGAACGTAGATATTTTTCAGAGCGTCGGGATTTTGCCGGAACGAGGGATCGGCCTCCATGACGACGTGATACTGGTTGAGCTGAGTGTAGATGGTGGAGACCTGACGCTGGCCGAAGGCGTCGTAGAGGGTGTTGTCGATGTCGGCGGGAAGAATGCCGAGCCGCGAGGCGGAGTCGCGATCGATGGTTAGGTTGACCAAGAGGCCGCCGTTGAGCTGGTCACTGGCAACGTCGCGCAGTTCGGGAAGTTGCTTCAAACGATCCATGAAGCGCGGAACCCAAGCGGCGAGCTCTTTGGCGTCCACGTCTTCCAGGCTGTATTGGAATTGCGTGCGGCTGACGCGGTCTTCGACAGTGAGGTCTTGCACAGGCTGCATGAACAGAGTTATGCCATCGACATGGTCGAGTTTCGGCTGAAGGCGACGAATTACGTCCGAAGCACTTAGATTGCGTTCCTTCAGCCTCTTCAAGTTGATCTGGATGCGACCACTGTTGAGCGTGGTGTTGGTGCCGTCAATGCCGATAAACGAAGAGAGGCTTTCCACTGCGGGATCCTGCAAGATGACCTTGGCCAGTTCCTGCTGACGTTCTCCCATCGCTTTGAAGGAGATGCTTTGTGGTGCTTCGGAAACACCGAGGATCACTCCGGTATCCTGTACCGGGAAAAAGCCCTTGGGGACGTAGATGTAAAGAAGGATAGTGCCGACGAGAGTGGCGAAGGTGACAAGGAGAGTGATCGTACGGAAGCGGAGAACGAATTTCAGAGTGCGGCCATAGAAGGCGATGACGGCATTGAAGGCGTCTTCAGACTTGCGGTAGAACCAGGTCTCGTCCTCTTTTCTTTGCTGGCGAAGCAGCTTGGCGCACATCATCGGAGTGAGGGTAAGTGAAACGACCGCCGAGACGAGAATTGTGACCGCAAGGGTGATGGCGAATTCGCGGAAGAGTCGGCCCACGATGTCGCCCATGAAGAGCAGCGGGATCAGTACGGCGATGAGCGAAATAGTCAGCGAGAGAATGGTGAAGCCGATCTGCTCGGAACCCTTCAAAGCGGCGTCGAGAGGCGAGTCGCCTTCTTCAATGTAGCGGCTGATATTTTCGATCATGACGATGGCATCGTCGACCACGAAGCCCGTGGAGATGGTGAGCGCCATGAGGGAAAGGTTGTTGAGACTGTAGCCGAGCAGATACATCACACCGAACGTGCCGATAAGAGAGAGCGGAACGGCCACGCTGGGAATGATGGTGGCGCGGAAGCTGCGCAAGAAAAGGAAAATGACCATCACGACGAGCGCGACAGTGAGCATCAATTCAAACTGAACGTCTTCGACGGAGGCGCGAATGGTGCCGGTGCGGTCGGTGAGAATATCGAGTTGAACGGCGGCGGGCAGGGCGGCTTGCAGCTGGGGAAGAAGCTTCTTGATGCGGTCCACGACGCCAATGATGTTGGCCCCGGGCTGGCGCTGGATGTTCATCAGGACGGCGGGATTCTGGTTGGCCCAGGCGGCTTGCAGAGCGTTTTCGACACCGTCGGAGACTGTCGCGACGTCGGCTACACGGACCGGCGCGCCATTACGATACGCGACGATGATGGGTCGATAGTGATCGCCGCTGAAAAGTTGGTCGTTCGCGCCGATGGTGTAGGACTGTTGCGGGCCATCGAAGGTTCCCTTGGCTTGATTTACATTGGCGTTGCTGAGCGCGGTCCGCAGATCTTCCAGACTTAGGCCGTAGGAAGCCAAAGCCGTAGGGTTGGCTTGAATGCGAACCGCCGGGCGCTGGCCGCCGCTAATGCTGACCATGCCGACACCGGGAAGTTGGGAAATCTTTTGCGCCAGCATGGTATCGGCAAGGTCTTCGACTTTGGAGAGCGGAAGAGTTTTGGAAGTGAGCGCCAAGGTAAGAATGGGAGCGTCCGCCGGATTGACCTTGCTGTAGATGGGAGGATTGGGCAGTCCCTGCGGCAAGAGATTGGAAGCGCTGTTGATTGCGGCCTGAACTTCCTGCTCGGCGATATCGATATTGAGGTTGAGATCGAACTGCAGCGTGACGACCGAACTGCCGAAGGAACTGATCGAGGTCATCTGATTGAGGCCAGGAATTTCGCCGAATTGCCGCTCGAGGGGAGCGGTGACGGACGAGGCCATGACCTCAGGACTAGCCCCGGGATAAAAAGTCTGAATCTGAATGGTCGGGTAGTCGACTTGCGGCAGCGCGGAAACCGGCAACTGACGATACGCGACAAAACCAACCAGCAGGACGCCGACCATCAACAGCGTGGTAGCGACAGGCCGCAGAATGAACGGCCGGGAAGGACTCATCGCTTGGAACCTTTGCGGGTTTGGGCGTTGGGCTGCTGCGCGGCGCTGGGCGTAGGCGCACTGGCTGGCGAGGAAGTGGCATTCGGCGCGGCAACGGCGGCCGCCCCAGTGGGCGCGGCGTTGGGAATGACCTTGGTGCCGTCCTGCAATTTATCCTGACCATCAGTGACTACGACCTGGCCCGCTTGTAAGCCGTCGCTGATGCCGACGGTTCCGCCGGTCGTTTGGGCGATGGTAACGTTTTGAATTTTAACGGTATTTCCGTCGCCTACGACGTAGACGTAAGTTCCTTGTGGGCCGCGCTGAATGGCGGCCAGTGGGACTAGGCTCAGGTTGCGCCTGGTGTCTACGAGGAGATGAGTGTTCACAAACTGATTGGGAAAGAGCCGGCTGTCTTCATTGTTGAAGACTGCTTTTAGTTTGTAAGTGCCCGTGGTGGTGTCGATCTGGTTGTCGATGGTCAGCAGCTTGCCGCTGGCGATCTTCATGGTGTTGTCACGGTCAAAAGCTTCGACGTTGAGCTGCACGCTTTTGTGAATCTTGTCGAAAACCTGAGGGAGCTGATCCTGCGGCAGTGTAAAGATGACGGCGATCGGCTGCACCTGGGTAATGATGAGCAACCCGTTCGTGTCGGTGGCGTGAACGATGTTACCAGGATCTACGAGGCGAAGGCCGACGCGCCCGGAGATGGGCGAGGTGATTCGCGCATAAGTGAGCTGGAGCTTGGCGTTATCAATCTGGCCCTGATCGGTCTTAATAGCGCCATCAAATTGGCCGACGGAAGCGGCTTGGGTGTCGAGCTGCTGTTTGGGAATGACGCCTTCCTGAAAAAGCAATTTGTATCGCTCGAGGTTCGCCTCGGCATCCTTGCGTTGCGCCGTATCTTTGGCAAGCTGACCTTCCGCCTGCTCGAGCTGCACTTGAAAGGGGCGAGGATCAATTTCCGCGAGAAGATCACCAGCTTTCACGTTCTGCCCTTCTTTGAACGAAACGTTAAGGAGCTGGCCATCGACGCGGCTACGCACGGTCACGGTATTGAGCGGAGTAACAGTTCCCAGGCCGTTCAAGTAGACGGGAAGGTCGCCCTTGCTTGCGGTCGCTACAACGACCGGGACGGTGAAATTGGCTCCGCGGCCACCACGACCGGAAGCGGCCCCCGGAGCGGGGGTGGCAGCGGAATTTTGCGGATCCTTCGAATGGGCGGATCGGTAATACCAAAAGCCGCCGATGGCCAAAGCGGTGACGACGACCCAAATCCAAGCGCGGCTCTGACCCGCCGCGTGCGAAGCGCCTGTGGCCCTAGCCTCGGCTTCGGGTAAATCTATAGATTTCAAGTGCCCCATCCTTATATAGCTCCTCAAAGTGGGTCGCGAGTACGCGAGAGAGCCAGCTGTAGGTTTGCATCGCGCCGGTGCGATTCGCGGCTTCTCTACTCTCTAGACGCAGTCCGACTACAACCGTATGGTACGCATCAATAGGACGATTGGGGAGGAGAAAAGGTTACGCAGGAATGCCATGCCGACAGGCCTGTACCGCGACGGGAAGCCGTGCGGAATCGTATGCGCTAGGCGGGAACTTACATTAGACTACGCGGGAAGTGCTGAATACTTTTGGGTTGAAAAACAAAATATAACGGAGCGGCGGATGATCAGGGGAGTGATTCTAGGAATTATCCTGGGTGTGGTCGGAGTCGGCGTCGGTGCGTATTGGTACTTCTCTTCGGGACGCGCGCCGGTGGCAGTAACCGCCGTGGAAATGCCATTCGAACGGCGATTTGCCAGAATGGGACTACATGCGTATTTGGACAAGCTGCCGCATCCGGAACCCCAAGTGCCGGCTGATGAGAAGAACTTGATGGAAGGGGCGAAGGTTTACAAGGAACATTGTGCGGTGTGCCACGGCGTTCCGGATACGCAGAAGACGATGATCGCCGAAGGAATGTTTCCCAAACCGCCGCAGCTTTTTAAAGGGATGGGCGTGACGGACGATGACGCCTGGGAAAGCTACTGGAAAGTGGCCGGGGGTATCCGCATGACCGGCATGCCGGGGTTCAAGGACCACTTGTCAGAGACGCAGATGTGGCAAGTCGCAGTGCTGGTCAAGAATGCCGACAAGATCGGCCCGAGTGTAAAAGCGGAATTGACAGGAGCCGGGGTTCCAGCGGCGGAGGCCCCAGCCGCCGGCAAGAGGAACTGAGAGAAGCGCGGCCAGACTTGGGCTAGCGCCCAACGAAACATACAACGCAGGAACGCGCTTTTCATCTAACGGTGCATGAGACGCGGATTCCTGGCCTTTCTCACAATCTTCCAGTCTGTCCTGTTTGCAGCTCACCTTTTGGTGCTGGAAACCTGGCTGCACTTCTGGAGAGTTCCTTCCCCGCGAGCGCTGGCCGCCGAAAAGGTGATTGCGTTCATTCTGGCGGTCAGCTTCCTGATCGCTTCGCTACTCTCTTTCCGCTATTGGAATACATTCACGCGGAGTTTTTATCGCTTGGCGGCGGCTTGGTTGGGGGTTATCAATTTTCTATTTTTCGCATCGATCGGGGTATGGCTGACGGCCGGCGTGAGGGCCGCGTCCGGATTCGCTTGGCGCGACAGGACCATTGTCGCGGCGTGGTTCGGCGCCGCCATCGCAGCTGCTCTGTGGGGCATGATCAACGCGAGCCTAACGCGGGTGAATCGCATTACGGTGCGTCTGCCGAATTTGCCGGAAGCGTGGCGCGGTCGCAAAGCGGCGATGATCAGCGATCTGCATCTGGGGCACGTACGCGGAGCGGAGTTTGCGCGCAATATGGTGGCGACGATTCGCCAGCTGCGGCCGGAGATTGTGTTTCTGGCGGGGGACTTGTACGACGGCGCATTTGCGGATCTGGATGAACTCGCAGGGCCGCTGCGATCGCTGAACGCGCCGCTGGGAAACTATTTTGTCGCGGGGAATCACGAAGAGATGCACAACCATCGCGGCCACTTGCGCGCCGTGGAGAACGCTGGACTGCGGCTGCTGAACAACGAGAAAATCATCGTGGATGGTCTGCAGATTGTTGGTGTACACCATCACGACGCGGCGCGACCTGAACGATTGAGCAAGGTGTTGGAGAATGCGGAGATTGACCGCGCACGGCCGAGCGTGCTGATTGTGCACGCCCCGGATCAGCTGGCGGTGGCTGAACAGGCTGGAATTTCCCTGCAGCTTTCCGGGCACACGCATCGCGGACAGTTTTTTCCGTGGACGTGGTTTACAAGCTTGATCTACAAGCAGTTCGTGTATGGCTTGCAGCGATTTGGCGACATGCTGGTGTATACGTCCAGCGGAGCGGGAACCTGGGGACCGCCGTTGCGCGTTGGGTCGCGGCCGGAGATAGTGTTGATTCAGTTCGAATAACGAGGGCCGCGGCTGCGCGGGCAACATCAAGTCCTAAGTAGTTTTGGGTATTTAGAGTCTCAAGCGCTAAGGCTAGTATCGCGCTGCGGCTTAAAGGCGCATTTTCCCAGACATTAAGAGCAGAGACTGCTGCAACGAGCCCACGGCCCAGCCCGGTAAAGGGTTTGCCAATGCTCCAGAATCCGCGGATGCTATGTCCCGGATCCGCCCTGTTGCGATCGCAAAGAAGTCTCCTTTTAGCTGCCTGTCTGGCGCTCCTCACGGCTAGTCCGTTGCGAGCGCAACTCGGGCCTGCGCAGCCGGAGCTAATTTCACGTTCCCTGGATTTGCCGTCGGCCCCTTTTCCGCAAGAGGTTGCCCCGCCTCCCGACCTATCGCATGCGGCGGATGACATCTCCTGGCGAAAATTGCCGAAGCGTTTTCTGCGCGATCAAAAAGAGATCTGGTTGTTCCCTACCAAAATAGCAAAGGGCCAACACTTGGTGCCAACGCTGGCGATCACCGGACTTACCGCTGGGTTAATAGTGGCGGATCCGCACGCGATGCCATATTTCCAAAAACATGCGGGCAATCTGGACGACCTCAACGATGTCTTTGATTCGTCCATCACCAGCGCAGTGGTGATCGCAATACCGGCGTCGTTGCTGGCCGCTGGATACGCGCGGCACGACGACTACCAAGTGGACACGGCGCTGCTTTCGGGGTTGGCGTACGCGGATACTGCGGTGGTGGACCTGGCGATCAAGGCGATCACGCGACGCCAACGGCCGTCGGATGTGGCACAGAGCGGATCGTTTCACGACACATTTTTCAACGGAGGCAAGTCCCCGTTCAAGGGAAGCGCATTCCCGTCGGGCCACGCCGCGGGTGCTTTTTCGGTGGCTACAGTCATCGCGCACCGTTATGGGAGACACCGATGGGTGCCGTGGGTGGCGTACGGATTTGCGACTGCAGTAAGCCTCTCGCGCGTAAGCACCTTGTCGCATTTCCCTTCGGATGTGTTTCTAGGAGCAGCGCTGGGGTACACCATCACGCGCTATCAGGTGCTGCGATCACCACAATAAACAGGTCGCGCCGGAAGTTCTTCCCAAGTCAAAAATTTGAAGAAAATCGCAGGGTTACAATCTACGGTAGCAAGCAACTATAAAAAATAGAGTCATATAATTAAGATTCGCGGGGCCAGGCCCTGGCGCGACCCCTCCTCCACTGGCTTCTGTCGAAGTTGCGGCGACCGCTTCGCCTTACCAAGTTCTGAGCCACGACCATGATGAGTCTGCGGCGGGAGCCTTATGGCGCGGTGGTCTAAACCCCTCTGAAATAAGTTTGACTCATCTAGATGAGTCAGATAGACTCATGCAATGGCTAAGCGGCTTCAGGTAATTATACGAGATCCAGAGTACCGAGAAATCCAGCGCATGGCGCGCTCGCGTCATATGTCGATCGCCGAGTGGGTCCGTCAAGCGCTCGATCTGGCGCGTCGGCGTGAACCTATAACTGATGTCGGAAAGAAACTTGAGATTATCCGCGCGGCCGTACGACACGACTATCCTTCAGGTGATATTGAAGACATGCTAGCGGAAATTGAGAGCGGATATGGTAGTGGTACGCAAACGTGATTTTCTTAGATTCGAATGTTCCCATGTATTTGGTCGGCGCACCGCATCCTCACAAGGCTGACGCGCAACGGTTACTTGAAAAACTGATCAGTGACCGTGAGCGTCTGGTTACGGACGCTGAAGTGCTCCAAGAAATCCTGCACCGCTACGTTGCGATAAATCGTCGGGAAGCAATTCAACCTGCATTCGACGCTTTACTCGGGATTGCCGACCAGGTACTGCCGGTCGATGCAGCCGCGGCAGGGCGAGCGAAGGAAATTGTTATGGGACATCGAAAAATGTCCGCGCGGGATGCGTTGCACCTTGCCATCATGGAACATTACGGAATCGAGCGAATATTGAGCTTTGATGCCGGGTTTGACGGATTTCCCGGAGTCGAACGCCTCTCGTGATCAGTTAAAATGCCGTTATCTGGCTCAAGAATAAAAAGGCTGCGGTCTTTCTTATCGGCGACTTAAATTGGCGCGGGTGCCCGACAGTTCCGGCAACCAACCGAGCGAAAGCAACGGTGCCAACTTTCGTTATGAATAGATACGGCCGTAGGGGCCAAAACGCACCTTCAGAAACTACCGTGAGATGGCTGGTGGCTTATGGAAAAGAAGCGGGCGAGCCATATAAGCCGGATTCTTCGGGCACAACTCTTGTTTTCAATAAGTTGCGTAGAATCAACAAACCCAACATGTCAACGAAGTCGGTTTTAACAGTGAAAAAAGGTTTCGTGTCACAGCGATGGTTCAGTTTTTTTACCGACCGACCGATTCCCTTCTCTTCTTTTTTCGCGCTGCAGCGACCGACATCCCCAATCCGCAACGACATCTCGCTCGTACGCGCTAACGAAATCGATTCTTCAAGGCACTTTGCCAATCAAATTCTGGAAATAGTGGAAACTAGACACCGTTGCGGTGCAAGCGCGGCGCACTACGTCCGTTTCCATCAGGCGTTCGTCGGCGTAAGCTCCCTCGACGTGATCTCATACTTGAAGTTGTCCGAATCGAGGCTGTCGAGGCGGCCCTCCATTGTTTCCGCCTGCGGATACATGAGAAAACCGATCGGCGCGCTGTTCGAGCCGGGCAGAGCGACATCATGCGCGAAGTTGTACGCCATCCAGTTCATCTCCCACGATCCGAATAGGCGCGCGCGGGCTTTCTTAACCATGTCGTCCTCCAGCGGTCGATTTCCGGGCGGTTCCTCGAGCACGACCTTCCGCACGTCGGCGGGATCAACGGGCACCCAGCCGTGGTCACGAAGGTAAACCTCAGCGCGGCAGTGCTGCGCTTTCGTCACTTTCTCTGACGAGGCACCGAGGCTTTTGTATCCCAATTCAGACTTGGCAACGCGGATGCCATAAACGTCGCGGGCTGGAAGGCCTGCCGCGCGTGCCAGCCCAACGTACAGTGCATTTAGATCGGCGCACTTGCCGCCCAGATCTCTGGACTCCAGCATGAAGCGAATGTCGCCGGTACCGCACCCGCGCGTGTTCGGATTTCTAAACGTATTGTCAACGATCCACTCGTAAATCACACGCGCCTTCTCGACATCCGTCTTCGCGCCCTTGGTGATTTCGTTTGCTGTCGCTTTCACGATACCGTCGGTTGGCAGGAGCCTGGTCGGCCGCAAGAAATGTTCCAATTCCGCACGGCTCGCTTTCGGCGCCGCGCCGCGCGCTGTGAGGTCGACTGCGCAATCCTTCGTAGCGATCCGGCTAGTCACTGTGAGGACAGGCTTTACCCCGGAGGCAAATTCCGCGGCGATGATTCCGAGCGCGTCGCTCTTGCTCTCGACCATTTTCGCGATACCATTCTCGCAGTCGAAGGTATTCGCCAGCGTTTTTTGAAAAGGAGTTTCACCAATGAGGGCCGCGGGTACCCATACGCGGGTCATACCGGAAGTTTTCAGAACTTCGACGCGCGTTGTTATTTCAAAAGTGCGCCAGCGATCAAGCGTGGCGACCTGTGAAAACAGGCGCTCAGGCTTCGCGAACACGAGACTTACTGAAACAAGGCATCCTGAATGCAGAAAATCGCGACGGTCCATAGTCAATACCTCTGCACGGGAATTTTTCTGATTGCTCGGCTGACGAATACCGTACACCCGACTCTGCCCGTGTACAATATTCGAATCGGGAACGACTTCGCCTGAATTTTGCGGGAAGATTACCGCTAAAGCGGGACCCATGATACAGGACGACGCCAAATCCACTTCTCACTCTGCGTTGGTCCGCCCCGCTGCGGGCGGGGGATTTGCCCTTGGCCTCGGGCTAACCAACGAGTGCAACCTGGCTTGTTCCTTCTGCTACCGGGATCCGGCG
>Ga0207641_10004067_pt1 | contig 12755 bp, 8 predicted proteins | sample KBSSwiS62_FD_184306 | JGI IMG/M metagenome (GOLD analysis project Ga0207641, IMG submission 184306) | Switchgrass rhizosphere microbial communities from Kellogg Biological Station, Michigan, USA - KBS Switchgrass S6-2 (SPAdes) (version 2) | ecosystem: Host-associated > Plants > Roots >... | reverse complement strand
CGCTGGGTGCGCAGCCTTCCAATGTCATTCGCATGGTGCTAACAAGCGAATTGCGGATTCTGGCAATCGGGATCGTTGCCGGTCTGATCGGCGCTGTCGCCCTTTCAAATGTTCTCGCCGCATTTCTCTTCGGCGTTACTCCGCTCGACCGGATCACATTCGCGCTGGTGATTGCTGTCGCCATGCTGGTCGCCGTTGCCGCGACCTATCTTCCCGGACGACGGGCCGCTGCAATCGATCCCGTCATTTCGCTGCGGGAGGAGTAGCGAAAGGACAAAACGGAGAGGAGGGATATCGCGCTTCGTATATCTAAACCCTGCAGCGTTACTGGGACGCGGAGAGGTTTGGAAGTCTGCACGCTAACACATGGTGGGGTCACTTTGAAACTGCCCTCCTGAGTCAGGAGGGCAGCGGGATCGCGTAGCGCATCCCGCGAGGGTGGTTCCTAAGCGTAATTTTTCGGGTTGCGGCTTTGGAACCACCCCGGCGCTTCGCGCCACCCCTCCTCACTGAGGAGGGGAATTTCAGCCGTTACTTTCAAACTGACCCGCTATCTAACAGATTCGCGGATTGACTTTCGGGATACTTGAGAACAATCTGCTCGATGTTTTGATGATTCGAAAAACAAAAATCCTTATTGCCGACGATCAACAGGATGTCCTGGAAGCGCTTCGCCTGCTTCTCAAAAGCGAAGGCTACGAGGTGCAGTCGGCCGGCTCTCCTGCCGCAGCGATCAAGGCAATCGACGGCAACGACTTCGCGTAAGTGCCATGCGAATACAGCGTTCTAATCCAACCCAGGAACTCGGCCTTTGCGAAGTTAACGGAGTCGCTGCGCGCGAGGTTGTTTATGCGTCGAACGAGCACATGGAAAAGCACGCGCATGACACCTTGCAGGTAACAGTCGTTTTGGCCGGCAGTCTTCACGAGATTGTCGGTGCCGCTCGTGTCCAAGCTGGACCGTGGGATGTAGGCGTGAAGCCTCCTGGCACCGAGCATGCAAACGACTTCGATGGCCAACGCGTTCATCTTGTTACCCTGGAAGTCCAGGCTGCCGACCTGGACTTCCAGGGCCGGGCACTCCAATGGGGATGGGCGCCACGGCCCTCGGTGAGCCGGCAACTCTTTGGCATTGCGAAGTCGGCAAGAGCAGGCAATGCCCGCGAGATAGACGACGGGGCTATTGAGATCGTCGGCTTGCTTCACGGCCTGGACGGTTCTTGCCGGAGGACGCCTCCGGCATGGCTTAAACGGGTTCGCGAGCGTGTTCTCGACACCTTTCGACAAGGTGTCGCGACGCGCGAACTTGCCGTCGGCGAAGGCATGCATCCGGTGTATCTGGCCCGATGCTTCCGGCAGGCCTACGGTGAATCGATCTCGGACTGCGTCCGAAGGATGCGGCAGTGTTGGGCGGGCGAACTTCTCGCCCGCTCGACGATGCCGATAGCGCAGATCGCCATCGATTGTGGCTTCTCGGACCAAAGCCATTTGAACCGCTTGTTTCTTCAGGCCACAACATTCACCCCGAGGAAGTACCGGCAACTAACGCTCGTGAATTAGGCTACGGTTCGAATCGTTCAAGAAACCTTCAGAGCAAGCGGGTACAAGAGAAACATGCGAAACCAAAGAGTGTTGGTCTTTTGTATCCTCCTCCTCCAACCGTTCTTGGTGCCGTCGCTGGCGCAGGGTGTATTGGATCCCGGCCAGAGCGATGCGATCACAGCTTTCGTTGAATCAAAGATGGCGGACGTGCGGCTGGTGCCAGGATTGTCAGTCGCCGTGGTCCGCGGTGACCGGATCGTCTATGAACAGGGATTTGGGCTTCGCGACGTGGAACGAAAGCTTCCCGTGACGCCTCAGACCGTTTTTTACACGGCTTCTTTGATGAAGGCCTTTACAGGCATGACGGCATCCGTGCTGGACGCGAGAGGTCAAATCGACCTCGACACATCACTCAGGCAGGCGTTTCCCGGGCTTACGCTGTCGGCTCCCCTTTCGGCGGACCGCATCACCCTCCGCGGCCTGCTCCGCCAGGCGCCCGGATTCACTAACGGCGCAATTAACTTCCTTTCCAGCTTCGTTGGGCGGATGGCCGAAGCCGACCTCCGCCGCGCATTGGAAAGCTTCAGTGTTCCGAATGGCGGCGAGTTCGTCTATGCGAACACGAATTACGTTCTCGCTGCGGAAGCCATGGAACGACTCACCCATCGGCCTTGGCAGAAGCTCATCGCCGAAACCGTGTTCCGGGACCTCGGAATGAGTCACTCCTTTCTTGCGGTGGATTCCTTTTCCAAGTCCCAGCAAGCCCTGCCTTACTTCACGAACCGCGCCCGGTTCGAATTGCTGCCGGTATCGAAGAGCGACACCACGATCAACGGGGCCGGCGGCTTCTTTTCGACCGCCCACGATATCGCCCGGTTCGTCGTCGCTACCCTGAATAAGGGGCGCCTCGACGGAAGACAAGCGCTTCCTGCCGCCGCGGTTTTCGAAGCTCAACGCGCTCAAGTGATGCTGAACGCGAGGTTTTTCGAGTACGACCGCTTTGCGTACGGGCTCGGCCTCTACCATTCCAACTACGACGGAAAGGTCCTCCTCCACCACTTCGGCGCGACGCGAGGCTATCGCTCGCACATGTCGTTCATGCCAGAGAAACAGCTCGGTGTCGTGGTTCTTCAAAACGAGGGCGGGGATGGCAGCGAGTTCGCGGATGTCGTGGCGACGTACATCTACGACTTGCTCCTGGGGAAGACCGATGCACTCGCGACGGCCACTGGCCGGGCCGCTGCGCTCAAAGCGAAGGCGGCCCGCGATCAAGCCGCGCGGGACGGCGGATGGCTCGGAGAGTTGGAAAGGCTCAAGGTGAACCCGCTTCCCTCTTCTTTGCGCGTGAAACTGCTAGCTGGAGTCTATGAGAGCGAGCGGCTCGGCCGGATGAGAATCACGCTGAAGGCGGGCCGTCCATGGGTAAGCTACGGCGCGCTCTCCGCCGAGTTGGTTCCCTCAGGCCCAGACGAGTTTCTCGTCAATTGGCTCCCTAGCGACCCTCCCGAGCGCTTTCGATTCCGCTCCAATGATAGCCAAGTCAGCGGTCTTGACTGGGGCAACCGTCCGTTCCGCCGCACCGGGCGCTAATTGGGCTCATCCGGTTTTTGTTGGGTAGATCCGAAAGTCCGGATTCTCCGTCTTGATCACCTCCAACAAAGGAATCAAGGCTCAACAAACGATGAAGAGGCGGTCTATTGCGGTCGTCATCATCCGGGCGCCGAGCAACCGACTCGAGACCCACGTCGCAATGATTTCTGAGATCATCCAAGTCCTGGCCGCCATCCAGCCTGGTCATATCATCGAAGTATTTCACCCAGATATGAAGCCTTAACATCCAGCTACCAGTGCTCTGTTGACATCGAGTCCGATTATTCCCCGAAGGCCGCCAATTGAAGTGGTCCAATTCGCCACCTGCAAGATGAAATAGAGGGGCACAGGCGCGGCGGAGCTCGCGCGGTGCGAACTTCTCAATGCGAAGCGCTCGTGCCTCCGCAGGTTGCACCGGGCAAGTCACTCCCCCTTCAGCGTCTCCAGCGGATCGATAGTCGCCGCGCGACGTGCGGGCAGGTAGCTCGCGAGCGCCGCCGCAGAGATGGTAATGCCAAACGCGGCAATATAAGCGATGGGATCCAGCGAGCCGACCCCGAACAACATCGAAGACAATGAACGACCGAATGCCATGGCCCCGATGAGGCCCACAACAGCGCCAACTCCACTGAGTGCGAGCCCGTGCAACAGGAATCTTCTCTGGAGACGCTCGGGACCTTCGCCGAGTGCCAATCGAATTCCGATCTCCCGAGTCCTTTGCGAGACGACGTACGCGAGGACGCCATAGATCCCGATAACGCCGAGCACCAGAGCCATCACACCGGCGATCGCGAGCATGACGAGCGTGAACGACGTGCGCGCGAGCGAGCTCGCGTAAAGGTCCTTCATCGTGCCCTCTAGGGTCATAGGGATGGTCCCGTTCACGGACCTGACTGCCTGTCGAACCTCGTTCATGAGGCTGGCAGTGCCCGCGCGCTCGCTACGGATGACGAACGCACCATCCAGCCGCCCGAACAACCTATTTGAGGTGCGTAGAGGCCAGTAGACCATGCTGGGTACCGCTTCGAACAAGCCGTCCTGATGGACCCGCTGCACCACACCAACGACTTCGTCCCACCCGGGCTGATCGAACGATAAGCGGATACGTCTACCGAGCGCGGCTGCAGGCTCCGTTGCGAGCTCCCGCGCGAAGTCCTCTGAAATCACGGCCACGCGTCCGCCAGCCTCGATATCGCTCCAGTTGATGTCGCGCCCCGCAATCATTCGCGTGCCCATGGCGTCGAAATAGCCGGGCAAGATGAAGTTCCAGCGGCGCGAAGGCGGCGTTTCAGTTGCCGCTATCGTCTTGCCTTCGACCAGGACGGGTCCGTTCCAACTTCCCGAACCCATCGGCAGGTCGTTCGCAAAGCCGACCGACGCGACGCCAGGAACTGCAGCAATCGTGTCGAGAATTTCTCGCTGCAGCGAGGCCATCTTCGCGACTCGGGCAACTTGATCGGTATCGGAAACCAGGGTGAATGGTATCGAAATCCCCGCTGTCTGAATTCTTGCGGGGACTGAAAAACCCGGATCGACGTTGCGCAGGGCCTGAAACGTTCGGATCATCAGCGCCGCGCCCACGATCAACGCGAGCGCGAGGGACACCTGCACCACGACCAAAGCACTGCGCGTCGCGTTCCGCTCGCGGCTCGCGGTCGAGCTGCGCGGGGAGCCGATCTGGGGCATATCGATGTGCAGCGCGTGCTTGAGTGCCGTGATGGAGCCGAACAGGAGCGTCGAGACCAGCGAGGCTGCCACGGTGAATGCGAGCACGGGCGGATGGACAGCGATCTCTTCAAGGCGTGGCAGATTACTCGGGCCGATTGCAACGAGAGTGTGTACTCCAACGTATGCGAGCCCCAGGCCGAGCATGCTGCCGGCCAGGCCCAGAACCAGGCTCTCGACAAGCAACTCTCTCGCGATTCGCGCCGGGGCCGCTCCGAGCGCGGCGCGCACGGCGAACTCCTGCCGCCGCGCGTCGGCACGCACGAGCATCAGGTTCGCGATGTTGGCGCACGCGACGAGAAGCACGGCGCCAATCGCACTCATGAGCACCCATAACGTGCTCGCGACGCCGCCGACCAAATCGTCCTTCAATGGGTGAACGATCGGCGTGATTCGCCAATTCGCAATCGCTTCCTTCGTGGATCCGCCGGGCGCAATCGGCCATGCGTCGAGCCAGATCGGCAAGATCCGCTCAAGGTCGGCGCGCGCTTCGGCAGCCGTGACACCGGGCGCGAGTCGCGCAAGCGCGTCATAGCTGAAGGAGTTGATCCTTTCTTCTGCAGGGTCGAGCCGCATCGCGACAATCACATCCGGTTGCGGTGTCCGATCGAGGAATCTGAAGTCCGGCGGCATGATGCCGACCACCCGCCACTGCCCCGCCAGGGGCCGCGCTCGGGCACCCCTTGGCACCTCCATCGAGACCGCGCGTCCGAGGGCTGTTTCATCACCGCCGAATCGCCGCTGCCAGAATGCATTCGAGAGAATGACGGGTTCCGCTCCCTCGGAGGCAGGCCCGTACTCTTCGTTTGTGAACCACCGCCCACGAATCGGCTGCACGCCGAGCGCCTGCAGAGTGCCGTCGGTGACTCGAAGAGCGCGCACCAGCTCCGGCTTCCCGCCGTCGGTTAGCGTCGCGGAGGTCTCATGCCACAGGCCAATGCTGGCAAGCGTCCGGTTTTCATCCCGGTACGTGAGGTACATCGTCTCCGAGGAAGCCCGCTCACCGTTGATGTCGCTATGCCTGATCCTCACGAGCTCATCTGGGTTGGGATACGGCAGAGGTTTGATGAGCACGGAGTAAACAACGCTGAAGATCGCCGTGGTCGCGCCGACGCCGAGTGCAAGCGTGAGCACGGCGGTAATTGAAAAACTCACGTTCTTTCTCAGCATGCGGACGGCGTAGCCGAGATCCCGAATGAGCGTATCCATGAACGTGTACCTCCAGGCACCCAGAGTCTGTTCCTTGATCCGTGTCGTGTTGCCCAACTGCCGCCGGGCGAGAACGCGAGCGTCGTTGGCGGACATGCCCGACTCGATCAGGCGCTGCTCCATCATCGCGAGATGAAATTGCAGTTCCTCGTCTGCGCGCTCGTAGATTTCCCTGCGGCGGAACACAGCCGCCAGGCGGGCACGGATGTCAAGCCACCACTGTTTGAAAATCATGACTTCAAAGGTTCAATTGCACGATTGACTGCATCAACGATGCTGCGCCAATTAGAGATCTCGGCAGTGATTTGCCTGCGGCCACGAGGCGTCAGCTTATAAAACCTCGCGCGCCGGTTATTCTCCGACGCACCCCACTCGGACTGAACCAGTCCCTGCGATTCCAGCCGGTGCAGTGCCGGATACAGAGATCCTTCATCCACGTGTAATGCATCGGAGACCCCGTTGATAAAGTCGGCGATTCCATACCCGTGTATCGAACCCTTCGCCAGCCGCGAGAGAATCAGCAAGTCCAGCGTGCCGACGCCGTCCTTCGCAGGTTTTTGCGGTCTTCCCATAGATTATTGAGAGGAGTGTCTCCCTCCTGCCTGAGTTTGTCAATGCAGAAGGATTCAGGACAAATGCTCCCTATTGACAGGCTATAAGAGTTTTGCCTACTCTTATAGCCGTCCTATAAAGGAGTCCGATGGATAAAGACAAGGCCGCAATTCTGCAGGGCACCCTCGATTTGCTGGTTCTCAAAACTGTCGAGACCATGGGGCCGCTCCACGGCTGGGCCATCGCCAAACGCATCGAACAAATTTCCGACGATCTGTTGGAAATGAAATACGGGACCTTGTATCCCGCACTCATGAGGCTGGAGCAGAGTGGCTGGATCTCGTCGGAGTGGGGCACCTCGGACAACAACCGGCGGGCGCGCTTTTATTCCATCACCAGGCAGGGCCGCAGGCAGTTGGCGCTCGAAGCGAAGGGTTGGACGCAGATGGCAGCGTTCATCACGCGCGTGCTCGGCACTACCCGGTAAGGAGAGTTCGCATGGCGACCTTGCGTTCCCTGGCTTCGAAACTCTCCGCGCTGTTCCGGCGGCAGCAGTGGCACGTTCGCGTCGATGAGGAGCTCGAGTTTCACATGGGCAGGGAGACCGAGGAAAACATTCGGCGAGGGATGGCGCCGCGGGACGCTCGGGCAGCGGCGCACCGCAAGCTCGGCAACACAACCCAGGTGTGTGAGGAGGTTCACCGCATGAACACGATCGCGTTCCTCGACGAAACCGCGCGCAATGTCCAGGTTTCTCTTCGCACGCTGCGCAAGAATCCCGGCTTCGCGCTGACCGCCGTGCTGGTGTTGGCGCTGGGGCTGGGCGCCTCCACCGCGATGTTCAGCGCTCTTGACCGGATTCTGTTTCGTCCGTTGCCCTATGCCGATGCCGATCGGCTGGTGAACCTGGGCTGGACAATGGCGTTGGGGACCCGACCCGGCCAAACCCAAACACGCCTCTACTCGCGCGGCTATCGGCAGCGCTGGAAGCCGGCGCCCGAGCCGTTCACCGCCATCACGACGATTGCGGGCGCGGTCGAGACGTGTGATATCACTGAACAGCAGCCCGAGCGTCTTCGCTGCGCCAAGGTCGAAGACAACTTCCTTGAGACGCTGGGTGTGCGGCCCGCCCTGGGTCGGGCTTTCACGCCCGAAGACGACGCTCGCGGAGCGCCACCCGTCGCGATCATCAGCCACGACGTCTGGACGCGACGATTCCGCGCGGACCCGGGCGCACTCGGTCGGACGATCGAACTGAACGGTAAACCGATTCCCGTCATCGGTGTTCTGCCTGCCGGGTTCGCGGTACCGGGCGTCGAAGCGGATATCCTCCGGCCGCAGCAAATTTACCCGATCGACCCCGGAGTACAGGGCGGTTCCCTCTTGACGGCATTCGGCCGCCTGAAGCAGGGCGTGACGCCGGAACAGGCCAAAGCCGCCATCGCGCCCATAATTGCAGACGACGCCAAAGACCTGCCCCACATGGCGGACGGTAATCAACAACGCGTAGTGCCGGTACGGGATTATTTGGTCGGTGACGCTGCGCGGGTAGCCTGGCTGTTGCTGGGCGCCGTTGCCGTGCTGTTGCTGATCGCTTGCGTGAATGTCGCGAATCTGATTCTGGTGCGAATGTCGGCTCGTAACCGCGAATTCGCCGTGCGCGCCGCACTCGGAGCGAGCCGCGCCCGCGTGGCGCGCCTTGCACTCACGGAAAGCTTGCTGCTGGCCGTGGCGGGTGGCGGCCTCGGTCTGCTGCTCGCAGCAGGGATGCTGCGGGTCTTCGTCCAACTGGCGCCGTCCAGCATTCCCGAAATCGCTCAAGCCTCGCTCGACCAGCGCGTGTTCTTCGTCGCTGCTGTGTTGGCTTTGGTCGCTGGTGCCGCTGTCGGGATCTGGCCCACGCTGTCGATCCTCCGCAGCCGCGCGCTTCAACACGGACCGCGTGCCACCATGGCGACGCGTCCGCGAATGCGTTTCACTCTCGTGACCGTGCAGATCGCATTGACGGTAGCCATGCTCGGCGGCTCGGCGCTGCTGCTGCGAACCATGTGGAACCTGGTTTCGATACCGCTCGGCTACCAAAGCGAACGCGTCCTCACCATGACTGTGGCTCTCAACCCCGCTCTCTACCCGAACGGTTCGCGCGACCCTTTCTTCGAGCGGCTGCTTGGGCACATCCGCACCATTCCCGGAACGGTAACAATGTCCACCGGAGCCCCTCCCGCCGGCGTTGCCGCGACGGTGACGGGCTTTCGCCTCGACGGCCAGCCGTCGAAGTCACAGGCTGGCACGCCGACTATGCGCGCACGGGGAGTGACGCCAGGCTACTTCCAGATCTTCGGCATTCCGATCCTCCGAGGACGGGCCTTTGCAGAGGCGGACTGGGGAGGCCAGCCGACCGTGATTCTTTCGGAGTCCGCCGCGCGAATCCTGTTTCCCGGTCAGGATCCGCTCGGGCACACCGTGCAGCTACTGCCTTCGGAGTTAAAATACAGGTGGTCCCAACCTGCCGAGGTGATCGGAATCGCGCAGGAAATCCGCAATACCGGACCGATGCTCGAACCCCAACCGGAGATCTACGCGGCAAGTTGGTGGGACAATTCCGCCATCGCTTACTTCGCCATTCGTACGCAAGTCGGCACCGCTGAGGCCGCCACCTTCCTGAAACAAGCCGTTGCCGATCTCGATCCACGAACTCCGGTAACAATCGAATTGCTGGACGAGCAGGTCGCGCGGCAGACGGAGCGCCCCCGATTCCTCGCGTGGCTGCTTTCGGCCTTCGCGGGACTCGCGTTGCTGCTCGCCGCCGCGGGGCTCTACGGAGTTGCGTCTTATCTTGTGGCTCAGCGCACTCGCGAAATCGGCGTGCGGATGGCTCTGGGAGCCGCTCCCGCCGATATCTCACGGCAAGTGCTGGGTGAAGCCGCACGATGGATCGCAGCAGGAACTATCCTGGGATGCGTCCTCTCGTGGACGGCGACACGAGCCGTCGAAGCACAGCTCTACGGAGTCGGCTTGCTCGATCCTCTGTCCTGGATCGCAGCGCTGGGGGTGTTGGGCGCCGCGCTGTTGCTCGCGGTGCTGCTTCCCGCCACTCGCGCGGCGCGCGTCGATCCAATGGAAGCGCTCCGCGCGGACTAGAGAAGCAGATGTTGATCACTTGGTTTCGTGCCCTGATTTCGAGATTCGTCGCACTATTTCGGCGGCGTGAGTTCGCTGATCGCGTCGATGAAGAGCTCGAGTTTCACATGGGCAGGGAGACCGAGGAAAACATTCGGCGAGGGATGGCGCCGCGGGACGCTCGGGCAGCGGCGCACCGCAAGCTCGGCAACACAACCCAGGTGTGTGAGGAGGTTCACCGCATGAACACGATCGCGTTCCTCGACGAAACCGCGCGCAACTTCCGTGTTTCTCTCCGCAACCTGCGAAGGAACCCCGGCTTCGCCCTGACCGCCGTCCTGGTGCTGGCGCTCGGGCTGGGCGCATCCACCGCGATGTTCAGTGCGCTGGATAGAATTCTGTTCCGCCCATTGCCGTATCCTGACGGGGACCAGCTCGTGCAGATCGGCGTGACGGTACCGGACTTCGGGTCGGGTGGACGCGGCGACGTGATCTTCACGGATCACGCGTACATGACTCACTGGATTTCTCCGCCCGAACCGTTTGCGTCCGTCACGATCGTTTCCCGCACGCCCGATTGCGACATCACCGAAGAGCAGCGGCCGGAGCGCGTGAAGTGCGCCTACGTCAGCGACAATTTCCTGGAAACTTTCCGGATGCGCGTCGCTATGGGCCGCGACTTCACGCCGGAAGACGATGTGCGTGGTGCACCGCCAGTAGTAATCATCAGCCACAGACTGTGGCTGGTCCGGTTTGGCGGCGATCCGACCGCTGTGGGCCGGGCCTTGAACATTGGAGGCCATCCGCTGCCCATCATTGGCGTCCTGCCGCCGGACTTCGAGACACCTCGCGGAGAAGCTGCCGACATCTGGCTGCCGTCGCAGATCTTCCCGATTCCGCCCGAATTCGCGGACACCAGTTCCTTCATCACGGTCTTTGGACGGCTAAAACCCGGTGTGACGCCGCAGCAGGCCCAGGCCGCCGTCGCTCCGCTAATCGAAGAGGAGGCCAGGCTCCTGCGCCGGGGCCACGGAGGCGACTATCGCCCGCGTGTCCGGTCGTTACGCGACTATCAGGTGGGTGACGCCTCGCGAGCGGCGTGGCTGCTGCTAGGCGCCGTGGCCGGGTTGCTGTTGATCGCCTGCGTGAACGTGACCAACCTGATCCTGGCTCGGGTGGCCGCGCGCGAACGCGAGTTCGCGGTGCGTACGGCGCTGGGAGCCGGCAGGTGGCGGCTGGCACGACTGGCGCTGACGGAAAGCTTGTTGCTGTCGGCGGCCGCCGGGGCTCTCGGTCTGGCAATCGCCGCAGGACTGCTGCGGCTTTTCGTGAGCCTCGCTCCGTCGAGCATTTTCAAGCTCAACGAGGCCTCGCTGGATTTGCGCGTATTCGCCGTGGCGGCAATCCTGTCTGCGACCGCGGGTGCGGCTGTAGGAATCTGGCCCGCGATTGCAGTACTGCGCACGGCCACACTGCAACACGGCGCCCGCGTCACGGTAGCCCGGCCGCGGCTCCGCTTCGCGCTGGTCACCGGGCAGATCGCGCTGACCGTCGCGATGCTGGCCAGTTCGGCACTGTTGCTGCGCTCGCTATGGAATCTGGTCCACGTGCCGCTGGGTTTTCAAAGCGACCGCGTTGTCACCATGAGCGTGATGTTGACGGCAGGACGCTATACTCAAAGTCCCGAACAGCACGCATTCCACGAAGCACTGCTTGACCGCATCCGTCACTTACCGGGTGCCGTCGCTGCCACGTTGAGTAACGCGCCCGTGCCGACCGGTACCACTCGTATAGGAGAGAACATTCCGGTCGACGGCCAGCCGCGCGATCCAAACCGGAAGCACGCGGCCATTCGTCAGCGCGATGCCACACCAGGCTATTTCGAAACTCTTCGCATCCCTGTCCTGAGCGGCCGCGCATTTACAGAGACCGACCGTGATTTGCCTCAGCCGCCCGTGATTCTCTCGGAATCGGCTGCACGGATTCTGTTTCCCGGCGAAGATCCGCTGGGACACACGTTGCAGGCGGTCCAGGAGCTTCCAGTCTGGTTCAGAGTGGTGGGCGTGGTTCCCGACCTCCGGAACACCGGTCTCACCGAAGCGCCCCAGGCGGAGCTGTACATTGCACGCGGACGGCAGGACAACGTCATCGCACGCCCGCGTACCGGCAACTACGCCGTTCGCACTTCGGCGAGCTTCGCCGATGCCACGGCATTTCTGAAGCAAGCTGTGGCCGATCTCGACCCGCAGCTTCCGGTCACCATCCAACCTCTGGACAAAGAAGTTGCCCGGCTCACGGAACGTCCGCGATTCCTCGCCTGGCTGCTGTCGGCCTTTGCTGGACTCGCCCTGCTGCTGGCCGCGGTCGGGCTCTATGGAGTCGCGTCGTATCTGGTGACGCAGCGCACGCGCGACATCGGCGTGCGCATCGCATTGGGAGCCGCTCCCGCCGATATTTCACGGCAAGTCGTGTACGAAGCCGGACGGTGGATTGCCGTGGGTGCCATCCTGGGATGGGCCCTCGCGTGGGTCATGACCCGAGCAATTGAAACACAACTTTACGGGATCGGCTCGCACGATCCTGTTTCCTGGATCGCGACGCTTGGAGTTCTGAGCGTCGCCCTGTTGCTCGCAGTGTTGCGACCCGCTACTCGCGCAGCGCGCGTCGACCCAATGGAAGCGCTCCGCGCGGACTAGGACAACGGACTTCCTGGAAACTTTTCGAAAATCGCATCGTGTAGCACAATCCAGCGAAGCAGATGCCGGATCCACCCGAGCAGTCACCGCACTTCGCACGAGCCTGCTCGATATTGCACCGTCGAATCCCAATATCGGACACTTTGTCGAAACAACCTCTTCGAGAGAGCAGGCAAAAATTATTATTCCAAAGCACAAAGGCGCACGCGGAGATGTTGGAAGCCTGCACGCTAACAGTTAGAGATTCAATCTGCCCTCCTGAGTCAAGAGGGCAGCAGGATCGCATAGCGCATCCCGCGAGGGGTGGTTCCTAGGCGTAATC
>Ga0207641_10004064_pt1 | contig 12764 bp, 11 predicted proteins | sample KBSSwiS62_FD_184306 | JGI IMG/M metagenome (GOLD analysis project Ga0207641, IMG submission 184306) | Switchgrass rhizosphere microbial communities from Kellogg Biological Station, Michigan, USA - KBS Switchgrass S6-2 (SPAdes) (version 2) | ecosystem: Host-associated > Plants > Roots >... | reverse complement strand
CGAGATCTCTGGGGGACACTGATAACGAACCGGCAGGACAACCGTCCCGATGCCACGGGTGATATAGACCTGAGAGTCTTTGCGTTGGTGTAGCCCGGCCGTTAGTTTTCGTTTCGGAAGCAAGCGTTTCTCAGCATCGCGGATCTTGATCTGTCCACCATGCGTGTGGCCGCTTAACTGAAGATCGACCCCAGCCCTTACTGCCTGACGAAAGATCGTGGGGTTATGAGCGAGAAGAAGCTTAAATTCGTCCGGATACGAACCTTTCAGCGCTGCCGGAACATCCGTTTTCCCGACCATGTAATCATCAACTCCGCCAAGCCAGAACGACGCCCCCCGAGCCCGCATCCGTACGCCTTCGTTGATAAGAAGATTGATGCCTTCTCCGCGAAAGAGGTGAGTGACCAAGTCGGCGTTTGTCCAGTGGTCGTGATTTCCGAGACACGCGTAAATACCGAATTCTGATTTCAGTTTTCCGAGCACTTCCGCAACTGGAGCAATATACTGGTCTTCGTGTGACACGTAATCGCCTGTTAGGAGAAACAGATCGGGTTTGAGGCGATTCGCTATCTTTACGGCGCGGGCGATATGTTCGAGCGGAGTAAAAGGACTGTGATGAGTGTCGGAAAGATGGATTATCTTGAAACCATCCAGCTGCTTGGGTAGGCGCTCAAGCTTGATCTCGACACGCTCAAGCGACAGGCTATTTGCCTCGTCGATGGCATCTTTGGCAACTTTTGAAAGATTTCCGGCCAGCTCTCGGAGGGGTTTTTCCGACGACACGTACGAACTGATTCGCTCGGATAGTTTTGTCTTTCGTGCTGCAGCCGGTCTAAGCGTCTTCTGCATCTCGTCGGTTCTATTCTAGTTTATTCGAATTGGTTTTACCAGATTCTAAACTAACCTCGTATCCGCGGGTCACACGGACACTTTCAGAAACTTTCGCTTGCCAACCTGCAGCAGAACTCCGTCCGAGCCGATGGAAATGTCGGCATTTGCAGCCGAAGCCTTGTCCCCATTCACTTTTACGCCGCCTTGCTCGATCAAGCGGCGGGCTTCGCCTCGGGAAGATGCTAGGCCGGTTTCCGCAAGCAGATCGGCAAGTTTGAACGGGCCTGGCCCGACTTTCTTTTCTTCGATCTGGTCTGGGATCTCTTTTTGAACAAAACGCCGATTGAATTCATCCTCGGCCGCAGTTGCTTCGTCCGGCGAATGAAAATCGCGGATGATCATCTTGGCAAGGTCAACCTTTGCGTTCCGAGGATTTTCGGCACCAGACTCACACTTCGTTCTCAGCTCTGAAAGTTCCGACTGACTGACATCGGTCAGCAGCTCATAATACTTCCACATCAGGTCATCCGAGATCGACATAACCTTGCCAAACATCTCGTTGGGCGGCTCGTCGATGCCGATGTAATTATTCAGCGACTTCGACATTTTGTTGACGCCGTCGAGCCCTTCGAGGAGCGGCGTGGTCAAGATCACTTGTGGTTCCTGTGCGAATTCACGCTGAAGATTGCGGCCCATGAGCAAGTTGAACTTTTGATCGGTGCCGCCGAGTTCGACATCGGCCTGCAGTGCCACCGAATCGTAGCCCTGAACAAGCGGGTACAACAATTCGTGCAGCGAGATGGGCTTTTCCTCGGCCATCCTCTTGGAAAAATCATCCCGTTCCAAAATTTGCCTGACCGTTGTTCTAGCAGTCAACTTTACGAAATCGGCGGCGGTGAATTTATCCATCCATTCGCCGTTAAAACGCAGTTCCGTTTTTTCGGCGTCGAGAAGTTTGAACATCTGTCGCTGATACGTTTCGGCGTTGGCGTTGATCTCTTCACGGGATAGAGGGGGCCGGGTTACGTTTTTCCCCGACGGGTCGCCTATCATACCAGTGAAATCGCCGATCAGAAAGATCACCGTGTGCCCGAGGTCCTGAAAGGCTTTGAGCTTGCGGATCACCACGGTGTGCCCCACATGAATATCCGGAGCCGTCGGATCGAGGCCCAGCTTTACGCGAAGCGGCTTGCCGGTCTTGGCCGAGCGTTCAAGCTTCGCCTTGAGATCCTCTTCTCGGATCAGATCTACAGAGCCTTTTTTTAAGAACGCCAGTTGTTCGTCAATGGTCATGGGTAAAACGGCGATTATAGCTTACGATACATAATATATGCATTAGTAAATCCTTCCCGGTGATGGTCAAAAGCGTCCGGGATCTCGCCGATTATCTCAAAGCCAACGCTTTGCCACACCTTCACGGCAACCGTATTGCTCTTGACGACGAAGTTGAACTGCATAGCGGTAAATCCAAGCATGCGAGCTTCCTTAAGCGAAAACTCCGCCATCAGCCGTCCTATCCCCCTGCCGCCAGCGTCCGGCGAGACCATGTATGCTGCATTCGCAACGTGCGAGCCGAGGCCGGGCTGGTTGGCCTTTATCCAAAAAGTGCCGACCACTTTGCCGTCCGCGAGAGCGACATAATTATACTTTTCCCGCGAGAACCAATACGCTATCATCTCGTCTTCGGGCGTGTTGGACGGAAAGACGTAGGTGTCGTCGCCGGCGATCACCGCCTTGATTATTTGCCACACGGCGGGTTTGTCGGCATCAACTGCTTTTCTAATCTCGATCATCGGCGAAAGTACAAAAGATATTTGAATTCTGCGTGTTAAGTGATAATTTTGCCCTAACGCATTTCGTTTCACAAACAATCCCTTATGGCAAATGACTTGAAGAATCTGCACCTGGCCTTTATTGGCTGCGGCGTTATGGGCGAGTCGATGATCGCCGGGCTCCTGCGAAAGAATCTTGTTGAATCAAAAAACATATCGGCGAGCCATCCTCGGGAATCGCGGCGCGGCGAACTTAAGGATCGCTACAAGATCGCGGTTTTTGAGAGCAACGCCGAAGCCGCGAGATCCGTGGCCGGGCAGCAAGACTCCGCCGTATTGATCTGTGTAAAACCGCAGCGGCTCGCTCGGGTTTTGAACGATCTTGCGGGTGAGCTGTCGCTGGATCGACTGGTTGTTTCGATCGTTGCCGGCGCAACTATCGAGCATCTCGCTGAAGCTCTTGGTACGGCGAAGATCGTGCGTGCAATGCCGAATACTCCTTCCCAGATAGGAGCGGGAATCACCGCATGGACATGTACTGAGGCCGTTGTCGATTCGGAGCGGATTCACGTTCGGGAATTGCTTAAGGCCCTTGGCAAGGAGCTTTTCGTCGAGACCGAGAACATGATCGACATGGCGACATCGCTTTCGGCGACAGGGCCGACCTACATTTTCATGGTGATGGAGGCCCTCACGGATGCGGGTGTGCATCTCGGCTTTTCCCGGGACATGGCAAAAGAGCTTGTGCAGGAAACAATGCTTGGCTCAGTCAAATTTGCTATGGAATCGCATAAACACCCAGCCGAGCTTCGGAACATGGTCACATCGCCGGGCGGCACGTCAGCGGAAGCGATCTATCAAATGGAAAAAGGTACGCTGAGAACGGTGCTTTCGAAGGCCGTGTATGCGGCGTACAAGCGGGCGGTTGAATTAGGTAAGAAAGGAGTCTGAAAAATGACGAAGACGAGATTGTTCCTTGCCATTTTATTCTTACTATTTGCCGCGTCCCTATTATGCGCAAGTGAGATTATCAAGTTCCAATTATTCGACGGTGAAACGGCCGAAGGGAAACTAAGTCTGCCAGCCGATACGACAAACATCAAAGAGTTGGTAATTTACGTCCACGGCACCGGCCCAAACACGTATGATAACCATCGCAAATTCGGCAGCCTCGAGTTCAATTATTTCGATTTATTTGCGAACGAATTCAACAACCGCGGAATCGCTTTTTTCACGTACAACAAGCGTGGCGTAACTTTCGGCGATGACCCGCCGCTGTTCGACAAGGTCGATAGAGAGAAGTTTCGGAAGGCAGTGCCTTCGGTCGAGGTCAGAGATATTGCGACGTTTATTAGTACTTTGCGAAAAGACAAGCGGTTGAAAAACGCAAAGATCGTCCTCCTCGGTTGGAGCGAAGGCACCGTGCTAGCGGCGATGGCTGCCGACGACAAGCGTAACAAATTGTCAGCCATCTTCCTGTGCGGCTATGTAAACGACAATATGTACGACGTTATCAAGTGGCAGAGTACCGGAGGCTCGGCAATGGTCGGTTTTGGAAAAATGTTCGATAAGGACAAGAACGGAGTGATCAGCCGGGCTGAGTTTGAGGCCGACGACAAAACGTCGGTGGCCTATCGAGCGCAGCTACAGGGGGTTAAGTTTGACCAACTCGATGTTAATAAAGACAACTCGATAACCGACGTCGATTTCGCCGTGCTTCAAAAAGCTAAGTATGACGCCATTCTAGATGCTTACAATCGCGGAGACGAAGATTGGATCTGGAAAAACTATTACCGTGTTTCAATTCCGTGGCTCAAGGAACATTTCGCGCTTGAAGCAAACAAAGATCGCCTGCCGAGACTGAACCTTCCGATCTATATATTCCACGGCGAGGAGGATGGCAATTGCCCGGTTCAGGGTGTATACGACGTAAAGAGCCGGTTCGACAAAGCCGGGAAAAACAATCTCCATACAAGCGTTTTCCCCGGCCACAATCACGACCTGAATTTCGGTGATTGGATCACGAAGAAGCAGATACCCGATGGGATCGCAAAGATCTTTCAAACCGCGGAAGAGTTGGACAAATAAACTGGTCGGAGCGATCTAATTATCGTCATCGTCCGCCTCCGCGGCTCCAAAACGGTAGACCAGGAATCCTAAAGCTCGGGCTGGTTGGCCATTCGCAGTTGGGCGATTGAGCTTCGAAGCCAGCGCCGCTCGTTCTGCCTCCTCCCACAGGAGCTTGTTTCCCGTTCTTGCCTTCGCCTGCAAAACCGACCCATCGGTGTCGACAAGGATCGCGACCTGAACCAGCCCCGAAGCTCCGGCCTGCTTTGCCGCTCTTCTATAAATGGGCTTATCCGCTGAAACAACCTCAAAATTCAGAAAAGTGTATGTATCGCCGAGAACGGGGCCGTTGTACGGCTTTCCGGTCCGCGCAGCGACAGACTGCCCACCCGTTGTTGGTTTATTCTTAGGGGCTGATGAAACCGTTTTAGCACCGGGCGTCTTGGAGTATGTTTTCCCTTGCGATGCAGATGGCTTGCCGCCCGGAACCGCTCTGCCACCTTCTGTTGCGGTCGAACCCACCGCTTCGTCGATCGCCATGATCGCTCCTCTTTGCGCAAAGATCGGCGCGCCGACAAACAGGATCGTCAGTAGTATTTTGAGCCAAATATTCATCGCCATACCTCCGTTCGAACTAGGACGTTGCCGACCGACCTTATTTGCCGGAATCCAGTAAAAGCTCTTCGGTCCAAACCTTTACCTCATGCATCGGGTATTATTTACAAAAGCGTTAGGCGCGTCAAAGTTTTTCTGCTCTCGAAATGTGGAATAAGGTCCAAAGGTTTATTAGATCCATCTGGCAACGGCTGCCCGTGGAATCAAAGATAACAGTCGCTCGCGCCATACAGCCAAAGTTCACAGTCTCCGCGACCGGTATCCTCATAAACGAAAAGAATGAGGTCCTGATACTCGAACATATTTTACGCCCAGGGTCGGGCTGGGGCCTACCGGGCGGCTTCGTGAAACGCACAGAACAGCTTGAAGACGCCTTGAGGCGAGAAATGATGGAAGAAATAGGCGTCGAACTGGCGGAAGTTCAAACATATTGCGCCCGGACCAATCGAACGCACGTCGAGATCTTTTTTGTGGGAAGACCGATCGACGAACCGCAGGTGAAAAGCCGTGAGATCATAGGATTCAAATGGTGCAAACCCGAAGATCTCCCTACAGATATGAGCCGCACACAAGTGCGGTTGATACAAGAGGTTTTACAACGCAAAGTTGATAAAAACGAAGAGCAAGGCTTAAAATCATAGTTCTAAGATTCCGACCTTTTACTACGCATTTATAGGAGACAAATATGGTTAACCTGATTCCCTCTCCCGAATCGGTAATGGAGATCCTCCAGAAAACCGGTGCATACCGGCGAGGGCATTTCATCTACCCGAACGGCAAGCATGCTTCACACTATTTCCAGATGCCCCTCGCGTTTCGATTTTACGACAATGCCCGCATACTCGCCGTTGGCCTAAGCCGCATGTTCAGAATGGAAAAATCGATCTCGAGCCGGCTGCCGAAAGTATCGGTGATCAGCCCGAGCCCGGGAGGCATCATCGTCGCGTTTGGCGTTCGCGAGGCCCTTAGCGCGGAACAGATCTACTGGGCGGAGATGGAAGAGGGCAAACGCCAGTTTCGACAGTATATGGCCGATGCCGATATCCATCCTGTTATCATCGTCGATGACATCCTCCGATCAGGAAAGGCAATGCAGGAGACCGTCAACCTATGCAAGGAGATCGGCGCTGAGGTTATCGGCTGCGGCGCGATCGCCAAGTTTGACACCGCCCCGAACGACTTTGAAGGCGTACCGGTTAAGAGCCTGATGTCTTTCGACGTAAACTTCTACGAGACGGAAGAAGAGTGGAAACAATCGCGAAGCGCATCGGAAAGAGCGGAAGAGGAAAAAGTCAGATTCTAGTCCGCGAGGCGGCGAGACGTCACAGGTCGGGAAGGCAGCTGGAATTATTCGGCTGCTTTTTTCTTTTTCGAAGTCTTGTCTAAAGATAACTATCTGCTTACAGCTTACTTTCACGGCGCACCTCCCTAGATCTCGTGCCGATTGGCAAGTGCCCGATCCATCGTTACTTCATCTACAAATTCGAGGTCAGAACCGACCGGCATTCCCATCGCGATCCGGGTTACTCGAACGCCGAGCGGCTTTAAAAGCCGGGCTATATAGTTCGCTGTCGCCTCGCCTTCGGTGGTGGGATTGGTGGCAATGATGACCTCCTGAACGTCAATGTTCTCATTGTTCTCAGGCATCAGCCGCGGAAGAAGATTAGCGATCATCAACTCATCCGGGCCGACGCCGCGGATCGGTGAGAGCGAACCATGCAGAATGTGATATAGCCCCTTGAACGAGCGGGTTTTTTCGACAGCAACAAGGTTGTACGGCTCCTCGATCACGCAAATAATCGAACGGTCGCGTTTAGGATTCGCGCAGTACATGCATGGATCTACGTCCGTCAGATTGTTGCAAATGGAGCAAAACCCGATCTTCTCTTTGACCTCGAGGAGGGATCGGACAAAATTTTCGACCTCCGGCAAAGGACGGCGCATTATATAAAAAGCCAGCCTTTGTGCTGACTTTTGGCCGACGCCCGGCAATCGTTTGAATTCGTCGATGAGTTTAGCGACGGGTTCTGAATAATCAAGCATAAATGATGGTGAACGGTTATCGGTAAGCGGTGAATTTAAGACGAACTCATCATTCACCGTTCATCACTCACCACTACATCATCCCCGGTGGCAGCATTCCGCCTACCTTGCTTTTCAGCGCCTCTTCGACCTTTCGGCGGCCTTCGTTAAGAGCAGCAACGGTAAGATCTTGGATCATCTCGACATCTCCATCTTTGACCAGATCAGGCGAGATCTTTATTTCGAGCACCTCAAAATCGCCGCGCATTTTTACCGATACCGCACCGCCGCCCGCCGATGCATCCACAACCGTGGACTTCATGTCCTTCGCCATTTGTTCCTGCATGGCCTGCGCCTGCTTCATCATGGCGTTCATGTCAAAACCGCCCGGAAATTTCATCGTTTTATAGCTCCTTCCAACGTCCGGAATTTATTGATTCATCGTAGCTTTCCGCTATTCGAATTGCAAATTTCACGTTCCGGCTGCAGTACGACTGTGGTTATCCACATATACGCCGCGGGCCTTGTATCGTTCCATTCGGCCGTCGTTGTGGTGTTTAATGGGCACAGAAGTTTGGAGGAAGAACATGAACGGAGAAAAGAATAACTATTGGTTCAACGGCGGCGTCGCGTTGGCGGCCGGACTGATCATGGCGTCCATAATTTTTGGGTGGTTTTATTCCAACGCAAAGAAAGGGGACGAGGCGATCACGGTAACAGGCTCGGCGAAGAAACGGATCAAGTCCGATCTGGTCGTATGGTCGGCGGGAGTGTCGGCACAATCGGGACAATTGACGGAAGCCTACAAGCAACTTTCCGATGGCATGCCGAAAATAAAGCAATATTTGATAAACAAAGGCATTCCGGAATCGCAGATGACAGTATCTTCCATTTCGACGACCACGCTTAAAAAGCAGGATGATCGCGGCATCGAGAGTTCGGAAATCACCGGGTATGCACTGAGCCAGCATGTCGAGGTCAGGTCGAATGACGTAGATAAGGTCGCCCAGATCGCACGTGAAGCTACGGAATTGATCAATCAGGGCATATTGATCCAGTCCGAGCCTCCGCAATACTACTACACGCAGATCGGTGATCTGAAGATAGAAATGCTCGGCGAAGCGGCCAAGGATGCAAAAGTCCGGGCAGAAAAAATAGCCGCAAGCACCGGCAACTCCATAGGGGCGGTTAAGTCGGCAAAGATGGGTGTCCTACAGATCACCCCGGCTGACTCGACCGAAGTCTCGGATTCCGGCATTTCCGATACAACGACCATAGACAAGGACATGACAGCGGTCGTTAATGTCAGCTTCGCAGTAAATTAGTCCGATTCACAACTCACCCCGGGCCCACCGCCTATGGCCACAACGGTCATTGGCGGTGATTTTTTTGGCTTCTTGCATCTGGCAAATAGATATCGTAAACAAGAGTCGCTATTCTTGCGTATCAGATTTGCTCTCAGATTTCGCCAAAACTAAAAGCCTATGCCAAGTAGAAGCTCGCTCTTGAAATTCGTTCTTGTCATCATTTTTACTCTCGTTTTTGGTCACCTTTCCGTGTCTGCACAGGGTTCGGGTGCCTACATGACCGAGCCTTCCCTCTCTCCCGACCGCAGAGAGATCGCCTTTGTTTCGGGCGGCGACATTTGGACGGTTCCCGCAGTGGGCGGTCCGGCCCAGTTGCTGGTCTCACATCAGGCGACTGAATCGAAACCTGTGTATTCGCCTGATGGAACTCGGCTGGCATTTGTGTCAACGAGGACAGGAAACGGCGATATCTACGTGCTTAATTTGGCTTCAGGCGACCTGACGCGGATCACATTTGACGACGCGGCAGACAATCTAGACGGATGGTCGCGCGACGGACGATGGTTGTATTTTTGGTCGAACGGCAAAGATATCTCGGGCATGTGTGATGTCTATCGGGTAGCCTCGACGGGCGGAACGCCAATGCTGGTGTCGGCAGATCGATACACAAGTGAATTCTTTTCGGCTCCTTCACCGGACGGTTCCAGTGTCGCTTTTTCGGCTCGCGGCATCGGCAATACCCAGTGGTGGCGAAAGGGTCGCAGCCACATCGACGAAAGCGAGATCTGGCTGAAGAAGGGCGACGTCTATCAAAAGCTAATCGACGGCGGCGCAAAGCAATTGTGGCCGATGTGGAGCCCGGACGGTTCGCGGATCTATTTCGTCTCTGATCGTTCCGGAGCTCAGAACATCTGGACATCACCCGTCGGAGGCGACGCAAAACAACTAACTAATTTCAACGACGGCCGGGTGCTGTGGGCAAACATTTCTTACGACGGGAGGCAGATCGTCTTTGAACGAAATTTCAAGATCTGGCAGATGAGCACCGAGAGCAGCAAGGCGAGCGAGATCGCCATCACCCTTCGCGGAGCCGCGGCCGGTCCAATGGTCGATCGCGTAAGTCTTTCTTCACAGATCCGTGAAATGGCTCTTTCGCCTGACGGCAAAAAGGTCGCGGTTATCGCTCGAGGCGAAGTTTTTGCTGCGTCTGCCAAAGACGGCGGCGATGCGGTTCGTGTAACTGACACGCCCGCAGGCGAATCATTCGTTTCATGGTCCGCCGACAGCAAGGCCGTTGTCTACACGTCCGAGCGCAATGAGAAACTGCAGCTTTTCCAATACGACTTTCCTTCCCAAACCGAAACTCAGGTAACACAGGCCGGAAATGACTATTCCGCGATCTTTTCGCCGGATGGCAAAAACATTGCGTTCATACGAAATGGCCGCTCTCTCATGATCTACGATACCTCGACCAAACAGGAACGCGAGCTATGCAAATTTTACGCGGATGCTCCGCCGGTCGCCGGGCGAGGTTCGATCACCTGGTCTCCGGACGGTAAATGGATCGGGTTTCTGACCAATTCTCCAGAAGCGCGTTCGTATACTAACGTTTCAGTCATATCGGTGACAGGCGGCGATCCGAAACCACTCAGCTTTCTCGCAAATTCGAACAGCAGCTCGCTCTCATGGGCTCCGGACGGTTCCTACATTCTCTTTGACACGAATCAGCGAACAGAAGACACGGCCGTTGCTCGGATCGATCTTAAATTAAGGACGCCAAAATTCCGCGAGGACCAGTTTCGTGACCTGTTCAAGGAAGAGAATCCGAAACAGAAGCCGCAACAGCCGGCGACAACCCCAACACCAGCGGCTCCGCCCGCAGCCTCGGCATCTCCCAGCCCGGAAAAGAGAGATGACGATAGCAAAAAGATCGAGATCGTTTTTGACAACATTCGCGCGCGGCTTCGGCTTCTGCCGATCGGGCTGGACGTCGGCACGCAGACCATCAGTCCAGACGGCAAGACTCTTTTGGTAACAGCGACCGCCGAGGGGGCATTCAACCTGTACGCAATAAATCTGGATGAACTCGCGACCGACAGTTCGGCCAGACAGATCACATCGACCGCCGGGCTTAAAACCGACGCGCAGTTCTCGGCGGATTCCAAGGACGTTTATTACATAGAGAACGGGCGCGTCAATGTTGCCAATCTGGAAAAACGCGACACTCATCCGATCGCCATCAACATTGACATGAACGTTAATTTCGCCCGTGAAAAGATGGAGATATTTGAGCAAGGTTGGCGATTTCAGCGAGACAATTTTTACGACGATAAGTTTCACGGCGCCGACTGGAACTCCGTCGAAAAAACATACGAACCGCTCATCGCGGCCTCGAAAAATATCGACGAGGTCCGCCGGCTGATGAATTTGATGGTCGGCGAATTGAATTCGTCCCATTCTGGTGTAGGCGGGCCGCCCGCAGTCATTGCGGCTCCTGTGGGCAAGCTCGGACTGAGATTTGATCGGGATGAATACGAAAAGAACGGCCTTCTCAAAGTCACAGAGATCATCTCGCTCGGGCCTGTCGATATTACGCGGAACGTGAAGGTTGGCGAATATCTTCTCAGTGTCGATGGCGTAAAGATCGACGGCCGCAAAAATCTTGATGAAGTGCTCGAGAACAAGGTCAATCGTCGAGTCGAGTTGGCCTTTGCTCCTGCCCCAGATGGTTCGGGGAGGCACAGCGTCGTCGTCAAGCCGGTTTCGACGGGAATCGAGAAGAGCCTTCTTTACCGTCAATGGGTCGAAACAAATCGCTCTTACGTGGAAAAGATAAGCGGTGGCCGGCTCGGCTACGTGCATCTGCCCGATATGGGGGCCGGAAGTCTCGCCCAGCTCTATGTCGATCTCGATGTGCAGAACATGGGCAAAGAGGGTGTTGTCATCGACATTCGAAACAACAACGGCGGATTCATAAATCCGTACGTCATCGATGTGCTCGCGCGTCGCGGCTATCTGAACATGACCGAACGAGGGCGATGGACCGTTCCCGGCCGCAGCAATCTGGGCCAACGAGCTCTTGAGCGGCCCACGATCCTGATAACAAATCAGCACTCGCTTTCTGATGCCGAAGATTTCACCGAGGGGTATCGCTCATTACGGCTTGGCAAAGTGGTAGGTGAACCGACCGCCGGTTGGATCATTTTCACATGGGGTGCGAGTACCTTTGACGGAACAACCGTTCGACTTCCGCGCCAGCGGATCACGGGCAACGACGGCAAAGATATGGAGCTTAATCCGCGCGCGGTTGATATTCCCATCACAAGACCTATCGGCGAAACCTACACAGGTAAGGATTCGCAATTGGACGCAGCAACCAAAGAGTTACTCGGGGAGATCAGAAAGACACCTTAGTCTTTCACACCGTTTTGCTTCCAAACCGCAAAGGTCCAACCCGGTTTCCATTTTAAACAAGGTAACTTCGCGAGCCAATAATGATTTTTACGATATTTACGCGTTTAATGATTTTTACGATTTTTATGACTTTGCTGGAACCCCCACTTTTAGAACGAGTTACAGCTATTTTTCGGTATACAGGTCCGGAAACTTCTCTTTGAGTGCGACGACTTTCGGTTTGTCGTTGTAGACGATGTACGGGTCGTCGGGGTTGTGTTTCATGTAATCCTGGTGATAATCCTCCGCCCGGTAGAAGGCCTCGAAGGGCACGACCTGTGTAACGAGCGGTTTTGGAAACGCCTTTGCCCTATTGATCGCTTCGATCAGCTCGCTGGCCGCCTTTTTCTGGTCATCATTCAGGTAAAAGATGGCTGAGCGATATTGTGTTCCATGATCCGGGCCCTGGAAATTCAACTCCGTTGGATCGTGAACGACCGAAAAGAAAACGTACAAAAGTTGCTGGTAGCTGACAATAGAAGGGTCAAAGGTTACCTCGACGGATTCGGCGTGTCCGGTCTTGCCGGAGCTGACCGTTTCGTAATCAGCGGTTTGTTTTGTGCCTCCGGAGTAACCGGAGACGGCAGACTTTACACCCTTCACGTGTTGAAAAACGGCCTGCACGCCCCAAAAACAGCCTCCGGCAAAAACTGCCTTTTGCATGTCCTTAGGGGCCGCCTGGGGTGACGTCGCGGGA
>Ga0207641_10004062_pt1 | contig 12768 bp, 14 predicted proteins | sample KBSSwiS62_FD_184306 | JGI IMG/M metagenome (GOLD analysis project Ga0207641, IMG submission 184306) | Switchgrass rhizosphere microbial communities from Kellogg Biological Station, Michigan, USA - KBS Switchgrass S6-2 (SPAdes) (version 2) | ecosystem: Host-associated > Plants > Roots >... | reverse complement strand
GCGGCCGTCGTCGGTCAGCTCGAAAAGCTTTTTGCTGCCTTCACTTTCGGTTCCGGCAATCAGTCCCTCGTCCACCAGCAGTTGCAGTGTCGGGTAGACCGAACCGGGGCTGGGCCGCCACAGGTTTTGGCTTCGCTCAGCGATCTCCTGGATCATCTCGTAGCCATGCATCGGCCGCTCGGCCAACAGTTTGAGGATCGCGGCGCGGACGTCACCGCGCTTGCCGCGTCCTCGACCGCCGCGGCCGCGGCCACGCGGACCGCCTGGGCCGCCGAAGCCGAAACCGGCGCGAGGATCGAAGCCGAACTCGAAACCGCGGCCGGGACCGAAACCGCCGGGACCGAAGGCGCGACCGGGGCCAAAGCCGGCCTGGAAGTCGGGGCCGGCGTCGTGCTCGCGTAGATGATCGCGAAGGTGTGCGCGGAACTCGCGGCGGGCCTGCCGCCGCTGCTGGTGAAATGCGCGCCGATCGCCGGGGCCGAAGCCAAAGCCGAACGGACCGTGAGGTGGTGTGAATGGGTTGGTCACTTGTGATGGTTCCTTACGTTTGTGATGGAAGCGCCTGATGCGCTACCGATACGTTAACGATATATCGGAACCTATCGCGATGCAACGTGTGCGGCGCCGAAGCGTGGTGGCCGGGACTGGCGTCACGACCACCACGCTTGGGTGGCGGGCACTCAGTAGGTGGGGTTGAAGTAGTCAACGCCGCCGACGGGGCATTCCACCTTGGCTTTCCAGGTGGTCCCGGTCTGGATGCCCGGAAACCAGAGGTTGTGGGTCTGGTTCGCCTGCAGATAGAACGGCACCTTGTAGACCGGCAACGGTTTCACGGCCTGCCAGCCGAACCACGGCTCGGCACTGTAGAAGCAAAGGCCCTCGCTGCCCGTGGAGTGAATTTCGACGGTCACGCCGGCCACGTCGCTGGCCGTGTTGAGCGTGGTCGCCGCCTGCGCGCTGCCCGAGCCGAGAAACAGCATCGCCGGTGCGGCCACCGTGGCCGCGACTGCCCCCAGTACGGCGGTGATGGACTTCTTCCGATTGGTGGTGTTGTCGTTCACTTCTTGCTCCTTTTCGTGTGGTCGCGACTCCGGTTGAGCCGCTTTCACAGGTAGGAGCAGTCAGACCGCGCGGGTCTTACATTTTTTGAGAAGAATTTTTGCGGGCGAGATTCCCGCCCGGCCGCGGCGCCGCCGGAGCGCGTTTGTCGATGCGCTTCACCAGCCAGTTCGCCCACTCGGCCTGCATCGCGTTCATTCGCAGTCCGTACTCGAGGGCGGCGAGGCCGTAGAACGCCCCCGCGTCATCGGCCCAGTCGATGGAGGCGCGCAGCTCTTCGAGGCGCTTGACCTCGGCTTCGGCGTGCTCGGCCATCGCCATCACGTAGTCGCGGGCGTCCTCGGGTGGCACTTCGCCAAGCAGGAACACCCGCAGCAATGCTGCGCTGCGAAATGGTGGATCATCCTGCGGGCTGCTCACCCACCGCCGCAGTTCGGCACGCCCGGCGTCGGTGATTCGATACTCCTTGCGCCCGCGCGCGCCGACCGCGGACACCTCGATGAGCCCCGAGTCCGCGAGCTTGTTGAGCTCGCCATACAGCTGGCTCTGCGTGGCCGGCCACACGTTGGCCATCGACTTCTCGAAGTGTTTGAGCAGGTCGTACCCGCTGCCCGGTTCCTGGGCCAGCAGGCCCAACGCCGCCATTCGCAAACTCACGCAGGAAGCATACTTCACTCTTGACATGTCACTATAGACATGTCATGTTTGGGGCATGACCGATACCACCTCGACGCTGTTCGGCACCGGCGAGTACTTCAAGCGCGACAACTACGCTCCGGTGACCGACGAGTTGACCGAGTTCGACCTGCCCGTGGCAGGCGCCATCCCTGCCGAACTCGACGGCTGGTACCTACGAAATGGACCCAACCCGAGGCAGGCGACCGCGCACTGGTTCACCGGCGACGGCATGATCCACGGCGTCCGCATCGAAAAAGGCCGGGCCGCCTGGTACCGCAACAGATGGGTGCGCACGGACAGCTTCAAAGAGGACTTCCCGCTCTACAACGCCGACGGCAGTCGCAACCTGCGGGCCGGCGTCGCGAACACCCACGTCGTCAACCATGCAGGCAAGACGCTGGCGCTCGTCGAATCGTCGCTGCCATACGAGATCACCAACGAGCTGGAAACGTTGGGAGCCTACGACTTCGGCGGCAAGCTGGTCGACTCCATGACCGCGCATCCGAAGATCTGCCCGACGACCGGGGAGTTGCACTTCTTCGGCTACGGCAGCATCTTCGAGCCCTACGTCACCTATCACCGGGCCGACGCACATGGTGAGTTGACCATCAACCGGCCGCTGGACACCAAGGCGCACACCATGATGCACGACTTCGCGCTGACCGCCGAGCACGTCGTCTTCATGGACCTGCCGATCGTGTTCAACCTCGACGTCGCGCTCAAGGGTGATGGCGACATGCCCTACCGGTGGAGCGACGAGTACGGCGCGCGGTTCGGCGTCATGCGACGCGACGACCCGTTCGGCCCGATCCGGTGGTTCGACATCGACCCGTGTTACGTGTTCCACGTCGCCAACGCTTACGACGAAGGCAATTCGATTGTGCTGCAGGCGGTTCGCTATCCCGAACTGTGGCGCGACAGCGGCGGGTTCGACACCGACGGAGTGCTGTGGAGCTGGACCATCGACCTACAGGCGGGCACGGTTTCTGAACGGCAGCTCGACGACCGCGCGGTGGAGTTCCCGCGCATCGATGACCGGCTGGCGACCCTTCCCGCCCGTTACGCGGTGTCTGTCGGCGACGCGCGTCTGGTCCGTTACGACCTGACCACCGGAGCCGCGGTCGAGCACCCGTTCGGCACGGCGGAGTCGCCGGGCGGACCGGGGGAGGCGGTGTTCGTGCCTTCGGCAGAAGGGCCTGCTGATGAGAGCAGCGGCTGGTACCTCGGCTACGTCTACGACCCGGCGCGTGACGGCAGCGATCTGGTGATCATCGATGCATCGGACTTCACCGCGCCGCCGGTAGCCAGAATCAAGCTGCCGCACCGAGTTCCGTACGGCTTCCACGGCAACTGGATCAGCAGCTAGGCCGAAACGTACGTGTGCGCCTCGTAGATCTCGGGCACATCGTCGACGCCGACCTCTCTCAAGATCGGCCCAAGGGCCTCGCCGAACCGGTTGCATGCGTCCTCGGACTGCCAGACATCCACCACACGGAAGCCTTGCGGGCTCTCTCCGGCCACGTGCAGAAGCAGACCTTCGACGGGCCAGTCGGACGGCGACTCCAGCCGGTTCTTGCCACCGGTCAGCTTGTCGACGATTGCTTCGTACTTCTCCCTTGTCAAGGTCGGACCCCGATGAATCAACACGACAGCCATTTCGTTTTCCCCCTTTGCGTTTCGCGTTGAAACACGCGGCACCCTGCCATCATGAGCCAGCGCAGATGTGTCGCACAGCCGGTTGCCAGTATTCAGCCGTCGCAGCGCATCCGGAAGCTTTCGATGGCAAGCGGTCAAAGGGTGAGTAACGTGTCCGGCCATGGCGGTGAAGTGGCTGGCCGAACCCGAGGCCCACGATTACGACGCGGCTGCGGCCTACCTCAGCATGCTCGCGGAGAACGACGCGGTCGACAAGACCGTGGCGGCGCTGAAGGAAGCCAAGCCCGTCTCTCAGAAGGCCAAGGACATCCTGCGCGCGGCCGGACTGAAGCTGTTACCTGAGACCAACGCCCATGTCCGGACCGACTTGGCGAAGATCAGCGATGGCAAGAAACTGTCACCCATTCTATTGGTGCGCGGCAGCGCCGTCGGCGGTTATTCACTGCAGATCGCCGACGGCTACCACCGGGTCTGCGCGAGCTATCTGACCGACGAAAATACCGACATCCCTTGCCATTTGGTGTCCTGGCAATAGATGTCCGGCTTTGGCTTCGACACCCTGGCCCTGCTTGCCGTCGTCGGCATCGCGGGGCCGCTGCTGGCGTCGCTGCCGCGGTTCCGCATCCCGGTGATCATCGGTGAACTGGTCGCCGGTCTGGTGGTCGGCCAGACGGGGTTCGGCATCGTGGACCATACCGATCCGACGTTCACCCTATTGGCCAACATCGGCTTCGCGTTGGTGATGTTCGTCGTCGGCACGCATGTTCCGGTGCGGGACAAGACGTTGCGGTCGTCGATTCCGAAGGCGTTGCTGCGCGCGGTGGCGGTGGGTGCGGTGGCCGCTGTGCTTTCAGTCGTGCTGGCGGAGATCTTCGGCACCGGACACGCGGCGGTCTACGCGGTGCTGATGGCGTCCTCCTCGGCTGCGTTGGCGCTGCCGGTGATCGATGCGCTGCGACTGGATGGGCCGCCGGTGTTGTCGGTGACCACCCAGATTGCGATCGCCGACGCGGCCTCGATCGTGTTGCTGCCGTTGGTGATCAATCCTGCGCAGGCGCCACGCGCTGCGCTGGGCGCGCTCGCGATCGCGGGCTGTGCCGCGGCATTCTTCTTCGTGCTGCGCATCGGCAACCGGCGCGGCTGGCGCAGACGGTTGCACCGCTATTCGCACCAGCACCGACTCGCGCTGGAACTTCGGCTGAGCCTGATCATCCTGTTCGGGCTGTGTGCGTTGGCTCTGACCACGCACGTGTCGATCATGTTGGCCGGCTTCGCTCTTGGCCTGGTGGTGTCCGGGGTCGGCGAACCGCACCGGCTGGCACGGCAGCTGTTCGGCATCACCGAAGGCTTCTTCGGCCCGCTGTTCTTCGTCTGGCTGGGGGCGTCACTGCAAGTTCGCGAACTCGGCGATCATCCCGCGCTCATCCTGCTCGGTCTTGGCCTCGGCGTGGGTGCGCTGCTTGCCCACGGCTTGGGCAGCTTGTTCGGTCAGCCCCTGACCCTGGCCGTCCTGTCGGCTGCACAGCTCGGGGTACCGGTCGCCGCCGCGACTCTGGGCACCGCACAGCATCTGTTGGCCCCCGGTGAGCCGTCGGCGTTGATGCTTGGCGCACTGGTCACGGTGGCAACCACGTCGATCGCCGGAGTGGTGGCTGCCCGTGGTCAGAGCGCCTCGACCGCTCCGCCCGGGTAGGCGGCGTCGGCGCGGTAGGTGTTCGGGCTGACTCCGTAGGCGCGTTTGAACGCGCTGCTCAACGCGAACGGGGTGCTGTATCCGACGTGCCGCGCCACCGCTGCGATGGTGGACTGGCTGGACCGCAACAGATCCGCGGCCAGCGCTAGCCGCCAGTTGGTCAGGAAAGAGATGGGCGGCTCGCCGACCTGCTCGGTGAACCTGCTCGCAAATACCGCCCGCGAACTACCAACGGCTGCAGCAAGATTCGCGACGGTCCAGGGGTGGCCGGGATTGTTGTAGATCAGCTTCAGCGCAGGGCCGACCACCGGGTCGTGTTCTGCGTGCCACCAGGTCGGAGCGTTCTCGTCGCGGTCGAACCACGTGCGCAGCACGGCGATCAGCAACAGGTCCAGCAGCCGGTCGAGATACGCCTCCTGACCCGGCCCATCGTGGCCGGCCTCCGTCGTCAGCAGATCCACCAGCGGCGTTTTCCATTCGTCGGCCCGCAGCACCACCACAGCGGGCAACGCCTCGAGTAGGCGCGTGCTGACCTCGCTGCGGCCCTCGTACGCGCAGATCACCGAGCGCGTGGCGCCAGATGAGCTATTGCCCCACGTCCGCACGCCGAGCGACATTTCGAACATCAGGCTTTCGCCGGACAGCGTCGTGCAACGCTGCCCCGGGTGGATGACGACCATCGGCGTGGTGGCCGGGTCGTCGGCGAACACGTAGTGCTCGGTGCCGCGGGTGAGCGCGACGTCACCGGGAGCCAGCCACAAGGTTCCGCTGTGCTCACCGACGATCGCCGCGCGGCCGTGCGTCTGGCAGATAAGCGTCAGCGGCGCATCGTCTTTGATGCTCATCGACCACGGCGGGTCCATCATCATCCGCAACACGAAAGCGCCTCGCGCTCGCACACCGTCGAGCAGCCCGACCACGGCGTCCACGCCGCGAGCCTAACCCGTGTGCACCTGATAGGCGGCCAGAAAAACCCGTACACCCGCACGGACATGGCGCTCGATGTCGATAGCCGCCAACACCTGCGGCCCGCCGTAGAACAACGCCTGATCGATCGATCGTCCGACGATCAGGAACGCGAAATGCTCTGCGGCGACCGCAGGTTCAGCGACATGCAAGAGGCCCCGCCGATGCAGCGCCGCGAAGCAGGCAGCGAAGGCGGAGAGGGTACGGGCGGGTGCCTGCGTGTAGTAGAGCTCGGCCAACTCGGGCACCCGGTTGGCCTCGCCGACGACCAGCCGTCGCAGCTGGACGACCGGCTCCTGCAGCACAGCGCGAAGATAGTCGGCGGCCAGCGCGGTCAATTCGGTTTCGAGATCGGCGGTGTCCGCGAGCGCCGCAATCCTGTCGAGGAACGGTGTCACCGTGTCGTTCAAGGCTTCGTTCACGATGCTCAGCAGCAGTTCGTGCTTGTCGCCGAAGTGCTTGTAGACCGTCTGCTTGGACACCGCTGCCGAGGCGGCGATCTGGTCAACGCTGGTGCCCTGGTAGCCGTTGCTCAGAAACAGGTCGCGTCCCGCCGAGAGGATGGTCAGCCGCTTACGCGCGGAGCGACCCAGTGCTGCCTCGGGCATGCGGCCCTCCTTTCAGTACTGGACAGTCTAGTTCCGTTCTCGCTACAGTACTGGACAGTCTAGTTTGGTTTCATCGAAAGGCCGACTCATGACCACGACCGATTGCCCGCCACTAGCGGTGCGGATCACAAAGTCGCTGCTCGGCTATGGCGTCATCGCGGGCCCTACCTATGTGCTTGCGGTCGCCGGCCAGATGGCGACGCGCGATGGGTTCGACCCAACGCGGCACGCGGCCAGTCAACTCGCGAACGGACACCTCGGCTGGATTCAGATCGCGACGTTCCTGATCACCGGTGCGATGACGATCGCGGCCGCAGTGGGCGTGCGACGTGCGCTCGGGCCGGGACGATTGTCGGCCCGGGCGTCTGGGCTGCTCGGAGCCTACGGCGTCGCACTTGTCGCGGCAGGCATCTTTCGGGCCGACCCGTCGGACGGGTTCCCACCCGGCACTCCACCCGGCATGGGTGAGGTCAGCTGGCACGGCATGGCGCACCTGATGGTGGCGACCGTCGGATTCGCGTGTCTGGTGGCCGCATGCTTCGTGCTCGGCGCGTGGTTCGCCCACACCGGACAGTCGCGGTGGGCGTGGTTCTCCCGCATCACCGGCGTCGCATTCGCGGGCAGCTTCGTGGCGCTGGCATCCGGATCCGGGGGCGCGGCAACGATTCTGGTGTTCACCGCGGCCGTGGTGTTGGTGTGGGGCTGGTTGAGCGCGGTGTCGGTCAAGCTGTACCGGGGCACCGGCCTGGCATAGACGCACGCGTATGGAGCCGGGACGGTCAACGATGGCTCGTCGCCGCTGGTCTCGGTTGACTTCATGGCATGAATACCAGCCCCGTCGTCATCCTGACCTCGCTCGCCGCCCTCGCCAGTGCCGCAGGCGGCGGAATGATGTACGTGTTCTCGACCATGGTGATGCGCGGTCTCGACCGCACCGGCCCGGTGGACGCCATCACCGCGATGCGCGGCATCAACGCCGAAGCCAACGCCAGCCCCGCGTTCCTGTTGGGGTACTTCAGCGCGACGATTCTTGCGCTGGTGGTCGGCGTCATCGCGATCGTGCGACTGAACCAGCCAGGCAGTTGGTGGCTGCTGATCGGCGCAATTCTTGCCATCCTCGGCGCCATCATCACGATGGTTTTCAACGTCCCGCTCAACAACCACCTCGATACGGTCGACCCCGCTGGTCTGTCGGTGGCCGATGCCGCACGTGAATGGCGGGCGTATTTCTCGACGTGGACGGCGTGGAACCACGCCCGCACCCTCACCGCCTTCATCGGCGCCGCGGTGATGCTCGTCGGGCTACGTCACCGCTGAAATCAGCTTGGCGGAGTGAAACCGCCGGAATCCGTTGGCGGTTGGGGCGGCGGCGCCTGGGGTGGATACGTCGGCTGGGCGGGCCACTGCTGCCACTGCGGTGGGGGCGCAGTCGGAGGGCCCGCGACCCGCAGCCGCTCGAGCTCGCGGCGATGCCGCTCGGCCAGCACCGCCGCCAGCACCAGTTGCGGGGGCGTGCCTGGCGGGGGCGGCGGGGAGATCTGGGCCACCACATCGGTGGTGATCCGATAAGCCATCGGGTCACGCACGGTGGGATCCAATTGCGCTGCACGGGAAAGGAATTGACGGGCCAGCTCGGCCTGCTCAGGGTTGAGCCCCGACAACTGGAGTGACGATGCCCACCACGCCAACTGGGGCGGCATCGGCGGTGGCGGGCTCAGCCGGGGGGCGCGCTCGGTGATCACCACGGTGCCTGCGAAGAAGTCGCCGATGCGTTTTCCCTTGGCGGACAGCAGGCTACAGATCACGGCAGGCCCGCCCAGGAATGTCCAGATCTCGAATACCCCGGCAAGCGCCCGAAAGAGCGCTTGACGAAAGCGTTCTGGACCACCGTCCTCCGACACCACTCGCAGCCCGAGGGCCATCTTGCCCAGCGATCTACCCCTGGTCGCAATCTCGAACACGACCGGATAACCCACCAGCGCCAGCACGGTGAAGATGATCAGGATGGCGGCCGACAACGCCTCGTCCAACTGCGTCAGCGTGGCCGCCCACAACAGCGTTCCGAGGATGTAGGCGATGAACACCACCGTGATGTCGATCATCGCCGACAGCGCACGCACCGGTAGCTGGGCGATCTGAACATCAAGGACCACCGCGTCCCCGGTCACCACTTGTTCTTGCTGGCCGACCATAGAGCCCAACGCTACTAGGATTTGCCACGTGGATGTCGACGCGTTCGTGCTCGCGCATCGCCCGACGTGGGATCGGCTGGAGACGCTGGTCAAGCGTCGTCGGCGATTGACCGGCGCGGAGGTCGACGAGCTGGTCGATCTCTATCAACGGGTGTCGACGCACCTGTCGATGGTGCGCAGCGCTTCGACCGATGCGCTGCTGATCGGTCGATTGTCGGGTCTGGTGGCGCGGGCGCGTTCAGCGGTGACCGGCGCCCACGCGCCGCTGTGGAGCGAGTTCATCCGGTTCTTCACGGTGTCCTTTCCCGTCGTGGTGTACCAGGCCTGGCGGTGGTGGCTCGGCACGGCCATCGGGTTTCTCTTCGTGAGTGTCTTGGTCGCATTGTGGATCTCCGGCAACCACGAGTTGCAGTCCAGTCTCAAAACCCCAAGCGAGATAGAGCAATTGGTCAATCACGACTTCGTGTCGTACTACAGCGAGCATCCGGCGGGATCGTTCTTCTCGCAGGTGTGGCTGAACAATTGGTGGGTTTCGGCGCAATGCATCGGCGCCTCGATCCTGCTCGGCATCCCGATTCCCTGGATGCTGTTCCAGAACGCCCTCAACCTCGGCGCGAACGCGGCGCTCATGTTCGACGCCGGTAAGGGCGACGTCTTCCTCAGTCTGATCATCCCGCACGGGTTGCTGGAACTGACGGCGGTGTTTCTTTCCGGCGCGGTCGGCATGCGACTGGGATGGTCGGTGGTCTCGCCAGGAAACCGGCCCCGCACTCAGGTTCTCGCCGAACGCGGCAGGGCGGTGGTCGCAGTGACCATCGGGTTGTTCGGTGTGCTGTTGGTGTCTGCTCTGATCGAGGCTTTCGTGACTCCGTCGTCGCTGCCGACGGCCGTGCGCATCGCCATCGGCGTTGGGGCCGAAATCGCTTTCCTTGCTTACATTTTCCACTTCGGGCGCAAGGCCGCGAGGGCCGGGGAGACCGGCGACATCGACGACGCACCCGACGTCGTACCGACGGGCTAGAGCCGTCCGCTGGCTTTCATCGCCAGATAGTGGTCGGCGAGTGCCGGTGCCAGCTCTTCCGGCGGGGCGTCCACCACGTCGACGCCCGAGCGCCGCAGCCGCGACGCGATCGCGCGCCTGTCATTGCGTGCCCGTTCTGCCGCAGCGGCGTCATATACCTGGGCGGCGTCGGAGCGGCCTGCGGCAAGGCGTTCGATGCGTGGATCCGCGACGGCTGCGAGCAGTATTTGATGCTTGGCCGACAGCTGTGGCAGCACCGCCATCAGGCCTTCGTCCAGCGCAGAGGCGTTGAGGTCCGTCAACAGCACAACCAGCGCTCGTTGCCGGATTCGCCGTCGCACCGCGGCCACCATCGCCCGTGCGTCCGACTCCACCAGTGCGGGCTCCAGGGGCGCCATGGCCTCGACCAACTGTGCGAGCAGTTCGGTACGCGATGCGTTGTGGACGCCGCTTCGCGCCACCCGGTCGTGGGCGATGAAGTCGACGTGATCGCCGGCGCGCGCCGCCAACGCGGCGAGTAGCAGCGCGGCGTCCATCGACCAGTCCAGCCGCGGCCAGCCGCCGGGATCGCCGGCGGTGGGGTCGACTCCGACGCGGCCCGCCGACGTGCGGCCGGTGTCCAGCACGATGACCACGCGTCGGTCACGCTCGGGCCGCCACGTCCGCACCACCACGTCGCCACGCCTGGCGGTGGCACGCCAGTCGATGGATCGAACGTCGTCGCCGATGACGTATTCGCGCAACGAGTCGAATTCGGTGCCCTGGCCGCGGATCAGCACCGGCGTCATGCCTTCCAGTTCGCGCAGTTTCGCGAGCCGTGCGGGCAGGTGCTTTCGCGAAAGGAACGGCGGCAGGATCCGGATCTGCCAATGCACCCGATGCGAGCCCTGCCTGCCGGCCAGCCCTAGCGGCCCGATCGAGCGTGCCGTGACGAGTGCGGAGCGCTGATCGCCGCGGCGTACCGGGCGCAGCGTGGTGACGAGGCGAACCTGTTGGCCCGCAGCGACATTGACGGGGTGAGTCCGTGGTTGCGGGCGGGCGCTGGGCGCCCATGCGTCCCGAACTTGGCCGCGAAAGCGCCTACCGCCCGCGTTTTCGACCACCAACTCCGCCTCGATTGGCTGGCCGAGCCGAGCCGCCGTCTCGCCGAGCCGGCTGCACTGCACCTGGCGTGGGCTTGCGGCGAGCGCGATATCCGCGACGATGCCCGCGACCAAGGCTGCCAACAGGACAACGAAAGTGATTGCCGGCCAGGGTGAAACGGCGATCGGCAAAACGCAGATCAGCGCGATCAGGCCGACGCGGCCGGTCAAAATCACTAGCGCGGTACCGGCACGGCCGCGAGTATGCCGTCGAGCACGCCGTCCGGGTTGGCACCCTCGAGTTCGGCCTCCGGCCGAAGGGACACCCGGTGGCGCAGGGTCGGCCGAGCCATCGCCTTGACATCATCGGGGGTGACGTAGTTGCGACCCGAAAGCCACGCCCAGGATCGCGCCGTGGCCAGCAGCGCCGTCGCCCCGCGGGGCGACACTCCGAGTTGCAGTGACGGTGAGTGCCGCGTCGCCCCGACGATGTCGACGATGTAGCCGAGCACCTCGTCGGCCACCAGCACTTCACGAACCGCCTCGCGGCCGGCCGCCAGCTCCGCAGCTCCTGCAACGGGTTTCACCGCCGACAGGTCGCGTGGATCGAAGCCCCGCGCATGCCGGTCGAGGATCGCGATCTCCTGCTCTCGCGGCGGCAGGGGCACGTTGAGCTTCAGCAGAAAGCGGTCCAGCTGGGCCTCGGGTAGCTGATAGGTGCCCTCGTACTCGATCGGGTTCTGTGTCGCGGCGACGATGAACGGGTCGGGCAGCGGACGCGGCTCGCCTTCGACACTGACCTGGCGTTCCTCCATGGCCTCCAACAAGGCGGCCTGCGTCTTGGGCGGGGTTCGGTTGATCTCGTCGGCGAGCAGCAGATTGGTGAACACTGGGCCCGAATGGAACTCGAATTCCGCTGTGCGGGCGTCGTATACGAGTGAACCGGTCACATCGCCGGGCATCAGATCGGGGGTGAACTGCACGCGCTTGAACTCGAGCTGCAACGCCGCGGCAAGGGTCCGCACCAGCAGCGTTTTCGCCACCCCCGGCACACCTTCGAGCAACACGTGACCACGGCAGAGCAGCGCGATCACCAAACCGCTGACGACGGCGTCCTGTCCGACGACCGCCTTGGCGATCTCACTACGCAACGCCAGCAAGGCGTTTCGCGCGGAGTCCGATGTCGCGGTGGTCTGGGCGGTTGGCTGAGTCACGATTGAGCGACCTGCCTTTCGATGTTGTCGAGTTCGTGCGCGAGGTTGACTAGGTCAGGGTCGCTGGCCGGAGGCGGCCCGAACAATATGTGAGTGAGCGCCTGTGGAGACGACCCGCAGCGTTCGGCGACCGCCGCGGTGACCGCGGGCGGGTCTGCGTCGGGTCCGAGACCGAGGCGAGGCGTCATCCGTTGCAACGCGGCGGTGCGCAGCGCTTCTGCTGCGCGATCACGCGCACGTTGCGACCGGTACAGTCGGCCACGGCCCTCGACGGTCTCCGAGGCCCGGACCACCACCGGCAATTGCTCTGCCACCAGCGGGCCGATGCGGCGGCCCTTCCAGACCGCCAGCACTGCGACCACCAACACCAACTGCAGAAGCACCCATTTGACCGGCGCGGGCATCAAGCCGAAAAGCCCTGGGCTACCGCTGGATTCGGTGCCGTTGGCCTCACTGTGCTGCGGCGCGTACCAGATCAGCCGCGGATGCGATCCAGCCAGATTCATCGCCAGCGCGGCGTTGCCCTCCTTGAGCAGGCCGGAGTTGGTCATGAAATCCGCTGAGCTGACGACCGTCACTTCACGGCCTTGGTCGGTGTA
>Ga0207641_10004059_pt1 | contig 12769 bp, 10 predicted proteins | sample KBSSwiS62_FD_184306 | JGI IMG/M metagenome (GOLD analysis project Ga0207641, IMG submission 184306) | Switchgrass rhizosphere microbial communities from Kellogg Biological Station, Michigan, USA - KBS Switchgrass S6-2 (SPAdes) (version 2) | ecosystem: Host-associated > Plants > Roots >... | reverse complement strand
TTTCACCGAACGTGATGACTGTATGAGACATGAGTAGTCGGTAGTCGAGAGTCAGTAGTCGATAGTCTAGTCAGGAGTCGATAGTCTCGTCAGTAGTCAGGAGTCAGGAGTCAGGAGTCAGGAGTCGATGGTTGGTTAGTCGTGGGCTCTGCTGTCTGTTCGTCCGACTGCCGACTCCCGACCGGACTTACCGACTCCCGACCCGACTCCCGACTCTCGACTACCGACTCCCGACTACCTCGCTGACGCGACGTTGGCCACGACGCGCCTTGCATTGGCCGTAATCGCGTCGAAGCGGCCGTCTTCGATCGCCTTGGCGTCGAGCAGCGCCGACCCGATCCCGACCGCCACGGCACCGGCGCGAATCCAGTCGTGTGCGTTGTCGAGCGAGACGCCGCCGGTCGGCATCAGCTTCACCTGCGGCAGCGGCGCGCGCACGTCCTTGATGAACTGCGGCCCGAGCGAGGTCGCCGGAAACACCTTGATGATGTCGGCGCCGAGCTCGTACGCCGCGAAAATCTCCGTCGGCGAGAAGCAGCCGGGCATCGCCGCCACGTCGCGCTCGTGGCAGGCGGCAATCACCGCCGGCTGGAACACCGGCGAGACGACGTACGTCGCCCCCGCATCGATGACCGCCCGCGCCGTCTCGGCGGTGGTGACGGTCCCCGCCCCAAGCAGGAACCCTGACGGCATCGTCGGCGCAAGCTCCCGAATCAGCCCGACCGCCCCCGGCACCGTCATCGTCACCTCAAGCGCGCGCACGCCGCCGTCCACGAGCGCATCGACAACCGCGCGCAGCTTCGCCGGGTCTTTGATCCGAATCACCGCCACGACGCCGAGCTCCTGGACTTGCTCGACCACCGCCGCGCGTCTCGTTTTCACCATGCTCATCGAGCGCTCCCACCTTCTAACTTCTAACTTTTGGCGTTCAACTTTTCTTTTAACTTTTAACTTTTAACTTTATCGACCCATCCAGCCGCCGTCCACCACCAGCACGTGACCGTGCACGTAGTCTGACGCCTGGGACGCCAGAAAGACGACGGCACCCCCCAGATCCTCCGGCTCGCCCCATCGTCCTGCCGGAATCCGATCCTGAATCTGCCGGCTCCGCGCCTCGTCGTCCTGCAGGGCGCGGGTGTTGTCGGTCCGGATGTATCCCGGCGCGATCGCGTTGACGTTGACGCCTCGGCCGGCCCACTCGTTGGCGAGCGCCTTGGTCAACTGCGCCACGGCGCCTTTCGCGGCCGCATAGGCCGGCACGCGGATGCCGCCCTGAAACGACAGCACCGACGCGATGTTGATGATCTTACCGCTGCCGCGATCGAGCATGTGCCGGCCGGCGTCGCGGCTCAAACGAAAGACACTGGAGAGATCGACCTCGAGTACCGCGTCCCAGTCGTCATCGCTGAACTCGCGGGCGTCGGCGCGGCGAATCATGCCGGCGTTGTTGACCAGCACGTCGAGACGGCCAAACCGTTCGAGCGTGCGCGGCACCAGCGAGGCCGACTCGGTGCGGCGCGCCAGGTCGGCGGCGAACGACGCCGTCTGCACGCCGTGCTCAGACGCGATAGCGGCCGCGAGATCGGCGGGCTCGAGACGGCTGGCGTGCAAGGCGACGTCCGCGCCGGCGCGCGCCAATGCCCGCGCCATGGCGGCGCCGAGGCCGCGGGAGGCGCCGGTCACCAGCGCGACGCGGCCGTTGAGATCGAACGGCGTCACCGTTAAAACACCACCTTCATCGCGAGCTGGATGTCGCGCGGCAGGTTGGTCTGGCTCGTCACCTTGCCGAAATCGGCGTTGGTCGGATCGGTATTCGGGTTCGCGTACACCGCGCGATTGAAGGCGTTGAGCAGCTCGATATGGAATTGCCCGCGGACGCGCTCGCTCAGGCGGATCTGCTTGATGATCGAGATGTCCCACAGGTTCAGCTTCGGGCTGCGCAGGCCGTCGGTCTTCGATGGGAAATAGCGGACGTTGTTCGCCAGCCGGATGCGCGTGTCGGCGCGCTGCTTGACCGGATCGTCCACGCCGTTGGTCTGCACCGCGGCGTCGTGGAAGTAGAAGCCGCTGATGTCGAACACCGGGTTATTGGTGTCGCCAGAGTAGTCGGTCTTCAAGCTCGCCGCGTCGCCGTTGAAATAGACGTTGCGGGCGTTCAAGTCAATCGGCTGCCCGCTCTGCAGCTGTCCGATCGCCTGCAGGCTCCAGCCGCCGATGAACGCATCCGTGAACCGAGTCGCGTTCGCGGCAAACGCCCGCCCGTGGCCGAACGGCAGTTCCAGGATCCCGCTGATGGTGACGCGGTGCGGGACGTCGGACGCCGCCGGCCGATCTTCGTAGGTCGTGTCGTAGGGATTGAGCTGGAACACCTGTTCCCTGAACCGCGACCAGGTGTACGCCGCCAGCAGCGTATATCCCTTCGTGAAGCGCTTCTCCACCTTGAACTGCGCGGAGTGATAGCTGCTGGTGCCGTTGTCGTCGAAGGTCCGGACGTTGCCGAACTGCGGGAACGGGCGCAGCAGCTGCGACCGCGCGACGGTCGCGGCGTTGAACGCCGTGCCCGGCAGCAGCCCGCGGAACGGATTTGGAACCAGCGCCGCCAGGAAATCGATGGTCGCCTGATCGCGCACACGGCTGCTCGACAGGTACTGCTGCGGGAGGGCATTCATCTCGATCTCCCCCGCCTGGCCGCCGCCGCCTGTCGTCAGGTTCCAGCCGTGGCTGCCGGTGTAGCCGCCCTCCAGCAGCCACTGGTTCGGCAGCTCGCGCTGAACGCTGATCAGGTAGCGCGTGTTCTGCGCGTTCGCGAAGTCGAGCGGCACGAAGCGCGTCCCCGAGGCGTTGTTCAAATCCTGTCCGAGGAAGGTATCGGCGCCGCGCGACGCGCCCGCCGGCGCCACGACCCCGCTCGGGAACGGATTCGCCAGCGTCGAGTTGAACGTCAGGCCGAGGTCGTTGGACGGCACGATCGTCGTCGTCTGCGAGAACCCGGGTTGGAAATTGCCCGAAATGATAAAGGGGACGGTGTAGACGCCGAACCCGCCGCGAACCACCGTCATCTCACTCAGCTTGTAGGCGAATCCGAGACGCGGCTGGAAGTTGTTCTTGTCGGCGTTCCAGAATCCGGGATCCGCATCCGAGGCAAACTGCAGCCCGCCGCGGACGCTGAACGCGGACGGCGCGAGCTGCGGAATCGGGCTGACCGCGTACGCCGCCTTGACGGCGCCTTCGATGCTGATGGCGGCCGCCGGATCGAAGCCGCGCACGTTCCGGTTCTCCGAGTCGCGGGTCGCGCCCTCGTACTCGTACCGCAATCCCAGGTTCAGCGTCAGCCGGTCGGAGATCTTCCAGTCGTCCTGCACGAACACACCGTGGTACGGCGTGATGTTCAAGCGCGTCGCGTTGATGTCGATGGTGCCGGCGGTCGGGAAGCCGAGCATGAAGGTGGCGAGATCCTGTCCGAACGTCCCCGTGGAATTGTCCTGGCTGCGCGTGAAGGCGTTGGCGTTGCGAAACACGTATTCGCCGGCCTGCGCACCCGGATTCGTGCCGAGCTCCCGGTATTGACGGAAGTCGTAGCCGGTTCGCAGCGAATGGCTGCCGAAAATCCGCGTCAGGGTCGGCTGGAACGAGTAGATGGTGTGGTTCGTGACCGTCGACAGGTTCTCGCCAAGGTCCGAGAACTGGTCGAGGTCGAAGTGCGGGAAGTACTTCGCGCCGCCGAACAAGCCGGCCACTGCCGACGAGAACCCGAGCGTCGCCGGATCGAAGATCCCCTCGTGCTGCCGGACGTTCGGCTCCTTGAAGCGCTGCCACCCCGCGCGGACGTCGAGCAACGTGTTCGAGGTCATGGTGTAGACATGGTCGTAGGTGACGCCGTCGTTGGTCCGGAAGAGGAAGTTGCCGTTCGGGATGATCCCGTTGACCTCGCCGTAGATCGCGTTGCGGGACTCGCGGCGATCGTTGCGCGTGTAACGCACGAACAGCTGCTGCTTGTCGGTCAGCCGGTGATCGACGCGCGTCGACGTCGAGTAGAACGTGTCGTCGCGAGGATTGACGTAGAAGAAGTTGTTCCGCCCCTGATTGTCCGCCGGCTGATTCGGCAGCGGATAGAACTTCAGCGCGGCGGCCGCGATCGGGTTGATGCGATTCGCCGGGATGATGTTGCCGGGGAACGGCTGCCGCACGACGCGGGCGCCGACCTGTGTCGCCGTCGCCGGATCGTAGATGACGGTTCCCTGCGCCAGCAGCGCCGAAAAGTCGCCGTTGCGCATCGCCTGCGTCGGCACCGTCTGCGGCAGCGGCTCGGGGAACGTGTCGTAGAGCCACTCCACCGCTTCGAAGAAGAAGGTGCGATTCGAGCGCAGCGGCCCGCCGAGGTACCCGCCCGGACGGTTGTACTTCAGATCCGGCTTCGCGGCGCCGGTCTTGTTAACGAAGAAGTCGGTGGCTGACAGCTCGTCGCGCCGCAGGTAGTAGTAGCCCTCGCCCTTCAGGCTGTTGGTGCCGCTCTTGAGGGTGACGTTCACTACCGCGCCGGCGGTGTGGCCGTCACCGGCGTCGAAGGTGGCCGTCCCGACCTTGAACTGCTGCACCGCGCCGGCGGGCGGCACGAACGCGACCCGCCGGCCGCTGGTCATGTTCGGCGATCCGTCGAGCGTGAACTCGTTGCCGCCGCTCGCCCCGTCGGCGTTGATCCCCGACGTGCCGGCGTTGTCGAACGGTCGGGAAAACTTCAGGTCGCCGGTGAACGCGACACCCGGCACGAGCCGCGACAGCACGAACGGGTTGCCGTCCGACAGCGGCATCATCGAGATGCGCTTCTCGTCGATGACCTGCCCCGCCGAGGCCGAGCCCATCTCGAGCAGTGGCGATTGCGCCGTCACCAGCACGGTCTCTTCGAGCTGACCGACTTCCATGCTGAGATCCACAACCAGGCGATCGCCGATCCGTACTTCCAAGCCCTCCCGCACCGATTTCTTGAATCCCGAGAGCTCCGCCGCCACCGTGTAGGTGCCGGGGGTCAGATACGGAATCGTGAACAGCCCCTCACCGGTGGTCACCGTGGTGGAGCTGACATTGGTCGCGACGTTCGTCGCGGTAACCGTCACGCCCGGCAGCACGGCGCCGGACTTGTCGTTGACCCGGCCCGTGATGGCGCCGCGGAATTCCTGACCGGCCGCCGTGGCCGCCACTGCCAGCGCGATCGCGAGCGCCGCTAACGTCTTCATTTCATCCTCCTGAGGAGACTTGCAAGGATCACAGTTCAACCGGACGATCGGTACGCGCAGACAGGTAGATGGCTTCGATCAGCGCGACGCTCGCGCGTCCGCCGTGGCCATCGCAGCACGGCGCTGTGCGCTGTTCCACGGCGCGCAGAAAATCCTCGAACACGCGCTGGTGCGCCGACGCATCGGCGACGATCGGCGACGCCGCGCTCACGGTCGCACCTGGCGCTTCTGCCGGAGTTGCCTTCTCGGTCTCGGTCGCATCCTGCAGATCGATTGCGGCCAGCCTGTCGCCGTCGAGGATGACCGTGCCGTTCGAGCCCGTCAGCTCAATCCGCCGCGAGTACCCCGGAAACGCCGACGTGGCGGCTTCGAGCGTGCCGAGCGCCCCGTTCTCGAACTCCAGCACGACCACTGCCGTGTCCTCGACCTCTATCTGGTGCAGCTTCGCGGCGGCTTTCGCGTAGACGCGCCGCACCGGCCCGAACAGCCACAGCAAGAGATCGACCGTGTGCACGCCCTGGTTGATGAGCGCGCCGCCGCCGTCCAGCGACCGCGTGCCGCGCCAACGGGAGTCCCGGTAGTACGACGGCGCGCGGTACCACTTCACGGCCGCGGTGGCCAGAATCGGCGACCCGAGGCGGCCGCCGGCGACGAGGGCTTTCAGGCGCCGAACATCGGGCTTCAGCCGATCCTGAAAGATCACGCCGAGCGTCACGCCGGCGCGCGCCGCTTCCGCAATCAGCGCATCCGTTCGCGCCGTCGTCACGTCGATCGGCTTCTCGACGAGGACGTGCAGTCGGTGTCTGGCCGCCGCGATCCCCTGGTCGGCGTGCAGCCCCGACGGGCTGCCAATCGCCACCATCTCCAGCGGCCGATGCGACAGGAGACCATCGAGCGTGTCGTAGGCGACGGCACCGTGCCGCGCGGCGAGACGCTGCGCGTGCTCGAGCGTAGGCGCATGCACCGCCGCAATCGCGACGCCGGGAATCGCGGTGGCCGCGCGCGCGTGCGTGTCGCTGATGTTGCCGGCGCCGATCAGGCCGATGTTGATCAAGGCCTCATTTCGCAAACGCGTTGAATTCTCGTTCGATGCGGTCGGCCGGCGCTTTGGTGTCGATGACGAGAATCCGGTAGCGGAAGGTGGCCGATGCGCCGGGCTCCAGCGCGAAGTTCATCGTCTCGCGACCCTGGCTGAACACTTTCTGTCCGAGCGGGTTCGCGGCGAAGAGCCCATAGCCACGCGCGTGCCAATACGTCGGGAACCCCGGGTTCTTCGGGTGGTCGATCATCGCGATCGTGATCGGCTGCGTGCCGATGTTGCCGGCGAGCATCGTCCAGCGGCCGCGCGTGCCCCAGACCGCGTCGCCTTTCTTGCCCTCGCTGCTCTGGTACTCGCCGGTGACACCGGTGTTGTCCATCACCGGCACCGGAGTGGCGCGGCCGGCGACGTCCGTGAACACCAGCGGCTCGTTCGAGGGCTGCTCGAGTTGCCGGGCCACGCGCATTCCGAGCATGCCGTCTTTCGCATCGGTGAAGACGACGCGTTCACCGGCCGCCGTCAGCGTCGCCATCCGATCGATGGTCCGGCTCGTGGCGTCGCCGGCGAATACGAACTGCGTCCGCTCGCGGAGCAGGACCCTGCCGTCGGGCGACACCCAGTCGGATTCGGTCTCGAGCTCGCCCCGCTCGGCGCCGCCTTTGGCAGACACAATCCGCCGGTGGAGGATCGTCCCCATCTTCGAGCGCTCCGCCGGTTTGATCTCGTCGGAGTTGTTCCAGAAATCGAGTCCGTTCACCACTTCGTAGTTGAACCACAGACCGACGTGGTGCGGGTGATCGACGCGCTCGCCAGCGCGCGGCGCGAGCGGCCACCCGCGAGTGACGATCGTGCCGCTGGCGCTGCGAATCGGATCGAGCACCGCCTTCTTGACGCGCTCCGGCCAGATGTACGACGTGAACGGCTTGCCGCCGACGGTGATATCGACGCGCCGGGCGCTCTCGTTCGGCGTCACAACGACCGGCTGTGGCGCGACGCTGTCAGCCCGAATTGGCCCACGAAGGTTAGCGGACGCCACCATCGCGACGACGATGACGGCCAGAACGATGACGATGCGCGATCCGTTCATCCCCATCTCCAGTCCCCTAGCCCCCTAGTCCCCTAGTCCCCTAGTCCCCGACAGCGAGCCCCTGGTCCCGACGAGCATCAGCTCGCCCCGGCTTTCTGCAGCAACCCCTTCATCCCCGCGAGACTCTGACGCGTGGACTCTTCAGGCGTGCCGGCGCCGCGCCAATGCGTCTCGAGCGTGACGGCATGGCGATAGCCGTCGGCCTTCAGCGCGCGGAACTGTCCCGCCCAGTCGATGACACCGCTCCCCATCGCCTTCCAGACCCACTTGCCGTTGGCGTCTTTCACCGCGTCCTTGCAGTGCACGTGACCGATGCGTCCCTTCGCGATCTTCTCGTACCCGCCGGGAAACGGCGATTCGTCGCGGAATTGCGCGTTGCCTGGATCCCAGGTGATCGCGAGCGCCTTGTCCGGAATCGCGGCCAGCAGCCGTCCGGCCTCGGCGCCGGTCGCCGTGTTGCACGCGTATTCGTTCTCGAGGACCAGCGTGACGCCGCGCTTAGCCGCCTTGGCCGCCGCCGCACGGACGACATCGTCGATGGCGACGCGGTGGGGTTTCTGATCCTCGAGCCGCCAGAAATCGAAAATCCGAATCCGCTCGGTGTTGAACGTCTTGGCGAGCTCGAAGGCGTGCTCGAGGAGCTGATCCTGATCCTTGTAAGTGAAATCCGCGCCGAACTCGTCGCGCTTCGGGCTGAACGGCGACCTCGGCGCGCCCGGCCAGTCGACCTTGAAGATTGGCGTCGCCAGACAGGCGACGCGGAGCTTGAAACGTTCGAGGACGCGCTGGACGTCGGCAATCTGCGCGGCGTCCCATTTCATCAGGTTCTTGCCGCCGGCCTCGCGGAGGTCGACGAACCCCATGCCGAATTCCTTGGCCGCGACCTCGCAGGCGTGGCCGAAATCCTGGGAGATTTCATCGGTCAGGACGGAGAGGTTGAACGTGGACATGGCGGCGCCCAGGTAGCGCGGCGTCGCCGCGGCGGCGCCAAGCGCCGCGAGGAACGTGCGTCTGTTCATCATGAGAGAAACCTTATCGCAATTTGCGCCCGGCGGGACCGGTCACCTACAGTCACAGGACTATCCAATTGCGGAGCGGAGATTACAATTGGAACGTCCACCTTGGCAACAACGGGGGCGCTGCCCTGCAGTCTCGTTGCCAATGGACCGACGCGGCCTATAATTGGTCAATCCAATCATGAACGTGGACCTCCAGCCGTCTCCTGCGAACGACAGCGCCGCCGCCGTGGTGGCGCACGTCCGGCAGTTGATCGACAGCGGCAGCCTGGGCCCCGGCGCCCGGCTGCCCCCCGAACGCGACCTCGCCCGCGAGGTGGGCGTCAGCCGCCCGACGGTGCGCGCCGGGCTGCGCACGCTGGCCGCCCTCGGCGTCGTCCGATCGCGCCGCGGATCGGGCACCTACATTCCGGACGGACCGCCGACGCTTGGCGCCGACGCGCTCAGTTTTCTTGCCGCGCTGCACAAGTTCACCGTCGACGACGTGTACGAGGCGCGCCGCATTCTCGAGGTCGGCGCCGCGGGCCTGGCGGCCGAGCGTGCGACGCCCGATCAGCTCGCGACGCTCGCCGATGAAGTCGCCGGCCTGTTCGCGTCGTTGAGCGAGCGACAGGTGTTCCTGATCCACGACATCAACTTTCACCGCAGCGTCGCCGCGGCGTCGGGCAACCCGATCGTCGCCTCGCTCGTCGAGATGGTGTCGCTGCTTTACTACGAGCGGCGGCGCGCGACCGCCGAACGCGCCGTCGATCGCGACCTGCGTGACGCCGCCGATTCGCACCGTCAGATCTATCAGGCAGTGCGCGCGCGCGACGTCGATGCCGCGCGCCGCGCGATGGAGGAACACCTCGTCCGCTCGCGTTCGTACCAGGCGAAGGAGGCGCAGGGATCGACGATCAAGTCGTCACGCCTCGTCCGCCGCAGCGCCGACCGCAGCGCCGAACGCGACGGCGGACTTGTCCACCATAGCGCGCCGCGCGAAGGTGGGCTTGTCCACCGTAGCGCGCCGCGCGAAGGTGGACAGAAACGGACCGCGAAATGACGTCGCACCTCTTCGATCTCGCAGGCCGGACGGCGGTGGTGGTTGGCGGCACGACCGGCATCGGCCACGCGCTCGCCCTGGGGCTGGCCGACGCCGGCGCTGACGTCGTCGTGACCGGCCGGCGGCGCGACGTCGTGGACCGCGTGGCGGGAGAAATCGAGGCGCGCGGCCGGCGGACGCTGCGTCATCCGGCCGATGTCGGCGACCTCGCGTCGCTGCGCGCGCTGCGCGACGCGTGCCTGGCCGCGTTTCAGCAAGTCGACATCGTCGTCGCCGCGGCCGGCACGACCAAACGCGTGCCGACGCTCGAGATGACCGAAAGCGACTGGGGCCAGATTCTCGACACCAATCTGACCGGCATGTTCCGGACCTATCAGGTGTTCGCGCCGCCGATGATCGCGCGCGGCTCCGGCCGTCTGATCGGCATCGCGTCGCTCGCGTCGTACGTCGGGCTGCTCGAGGTCGCGGCGTACACGGCGAGCAAGGCCGGCGTCGCCGGCCTGACGCGGGCGCTCGCGGTCGAGTGGGCGCGCCACGGCGTCACGGTGAACGCGATCGCGCCTGGCGTCTTCGAGACCGACTTGAACCGCGAGCTCTTGAAAGGTCCGCGCGGACAGGAATTCCTGACCCGGACGCCGATGAAGCGCTTCGGGCGTGTCGAGGAGCTGGTGGGCGCGGCGGTCTATCTCGCATCGGACGCGGCGACGTTCGTCACCGGACAGCTGCTGGCCGTCGACGGCGGACTGCTGGGAAGCGGAGTGAATCAGTGAACGCGGTGCTGATCATCAGCGAGCGCGACAACGTGGCGACCGCGCTCGAACCGATCGACCAGGGGCGCGAGCTGCGCGCCGGCGCGTGGACGGTGGTCGCGTCCGAAGCGATTCCACGCGGGCACAAGGTCGCGGTGTGCGCGATTCGCGCGGGCGAGGCGGTCGTCAAGTACGGCAGCCCGATCGGGACGGCGTCGGCGGACATCGCTGCCGGAGCACACGTGCACACGCACAACGTGGCGAGCACCCGCGGACGCGGTGATCTCGCAGCGGCGTCGCGATGATGTCGCGACCCGCGTTCCTCGGGTATCTCCGGCCTGACGGCCGCGTCGGCGTGCGCAATCACGTGCTGGTCGTGCCGACCGTCATCTGCTCCGCGGTCGTCGCCGAACGGGTTGCCGCCTCGATCGCGCCGATCGGCACGGCACTCCCCCACCTCGCCGGCTGCGGCCAGCTCGGGCCGGATCTCCATGTCACCCACGACACGCTGGCCGCGTACTGCCGTCATCCCAACGTCGGCGCCGTCATCGTGATCGCGCTGGGCTGCGAGCAGGTGGTCGCCCAGTATCTCGCCGACACCGCGCGTCAATCGGGCAAGCCGTCGCACATCGTCTCGATTCAGGGCGAGGGCGGCACCGTGCGCGCGACCGCGCGCGGCATCGAGATCGCGCGCCGGCTGGCCGAGGAGGTCAGCCGCAACGATCGCATCTGGTGCCCCGCGTCGTCGATCGTCCTGTCGGTGAAATGCGGCGGCTCCGACTACACCTCGGGGCTCGCGTCGAACCCAGTCGTCGGCCGCGTCGCCGATCGGCTCGTCGATGTCGGCGGCGCAGTGGTGCTAGGCGAGATTGCGGAGATCATGGGCGCCGAACACCTGCTGGCGGCGCGCGCATCGTCTCCCGAAGCCGCCGCGCACCTCTTGCGTGTCGTCAACCGCGTCGAAGCCGAAGCGATCGCCCTCGGCCTGGACATCCGCGGCACGCAGCCGTCGCCCGGCAACATACGCGGTGGATTGACCACGATCGAAGAGAAGTCGCTGGGCGCGACGCACAAGGCCGGCGAGCGCACGCGGCTCGAGGAGGTCGTGCCCTACGCGTCGCCTGTCAGCAAGCCCGGCCTTACCGTGATGGATACGCCGGGCCTCGACGTAGAATCGGTCACCGGCATGGTCGGCGGCGGGGCGCAGGTCGTCGTCTTCACGACCGGCCTCGGGACTCCGACCGGAAACCCGGTCGCGCCGGTGATCAAGATCACCGGCAACGCGCGCACGGCGCAGGGCATGGCGGACAATATCGACGTCGACGTCAGCGGAGTGATGAGCGAAGAAGAAACGCTCGACGCCGCCGCCGACCGGCTGTTCGACGAAGTGCTCGATGTGGCATCGGGACGGCCGACCGCGGCGGAGCGGCTCGGCCATCGCGAGTTCGCGATTCACCGGCGGAATCCGACGATCTAGGGACTGGGGACTATGACTGACCCGGCTAGCCCCGAGCCCCAAGCCCCATGCACCGACAGCGACTCGAGTCTGCGACTGCGAACTCGGAACAGGATCAGGGACTGAACATGGCGATGCCGAACCTGCGCACCGAACAACCGATCGACGCGCCGGCCCGGCGGGTCGGCTCGTTCCGGTGGGTGATCTGCGGCCTGTTGTTTCTGGCCGCGACCATCAACTACGTCGATCGCCAGGTGATCGGGATTCTCAAACCGACACTGCAGGCGCAATTCGGCTGGAGCGAAATCGATTACGGCGACATCGTGTTCGCGTTCCAGCTCGCGTACGCGATCGGGTTCCTCTTCGCCGGCCGCGTGATGGATCGCCTGGGCATCAAGCGCGGGTTCGCGCTGGCGTTGACAATCTGGTCGCTGGCCGCGATGGCGGCCGCGGAGGTCGAGCGCTTCGGGCCGGCGGCGGCGGTCCTCCTCGGCACCGTCGGCCTCACCTACTCGGCGTCGGTCGCCGGCTTCATTCTCGTGCGTTTCGCCCTGGGACTCGGAGAATCGGGTAACTTCCCAGCGGCGATCAAGACGGTGGCGGAATGGTTCCCGCAGCGCGAGCGCGCGTTCGCGACCGGGCTGTTCAACGCGGGCACCAACATCGGCGCGGTGATCACGCCGATGACCGTGCCGTTCATCACCGCGCGCTTTGGCTGGTACTGGGCGTTCGTCCTGACCGGTGTGCTCGGACTCGGGTGGCTGATCGCGTGGCTGGCGCTGTACGAGAAACCCGATCGTCACCCGCGGCTCAGCACGTCGGAGCGCGCATTCATCACCAGCGACCCGGCGGTGCCGGCGACGCACATGCCGTGGGCGAGCCTTTTCGGCTATCGCCAGACCTGGTCGTTCGCCGCGGCGAAGTTTCTGACCGATCCGATCTGGTGGATGTATCTGTTCTGGCTGCCCGACTTCTTCAGCCGCACCTACGGGCTGTCGCTGCTGCAGCTCGGACCGCCGATCATCGTTATCTATGTGGTTGCAGACATCGGCAGCATCGGCGGCGGCTGGCTCTCGTCATCACTGATCCACCGGGGCTGGAGCGTCAACGCCGCGCGCAAGACCGCCATGCTGGTCTGCGCAATCGCGG
>Ga0207641_10004057_pt1 | contig 12772 bp, 6 predicted proteins | sample KBSSwiS62_FD_184306 | JGI IMG/M metagenome (GOLD analysis project Ga0207641, IMG submission 184306) | Switchgrass rhizosphere microbial communities from Kellogg Biological Station, Michigan, USA - KBS Switchgrass S6-2 (SPAdes) (version 2) | ecosystem: Host-associated > Plants > Roots >... | reverse complement strand
GTTCCTGCGCCCCTCGCTCGAAAAGGCCAGTGGCTACGGCTCGACGCGGCGCTACTCGTTCGCCGACGTCGTGCGGTTGCGGGTCGCCGCGCGCCTGCGCGCGAGCGGCGTCGGCCTGGCGCGAATCCGGCGCTGCGCCGAGGCCCTGGCGCGGCTGGATCCGAGCGCGGACCTCGGACGAGCGCGGCTGCTGGTCGTCGGAACGAGCGTGCTCTGGGCGCGCTCGGACCGGGAAGTCGTCGATCTGCTCAGGGACGGGCAGCTCGTTCTGGTTTGTTCGCTGGGCGACGCGGTGGCCGAAGCGGCCGGCGCGGTCGCACGGCTCTCGCGCGAAGCCGAGCGGGCGGATCCGCCGGCAGCGCGGCCCCACGGAAAGAAGTCGAGCCTCTAGTCGGAGCGGGTCCGGGCGGCCGGGCGAAGGACGTGAGAGCGATGCGGGAGATGGAAGACCTGGCCGTTCGGATCGGCAGCCTCGCGCGGCTGGGCCGCCAGCGCGACTTCTCGCTGCCCCGTTTCCGCAAGGCCCTGAGTGCGATCGCCCGCAACGGACAGCGCGGCGAAGTCCTGCGCCAGCTGCTCACGGACTGGACCGGGCTTCCCTTCGAAGCCGACGAGGCCTTCGCGCGCTGGACCGAGATCGAGCAGCTGATCCCGACCCTGCGCGGCAAGCTGGGCTCTCCGCTGGGCCTCCAGACCGTGCTGCTCCATCACCTCCACAGCAAGAAGGGCATGCTGAAGGAGCCCCGCCTGGTTTCCGAGGCGGACCTCGCGGTCCTGCGCGTCAACGCGATCACCGATCCGCTGACGGGCCTCTACAACCGCCGGTTTCTGGTCGACCACCTCGGCCGGGAGATCTCGCGCGCTGAGCGCTCGGAAAGCATCGTTTCGGTCGTGCTGATGGACCTCAAAGGCTTCAAGTCCATCAACGACCGCCTCGGTCACCCCGTCGGCGACAGCGTGCTCGTGCGCACGGCGCGGGTCATCCGCGAGTCGCTGCGCGCGGTCGACGCCGGGTGCCGCTGGGGCGGCGACGAGTTCGTCCTCGCGCTGCCGAACACCGACATGTTCTCGGCCCTCGCGGTCGCCGAGCGGGTGCGGGAAAAGATCGGCGGGATGGCGGTGACCTCGCGCGGCGGTCTCGCCCTCGATCTGCACTACGGCATCGCGTCGTACCCCCACGACGGCAGGAGCACCGACTTCCTGCTCAAGATCGCAGACCTGCGGCTCTACCAGTGCCGCGCGCAGTCCACGTTCACCGCATCGGCGCACCGCATGTATCCGCGCTTTGCGCCCGAGGCGATGAGCGTCCGGGTCGAGGAGAAGGGCGAGGGCGAATCCTGGCTCGCCCCGGTCGTCGACGTCTCGTTCGGCGGACTGGCCTTCCGGGCGAAGCGGCGCGACAAGTGGCCGGCGCGCTGGAAGGCCGAGCTCATCCAGAAGCACGATCCGGAGAAGCATCCGATCCGCCTGCGTCCGATGCACTGGGCGCCGCTGCCGGGCGGCGCCGTGCGCGTGGGTTGCGCGTATGCGTAGCTTCCCGGGCGGAGGACGCGGTTGAGAAACGCGGCATTCGCCGCCCACCGCGCCGCCGCCTCCGGTCTCTTCACCCTTTTTACCCTGATCGCGATCGTGCTCGGGCTGGGCGATCCCCGCCTGCTCGCGCTCGCGATGGGCGGCGCGCTGCTGTCGCTCTTCGTGCTGACGCGGGCGGGCGCGCTGGAGTCGCTCGGCGCCTTCGCGGCGCCGCTGGCCATGATCGCCGATCTCGCACTGCTCTTCTGCGCGATGTCGCTGACGGGCGGCGTGCTCTCGCCGTTCGCGCTGCTGCTGCCGACGGGCGTGGCGCTTTCGTGGCACTGTGATGGAAAGCCGGCCGCCCGCTTCTTCGCCGCTGCGTCGCTCTTCGGTTCGGCCGCCCTCGCGACCATCGGACACTCGCCGACCGCGGGAGCCGGACCGCTCTTCGCCCTGGCCGGGGTCGCGCTGGCGGCGCCCGCGCTGCTCGTGGCGCTCGAGGTCGCGGGAGTCGCGACGGCGGCAGGCGCGCCCGCCGCAGTCGCCGCCTCGCTTCCCGAGCTCGAGCCCGTCGCCCTCCGCGGCCCCATGGCGGCCGCGACGCCCGCCGTGCGCCGGCAACGGCCCCGCCCCGAGCCGGTTGAGCTCGACGATGAGCCGGAGCGCGACCGGCAGGCGGAGCTGCTCCACGACCTGCGCTCTCCCCTCTCGGTCATCCGTGTCTACACCGACCTCATCCAGGAAGCCGCGCGGCGCGGCGAACTGCCGAACCAGGAGTACCTCGCCAACCTCGAGCGCGAGATCGAGCTCGCCGAGCGGCTGGTCGGCACCCCGGCGCCCGCGCCCGAACCCGTGGAGCTTCTCGAGAAACCGCAGAACGCGGATCTCGTCGAGATCCTCGGCTCGCTCGCGACCGCGTACCGCCTCGCGCACGGCGGCCGCATCCGCATCGAGTTCATCGCCGAGCGGCCCCAGTTGCCGGTCGTGGCCGATCCGGTCGCGCTCCAGCGGGCCTTCCGCAACGTGCTCGACAATGCCATCAAGTACACGCCCGACGGCGGCGAGGTCCGCATCCGCGCGGGGGGCGCAGGGGCGCAGGCCTTCGTCGTCGTCAAGGACACCGGCATGGGCATGAGCCCCGAGGAGCGCGCGCGGGCCTTCGACTACGCCTTCCGCGGCGCGGGCGCGGTCGCCTCCGGCACGCGGGGCAAGGGCCTCGGCCTGGCGGTGACGAAGGAGATCCTCGAGGCCAACGGTGGCAAAATCTCCCTCTCGAGCGAGGCGGGCTACGGCTCCGAGGTCACGATCATGCTGCCTGCACAGCGGGGTTCCCGATGAAGCGCATCGTCGTCGTGGACGACGAGCGGGCGATCTCGTCCGCCGTGCGCGAGCTGCTCGTGCCCGAGGGCTTCACGGTCGACTGTCCGCCCGATCCGCGCACGGCGCTCGTGGAGACGATCCGCGAGGTCCCCGACCTGGTCATTCTCGACGTCAACATGCCCGGCATGACGGGCTGGGAATTCTGCGCGATCCTGCGGCGCCAGTCGCCCACCCGGGAGGTCCCGGTGCTCTTTCTCACCGGCCGGTCGGAGGTCAAGGACCGGATCACGGCCATGCAACTCGGCGGCTCGGACTTTCTCGCCAAGCCCTTCGGCGCGGACGAGCTCCGAAGGAAGGTCCGCTCGCTGCTTCACGAATCGCACGCGATGGAGGAAGGATGAAGCCCAGACGCCTGACCGGGCCCAACGTGATCACGGGCGACTTCGCGAAAGCGGGCGACGCCGCGTCAACGGCGCTCGAGGACCTGCGCCGCGACCGCATCGTCTACGACGCGGTCACGGGGCTGCCGATCCACCCGTTCGACGCGCCCGAGAAGGCCGACGAACGGGTCGAGCACCTCGGCGTGATCTACCTCCAGATCGGAAAGTTCTTCGGCTTCGAAGAGCTCTTCGGCTGGGAGCAGTACGACCGGATCCTCGCCTCGGTGTCCGAGAGCCTCCAGGACGACGTCCGCGCCTCGCGCCTGGCGCCGCTGGTCCACTCGATTCGCTTCTCCGGCGCGGACGGGTTCTTCGTTCTCTACAGCCTGCCGCCCGCCGGACGCGGCCGCGTCCCGACGAACCTCCAGGAAGAGGCCGTGCGCCTGCGCGCGAGCGTCGCGCGCCGCCTGCGCCAGTCGATCGAGGGCACCACCGCGGACTTCATCAACATCCTTGCGTCGAGCCTGACGACGGCCGACAACCCGCGCGTGCGCCCCTCGCGCCACGTCATCCGCACGCTGCAGGAAGCCGTCAAGATCGTCAGCCAGCGGCAGACGCACGAAAAGCTCGAGCTCTTCGCCAGCCTCAAGACCATCATCGGACAGAAGCAGCTGCGCCCCGCCTTCCAGCCCGTCCGCCAGCTGGCCGACGGCGCGATCATGGGCTACGAGGCCCTCATCCGCGGCCCGCAGGGCACTTCGCTCGAGCCGCCCACCGTCCTCTTCGCCGTGGCGCACGACAACGAGATGGACGTGGAGCTGGAAACGCTGTGCCTCGAGACGATTTTCGCGAACCTGCCGCGCGCGGTCGGCGAGCGCCGCCTGTTCGTGAATGCGTCGGCGATGCTGCTGCGCCACCCGGTGTTCCTGGACGAGCGCAACCTCGCCTCCATCAACCGCAGCCACGGCGACGTCGTGGTCGAGATCTCCGAGAAGGAGATGGTGCGCGACTACGACTCGTTCCAGGAGGTGCTCGGGCTCGTGCGCCGGGCGAACATGAAGATCGCCATCGACGACGCCGGCTCGGGATACTCCGGCCTCGAGGCGATCCTGCACCTGAAGCCCGACTACATCAAGGTCGCCGACTCGCTCGTGCGCAACATCCACACCGACCCGATCAAGCGCGAGATCATCGCCAGCCTCGACGCGATCGGCAAGCGCAGCGGCGCGACGCTCGTCGCCGAGGGCATCGAGGTCGAGGCGGAGCGCAAGGCGCTCGTCGACCTCGGCATCGAGTTCGGCCAGGGATACCTGCTCGGCCGTCCGGCCTTCCAGGTCAGCGCCCGGTCCGCGCGAATTTAACGCCGCTCCCATCCCTGCTCCGGGGTCCGGGCGGCTGCTTGTCTGCGGCCGGCAGATTGTCATAGGCTTGACCAACATCCCGATCAACGTATGAGACTCGACAAGTCGACAGCGCTCGCGGGACGTCTCGTGCTCCTCGCCTGTGGCCTGCTCCACGGCGATGCCGTCCTCGCCGATTCCTGTCCTCCCGCGCCGCTGGTCGCTTCCGCCCAATACTTCGCGGCACTCGGCGCCACGAGTACGGCCCTCGGCGACTTCACGAACGACGGCAAGGCCGACGTCGTCGTGACGACGAACGACGGCACCCTGGTCTTTCCCGGCAACGGCAACGGGGCGTTGGGAGCGCCCGTGCTGTCCCCGCCGAACGTGACGGGCTCGATCGTGACTGGATACTTCGACGGCGACTCCAACCTCGACATTGCCGTTGCGGGCAGCCAGTCCCTGTACGTCCTGCTTGGAAACGGCGACGGCACGTTTCAGGACCCGGTGCCGTACGGGAACGGCTTCGACATCCAGGCCAGGCTCGCCGCCGGATACTTCAATGGCGACGCGCACGTCGACCTCGTCGAAACGGACGGCTCGGGGCACGCCCTCTGGATCTACCTCGGGCACGGCGACGGCACGTTCGACGAGCCGGTCGCGATCGACGTGGCGGGCCGGCCGGTCGACGTCGCGGTGGCTGACTTCAACGGCGACGGACATGCGGATTTCGCCGTCGCGCTGGGCTCGTTCGACGACACCGGTTTTCTCATCCTGCTCGGCAACGGGGACGGCACATTCGCACCGCCGGTCGAAATCTCCACCGGAATCCAGGTGACGTCGATCGCCGCTGCCGACCTGGACAGCGACGGAAATGCGGACGTCGTCGTCGGAGAGCCGACCGAAGTCTCGATCTTCCGCGGCAACGGGGACGGGACGTTTCGGGCGGCCGAGACCTTTCCCACGACAGGCAACTCGGTGCTGCAGGTCCTCGCGCTCGATCTCGACGACGACGGACTACTCGACGTCGCGGCCCTCCAGCCAGGAGCGCTTCTCGAGATCCTCCAGTCGGCGTCCCACGCGTTCGCTCCGGGCCCCGACTTCCTCGCCGTGGGGGACCGCCTCGCCGCGGGCGACCTCAACGGCGACGCGCTGCCCGATTTTGCTCTGCCGAGCTACAGTCCCGGATCCATAACGGTCGTTCTCTCGACCCCCGGGTCGTACCTTTCCGCACGGAGCGTCGCCCCGGGCTTCCAGCCATTGCTGCTCGCCGCCGGCGATTTCGACGGCGACGGACTGGCCGATCTCTTCGTCGCCGGTGCCGGCGTTTCCACCCAGTCCGCGGTCCTGCTCAACGCGGGCGGCATCTTCGAGGTCAAGCCGACACCGATCGTCGGCGCCCCCGCGATTGCCGTCGTGGCGGACCTGACCGGCGACGGGAAGCAGGACCTCATCAACGGTTTCTTCGGCGGCTTCATCGTCGAAGTGGGACAGGGCGACGGCACGTTCACGCCCGGTTCGCAATACGCGTTGTCGGGACCGGCGAATGGAATCGTCGTCGCGGACCTCGACAGCGACGGCATCCCCGACGTCGCCGTCCTCTCGGTCGGCAATGGCGGAGGCGGAGAGTTGAGCGTTTTTCTGGGCATGGGCGGCGGAACGTTCACGCCTCTGGCGCCTCTCGAGTTCTCGTCGCCGACTCCCTCCCTGGCCGCGGGTGACTTCGACGGCGACGGCATTCCCGATCTCGTCGTGGCCTTCGGCGGGTACGATGGTTCGCACGCCGCCGGGCTGCTGCTCGGCAACGGCGACGGCACGTTCCGGGCCGGAGGAACGTTCCTGACGGGCATCAATCCCTTCGCGCTCTCCGCCGGAGATTTCAACGAGGACGGGAACCTGGACGTCGTGGCGGCCAACGCCGGATCGACCAACGTCTCGCTGCTCCTCGGCGACGGCGCCGGCGGCTTTTCGCCCGTCCGCCTCGTCAACGTCGGCGGAACGCCGCTGGGTCTCGCCGCCGCCGACATCGACGGAGACGGCCACCTCGACCTCGCGACGGCCAACGACGCGGCCCTCCCCGTCGGGGTCGGCGCATCCGTTCTTCTCGGCGATGGAACGGGAGCCTTTCTCGCCCCGATCGCCTATCCGACGGCGCCTCGGCCACAGGCCGTCGTCGCCGGCGCGTTCGGACCCTCCGGTCGAAACGGCATCGCGATTGCGGCGGACAACGACTGGGTCGTCGACATTTTCCTCAACGGCGGCCTGACATCGGCAACGGCCTCGGGCGGCGGCGCCGTCGTCGTCGGCTCCCGCGCGATACTTTCGGTCGCGGCGACGTCGGGCCGCCCGCTGACCTACCAGTGGCGCAAGGGTGGGGTGCCGCTGGTGGACGGCGGGAGGATCTCCGGAGCGACGAGCGCGCGCCTGACGATCGATCCGGTCTCCTTCGACGACGCCGGCTCCTACGACGTGATCGTCACCGACGGCTGCGGTCAGGCTACCTCCAACGTCGTGAACCTTTCCGTCGAGTTCGCCGATGTCCCGGTCTCCTCACCCTTCCATGCCGACATCCTCACGATCGCCACCGAAGGCATCACCTCCGGCTGCGGCGGCGGTAACTATTGCCCCACTTCTCCCGTACGTCGCGACCAGATGGCCGTCTTCCTCCTCAAATCCGAGCACGGATCCGCCTACATGCCCCCGCCCTGCTCCGGAACCTTCCCCGACGTCTCCTGCCCTTCCCCCTTCGCCGACTGGATCGAGCAGCTCGCCACGGAAGGCGTCACCTCCGGCTGCGGGGGGGGCAACTACTGCCCCGACTCCTCCGTGACCCGCGCCCAAATGGCCGTCTTCCTCCTGAAGACCAGGAACGGCTCGGCTTACGTCCCGCCGCCGGCCCTGGGCATATTCGGCGACGTCCCCGTCGGCGCCTTCGCCGCCGACTTCATCGAGGCCCTCTACAACGCCGCCATCACCGGCGGCTGCCAGGCTTCCCCTCTGCTCTACTGCCCCGGCAACGCCGTGGTGAGACAGCAGATGGCGACCTTCCTCGTGAGGACCTTCGCGCCATGAAGAAGCCGCGCGGCCTGTCGCTGATCGCGATCGCCTTTCTCGCGGCCACCCGCGCTGCAGCGGTCTCGCCCTGCCCGCCCGACCCGTTCGTGCAAGCGAGAACGATCGAGCTGGGCGGACCGGTCTACGCGGTGGCCGCTGGCGAGTTCACCGGGGATGCCTCGACGGACATCCTGGCCTCGGTCTGGGACGTCGGTCTCGTCCTCATCCCCGGAAACGGAGACGGCACGTTCGGCTCGCCGACGACGATCGACCCGGCCTCCGGCGATTCCCTCGTGGCGGCCGATTTCGACGGCAACGGCACGACCGACTTTGCCCTGGGCGGAACGGGCTGGATCCGTGTCTATCTCGGCAACGGCAACGGCACGTTCGCGCCGCCGGTCGAATACAACGCAACGGGAGGCGGCATCGAGCACCTCGTCGCCGCCGACGTGACGGGAGACGGCAAGCCGGATCTCGAAACCACGGACCCCGTCGACGTCGTGGTGCTCCTGAACCAGGGAGACGGCACCTTCGGGCCCGCCGTGCACTACACCGCCGTAAACGGGCTCTTGTCGCTCGGGAGTATCGCGGTCGGCGATCTCGACGGTGATGGAGCGGCGGACATCGTGGCATCGGCCGACCAGCTCTACTTTCTTCACAACGCGGGCGACGGCACCTTCGTGCAGGGTCCCCCGATCCCCACCGGATATCAACCCAGGGGCGTTGCCATCGGCGACGTCAACGGCGATGGGCAGAACGACGTCGGCTTCACGCACCGGGACGCGGGCGCGGACGGTTCTCCCGGCTACGTTGGCATCCTGATCAACAACGGCGACGGGACCTTCCAGGCGGCCGTCGACGCGATCATCGAGTCGAGGCCGGGCGCCCTCGACCTTCGGGATCTGGACGGAGACGGTCACGTCGATGGGGTGGCCCTGTCCGGAGGCCTCTTCCAGGTGCTGCGCGGAGCCGGAAGCGCGTCCTTCTCGAGCGTCACGGGCTTTGTCGCGGACGGCGCTTTTCCCGCGTTGCCCGCATTCGGCGATTTCGACGGCGACGGTCTGCTCGACGTGGTCACCGGCGACTCCTTCAACGGAACGACGGTCGACATCCTCTTCGGCAACGGGGCCGCGCGGCTCCGCGCGCTCGAACAGATCGTCACGCCGATTGGAGTGGTGGCCGTCGCGGGCGCCGACTTCGACGGCGACGGCGTGTGGGACGCCGTCGTCCGCGGATACGACAACATCGAGACCGTTCTGCTCGGCGGCAACGGCGACGGCACGTTCCGCCCTCCCATTCTGATCGATGCCGACAGCCCGGGCCAGAGCCTCGTCGCCGCCGACTTCGATCGGGACGGAAAGAACGATCTCGTCATCGGCGGAGACGTGCTTCTCGGCAACGGCGACGGCACGTTCCGCTTCATGGGAAGCAGCGGCGTCGCCGCGTTCGGCGCCGGCGACGTCGACGGCGACGGCATTCCCGACCTGGTGGGATTGAGCGGCATCAACAACGATCTCGGCGTCGCCTTCGGAACGGGCGACGGAAGCTTCGGTGCTCCGGTGATCACTCCGCTCGGCTTCGGGAACTTCGGGTTCGTCCTCGCCGACGTCGACGGCGATGGGAAGTCGGACCTGTCGTTCATGAGCGCCTCGGGAGGACTCGGCTACGACACCATTCGGGTCTGGCTTTCGAACGGCGACGGGACCTTCCACGAGAGCTTCACGCACGACGCCCTCGGCGGCAGCCCTTCGCTCTTCGTTGCCGACCTCACGGGCGAGGAAAAGGCCGACCTGCTGGCTTCCGAGGCGTCGAACGGCACCCTCCTCTACGTCGGTCACGGCGATGGCACGTTCGACGAACCGCTCGTCCTCGACACGGACAGCGCGATCGGGGCCGTCGCGGCGGACTTCGACGGAGACGGCATCGTGGACGTCGTGCTGAGCACGGCCGGCCCGTGGGGGACCAAGTTCCTGAAGGGCCTCGGCGGCGGAACGTTCGCGGCGCCCGTGCCGCTGCCGAGCCCCGGTCAGTACAATGGCTGGGCGCACGCGGTCGTGACCGTCTCCGGCAGCCTTCCGGACGTTCTGACGACCCCGAACCAGGCGAACACGAGTTTCGCGCTGTTCGTCAACAGCCACCTCGCGCCGATGATCTCCGACGAGGCGGTCATTGTCGGCTCGGCGTCGACGTTCGGCGTCGCGGCCTCGGGCCAAGGGGCGCTGACGTACCAGTGGCGCAAGGGCGGGGTGCCGTTGTCAGACGGGGGCAGGATCTCGGGAGCCGCGACGGCGCGCCTGACGATCGACCCCGTCTCCTTCGCCGACGCCGGCTCCTATGACGTCCTCGTCACGGACGCCTGCAGCTCCATCGCTTCCAATGCGGCGACGCTCTCCGTCGAGTTTGCCGACGTGCCGACATCTTCCCCCTTCCACGCCGACATCCTCACCATCGCCACCGCCGGCATCACCAGCGGCTGCGGCGGCGGCAACTACTGCCCCGCCTCGCCCGTGCGCCGCGATCAGATGGCCGTCTTTCTCCTCAAGGCCGAGCACGGATCCGACTATGTCCCGTCGACCTGCACGGGCATCTACACGGACGTTGCCTGTCCCTCCTCGTTCGCCGACTGGATCGAGCAGCTCGCCACCGAAGGCGTCACCACCGGCTGCGGCGGCGGCAACTACTGCCCCGACGCCACCGTCACGCGCGCCCAGATGGCCGTCTTCCTGCTCAAGACCAGCCAGGGTTCCGGCTACACGCCCCCGACCGCCACCGGTATCTTCGGCGACGTCCCCGTCGGCTCCTTTGCCGCCGACTTCATCGAGGCCCTCTACGCCGCCGGCATCACCGGCGGCTGCCAGGCCTCACCGCTGCTCTACTGCCCCAACAATGGCGTCCTAAGGCAGCAGATGGCCACCTTCCTCGTCCGGACCTTCCTGACGCCCTGACGGGCGACGGGCTCAGACGTCGGAGAGGCGCATCGCCGCTGCGGCGGGCGCCGGTTCGACGCGGGGCGCCGGCGCGGCCAGCGCCTCCGGGCTCTGGCCCTTGCCCTTCCTGCGGCCGAACCGCTGCTGCAGCCGGTCCATCGAGATGTAGAACACGGGCGTCACGTAGAGCGTCAGCGTCTGCGAGAAGAGCAGCCCGCCCACGACCGCGAGGCCGAGGGGACGGCGGGATTCGGCGCCGGCGCCGGACGCGAGCGCGATCGGGATCGTGCCCATGAGCGCCGCCATCGTCGTCATCATGATCGGACGGAAGCGCACGAGGCAGGCTTCGTAGATCGCCTTCTCCGCATTCACGCCCTCCGCGCGCTGTGCCTCGATCGCGAAGTCGACCATCATGATGCCGTTCTTCTTGACGAGGCCCACCAGCAGAATGATGCCGACGAACGCGTAGATCGATAGCTCCATGCGGAAGAGCATCAGCGTCACGAGCGCGCCGAACCCGGCAAAGGGCAGCGCCGTCAGGATCGTGAGCGGGTGGATGAAGCTCTCGTAGAGAATCCCGAGCACGACGTAGATCACGAGGATCGCGACGAGCAGGAGCAGCCCGAGGCCCTGCACCGAGCTCTGGAACGCCTGCGCCGTGCCCTGGAAGTCGCGCTGCACGGTGGCCGGCAGCGTCTGGCGCGCGACGCGCTCGACGGCGGCCACGGCGTTGCCGAGCGCAACGCCCGGCCGCAGATTGAACGAGATCGACACGGCGGGCAGCTGTCCCTGATGCGCCACGGTCAGGGGGCCCGTGCCCTGCGTGACCGACCCGAGCGAGGAGAGCGGCACGAGGTCGCCCTTCGCCGAGCGGACGTAGAGCATGCCGATCGCGGAGGGGCTCGCCTGGAACTCCGGGGCGAGCTCCATGATGACCTGGTACTGGTTGGTCGGCGCGTAGATCGTCGAGATCTGCCGCGTGCCGTACGCGGTGTAGAGCGCGTCCTCGATCTTCTGCGTCGAGATCCCGAGCGCCGAGGCGCGATCGCGGTCGATGGTCACGTTCAGCTGCGGGTTGGAGAGCTGCATGTCGCTCGTGACGTCCTGCACCTCGGGCAGCGCGCGGATCTTCTGCTCGAGGATCGGGGCGTACTTGTAGAGTTCGGCCGTGTCCGAGTCCTGCAGCGTGTACTGGTACTGGCTCTTCGTGGGGCTGCCGCCGAGGCGGATCGGCGGCGGGACCTGCAGGAACGCGCGGATGCCCGGCACCTTCGCGAACTGCGGCCGCAGGTCCGCGACGATCTGCTCGGCCGTCTTCCTGCGCTCGCCCCGCGGCTTCAACTGCGCGAGGACGATCCCCGCGTTGCCGACCGCCGTATTGCCGCGCGGTCCGGCCGAGGCGAGCACGTTGGCCACGTCGGGATGCGCCCGCACGATCGCCATGATCTGGAGCTGCTTTTCGCGCATCGCGGGGAACCCGATGCCCTGCGCCGCTTCCGTCGAGCCGAAGATCAGGCCCTGGTCCTCCGTCGGCAGGAACCCCTTCGGGATCTTGACGAAGAGCCAGCCGGTGGCGGCCAGCACGACGGCCGACATCGCAAGGACCATGCGGGGATGGCGCAGCGCCGGACCGAGCGTGCGCGCGTAGACGCCGAGGAACCAGTCGAACCCCTTCTCGCTCCACTTGTAGAACCGGCCCTGCTCCTTCCCGTGCTCGGACTTCAGGAACCGGCTGCACAGCATGGGCGTCAGCGACAGGGACACGAACCCCGAGACCAGGATCGAGACGCCGATCGTCACGGCGAACTCGCGGAAGAGCCGTCCGATGATGCCGCCCATGAAGAGGATCGGGATGAAGACCGCCGCGAGCGAGATCGTCATCGAGATGATCGTGAAGCCGATCTCCTTGGATCCGTTCAACGCCGCCTGCAGCGGAGTCTCGCCGCGCTCGATGTGGCGCACGATGTTCTCGAGCATGACGATCGCGTCGTCCACGACGAACCCGACCGAAAGCGTCAGGGCCATCAGCGAGAGGTTGTCGAGGCTGTAGTTGAGCGCGTACATCGCGGCAAACGTGCCGACGATCGAGAACGGCAGGGCGAGGCTGGGGATCACCGTCGCCGAGAGCTTCCGCAGGAAGAGGAAGATCACCAGCACGACGAGCACGAGCGTGAGCAGCAGCGTGAACTTCACGTCTTCGACCGAAGCGCGGATCGGCAGCGAGCGATCGTAGACG
>Ga0207641_10004056_pt1 | contig 12775 bp, 8 predicted proteins | sample KBSSwiS62_FD_184306 | JGI IMG/M metagenome (GOLD analysis project Ga0207641, IMG submission 184306) | Switchgrass rhizosphere microbial communities from Kellogg Biological Station, Michigan, USA - KBS Switchgrass S6-2 (SPAdes) (version 2) | ecosystem: Host-associated > Plants > Roots >... | reverse complement strand
CGGCTGCGACCCTATCGACGAGATGATCCAATGTACGCAAACCCAGATCACGAACTCACACTCCGAAAAAGAAGAATGGGAGCACAGAAGAGAGTTGATCAAGCTAAAGACCGAACGCGACAAACACCTTCGCCAATACTGGATCACCACCGGCAAGATCCCCGCTCCGGAGCCCGAGACGCCATAACTCGCAATACACCAGGCCCGACCCCGTTTGCATTTCAGGAAATGCGGCTCGAAAAACTTCAGTCTCTGGAGGCCTAACGGCACGGCCAGCCATTTTCGAGAAGAGTCGAAAATGAGCCGATCCGGTTTCATGTAGTGGGAATAATCCCTGCACGAATAGATGATGGCATCGCCCTAATACGCGGCGTGCGATATTTGAAAGAAATTCTAACTTAATAGGAGGCAGCGTTTGCTTCATTGTCAGAGCAACTTATCCTTACACCTGAAAACACCAGGGACGGTGTGGGATAGATCTGCGCTTGACTCACCGGATAACTTCATAGATGACCCCTATCGGTAAGGGAGGCTTACAGCCGAAGGATAGAATTGTTCGCGAGACTTGCAATCCTTGAGTCTTACTTTGGTAGACCTTTATTCAGACCCCATTTCACCTAATAAAGATAGGCATTTTACGTAGAAGCCGGACGATTTAGTCCTCGAAATGTCCGCGAGTTAAGCGATATCGATCCGTGTGTTTTAACTTGATTGACCAGGGAGGCTTGAGTGTAAGACATATACCACATACGTCTTACCTCGACCCGCGATCGGGTATCGCCGTCGTTTCGGCTTCTCGGCAGCAGGTTCTTCCCAGCGGTGTGTCAGATTGTCGAGATACTGACGGTCCGGTTTTTAACGTGGTGACTGGGAAAGAGCTGCCCGACAGGATCTCGGGCAGCGTTATTGGCAACGTTCTTTAAGCAATGGCTCGCTTCTGACTTTCGGTCTTTTCCATGACGGCTGTTGCCGCCTTTCGGATCACTTCGATAACTACATCAGGCTGAGAGAGCATGGGCACGTGGCTGCTCTCCACCTCGATCACAGTCGCTCCCATGCGTTTGGAGACCCACCGCTGTAGGTCGGGATGAACGGTATGGTCTTGCAGGCACAAGATGAACCAGCTTGGCTTCGACTTCCACGGAGTGCTCTGGACAGCGCACCGCGTGAAGAGGTCGGCGTGAGGCGGGAAATGTGTCGCCCAGACGAGCTTCTGTTCTTCCTCGGACAGATCTCCGCAGAAAAACTCAGTCCCGTTCGGAAGCATCCAGGCGTACCCGTCCATAATCTCGACGCGGGAAAAGATATCCGAGGGATACTTGTTGAGTTGATCCTGTACCGTCTCTCCAACATCCGGTGCAACCGCGCCAATGTAGACGAGACCCGCCACGCGATCATCGACTCCAGAGGCGGTGATGGTGGCTCCGCCATAGGAATGACCGACCAGGAGAACGGGGCTACCGACACGGTTGAGCGTGCGCTTCACCATGGACACGTCCTCATCAAACGATTCCAGGCTGTATTGGACTGCGACCACCTCATAGCCATCCGCCTGCAATGCAGGGATGACCTTGCTGAAGCACGAGCCGTCGGCCCAAATGCCGTGGCAGAATACGATGGTTGGTTTACGCTGAGTAGTCATAATAATGCTCCTTTTCTGGTTTAGACCTTTTTGTTCTGTGTGACTAATTTTCCTTACCTCTTCACTTCCCTTGTCTTTTTTCAAAGCCTGAGAAAGCTTCTTTCATAGGGTCGAGGATCTCGAAAATTCCAATTCCTCGCTTTTTTTGGGGTACCCTGCGCGCGAATCAGAGGTATGCACAACAGACTACCCTCATGCGTAGAGTCAAGAAACACTATTACCTTTAGAAGCGAACCTATACTTTTCGGTAGTTTATTGCCTATTGAAGAATACGAATGAGATGAATGTAGTTAGATCTTGAAGGCGGATCTAATGCGTTCTGACAAGCTCGGAGGCAAAGAGTTAAAGGCTATTCTGCCCGGAACGATCAGCGTAACAATGGTGCCGGAGCCATGAGAGCTGACAACCGTAAGTTTGCCGTCGAGGCGTTCGGCCCGCTCCTTCATACCCTTTAATCCGAAATGGCCGTCCTTACCTTTTTGCGCCACTTTGGGGTCGATTCCGACGCCGTCATCATGGACGCTGAATGTGAGGTCGCGCGAACAGTCGAGCGTGATATCAACGTGATCGCCGTTCGCATGAGCGCAGGCATTTCGAATCGCCTCGTAACCTACGCGATAGATCTCGTCACTAGCGACCGAATGCATTTTCTGAGATTCTCCCCGAACCGAAAACGATACTTCCGCTGAGGTCTGCATACGGCAGTCGTCAATGGCAAGACGAAAGGCTGCGGCCAGGTCGTTGATTTCCGTTGAAGACGATCGCAGTGAGTTTAGTGCGGCTCTGCCCTCTTCCGTAGCTTGCCCGAGCCAATTCGACAACTGTTGCATCGCGCGCAGCATGAGATCGTGGTCGTTGCGGTTCTTTAAGGCATGATCAGCAACAAGCTTGCTGCCCTGGACAGTCTGCAGAAAAGTGTCGTGGATTTCTCGGGCCACTCGGGTCCGTTCTGCAAGGCGTTCGTCGAAGAGAATATTTGCCCGTCTTTCCAGCTGGCGTACACGAATCCGATAAAGCCAATAAATCACGAGAAAACCGGTGATAGCTACGCCGCCTTGAAACCACACTGTAGTCCAAAACGGTGGCACGCCTTTCGTTATCGCGATAGCCAGAACACCGTCTCCAATATGAGGCAACTCATCTGTCCGCTTAGTAGGTGGGACGTAGCTCGGTTCAACAAGCAGCGCTGCGTATTCCTCACCCAAATGCGTCGAATTACTCCAACTTGAATCAGCTCCAATCTCCGTAAAGGGTTGGCCGACGAAAGGCTGGACGTACCACCGATCCCCGCTTCGGGCAAAAAGAACGATTCTTTGTCCCGGAGCCGCTCCATAAACGCGCCCGCTAATAACCGCGAGTTTCCCACCACCGCCCTGCTCTGCGTCCGGAATTCGACTGAATTCGACCCGAGGTTCTGACGTCGCCTGGTTTGCAGGCTGGTTAGTATTCTGGGTGAAAACGTAAATGCTAAGGATTAGAAACCACAAAACCGGGATGAAGGCGGTTCCAAGTTTCTTCGATCTGTTCATAGTTTCAAGTTAGCGGTCTCCGCTAAACTCTACTCGAAAGCCTTTGAGCTGCCATCATCGGGCACCTGAGTAAAACACCTACATTTTTCTGTAGGTTCTCTTGAAACCTCATAGCGGAAGTAGTCCACGACGAACCGCTATGGTGACCGCATGCGTGCGATCGTTCGCGCCGAGCTTGTCAACAATGTTCTTGATATGAAAGTTCACCGTATTTTCGGAGATCGAAAGCTCGGAAGCGATCTGCTTGTTCTTAAAACCGTCCCGGATGAGTTGAAGCACCTCCATTTCGCGCGGTGTTAGGTCCTCTTCGCCCAAGTGCTCCGCAAGTCGGGCCGCGACTTCAGGTGGCACATGACGTTTGCCCGAATGGACCGAGCGAATAACAGCCAGCAGATCGTCGAACGGCATGCTTTTGAGGACATAGCCGAATGCCCCCGATCGCAACGCGCGTTGGATCTCGCCGTCGCTGTCCGACGACGAAAGCATGATTATCCGAGCGTCAGGAAACTCCCGGCGAATTGCGATCAATGCCTCTGTTCCATTAGACCCAGGAAGACGCAGGTCCATCAGGGTAATGTCCGGCCTGTGCCGGCGAAACTCATCTATGGCCTCACCCGCGTTCCCCGCCTGACATACCAAAACCATATCCGGCTGCGACCCAAGTATGGTAGCCAGCCCTTCACGGAACACTGGATGGTCCTCGACGCTCAATATGCGGATAGGCTCAGGCGGCATTTTCGGTGCCAAATTATAACGCCCATCCCGTTAAGTTCGCAAAGTAACGCCGACATGCAGAGGCCCGCGTGTGAACACGGGCGGTAACAATCCAAGCCCACAAAAAGAACAGGAGTGTAGAATGAACTGGCAAAACAAAAAGCCGCTTTGCCGAAATGAGCAACGAGATCATTTCGGCTTTCGGTTGTCCGCGATTTTGCCGATTATCAAATCAGCCAAACATTTTATGAAGACACAATGCTTGAATAAATTACAACTTTTATTGGTGGGATTTGTTTTCGGTTCAACAGCGTCGGCGCAGTTGCCTTATCAGAATCCAAAACTCTCTTTTGAACAACGTGCGAAAGATCTGATCTCTCGTCTTACCCTTGAGGAGAAGGCATCGCTGATGTTTGACCAATCTCCGGCTGTTCCGCGTTTGGGAATTAAAAAGTTTAACTGGTGGAGCGAAGCCCTGCACGGTTTTGCGAACAACGATAACGTCACGGTATTTCCGCAACCGATCGGGATGGCGGCTTCGTTCAATGACTCGCTTGTCTATCAAATCTTTAATGCAACATCTGATGAAGTCCGCGCCAAATATAACGAGGCTATACGAAACGGACAAGAGAATACCCGTTTTCATGGTCTTTCGGTCTGGACACCCAATATAAACATCTTTCGTGATCCGCGTTGGGGACGCGGACAGGAAACTTACGGTGAAGACCCATATCTGACTTCTCGTATGGGTGTGATGGTTGTCAAGGGATTGCAGGGACCAGAAGATGCCAAATACCGAAAGCTATTGGCCTGCGCCAAACACTATGCAGTTCATTCCGGTCCAGAATGGAGTCGTCACACGCTCAATCTCAATAATGTAGATCCAAGAGATCTATGGGAGACATACCTTCCCGCTTTCAAATCTTTAGTTCAGGACGCAGATGTAAGAGAGGTGATGTGTGCCTATCAACGTCTGGATGACGAACCTTGCTGCGGCAACACTCGTTTGCTGCAAACCATACTGCGCGAAAACTTTGGCTTTAAATATATGGTTGTTTCAGACTGCGGGGCGATCACCGATTTTTACAACAGTCACAAGGTCTCATCCGATGCTACGCACGCCGCGGCGAAAGGAGTTTTAGCGGGCACCGATGTCGAATGTGTATGGGACGGTTATGCGTTTAAGGATCTTCCTGAAGCCGTGTCAAGGGGTCTGATCACCGAAGAAGAAATTAACAAGCACTTACTGCGCGCCCTTATGGAACGCTTCGAAGTGGGAGAAATGGATAACGACGCGGTCGTGCCTTGGACGAAGATCCCTATGTCGGTAGTGAATAGCGAAGAGCATAGAAAACTCGCTCTCGATATGGCCCGCCAATCCATGACGCTTCTTCAAAACAAGAATAATATTCTTCCCTTGAGTAAGTCTGTTCGCAAGATAGCTGTCATCGGACCCAACGCGGATAATGAGTCGATGCTTTGGGGGAATTACAACGGGAAACCCGTCAGAACAATTTCAATTCTGAACGGGATTAGATCAAAAGTTGACGCAAATAAGATCATCTACGATAAAGCCTGCGATCTGGTTGAGAATAAAGTAACCCAAAGCTATTTCTCGAAAACTTCAATCGACGGGAAGCAAGGCTTTAAGGCTACCTACTGGAACAATCGCCTATATCAAGGCGATAACGTTACCTCCGGCCAGGTCACCACTCCTCTTAAACTGACAACGGCGGGAGATCATGAATTTGCGGCCGGCGTTCACCTGGAAAACTTTTCAGCCAAATACGAAACCGAGTTTGAAGCACCCGAAACCGAAGAGATAGTTTTTAAGACAGGTGCAACGGGACACTTCGAGTTGATCGTAAACGGCGAGCCGGTCGCAAAGTATGATAATTGGCGAACGCTTCCTTCGAGGATTCCATTCAAGGTTGAGCGCGGCAAAAGTTATAGAATTGAGATCCGCTACGCACAATTAAATGACTGGCAGGCCAATCTTGAGTTTGATTTCGGCAAAGAGGTTGATGTCGACTTTACAGACCTCATCAACAGGCTTAAAGATACCGATACCGTCGTTTTCGTCGGCGGACTTTCCTCCATGCTGGAAGGCGAGGAGATGCCCGTTTCATACCCCGGATTTAAGGGCGGCGACCGCACGAATATAGAACTTCCCGAGGTTCAACGTAACCTTATAAAGGCACTCAAAACTGCCGGAAAAAAAGTAATTTTCGTAAACTGTTCTGGTTCCGCCATCGCTCTTACTCCCGAAACGGAAAGCTGCGATGCCATTTTGCAGGCATGGTACGGCGGAGAGTCGGGTGGGCAGGCCGTTGCAGATGTATTGTTTGGTGACTACAACCCTTCAGGAAAGTTGCCTGTTACGTTCTACAGGAGCACACAACAGTTACCGGGATTTGAAGATTACTCGATGAAGGGAAGAACGTATCGTTTTATGTCCGACCCTCTTTTCCAATTCGGCTACGGTTTAAGTTATACCTCGTTCGCAATAGGAAATGCTCAAATAAGCAAGACGCAAATCAAGAGCGGTGAAGACCTAAAGCTCGGCATACCCGTTTCCAACACTGGAAGGCGCGACGGCGCAGAGGTCATCCAAGTTTATATACGAAAGATTGATGACCGGAATGGACCATTGAAAACTTTAAGAGGGTTTCAACGCGTTAATGTTATCGCAGGAAAAACAACTACGGCCAGTATTGATCTGCCATACAAAGCATTTGAATTCTACGACGAAAGCAAACTAAAGATGGCTGTGACATCTGGAGGATATGAAGTGTGGTACGGCAACAGTTCGGCCTCGAAAGATCTAAAGATGATTAAAGTCAGCATCACACAATGATCGTAGATTAAAGGATCTGAATACGATCAAAAGAATCAATCAATGAACGACTGTAAAACAATGAATGACTGTAAGGAGAATAAAGATGATTCCCGGAGACGATGATCGGCCAGAGGTCGGCCCGGGCCTTCGAATCCCTGATTATAAAGGGCTTAACTCGTGTAGACCTTTATTCGTTTGCGTTCTGCGCCAATAGACATCAGCTCCCACGGCTGGGTTCACGTCAATTTGTCCGCGACATGTCCACGAGAATTCCCATCAATTCTTTTTGGACATGAAACTCACCAGTCATTTAGAGCTCTCTCTCATGAAAATCAAAGAATTATCTTGACATAGCAACAAATGGGTATATCATGACGGCATTCAAGCAGTAACGTTGATGTAGGTATAAGTGGTTTAAGGCCTCACACGCCCATAAACCTTGTCACTTAACTTTTTTCAGCTTGAAACTGAGTCAATCTCCTTCGGTTCCAATAGATTTCTTCAGTTTCCAAAAGCACCGTCATAACTACCTTCTCGATTTGTTTGTGAGATTTTATACGAATAAATCATTAAAAGACGGAGTAGTCCGAATAAAACGGATTGGCTTCGAATCAGCGCTCGGCTCGAGCCGGCCTAAGCCTCAGTGAAAGGATCATCTTCCATGACTGCTAACACAATCCGAGAGTGGACAATAATAGTTTATATGGCTGGGGATAATAACCTCAGCGAAGACATGATTACGGCGCTCAAGGGAATGAAATGTGTTGCCAATAGCGACAACATCAATCTAATCGCTTTGTATGATAGCAATTATCCCCCTGTACCGATCAAAGTCTATGAATTCTCGAAAAAAATAGCGCCCGCCGCCCGCGGAACGGAGGTACCTCTTAAGAATTTTGAGTATTCCATACTTAATCCGTGCCCCGGCGATCCTCGCCGAGAATTCTTTAAAATCCTCGATTTCGTTCCGATGGTAATAGGGGAATTCCCAGCGGAAAAATACGGACTTATTCTTTCAGGGCACAGCGACGGGATCATAGGTCGCACATTGCTTCGCGACGAAAACCCACCAATCTCGTTAGACGTCAAAGGCCTGGCGAGCGTTCTAAAGCGCGTGAGACCGACTAACGAATTCGGGAAGCCGAAAAAGTTTGACTTGCTTGGCTTTGACGGTTGTTTAATGAACATGCTCGAAATTGGTTATGAGTTGCGCAGAGTGGCAAAAGTGATGGTCGCTTCGGAAGGAAACATACCTACGAGCGGGTGGAATTATAAGGAAATCTTGGAGGCGGTCAAAGGCATCTGCCCTCTTGAACCGAGCCAATTTGCAATAGAAATTGTGAAGCAATTCGGCGACTTCAATGAGGATTATGATATTAGCGGTCGCTCAGTAAATATTAGCGCGTGCGATCTTACCAAGGTCAAACCTCTTGTAAGGGCAATTTATAGATTTGCCGAGCACCTATTGGCCATTTTGAACTTGCTATCTAAAGAGGAAGATGAGAGTGATGAGATTACGGATGAAACAAGGAAAAAGAAGATCATACGCGAACATTTTATCGACTGTTTACAGCTTGCGCACTTGTCTGCCCAATCGTTCATGCATAATCAGGCGGTCGACATTTTGGATTTTGTTCTGAATCTTCTAGCGCAATCCATCAAGAGATTGATCGAGATTGGCTATCTTTATGACGAAAAATTCGAGAATGAAGTTACCAAGGCAATTATAGTGCACCTCGGGCATCTGTTCTGCGATTACTATGAAATACATAGAGCCGTCGGAATTCGAAGGCCACACGAACACGTGGACGGTTACATAATCGAAAATCGTTTTCCCGGAAAGGAGTATCAGTTTTCGACTGGAGCGTCCATTTTCTTTCCCTGGACCCGTCTCGCACTCGGAATGGTCGAAGAACAATATTCCCATTTAAGGTTTAACCGTTGGAGGATGTGGCTTAAACTAATCCAAAAGTATACAAATCTTACGTGTCGAAACCAGGATTCGGATTTTACTGATAAATTGCGAAACACGCCCAGCGTCCAAATGGGTACGGCTCGTTTCGATATTTCGATGCTAGCGATTTCACTCTACACGCTATTCGCGCACAAGGAGTTTGTCGGAAAGGAATTCGTGGGCAAAGAATTTGTCGGAAAAGGTGATATGGACGCGTTTTATAGTTATTTTTCTGAATTCCGAAATTACAACACTGATTTTAATTGAAGTCCACCTATCTTCCTTTCGGAAACCTTTTTTGCGGCGAAACGTTTGGCATGGCCGTGGATTTTTGGTCGCTCTCTCACTTGTGCTTTCGTTCGTTTTAGTCGAGAACGGCCAAGATATTAACGATGCAGAGAGGACAGCGGATAAGGTCTCCCAAACGTGGAATGAGTCCGCTTACCGCGATGCGGCTAAGTTATATCGTTCGATCGCCGATCGCTGGCTATCCGCACGAAATCTGCAAAAATACACCGAATGTCTGAGAAAAGCGGCCGGGCTTCACATTCGTCTAAACGAGCTAGATGAGGCCGAAGGGCTGTTGGAAGTTGCTCTCGCGACGGATGAGAGGGCCAAAAACGTTGCCGGTCAGGCTCAAGCCGTGTCAGAGCTTACCAAAATTGCTATCTGGCGGGAAAAGCCTTCGGTTGCCGACTCCTTGCAGAAAAGAGCCCGTGCGCTTGCCGAGGAGGCCGGTGGTCCTGAGGTAATGGCCGAAGCATTGTTCGCTGCAGCAGCTTTCCAGTATAGAAATCAGCGCAATCTATTTTTGATGAAGGAATTGCAGGAAAAGGCCTTGGAGCTATTCCGTGTGTCAGGAGATAAGGAAGGAGAAGCAGAAACACTCACCGATCTCGCCTTCACGGCCGTTATGAATAACGACCGTCAGACAGGACAGGAACTGGCCCGACAGGCCGTGGAGCTTGCGCGGTCGATCAGTTGTAGTAGATGCCTGGCATTTGGGTTGATCGCGCTGGGAGATGCATATCAGCGAGTTGGGCGTTGGGGAAAGGCATACGAAGCATTCAAGGAGTCCGAGTCTTTGTTCCCCGACAATGTTGATCTTCCTGAGAAGGCAAACCTGTTTGCACGATTCACCGTTTATTACGAAACCTTCAATGACTTGGTCAATGCCAGAGACTACTGCCGAAGGGCTCGATACCTCTACACGGAAACGAACAATCTTTTTGGCAGCTCTGAGGCGGCCATCAAGATAGGTCAGATCTCAGGCAAACTAGGTGACGAAGACGATGCCGTCGAAAACTTTGATCAAGGCCTTGCGATTGCCCGCCGGCTTAATGACAAGGCCACCTTGGCATTCGCTTACGAAAATATAGGTGAGTTTTATTTTTCGAAACAACACTTTGCTCAATCGATCGGTTTTTATCGAAAGGCGGCCGCAAACTATGAAAAGGTTGGGATCAAGTACGCCGTTGCGTCGGTATTGGAGAAGTTGGGTCAGGTTTATTCCTCCGTAAGGGACAATCGATCTTCGAGGAAACTGTATGCAATTGCTTTGGAAATGAACCGAAGTGTTCAAAGCAAGGCGGGTCAAGCCAGCAATCTTTATCATCTGGCAAAATTACACAGATCTGAGCGAAAGTTCGATCTTAGTTTAAGTGAAGCAACAGAATGTATTCGGTTGACTGACGTCCTTCAAAATGAGACCGAAAATGCTAAGTTTCGGCGAGGCTTCTTTTCTGAGGTCTACGATCGGTACGCGTTGTACATCAGCCTTTTGATGGATATTTATCAGCGCTCAGGTGAAAAGCGCTATGAGGCGGAAGCCCTTATTGCCAGCGAAAGGTCTCGCGCCAGGGTATTACTTGAGAACATTACCTTTTCCGACTCAAACGCTGTTACCGATGCCGATGGCGAAACACTGAGGCGTGAAGAAGAAATACGATCCCGCCTAAGCGTTATGGCCGACACCCTAACCGATCTTTTGGGCCGCAATTCTCCGAGAGCCGATATCGAGAGGCTTGAAACACAGATAAGTGGTCTGCAAAACGAGCTTGAGGAGATCCGGGCCGCGCTTAAACAATCGAGCGCCCAATACGCTGAAATAAAGGACCCGCCGAAATTTGATATTGACGATTTTCAAAAGACCGTACTTGACGAAGATACCCTATTGCTTGAATTTTCGCTAAACGATGACAAAAGCTATCTGTGGGCGGTAAGTAAGCACGGAGTCCAATCATACCTACTGCCCCCCCGTAATAGGATCGAATCAGAGGTGGAAAGTCTGCGAGAGCTCCTCGGACAGCGGGGAATAATGGCGCAGGAGTCTATCGAGGATTATCAGAGAAGGATCGCGGAGACCGAGAGGAGGTATTTGCAAGAGGTCCGTATCTTAAGTGATCTGCTCTTCGGACAGGCGCGCTCTATCATCCTTGGAAAACGGCTGATCTTTGTTTCAGATGGCAAACTTCTTAGTTTTCCAGCTGGCGCCTTGCCCGATCCGAACTCTAACAACAATGAGCCCGTGTTATCTAACCATGAGGTTGTATATGAACCCTCTGCTTCGGTCCTCGCCTTTCTCAAACACAATGTAAAGAAGCACGAAGTTCAGGATGACAAGGATCTTATCGTATTTGCCGATCCCTTATTTTCCGCGGAGGATCCTAGGATTGTTAAGAATGTTCGTCCGGGACCTGACGAGGTGTCCGATGGCCGGGTGTCGAGGACATATCGATATGTCGAATCGCTTGATTCCCTTCCTCGCCTTATTGAGTCGAAACAAGAGGCCGACGCAATCGTGGACGTCGTCGGCAAGGCGAGGTCGAGGATTTATACTGATTCATCGGCAAGTGTTGAAAACGCCCTCGACCGCTCTATCTCTGACTATCGCATCATTCATTTTGCGACCCACGGATACCTAAGCGAATCGCATCCGGAACTTTCAGGTATTGTTCTTTCCCAGTTCGGTGAAAGCGGGGAAAAGAAAAACGGTCTTCTTAGACTGCAGGATATTTACAGTATGCAGCTGAACTCGGACCTCATCGTCCTTAGTGCTTGCAGTACAGGTATCGGCAAAGAAATTCGAGGCGAAGGTCTGATGAGTCTAAACAATGCATTTTTACAGGCAGGTTCGAAATCGGTTCTATCAAGTATGTGGAAGGTTGACGATGTGGCGACCAAAGAGCTTATGCAAGGATTTTATGAAGAACTGGTTTACAGGGATCGGAAACCATCAGAAGCTCTCCGGATCGCCCAGATGCGTCTTCAAAAAGACCCCCGGTTTAGCTCACCTTTTTATTGGGCGGGGTTTACTCTGCAAGGCGACTTTGCGAATTCAGTATCTTTTACCCGTACCACTAGGGATCGCTACTACTATTTTGGGTTGGTTCCCGTGCTTCTTATGATGCTCTATGCGTTCCGCAAGATGAGATCATTCTATCCTAAGATTGAAGGACGCAATAGATGACCCAGTTTGCGCGTCCTCGATCATGATCTGATACCCACCTGGTACCAAGAGTGTTTTTGGCAAGATCAGTCTGATTTCTTTTCCGGCGGTGTTTTCATAGATTGGCAGTTCCTTGAGGGATAATATCATTTTGCCTTGCCGCAATACCCGAGCGTTGGCTAGCATCTTATTATCGACCGGACTTACTAAGGGTAACCGAAAAAACGCGCGGTCAGTTAACAATTTTGTGTCGATCCGGTTTTCTTGCTCAGAGTCTCTAAACGTCGAGGGGGACAATGCAATCACCGACCGGTCCGAGAAGCGTGTCAAATCACTTAGATCGCCTTTGTTTATCACCGAGTATTCATCTTCGATGGGGCTTCTCTCTTCGCTCTGGCCTTCCTTGAGGATCAACCAAGTGATTCCCATAAGGATCAGCACAGCGGCGCCGGTCCCAAGGAGTATTGCAGCGCGTAAATTAAGCGATATTATTTTTCTGAGCCGATCGAAAACCCCCTCGCTACGAACTTCATTGATTTCAGAAGTTGCTCGCGTTTTGGCATATTCCTTAAGCGCGGCAAGAGCCGAAAGTCTTTGTTTTCTCTCGGCAGTAACAAGAAACGTCCTAAAAAAGAGTTTATTCTCGGCC
>Ga0207641_10004055_pt1 | contig 12776 bp, 6 predicted proteins | sample KBSSwiS62_FD_184306 | JGI IMG/M metagenome (GOLD analysis project Ga0207641, IMG submission 184306) | Switchgrass rhizosphere microbial communities from Kellogg Biological Station, Michigan, USA - KBS Switchgrass S6-2 (SPAdes) (version 2) | ecosystem: Host-associated > Plants > Roots >... | reverse complement strand
CCGAGAAGGCCCTACGCACCTCCATCTCCCGCTAAAATTATGGCACTTCCCGAATTTTCTTCCGCATCTGACGGCGTCGATCCGTCCCATATCCCTTCGCGTCAACTCTCCAGTGGCGATCGCATCCCCGGCATCGGACTGGGCACCTTTGGATCGGATCACATCACCGGTGACCAGGTCGCCGCCGCCGTTGTGGGTGCCGCCTCGGTCGGCTATCGCCACTTCGACTGCGCTTCGGTCTACAGCAACGAACATCTTGTGGGCGAGGCACTGGAAAAGATCATTACCGGTGGAGTTCCCCGGAGTGAACTCTGGATCAATTCGAAAGTCTGGAACAATCAGCACGCCCCTGCCGCCGTCGCAGCTGCGTGCCGCAAGAGCCTAGCGGACCTGCGCCTGGATTATCTTGACCTCTATTTCGTCCACTGGCCGTTTCCGAACTTTCATCCGCCGGGCTGTACCGTCGAGTCGCGCAGCAAAGACGCCCGGCCCTACCTCCACGACAAATTCATGGAGACTTGGGGCGCGATGGAGAGACTGGTCGAGGAGGGGCTCGTCCGCCATGTCGGCACCTCGAACATGACCATCCCCAAGCTGAAGCTCCTTTTGGGCGACGCCCACATCAAGCCGGTGGTCAATGAAATGGAACTTCACCCCCACTTCCAACAACCGGAACTCTATGATTTCGTGGTCACCAACGGCATTCTGCCCATCGGCTACAGTCCGATCGGTTCCCCCGGCCGCCCTGAGCGAGACCGCACTCCCGAGGACACCGTCGATATCGAGGACCCATTGATCATCGAGATCGCTCGCAAGCACGGCATCCATCCCGCATCGCTCTGTGTCAAATGGGGTGCCCAGTGCGGCCACATACCCATTCCTTTTTCGGTGAACCGGCGCAATTACCTCGCGAACATCCAGGCCGTTGCCAGTGCCCCCCTCTCCGCCGATGAAATGAAGGCTATCTCGCGGATCGACAAAAATTGTCGTCTCATCAAGGGCCAGGTTTTTCTTTGGAAAGAAGGCCAGGACTGGGAAGACCTTTGGGACGTAGGCGGCACCATTATCACTTAAATCATCATGACCAAATCCAAGACCATGACCGGCGCCATCCTGCCCGGCAACAGCACTGTCGAGTTCCGCGAGTTCGCCGTTCCCACGCCCGGCCCCGGCCAGGTTCTTGTACAGATGAAAGCGAGCTCGATTTGTGGCAGCGACGTCCGCGCCATCTACCGCGCCCACACCGGCAAGGGCGACGAGGGCTACCGCCCCGGCACCGTGGCCGGTCACGAGCCCTCAGGCCAGATCGTCGAAGTCGGCCCCAACTGTAAGGAATTCAAGGTGGGTGATCGCGTCATCCTCTACCACATCAGCGGTTGCGGTTGTTGCGACGACTGCAAGGAAGGCTACATGATCTCGTGCCACAACGAGCATCGTGCCGCCTACGGTTGGCAGCGCAACGGCGGCCATGCTCCCTACCTGCTCGCGGAAGAAAACACCTGCATCCATCTCCCCGACAATCTCACCTACCTCGACGGCGCACTCATCGCCTGCGGATTCGGCACCGCGTGGGAAGCGCTCACCCGCATGCGGACCGGTGGACGTGACCGGCTGCTCATCACCGGCCTCGGCCCCGTCGGCCTCGCGGCGGGCATCCTCGGGCGGGCCCTTGGCGTAAGCGAGATTATCGGCCTCGACACCAGTGCCGCCCGCATGGACATGGCTAAGAAATTTGGCGCGGTCGATCTCGCGATCACCAGCGACGGCGAGGCCCTCGACAAGATCAAGGCCCTGACTGGCGGCAAAGGTTGCGAGGTTTCCATCGATTGCTCCGGCGTCGGTCCGGCCCGTGCCCTCGCACTGAAGGGTACCCGTCAATGGGGCCGCTGCGCTTTCGTCGGAGAAGGAAATGACATCCAGTTCGACGTCTCTCCGTTCCTGATCCATCCGCAGATCACTCTCTTCGGCTCGTGGGTCACGAGCCTCGGCCACATGACCGAACTGACCGAGCGCCTCTCCCGTTGGGACCTCCATCCCGACAAGACCGTTACCCATCGTTTCAAGCTTGAGGAGACTGGCGAGGCCTATCGCGTCGCGGCCGAGGGACAGTCAGGCAAGGTCGCCATCGTTTTCGAATAGGAAGCCCCTGCCTCACCCACGGACAAGGAACTTTCTTGGTTTGCTGATCAGTCGCCCCATCTAAGCCAATGAGGTTTCCAGTGTACAAAGAAGAATATTCGACACTGAAACACGGGCAACGAGGATACAGTGATGCGACTTTCCTTTCTTGGACTCCTTGCCGTTTGCATGGTTCCAGGAGACTTCCTCGCTGTGGGCGCCCCGCTTTGGACGAACCCGCTGTCGAACAGCGGGCCGATGCGGCCGTCCAGCGCCATACCGACGGGTACTACTACTTTACGGCCACCGTGCCGAACTGGGACTATATCGAGTTGCGGCGGGCGACGACGCTGGAAGGATTGCGTGCGGCCGAGCCGAAGACGATCTTAAAAAAGCATGCGACCGGTCCCATGGGCGGTTTCATTTGGGCACCGGAGATCCACTTCATCGACGGGAAATGGTTCATTTACTTTGGGGCCAGTAGTGCGGAGCTCAAATGGGACATCCGTCTCTAAACCGACAAAGATGGCAAGGTGGCCATCGAGCCAAGGCCCGCGCCACTCCAGGTTTCATACTACGACCGGTTTATTACGCCGTGGGCCACGGACGCGCAGCAGGAGGAGATCGCCTTGAAGAACGCGCCGTGGATATCCGGCGAGTTCGTCTGGACCGGCTTCGATTACCTGGGCGAACCGACTCCGTACAAATGGCCGTCGCGCAGTTCCTATTTCGGATTCCTTGATCTCTGCGGTTTTCCGAAGGACAGATATTATCTCTACAAGAGCGTCTGGAGCCGTGACCCCGTTGTCCATATTTTGCCGTCGTCCTGGAATTGGACGGGATTTGAGGGGAAAGAAATCCCGGTCTGGATTTATACGAACGCGGACTCCGTCGAGCTGTTCCTCAATGGGCAGTCTCTGGTAGCCGAGAAGCTTTTTCAGAGGCTTATCGAGTTCAGTTGTCGTCTATCGCTCCATGGGTCAATGCGTTTAAAGTCCTTGGAACACTCCTCGGCCGCGAGTGCCGAAAAAGACCTCGCCGTAATTTTGCCGATCCCCGGCAATGGTATCGATATCCGAGCCGGTTGGCAGCGACGCAAGCACAACCCAAGTCGCACCTTTGTCATCGGAGCGGTATACGCCTTTGGTTCCGTTTTTGTATCCGGCAATGAACACGGTGTAACCATTCGCCGAGCGTGCTTTGCCAAAGGAGACAACCCGTACCTGATTAATCGCATCGCTTGCGATCTGTGACCAGGTGATGCCTCCGTCCATCGAATGCCACAAACCTCCGCGAGGTGGCGTTGTGCCCGTTCCATCATCGCAAACCCAGATATCATTGGCTGCGGGCGCAGCAACAATTTGCGCGCGATAAACATTATAGGTGGCCGCAGCGACGGTACCAACGGAAGTCCAAGTGACGCCTCCATCTGCACTGGAGTAGATAGCGTGGTTTCCGCCATCGGTTCCGCTGAAATTTGCCAAATAAAATTTACCGTTTACGCGGTCCGCCGCCAATTGCTGGATCAAAGTGCCTGGGTTGTCCCGAGCTTTCATTTCCGACCCAGGCCCGCCCTTGCTAACCGTCCACGAGACTCCTCGGTCGTGACTATAGCGTGCAGCCATACCCGCTCCCTGCGGCAACCATACCATGGTGTTGGGATCGGTCGATGAAACAGCAATGCGTCCTCCACAAAGGGGAGTTGAGCCATCCATGTATTGCAGCGTTCCAATTGGATCGACATTACTGGCGAGCAGCGCCGGTTTGTTGGCCCACGTCAGGGTGCTTTCATCCCAATTTGAGTTGACGCAGGCGTAAATTCCGACGGCCCATGAGGTACCACCGGTAGAATTTGGCCGGTGTAACTTCAATGTTGCCGAGGTAATCGCACCAACATTACCCAAATCAAACTTCAAATAAGTCCATCGACTATTTGGAACTTTCCTATCTTTATATGAAACCAGCAGATTTGTTGCCGTTCCATAGTTTGTGCCTGGGTTCGCGCCTTCGGCATAGCTGTCCGCCGTAGCCATCAGCGCAGTGGCTCCATTAATCAACAATTGAGGAGCTGTGGCCGCTCCGCCTTCCCTGGAGTCGAAATTTAAGGCACCCAGTGACCACAGCGGCTTGAGAGAATCGCCGCAACAGACGGCAAGCGTCACCGTGTTATTGCCCGAGGCTTTCTGTTGAGCGAGATAGGCGCCCACATCCCAGGTTTCCCAATCGGGTACACCTGTGGTCACGACATGTTCGGCGACCTCACCGAACTTCAGCCATGTCACCCCGCCATCACTGGAAACTGCGCCGGAACCGCCGCTCAAGAAAGGGTTATTCCATGTGCGCGCCCAAATGTTGTTGTCGTGCTCGCTAAAATCCAGACCGGGATTTGAGCCACCGGAAGGATTAGTGAAGACACTACCATCCGCTCCGTAGGGACGTGCGTCCGTATTCAAATAACGGAATCCACCCACATCACATTGCCCAACCATAAGCCGGGCTCCCGTGGGAGCGTTCAGGAGGGCTGCCACGCACGTTTGCTCCTGGTTCTTCTGCAACATATTCCAGAATGCTCCCTTGGGAGTGCCCAAATCCTGCGCGTCATCCGTACGCGCCACTCCAAAGAAATCTCCGGCCCAAAGCTCGTTTGGCTTCTTTGGAGTCACCAGCAGTGAGGAGGCTTCTCCGAACCAATAACCGGTCAAAGAACGGGTGCCGTCCGGTTCAGTCCGAGCGTAGTCCTGATTATTAAAATTCATGGCTTGGCGCGCCCAGGTCACACCTCCATCTATGGTTCGAAAGATCTTTCCCATTTGGCCGGAGCTGGCTTCCGCAACGTAAAGGGTATTACCCGTCGGATCATTGGGATCGACTGCCAAACCGACATAACTGATCTTTTCCTCAGGCGTAATTGCCTGTAACTCGCCGCCGCGGGCCATTTTGGCTACAGCACGGTTCGCGGTCACGTAGAGCGTGCCATTGAGAGCCACCTGTCCACGCATCGGCTTAGCGATGGAAACACCCGGAACCTTGCTCCAATTTGTACCGTCCCTGGTCATATAAATGCCCCCGGTGTCACCAGCTGAATCGAAAACACCGGCATAAACGATGGTATTTTTACCGTTTTTGTCGCAGGCAACAAAAGTGACACCGGGCTTATCTCCCTTGGGCACCGCCCCAAAGGGCACGGATGTATCCGGCACCTGACTCCATGTCCAGGTATCGCCTTTGCGAACGCCTTTTTGCAGTCCGTCCCGAATGGAGCCGAACCAAAGGATATTGGAGTTGTTGGGATCGACCTGCAATCGCTCCCCACATGTTCTGACCCCCTGACCATTCATAACGATGCTCGAATTAATTTGTGTCCAATGCCCACCTTTGTCGCTGGAGGAGAAGATGCCATGCAGGGCCGCCCAGGTGAAATCGCCAACGGCAACATAGAGTTGGCTGGGATTGCGCGGATCAATCGCTATCGAGGAGATGCTCATGGCGGCGTTGGAATTCACATCCGATGTGGACACGATCGTATCCGTAATGGAATCCCATTGGACTTTGTCAGCATTCCATTTGAATGCGCCGCCGCAGTCACTTCGACCATAAATGTCCGAACCCGTGGGGTCACTCACCAGCCCCGTGACATAACCGCCACCGCCGAGAGGAACGGTCGACCAGGAGGAAACCACAGCATTGGGTACTGGCACTTTGTCCGCCGCATGCGCGGTGATTTCATCCGCTTTTCCTGACGCCAGGGGCAGCCCTACCCAGAGGAGGGCTGCCATCATGGCAGCGGCGAACTGAGTATACTGATTTTCTCCGTATTTGATCGGGTGTAACTTCATATGTTGTCAAGACCGTCTGCGCCATTTTTACGACTGTACGACCGGCTCAGCGGTAGCCACTGCCCTGTCTGATGCTAGTTGGATGATTTGTCGTCATTGCCCCTGATACACGCCCCTGCCATTGGCGCCAAAGAAGACCATGCCGTAATTCTGGCGATCTCCGGCCAAGACCTGGATGTCGGAATCCGTAGGCAAGGAAGAAAGCGCAACCCAAGTGGCTCCATAATCGTCGGAACGATAGATGCCTCTGACGCCACTCTTGTAGCCGGCGATGAATACCGTATAACCGCTTCCTGACAGGGCCTTGCCAAAGCTCACTTCTCGTACCTGCGTAATGACTCCACTTCCAACCTGCGACCAGTTAACGCCCCCGTTGGTCGAGCGCCAAATTCCACTGTGTGCGGGCGTGGTTCCGGTTCCATCATCACAAACCCAGACATCGTTGATTGCCGGAGCTGCAACAATTTGAGAGTGATAGAGATTGTAGGATCCCGTTGCGACCGTGCCAGCGAGAGCCCAAGCGGCTCCGTCCGGACTACTGTAGACCGTATGGTTGCCGCCACTGCCGCCATTGAATTTGGCCAAATAGAACTTACCGTTCACGCGATCGGATGCCAGTTGTTGGAGGGAGGTCCCCGGATTGTCCCTCCCGGTCATCTGCGATCCCGGTGCACTGGTGCAAGCCGTCCACGAAATACCACGATCTCGGCTGTAGTGCGGAACCGTGCCCGCCCCCTGTGGCAGCCAGACCATCGTGGTGGGATCGGTCGATGAAATGGCGATGCGTCCACCGCAGAGGAGAGTAGCTCCATCAAAGTAGGCCGGAGTATTTGGATCATAAGCACTGGCGGTGTCACCATTGGCCAGAGTCACCGGACGCCCCGACCAAGCGATGGTGTTTTCCGCCCAGGTCGTGTTGGTGCAGGCGTAGACCCCGATCGACCAGGTTGAAGCCCCCTCATTCTGCCGATGCAGTTGCAGTGTGGCGGAGGTAATCGTGGCGACACTACTGAGGTCGAATTTGAGGTAAATCCAGCGGCTGTTGGCAACGTTATTGGCTTTATATGAAGTGATCAAATTCGTCGCCGCTCCATAGTTGGTGGTGACATTGGCGCCGTCCACATAACTGTCAGCGGTGGCGGTCAACGTGATGGTTCCGTTCACGGATAGTTGTGGTGCATTCGTTGCCCCACCTTCCCTGGAATCGAAAAGTATTCCGCCCGTGGACCAGAGGGGGTTGATCGAGTTCCCGCAACAAATAGCCAGCGTCACTGTATTGTTACCCTTGGCTTTTTGCTTGGCGAGATAGTCGCCCACATCCCAGGTTTCCCAACCCGGCGCGCCTGTGATCACCACATGCTCGGCGAGTTCACCAAATTTCGTCCATGTCGTGCCGCCGTCGCCAGATACCGCGCCGGAACCGCTCTTTTGATCGGGTCTAAGCCATGTACGCGCCCAGATGTTATTGTTGCTTTCTGCGAAATCCATGCCGGGATCAGAGCCGCCAGAGGGATTGGTAAAGGGAGTTCCCGCCGTGCCGGTTGGACGAGCGGAAGTGTCCAAGTATTGAAAACCACCCACATCACCATGCCCCACCATCAGCGGTCCGGTGGGCGCGGTTAAAAGACATTCCGGGCAGGTTTGTTCCTGATTTTTCTGAATCATGTACCAGAATGAACCGCTTGTGGTGCCCAGGTCCTGTGCATCTTCTGTCCGAGCCACTCCAAAGAAATCCCCGACAAAAAGCTCATGGGAATTCGTGGGATTGACCAGAAGCGAAGAAACGTTGCCGAACCAATACCCAGTCAGGGTCGGCGTACCGTCCGGTTCGGTGCGGGTATAATTCTGGTTATTCATGTTTTGATACTGCTGAGCCCACGGCGCACCTCCGTTGGTCGTGCGCCAAATCCTGCCAAATTGATTATTGATGCTTTCCGCCACGTAGAGGGTGTTGCCGGTCGAATCGTTGGGATCCACCGCGATTCCTCCATAGCTGACGCCTGCCACCGGCGTAATGTCTTGCAGTGTGCCGCTCCGCAACATTTTAGCCACGACTCCGCCCTGGGTCACATAAAGCGTGCCGTTGGTAGCCACCTGGCCATGGCTTGGACCTGTGAGGGTAATGCCGGAGACCTTAATCCAGTTCACACCATCCGTACTTTTATAAATACCACCCGTACTACCGACGGAATCAAAAACACCCGCATAGACGATGGTGCTGCCGCCATTCTTGTCGCAAGCCACAAATGTAATACCGCCTTTGTCAGTAGTGGTCGTCGCCCCAAAGGGAACGGATGTGCTCGGCACCTGTGTCCAAGTCCATGTCGTACCACTACGAACACCCTTTTGCAGGCCATCCTGTGTGGACCCAAACCAAAGAATGTTGGAGTTATTGGGATCGACCGCCAACCGTTCACCACGTCCTCTGTATTGCCCTTGGCCATTCATGATGATGTTTGAATTGATCTGCGTCCAAGTCGCACCTTTGTCGCTGGAAGAATAGATACCGTGAACGGTAGCCCAGGTGAAATCACCCGCGGCAACGTAAAGTTGGTTGGAATTATTGGGATCCACCGCCAAGGAGGGAATGCTCATCGCCGCGTTGGAGTCCGGCGTACTAGGATCAACCATGGTATCCGTAATGGAATGCCAGACACCATTGACCGAGTCCCATCGGAAAGCGCCGCCGCAATCGGTACGCGCATAAATGTCGCCGCCTGAGCTGCTCACCAACCCCGTGATGAAGCCTCCGCCCCCGAGGGGAACGACATCCCAGGTTGAAGCAGTGGTATAGGTCAGCGTTGGCCAATGCGAGGCACCAGCGGGATCTTCCGCACTGGCGATGGTGTAACGGGTCCAAACCCAGGTCACGTTGGCGTCCGGGTTGATCCGGAAGAAGACGTATTTTCCGGCTCCGGTTCCGTTGGCGTAGGCGTTGTTGAGATAATCAGCCAACACCGCCGAACTCGTGGTGATCGTTCCGGCGGCCATGGCTGGCGTGAAAAGATTGTCCTGAATAAGTGTTGCCGTTGGATCTGCCGCTCCCACGTAGAAACTACTGGGCGAAACAGTTGAGCTCGCGGATACCGGCAGACCGTAAAGGTCTCCGTTGTATGTCGGAGTCCCGTTCTTACCCATATAGAAACTAAGATTGGCTGCAGCAAACTTCTGGCCGGCGGGAAGGGTTGGAAGTTGAAAAACCATCACTGCGTTCGTGGGAATAGGTGTCGTCCCAGCAAAACCAGCCAACATGGGAGTAACATCGTTCATTGTCCCATCACTATTCACTTCACGATCCACCGTAAGCCCATAAATAGTTGCTGCTTCAATCGAGGAGGCGGATAAAGCCAACCACAGTGCGATCCGAAATACCGATCGCCTTAATTTGTTCAACATCACGCTCAGTTGATGTTGAGCGAAACCGCCAGTCGATGATTTTGACAGTGAATGACCTGAACGAACTTCTGTGCACAACTTCGATACTATTAGCTTCATGGCTACTCCTGTTGGGTTGGCTGTACTTGATTAGTCGTTATTAATATTATTGATTCTTATGGTTCATATGGCGCAAGCAGACTCATCGAAAATATGGATTTAAAATTGTTTAACTATTTGTTAATAAATGAGATGCCAATCATTTACTATGCAAGAAATCGGAAGCTTCATTGGCTAAGTCTCCAGAGTCCGGCTCCACCAGCCCAAAGCTCACGAGTCTCTTGGTTATAACGAAGAACGAGCGGCTCCTGATAGGGAATATTCCCGGTGATATCCGTCCATGAACCGCCACCATCAGTCGTTTTACGGATAAAACCTTTACTGTTTCCCCAACTGACGGAAGAAAGCCAAATGGTATTCTCGTCCGTGGGAGACGTCTCAAGACCGACAATCTGGCAGCCATCCTTGAAATCGGAAATCTGAGTCCAGGTTTTTCCATGATCGGTGCTTTTCCAGAGATTTTTGCCTGGTGCGTAAACCGTGCCGTTGGCGGAAACCGCGAGGTTAAAGAGAAAAGACTCCTTGTCGAAAATTTGTTTCCATGAACCACCGCCATCATCACTGCGATAGAGTCCCCCACCCGTTCCACAAGCAGCCCAGTATATCCGCTGCGAATCAGTCGGATCTACGACCAATCCATAAAACATGCGTCGGCTGCCAGGTTGGGCAGGAAGCTGTGCCCAGGTAATGCCTCCATCCGCCGACTTGAAAACTCCGCCGCCCTGATTGCCGTTGGCGGGATCGCCATCAATTCCGGCATAAATGATCTTGGGATCGTTAGGATCGGGAGCGAGAGCCCGCATGTAGCCACGTCCCCACATCGTATTCGCGTGGGTATTGTAGTCGGGCAAACCGGAAGAGGAGCTCGAGAAGGTTTTGCCCCCGTCATCGCTGATCACGACATGGTTGGGCAGGTTGCCATTCCATGGCGTTGACGTGCTCAAGATCCGCTCCGATTGTCCTTGGTCCCAAATCGCGAGACGCCAATAATGACCGGAGAGTTTATCGTCAAACTTCAAGGGCCAAAGCTGGCTCCAGTGGGCACCGTCATCGTCACTACTCAACACACCCTCGTCCATCACGCCAACAAACGTTTTCTTGCCATGAAAACGTATATCGGCAATGCAACTAATATCGGCGCCACGATCGCTTTCGACCCAAGTGGCCCCTGCATCCTTGCTCAAAGCCGGCCGCCAATTTGCGGAAATAAAGAGGAGCTTCGGGTTGACGGGGCTGATCGTAAGATTTGTCAGCGTACTCATCGGACCCTGGGTTCCCGCGACGGGACCGGTGGGATCCGCATCTCGATCAAAAGTCAGACTGCCCTGAGATACCCATGTGGAACCACCATCGTGGCTGGCAAAAAACCTGCCGTTCCAATCGGCAGATGAAATACAATAAACGTCATTGGCATTGGCAGGATTGATGACGACATCAACCATTGTTCCCTTGACCGGCAATGCGGCCCAAGTTTTGCCACTGTCGGTTGATTTATAAATACCATCCTTGAGGAAAGCAGCGTAAATCGTTTTGGGATGGTTCACGGCAAAAGCCAAACTCGAAGCATCAGCGGGAGTCTGTAAAGGTGCCCAGGTTTTTCCCGCATCGCTGCTCATGACCAATCCGGATTTACTTGTCGCAGCTATAACGGTATTGGCATCACCTGGAGAAACGACGACGGAATGAATCGCGCCGGACGCTTCGTAAACCTGGGCCCATGTATCACCCCCATCTGTGCTCTTGCATATCTTGCCGTCTGCCGTGCCGGCATAGATGATTTTACCGTTCGAGGGATCAATGGCCACGGGATGAATTGTCACATTCCGCTTGCCTTTGATCCCGAGCGCAGCAGCCCCCGGCAGGGGTTGCCAATGTTCAGCGCCATCGGTGCTTCGATTCAGTCCCGTTGTCGTGTCGGCAAAAAGGATCTCAGGATTCTTGGCATCGATAGCGAGCCCATAAACTTCATAGCTTCCAATCCCGATATCACTGAGATGCCAGTGTTCCCCCAGATCGGTCGTTTTATAAACACCTGAAATGTCACCGGCCATGTAAATAGTGTTTTCCTGCGTTGGATGAAAAACCGCGCTCCAATAATAGCCCCCTCCCCCCCAACCAGCCGGTCGCCAGGAAGTGTCTTGCGCCATAGTTGGATCCGTCGCGGCCAAAATGGCCCCCGCGATAGAGAGACTTTGAATCCAAGTGACCCAAGGTTTATACATAATGATCGATTAAATTCAAGATTTGACCGGAACCCTCTTAGCCCTGCCAGGGCTGAAGCTGATGGATCCCGTTAGCATCGTTAGCTTTCTTTTCTACGACTCGCGCGATGTAGCATGACTAACAGCACCAAGCCGCCGAGCATGAGGGCCCAGGTGCCGGGTTCCGGAACCACTTCCACGTCGATGTTGAACCCGCCGCCGTTGGCGACCAGCTTCAAGTACGACCGCGAATAGTAGCCCAGCGGCTGCGCGCTGTTGATCGTGAAGTTCAGGCCGGTGATCACGTTGCCTGCGCCCAGGACCAAATCCCCACCGAAGATCGATCCGCCGATCCCGCTGCCGCCCACCGTGCTCGTAAAGAGCGTGAACTGTGTCGTGTCCGGCACCACCGCTCCCCCGACCAAATTCAGCGTCAAATTCGCATTGCTGAACAACGCCGTCGTGGTCGCGCCCAAGGCCAGCTGCGTGCTGTTGCCCAAGGTCGTCCCGCCCGCGCCCGTGCCCAGGTTGAACGTCAAACTCGCGTTGGTGAAGCTCGTCGTCCCCGTCGCCGTCATCGTCAGGATGCTCGTCGTGTCACTGCCGCCGTTGCCGGGGTTGACTGCGCCGTTGATCGTGTTCGTGCTGCCAGCGATCGTGCCCGTGCCCGTCACAATCCCCAAGCTCCCCAGGTTGAACGCCCCGCTGCCCGTCGCCGAGCCCGAGGTGTTGCTGACGATGAGCGTCCCCGCCGAGATCGTCGTGCCGCCCGTGTAGACGTTGCCGGTTGACCGCGTCAGCGCCAACGTCCCCGTGCCCGTCTTGGTCACGCTGAAGTTGTTCGCGTTGCGCGTCCCGTTGGAATCACCCAGCAACCCGCCATAGGTGTCCGTGCCGCCGGCCACGTTGACGGTCAATCCGCCCGTGCTCACGCTCGTCGTTCCACCCACGCTCGGCGTCGAGGCCGATCCGTTGGAACTGATCACCTGGTTGGTCCCGCTCCCCGCCGTGTTCAGGCTCGCCACCGTTTGGCTGTGGCCCGACAAGTCCAGCGTGTTGGTCATCGTCCCGGTGTCGCTCACCGCTCCCAGGGTCAAGTCCGTGTAAGGCGCCGGGCTCGGCAGGG